>ERZ773185.58-NODE-58-length-113895-cov-55.479840_pt1 | contig 113895 bp, 113 predicted proteins | sample MGYA00580531_ERZ773185 | MGnify/ENA primary metagenome ERZ773185 (study PRJEB29015, sample SAMEA2737799) | human gut metagenome | biome: human gut; feature: human-associated habitat; material: faeces | place: China | collected 2012 ...
ACAGAGGGGGTCAAATTTCGTTCGTTTTGGGGGTCACCAGAACTTTCGTTTGACAATCCTGCGCTGGCGGTCATTAAATGAGACCGCACTGTATCTTTCCCAAAACATCCGTTTGGCTCTGACATGTTCTGTCTTTTCGAGTGATGCCAGCAGGGCATCTCTCAGCTGCCGCAGAAACCAGTCTATCCAGGCAGTGATGTCAAGAGCCCCTTTCTGAGCCTGCTCCAGTTGGCGGTAGTACTCCTTTCGGTTGCTGAGAAACACGGAGGAGAGACTATAATAACGCTGGCGCGTCTGATCAGCACGGGAAAGGAGCATTTCGGTGATGGTCCGGCACAGCCTGCCATTTCCATCATCGAAAGGATGGATAGTGACAAACCAGAGATGGGCTGCGGCAGCCTTCACCAGCGGATCCATGGAAATATCCGCAGCATTCACCCATCCGAGGAATTCGTTCATCATGGCAGGTACGTCTTTGTTGTCCGGGGCTTCATAGTGAACCTTCCCATGTCCTATGGCACCGGATACCACCTGCATGGACCCGCCTTCGCTTCTCCATGCGCCACCGTAATCTTATACACGCCGCTGCGGCCCATAGGGAACAATGCCGCATGCCAGTTAAAGAGGCGTTCGGCGTCCAACGGCATGTCATAATGCTGGGTAGCATCGATCATCACCTGTACAATGCCCTCCGTATAGTGGTCCGGTACCGGTAGTCCATCGTATGCCAGCCCTAATTGCCGGGCAACGGAAGAGCGGACGCTGTCATGATCCAGTATCTGCCCCTCTATCTTTGCCGAGTGGACAATCTCCTGAGACATAGCGTCCAACATAGAATCGTCCTGCTCTTGGAAGCCAAACATAGAGATCACACCCATCAGCTTTCCACGCAGCATATTCACTTCTCCCAGCAAACTGCTGAAAGCCTTCCCGTCCCACGACATCCGTGGCCAGCCTTCGCACTGCCAAATATACTGTCCCATACGCAAACCTATTGTTCCAGCAAAAAGGGAACGCAATAATTTCCTTCTCCGCAATTATGCGGAGATAACGCCGATTAATCTCCGCATAATTGCGGAGATTAATCTGTTAGCATAATAGAGTCCATATATCGATGCACGTACTTCAGGGTGAGGAGGATCCAATAAATGATCGTTTAGTGGGTCCAGTGAACGATCGCCTGACAGCCGGCACTGGAGGGGAAAATCCCCCCTTCTCTGTTCTCTTCTCCCGGGCTTCAGACTCAGGTTAGTTTTGCGGTGAAAACTTCCAGCCACAGTCGTTGTGATAGATCATAAGCTTGGTCATTCCCCCGTCGATACAGATGTTTTCTCCAGTGATGAAACCAGCCTTCTCAGAGCAGAGATAGAGCACCATACTGGCGATATCGAGAGGCGTCCCCCCCCCTGCCTGCGGGATGCTGCGCTGCGTCAGCGCCGCTATACACCCTGAAATCAGTGTCGGCCAGCCTGGCGAAATGGAATTGACACGCACCCTGCCGGCAAGGCTCACGGCAAGTGCGTGGATAAGCGCCGTGATGCCGCCCTTGGCGGCCGTGTAACTCTCGGTCTGGGGCTGACTCATGCGGTCATGGGACGAAGAAATGTTCACGATGGCCGCACCGGGAGCGAAATACGGGAGAAAAAGCTTTGTGAGATAAAAAGGTGCCGTGACACCGACACGAAGAGCGTAGTTAAACTCGTCCCATGAGCAATCGTTTATGCCCTTCATAAGGGCATCGCGTTGTTCATGAGAAAATCCACGTGTCCATAGCCGCCGATCACCTTCTCCGAGAAGCGCTTCAGGGTGTCCTCATCGGCGATATCACCCGTGAAATACGGGTTGGAACGGATATCAATGACGCAGACATCCGCGCCGTTCCTCCGGAATTCCTCAGCCGTGACACGCCCTATGCCGTGCGCGCCGCCAGTGATAACCGCAGGCGTTTCCCCTGAACATACGCTGCGCCTTCTGAGGGGAAACGCTGTATCTTTTTATATTAAGATAAGCCATATAATACATTAAGATTAAGCACTGTTTTTCAGGTAAAATTCCCTAGACTGCCTTCATACCCCTGAGGGACACACCCTCAGTTTCTTTAAGTTTCAGACAATGCGGTCAGGTCCGCAGGGCATCATAAGGAGTTTTTTATGAACGACATCTTTTCCCGCAGGAATTTTCTGAAGAGCAGCGGCTTCGGCATCGGAGCCCTCGCGCTGGGTTCCCTCGCTCCGGAAGCCGTCTTCGCCGCCACAAAGGACAGCCTGAAAAACGACAGTGACTTTGACAGTTTCGCCAGAAGCTTCATGTACCATATCCCCACCCGCCTCTACTTCGGTTTCGGCGAGCTCGACAACCTCGGGAAGTACAGGCTCCCGGGAAAGAAGGCCTGCGTCGTCATCAGCGGCGGAGGGGCCATGCGCAGATACGGCTACCTTGCCCGCACCGAAAAGCAGCTCGATCAGGCAGGGGTGCAGCATGTCCTCTACGACAAAGTCTTCCCCAATCCGACGCTGAACCAGGTCATGGGCGGCATAGATTTCGCAAAGAAAAACGGCTGCGATTTCATTCTTGGCCTCGGCGGCGGCAGCACCATGGATTCGGCAAAGGCCATCGCCTTCGGCTGCACCAATCCGGGCAACCTCTGGGACTACAGCTCCAGCATGACCGGCGGCAACAAGGAACGCGTCGCCGATCCCCTGCCCATCGTCTGCATCACCACGACCGCCGGCACGGGAAGCGAAATCGATCCCTGGGGCGTCATTACGAAGGAACAGACCAATGAGAAGTCTGGCTTCTTCAGCGGCGAATCCATGTATCCCGTGCTCTCCATTGTTGACCCCGGGCTTACCTTCACCGTGCCGCAGGACTACACGGCCTACCAGGGCATGGACGCTTTCTTCCACGCTTCCGAGAGCGTCATCAACACAAAGAATTCCCAGATGGGCGAGATGTACGCCCTCCTGGCCATCACCCTTGTTGCGAAGTACCTGCCCCGTGCCGTGAAGAACGGAAAGGACAGGCAGGCCCGCTCCTTCGTCTCCCTCGCCAACACGCTGGCCGGCTACTACATGCGCTGCACCTCAGCCCACTCCCTTGAGCACGCCATGGGCGGCTTCCATCCGAAACTCCCTCACGGAGCCGGCCTCATCATGCTGGCGCACGCTTATTACGCCTTCTTCGCGGACCGCAAAGCCTGCGAAGGACAGATGGTCAAAATGGCGAAGGCCATGGGCATGCCGGACGCGCGCACGGGGCAGGACTTCATCAGGGCCCTCGACAGCCTTCTGGCGCAGTGCGGCGTCTCTCATCTCAGGATGTCTGACTACGGCATCACGAAGGATGAACTCAGCAGATATCCCGCCATCGCCCGCAAAATAGGCGGCGGCGATATCTCCGCTGATCCGCTTCAGCTTTCCGACGCTGACTTCCTCAGCATCTACCAGAAGTCCTTCCGTTAAGCCTGAAAGCGGCACCCGCACACAACCGCACCGGCTCTCCCCGAATCCCGCGTTCCCTGTTCCCCTTTTGCCGGAGGCTGTTCCGGCATGGGGACAGGGGACGCCGAAGATATAAAGGAATATCCATGAACGTTCTTCTCATCAATGGAAGCCCCCACGCGAAGGGATGCACCTACACGGCCCTGAGCGTTGTCGCCGGACAGCTTGAAAAACACGGCATTTCGACTCATATGATTCATGTAGGCCACAAGCCCATCCACGGCTGCATCGCCTGCGGCAAATGCGCTGAAACCCGCCGCTGCGTCTTCAATGACGATCCCGTCAACGAGACTATCGAGCTGCTCCTTAAGGCTGACGGCCTTGTCGTGGGCTCTCCGGTCTACTACGGCGGCCCCAACGGCATCCTCTGCTCCTTCCTGGACAGAATCTTCTTCACCCGCAACGAACTCTTCGCCTTTAAGCCGGCGGCCGCGGTCGTAAGCTGCCGCCGCGGCGGAGCCAGCGCCGCTTTCGACCGGCTCAACAAGTACTTCACGATTTCCCGTATGCCGGTCGTATCCTCCCAGTACTGGAATTCCGTGCACGGCTGGAAGCCGGAAGACGTCATGCAGGACAGGGAAGGACTCCAGACCATGCGCGCCCTCGGCGACAATATGGCCTGGATGCTGGAATGTTTCGCGGCCGGCCGTGCTGCCGGCATCGCCACTCCCGCCATAGAACCCTGGGAACCAACCGATTTCATCCGATAGGAGAAAAACGTTATGCTGAAACAGGCCCTGGCCATTGCCGTCCTGCTGTGCACCGCCGCCGGCGGCGTACAGGCGAAGGAAGTGAAGACCCGAAACATACCGGTGCCCCAGACCGTGAGCCCCGAGCTTCAGAAGCTCATCGGCGCAAAGGATCCCGGCTGGTGGAACACGCACCCGAAAACCACAAAGGAATGGAAGAAATGGGTAGCCGGGCTGGCAGCCCAGACCGCGGCCATCATTCCGCCTCTGCGCGAAAAACTCGGCGTCACATCCGAGGAAGGCACCATGGCCGGCGTGAAGATTTACACGCTGACCCCGAAGACCATCGCGGATCAGAATAAGGATCGCATTCTCCTGAATCTCCACGGCGGCGGTTATGTCCTTAATCCCGGCGTGGCCGGAACGCTCGAGTCCGTTTACATGGCCGGCTTCGGCGGTATGAAGGTCGTCTGCGCCGACTACAGGATGCCTCCGGATTATCCCTACCCGGCCGCCATGGACGACGCCATGGCCGTCTACCGCGAGCTCCTGAAGACCTACCCGCCTGAGAAAATCGGCGTCTTCGGCACCTCCACAGGAGGCGGCATGACCCTGGCCCTGGTTCTGCGCTGCAAAAAGGAAGGACTGCCCCTCCCCGGGGCTATCGCTCCAGGCACGCCCTGGTCCGACCTCACGCGCACCGGCGACTCCTACTTCACCAACGACCACGTGGATAATATCCTCGTGAGCTACGACGGGTGGCTCAAATCCGCGGCGAAGGTGTACGCGAACGGCCATGACCTGAAAGATCCCATGCTCTCCCCAATTTACGGAGACATGTCCGGCTTCCCGCCGGCCCTGCTTACCTCCGGCACACGCGACCTTTTCCTGAGCAACACGGTGCGCGCTCACCTGAAACTCCTTGAAGCCGGCTGCGACGCGAGCCTCATCGTTTTTGAAGGCATGTCTCACGCCGAGTACCACATGGTTCCGGATGCGCCGGAAACCGCTTTCCACTTCAGGCAGGTGGCAAAATTCTTCGAAAAGCATCTGAAGTAGAATAGGCAGAAATACCGCTGCGGCCGGTATACCGGAACCGCCCGGAAAAATCCGGGCCCGGGGCAGGACTACCTGCCCCGGGCCTTTTTCAGCGTTTTTTTCCCAAAAGGGAACGGGCCTCCTGACAAAGGAAGCCCTCCGGGCATTCTGGGAATATATGGAAAACACAGCTTCCCTTATATAAAATTCAGTATTTCCGCTTAGTTAAGAAAAAAAACGGAAGGGGGACGCATGCCGGATTCACAGGACAGACGGAACGAACTGAACGCCAGGCTGAAGGAGAAGCTTCTGCAGCACTGCAGGGGCACCTGCAATCTCCTGACTGCCATCGAAGGCTTCCACCTTGTGCGGCGCGATGTGCAGAAAAAACCGGAAAACTGCTTCGAAAAGCCGCTTGCAGGGCTTGTCATTCAGGGCACCAAGCATTCCCTCATCGGCGGGAAAGATTACGTGTATACGGAAAACCAGAGCATTGTTGCCGGTGTGGACATGCCCATCGCTTCCTATATCACCGCTCCAACCCCCGAACATCCTTTTCTGTTCCTTTACCTTTATCTTAACAGGGAAACACTGACTGATCTGGTCGCGAAAATGGGAGAAATCTCAGGTGGGGAGGAAGAAGAGACGGACTCCGGCCTCACCATAGCCGATACCGATGAAGACATCATGGAAATGTTTCTCCGTCTCATGGAACTCCTCGACAAGCCGGAGCAGATATCTGTCCGCGGCCCCATGATGCTACGGGAACTCCATTATCTCCTGCTCCTGAGTCCGCACGGAAAAAATCTCAGGCATCTGAGCACGCCGGGGACGCAGAGCAGCCAGATTGTTCAGGCCGTTGCCTGGATACGGGAAAATTTCAGGGAGCCAATGCGGGTGGAAACGCTGGCCCGTCAGGTCCATATGTCAACGGCGAACCTCTACCGCCGCTTTAAGCAGATGACGGGGCTGAGCCCGCTCCAGTATCAGAAACAGATGCGCCTCTACGAAGCAAGGCGGCTTATGCTGCTGGAAAACGAGCGTGTTTCCAGCGCAGCCTTTGCCGTCGGTTATGAGAGCGTGGCCCAGTTCAACAGAGAATACAAACGCGCCTTCGGCGATTCTCCCCTCAGGGACATCAGCAACCGCAGGGCCATGGACGCCTGACACACGGAAATGCGGTTGGGCAGCCAGGGAAAAGAGACAGATGACTGACCGGCGGAAAATACCGTACAGCCAGGTTCCCGTTCCACACCGCATCGCCGGCCGTTCGGCCTGACGAAGGCCTGGCGCAGGCTGATACAGGCCCCAAGAATTCATGCACCCGGCAGGACCATTTCCTGACGCAGACTCTCCAGAGGGCACGGCCGTGCCCTGCCCTCTGTCAGACTCTGTCCCGCAGCGTTCATCCGTTTTCGGACGGGCCCGTGCGGAGGGCATAAAAAAAGCGCCCGCGGGGGGCGCTTTTTTTGACCTTTCTACTTTATCAGGGACGTGATAGTGCCCTGTGCCAGGAACGAGATGAGACCATCAATGATTATGAAAATAACGAAGTATTTAAAGACGCTGCTCATAATGACGTTCGGCCTGATGGTAGAACGGAGCGCCAGTGCCGTTTTTTCTTCAATCTTGTTATTTTCAATATAGGCATTCAGCGCAGGCACAACGGCGCCAATGGCGATGGCGATGCTCTGGGGGGAGAACATTTTGCCAATACCCGCGGCGCCGGAGTTAATGCCGGCCAGCCACATCTGAAGTCCTGTATCGCCGGGAATCAGGGAATTCGCCGCAGCCACCTGCAGGGGGCCGAACAGAACGTTGGTATTCGTGCCGGAGCCGGTAATGAAGGCACCCAGGGCGCCGACCAGCGGGGCAAACAGCGGGTACATGGAGCCGGTGGCACCGACCAGCGCTTCAGCGATGTTCCGGGTCATGCCGGAGTACGTCATCAGTTTCGCGGTCACGACAACCGCGATGATGGTAATATAGGTAAAGGCAAGCCCTCTTAAGGTCTTTCCAAGGACACCAAGCATCTCGCCAAAGCTGGCTTTCTGAATGGCGCCGCCCACGAAGGCTGCGAGGAAAATCATAATGCCGGGAGTGGCAATCCACACGAACGTGTGCTTCGCGCCGATCGCCTCATCGATGATGACGGTCGTTTTAATCGACGACAGGGGGCCGTAAATCGCGGGGACCAGTTTGGAAGCCAGCAGCAGAAACACGAAGATTAAAATGAAAGGCATCGCCGCGATAACGCCTTCCCCGCCAGTTATTCCCCGTACTTCGGCCTTAATCTCATAATCAGGATCATTCGTGGGCATGAATTTGGCGCTCACGACAATGACAGTCATGATTATGATGGACGAAGCCAGAACGGAAAGTTCAGGACCAATGAATTTGTTGATAATCAGCTCAGGCACAGAGAGCGCCAGGCCGGAAAGAATGGTTACCGTCAGCACGCCTTTCAGCGCTTTGACACCTCCGCCGATGATGGCCACGATAAAGAGCGGCGTAATGGTATTCAGGATAAACAGCTGGGCGGAAATAAACGTACCCAGCTGAACAGGATCTATGCCGGTCAGAGAAGCCAGAGTGGTAGTCGGGATAGCGATGGATCCGAAAGTGGTAGGCACAGCGTTGGCGACCAGGCAGGCCACAATGGATTTCAGGGGATTAAAGCCGACAGCCACCATCATGGCGGCGGGGATGGCGACGGCAGTGCCGAAACCGGCCATGCCTTCCATGAAGTCGCCGAAGCCCCAGGCAAGAAGAAGCGCGAGCACGCGCATATCGGAAGTCACAGAGGAAAGCATGGTCTTGATGGTGTCCATGGCTTTCGTGTGCACGACCAGGTTATACGTGAAAATTGCCGCTGTGATGACCAGAAGAATCGGCCAGATGGCAAGAGCCGCGCCTTCCACTGCGCCGGCGGCCATGTGCACAGGCTGCTGGCTGAACGGAGGTATCACGGCAAGAATGAAAGAGATGATCGCCGCGACGGAACAGGCTTTCCATGCTGCCATTTTTAATACGGCCAGTGCCACAATCAGCCACAGAATGGGCACTATAGATAGAGCTGTTACCATAAATTTATCCTCTTTTCATGAAATAGATAACACCTGCCTCACCAACCTTGCCGGTTGGAGGAACCATGAAACCGGGGGAGCGTCCTTATGCGGAGGACAGGCCCCTGAACAGAAACAAAAAGGAGGCAGCCGGGAAGGCCGAAAAGCCAGAACCGACTGCCCCCTCCAGTGAAGGCCGTGAAGCCCGGCCCTCAAGGAGGGCCGGACATGATTACAATGTGAACGAAACAGGGAGGCAGGAAGCCGGCTAGTGCTTCATGTTCTCAGCCAGCAGTTCCGCGATGTGCTTGACCTTGATGCCAAGGTGTTCCTTTTCGACGCCGCCGCGGATCTGCATGACGCAGCCGGGGCAGTCCATGACCACGCAGCTGGCACCCGTGGCCTTGATGTTATCCAGTTTCTTGCGCAGAAGCTGGGCCGAGATTTCAGGGAACTTCGCGGAATAGGTGCCGCCGAAACCGCAGCAGACCTCTTCCTCATTGCAGGGAGTATAGTCGGCCGCATCCGCGATGAGTTCGCGGGGCGCCTTGTGCACTCCGAGACCGCGGCAGAGGTGGCAGGCCGCGTGATACGTGGTCTTCTCACCGGAGTTATGGAAGTCTTCCGCAGTAAGGCCCAGCACGTCGTGCACGAAGGAGCTGAAGTCCGTCACCTTGTCAGCGAACGCTTTCGCGCCGGAGGCCAGGGGATCATTCTTCAGAATATCCGGATAGTTGTGCTTGAGGTGCGAGCCGCAGCTGGCGCAGAGGGTCATGACGGCGTCATAATTTCCGGCCATGAACGCGCTGACGTTCTGACGGGCGACTTCAATCGAGGCGGGGCGCTGTCCCATCATCTCAAGAGGCAGGCCGCAGCAGGACTGGGCCTCGGGATAATCAACGGCCACGCCGTGGGCGGCCAGGAGCTTCACCGCGGCCTCAAGCTGCTCGGGATAGACGAAATCCTGAGCGCAGCCGCCGAAGAGAGCGACCCGGAACCTGGGATTGGTGATTTTCGGAGCAATGGAAGGCCAACGGTCACGGAAAGACTTGTCCGCGATGGCGGGCAGAGCCTTGAAGCCGTGTTTGCCAAGCAGGATGGCAGGCAGATGACGCTGGAAAGGAGCGCCGCCGGTGAACGGTTTCTGGGCGTAGGAAGCGTACTTGAGCAGACGGTGGAAGAGCCTGCGGTTCTTCATCACGCTGGAAAGCAGTTTCATGGGCGCGGGGTTGCCATACTCGGCATTGAGACGGCTGCGGATCTCGCGGATGAGTCCGGGCAGGTCAATGCCGCCGGCGCAGACATTCTTGCAGGCCTCGCATCCCACGCAGTTCTGGCAGAGAAGCCTCGCCTTGTCATGTCCGTGGAAGAGGTAGGTCAGAACAAGACCGATGGCGCCGATATAGATGTAGCCCATCTTGTGGCCGCCCACCAGACGGAAGACCGGGCAGACGTTGGAGCACGCGCCGCAGCGCACGCAGCGGAAAACCTGCGAGAAAAGCGGATCCTTGGCAACGGCGCTGCGGCCGTTGTCCAGGAAGACGACATGCATAATCTTGCGGTTATCCGGATTGGCGCCGCACTCGCCCGCGCCATCCATGAAGGTGACGTACGAGGTGATGCGCTGGCCCGTGGCGTTACGGGGGAGAACCTGAAGCACGGTCATCACGGATTCGAGGTCGGGGACCAGCTTGTCGAGGCCGGCCAGAACCACGTGCACGCGGGGCAGCGTGGTAACCATGCGGGCGTTGCCTTCGTTGGTGACCGTAACCGCGGCGCCGTTTTCGGCGATGGCGAAGTTACAGCCGCTGATGCCCATATCACCGGCGATGAACTTGCGGCGTAGCTGAACGCGGGCGACCTTAACGAGGCGCTGGATATCCTCGCCCTCCTGCTTCACACCGGTGGCCTTGGAGAATTCATCAGCCACCTGGTAGCGTGAAAGGTGAATGGCCGGCATGACCATGTGTGAAGGCGGTTCCTTGCGCAGCTGGATAATCCATTCGCCAAGGTCCGTCTCGTCCACGATAAGCCCGTCTTTTTCCAGATAGGGGTTGAGCTCGATTTCCTCAGCCGTCATGGACTTGGACTTGATGACGCGTTTGACGCTGTTTTCCCTGGCGATGCGGGCGATGATGGCGTTGGCCTCTTCCGCCGTGGCCGCACGGTGGACGTGCACGCCGCGCTTCTCGGCCTGGGCCTTAAACTGGGCGTACAGTTCCTCCATGTGCTTGCAGGCGTCGTCCTTCATGTCGGCGATGGCATGAATCAGGGCATGCTCATCAACGTCCTTGAAGATACGCTCGCGGTTTTCACGGTAGGCGATGGCAAAGGAGTCAAGCGTCTTGCGGAGGAACTGATCCTGCAGGGAGCCCTCAATTTCCTTATGGTATTCGGCGTAATTTTTGGGAGCGTTATGCATATTAGGCCTCCAGCAGAACAATGTGCAGTTCCAGAGGACCGTGCACACCGATTGCGGAAACGCGCTCAATATCGGCAGTACGGCTCGGACCGGTGATAAAAGTGGTGTAGGTGGGAGTGCTGCCGGTGCCCATACGCTCGCGCATTTTGCCCGCTATGGCGGGCAGATGGGGGTAAATTTCCGATTTTTTGAGAGCGATGACGCTGACTTCGGAGATCATGCCGGCCAGGCGGCCTTCCTCGGAATCGGTGTTCACGACACAGGTGGCGCTGGCGGCAACGCCGAAGTCGGCCATGGAGAAGCCCACGTCAATGCCGGCCAGACGGCTGCGCAGGCCATCCTTCAGGCAGAGGAAGCCCTTGGCCTCGCACGCGGCCGAAAGCCTGGCGAAATGTTCCTCGTCGAGGCACGGAGCCGCGACAATGCGCTGGACGCGGGTGGGCACGCCATTGGGGCCGTTGGGGCCACGCTGGGTCCCGGGCTCGTCGGCGAGCAGCTCACAGGGAGATTTCGCCGCACAGACATCAACGACATACTGGAGCGCAGCGTCAAGATCCGGAACCTCCTGAACGACCGCGTTGACGGTCCCGGCCTTGGCCTTGAACTCGTCTACAAGGGCTTGGTTGATACTGGACATATGAATACGGTTCCTCCTCCTGGGTGCTGGCAGACCGACAGTCCTCCACGCGCAGGGAGAATCTGAGTTCTCCCTCCCAGGTTACGGGTTGATTGAATCTGTTCCAGAGACTCTGAGAATACTACAGACTGAGTTGCGGCCTTTTATTCAAAAATAGCTTTCTTGTCAATTTGGGTTACGCAAAAACTCTGAGACGATCATTTAATGCCGCCGGATTCGGAGTGTGGGGTATTCGGAATAAACCGTGAAACAGGCATTTTGGAGAATATCCGGTGTGCCCAGTCCTGTCCTTTAACCTTTTGGTAAAAACACTTTTTAATATAAAACCGTGATATTTATCACTGCTCCGTATTTAACACAGCTGTTCAGTATGTTTTGTATGGTATTTATAACTGCTATTATAATAAAATTATAATTATACTATGTATTATATATGATATTATACAGATAGGAATGATGTAAATACCATTGCCTTTTCAGCTGTACAAAAGGTCAGCATCCGTACTTCCCCGTGTCAGCTCGCCGCTGATATCTCCTTCTGACCGGGCGCCGCGGCCGCGGGTAACGGTGTCCCGGAATCCGTACAAAGAAAATTATCCGCGCTGCTGATTCAGATAGCGGTGTTCCTGAAAAATAAAAAAAACCATGGCAAAAATTTTCTATAAATTTTATATCGGGGATTCCCGGATGTCCGCGGAGAAATTTTTGCCCCGTTTAAAACACTTTTTTAATGCTGTTTGTTTTTATATTAAAAGGGGAAAATACCAGTCCCAGGAGCGCCTTTCCCGGGAAACCCTGCTTTCCGAAAGCCTTCCGAAGGCAGTACTGGGAGATGGCACAGTAACAAGTTCCCCACCTGCCTGGCTGCCTCTGATGATATCTGCCGGACAGCCAGGTGATCTTCGTCAGACGAACCGGAAAGAGACACGTGAATTTTTCCCTCCGCAAAGTCTCCCGGCGCGTGGCGGCACTTCTGCCCTGCCGGCAGGATCGTATCTGTACACAGGATCACAAACAGGGTATCCGGATGAAAAGTACGGACACAACTATTTCATCTGTTTTCACCGGAGCCCAGCTATGGACGAAAAAACAAAACCGGAAGAAGATCTCGCTCTTCTGAAGGAAAAACTCACCCGGCTCATGCCCGCGCCCACACGCTTTGAGGCTGCCATCCCGGGTATGATGCTGAGCCGCTTTGACAGGGACACGCCCGCCTCAAAGTGCTTCTATTTCCCCATCGCCGCCCTGATCGTGCAGGGCTACAAGCGCTCCATGATTGGTAATCAGGAAGTCAACTATGGCGAAGGCTACTGCATGGTCGTCGGCGTCGATATGCCGGGCGTCTACCAAATCAGCAGCGTCACGCCGGAAAAGCCGTCCCTTTCCATATCCATCAGGCTGGACAGGCGCATCATCTCACAGCTCATTACCGAAATGCCGTCCCTGATTTCTTCAGACACAGCCGAACAGGAGCCCGCCGTTGTCGCCAGGGCCGGAGCGGAACTGCTTGAAGCCTTTGTCAGGCTCGTGGATCTGCTGGACGACCCAGGAAGAATTTCGGTTTTCGCGCCCATGATTCTGCGCGAGATCCACTATCACCTCCTTTCCGGAAGCCAGGGCGGCTGCCTCAGGTTTTTCAGCAGTACGGGCACGCAGGCCGGCCAGGTTGCCCGGGCCGTTTCCTGGCTCAGGGAAAATTTCGCAAGACCATTCCATATTGAGGATCTGGCCAGGCAGACGAACATGGCGCCGTCGACGTTTCACAGGCATTTCAGACAGGTAACAGGCATGAGTCCCCTGCAGTTCCAGAAACGTCTGCGGCTTTATGAGGCCGAGCGGCTCATGCTGGTCGAAGGGAAAGACGCGAGCAGCGCGGCCATCGAGGTCGGCTACGAGAGTGTTTCCCAGTTCAACAGGGAATACAAGCGTCAGTTCGGAGCCCCGCCGCGGCGTGACGTGGAGCAGAAAACACGCGGAATCCAGTAACCCAGGCGGGTACGGATTCCGCACGGAACGGGCGGCCAGGCCTCCTGTCCTCTGTTCCAGGCGCGGAATTCCGACGCGCATAGCGCACCGTATTTTCAGAAAAGCCAGGAAAGGGCAAAGACCTTCCCGTTTTAGGCCGCACAGGAATCTCCTTCCATGCAGCCGGTCAGCCCTGTCCGCATTTCCCGGAAAAATATACGGAACGGGAATACACCGCCGGGACAGCCGGTATCGCAGATCCCTTGCTCCGGGAAAAACGCCTCTGTCCGCCAAAAAGATTTCTGGCGGAATCCGGTTTTCCGGAGAATGCTATTTCCCTCGCGCTGACGTAGGGAACAGACACGGCCGTTGACCCCGGGCGGGCAGAGCTTTTCCCGCCGGCCATGTCATTCATGCTGCCTGCATCAATATACCCTCTGATATCAGATACGGTTCTCCCGCGCTTAACAATGAAAAGGCCATAGAGGAAAAGGATCCGGCATGACCGCCTGCGCTTACCATCCGGACGGCGCGTCCCGCAGCCGATTTGAGAAACGCCATCCGCTCCTTCTGATACGGGAGAGAGCGGATCGGGCAAAGAACATCACGGATTGGAGATAGGATCCGTACGGCCCTGTCCCTATATTCCTTTCAGAAAACAAACAGGCGTCCCGGAAGCGTCCGAAAAAAAATGAAAAACAGACGCGCCGCTTCCGGGGAAACGGGCTTCTGCCCCGCCGCAAACACTGAAAGGCCCCCTCCCATGAAAACATTCTTCGCAAAGCTTGCCGTTCTGTCCCTCCTGGCCCTGCCAGGCATGGCCCAGGCCGCTCCGGCCAATCCCTTCGGCCTTGTGTACAGGGGTGCCATCACGGAAAACATCCCCGGGAAAGTCAATATCCATCCCGTTCACTACACCCTGAACGGCCTCAGGATTGCCGCCAACGTTTACACGCCCGCCGGGTATGACGCCGGCAGGAAGTACCCCGCCATCGTCGTTGCCCATCCCAACGGCGGCGTGAAGGAACAGGTAGCAGGGCTTTACGCCCAGCGGCTTGCCGGACAGGGCTTCATCACCATCGCCGCCGATGCCGCGTACCAGGGCGCCAGCGAAGGCACGCCCCGGAATGTGGACAAGCCGCAGTTCCGCACAGAGGACATCCACGGCATGATCGATTTTATCAGCAGCTATCCCGGCGTTGACAGAAAATCCATAGGCGCTCTCGGCATCTGCGGCGGTGGCGGCTATACACTGAACGCGGCCAAGTCGGACAAGCGCATCCGCGCCGTGGCCACGCTGAGCATGTTCAATTCCGGCGAAGTGCGCCGCAACGGATTTCTGAACACGCAGAAGGACTCCATACAGGAACGCCTGGCGCAGGCCTCCGCCGCACGCGAAAAGGAAATCTCAGCCGGTGAGATCAGCTATTCCGGCAGCGTGGATTTTGACAGCCTGACTGACGAAAGCATCAGCAAAATTCCCACGGATCTTTATCGTGAGGGCATGATGTACTACGGCAGGACGCACAGGCATCCCAACTCAACCTTCCGCTATACCACCAGCAGCCTCCTTGATCTGATGACCTGGGACGCCACCGATCAGATCGGGCTCATCAATGTCCCTCTGCTCATGATCGCGGGCGAAAAGGCTGACACGCTCTACATGACCGAGGAAGCCTTCAGAAAGGCCACGGGCACCAGCGATAAGGAGCTTTTCAAAATCCCCGGAGCCACGCACATCAGGACATACTTCGTTCCCGAATACGTGGATCAGGCCATGGCCAGGCTCACCGCTTTCTACAACAGGACCCTGCGCTAGCCTTCCGGCACGGAGCGGGTTTTCCGCCCGTGCCGCGGAAACATGTACGGAGGACATCATGCAGCACACCTCTCCTCTTTCTCTCTGGCTCCTTGCGGCAGCGCTCCTGACCGCGGCCCCGGCCTCCGCCGCTCCCGGGCAGACCGTCATCCCCGCCGGTTCCGCAGCTTCCCTTCCTGCCGGAACAGAGCACTTCACAGGCTCTGTCCGCGTCGATCCGGCCTTTTCGACCGAAGCCCCCCAGCGGGTCTACGGCGCTTACGTCACTTTTGAACCAGGTGCCCGCACAGACTGGCATACCCATCCCCTCGGCCAGACGCTTGTCGTCACCTTCGGAACCGGTCTTACCCAGGAATGGGGCGGGCCGATCAGGACCATACACCAGGGAGACGTGGTCATCTGCCGGCCAAACGTGAAGCACTGGCACGGCGCGGCGCCCGGCAGCGCCATGACGCACCTCGCCATCGGTGAGCGCGAAGACGGCAAAAGCGTGACATGGATGGAAAAAGTCACGGCCGGTCAGTACCCTGAAAAATAAAAGATCAGCATGAAACATCTCACGTTTTCCCGCAGACGTCTGCTCAGGCTCACCTGCGCGGCCGCTCTCACAGGCATTTTCGCCCCTGCCGTCAGGTACCTCCCTCCGGCCCTGGCAGAGGAAGCGCAAAAGCCCCTCATCGTCTACTTCTCCATGCCCGAAACAGACAATCCCTTACATATGGACACGGGATGAAGAAAACAGCACCGTGATCGTGGACGGAAAGGCTCCTGGGAACACGCAGTACGTGGCTATGCTCATCCGGCAGAAGACCGGCGGCAGCCTCTTCCGCCTCGAACCTGTTACCCCCTACCCCAGGGAACACAGGGCGCTTGTCAGTCTGGCTGAGAAGGAACAGGCCGGTGACATACGTCCGGAAATAGCGGTGCACCCGATCTCACGGCGTATGACACGCTCTTCCCCGGATATCCCAACTGGTGGGCCGCGATATGCCCATGCTCCTCTACACGTTCCTCGAGCAGCAGGATCTCTCCGGCAAAGCCATCATTCCCTTCTGTACCCACGGGGGGAGCGGGTTCTCCCGCACCATAGAGACAATCCGGAAAAAAACAGCCCGGCGCCAGAGTGCAGGAGACGGGTTTCGCTGTCTGCCGGCAGAATATGGACACAGCGCCGGCTGGCGCCGCAGCCTGGCTCAGAAAAACCGGATACAGCCTTTAGCTCCAGTCAAGCCGCGTCGGACGGGCTGAACAGAAAACCGCAAATTTCCACGGATACACGGATCGCGCGTAAGAACGCGTCTTTTCAGAATGAGGAGAAACACATGAAACCAACAAACCTTCTTGCCGTCATCCTGCTCACGGCAGGCCTTGTCACGACCTCCGCCGCGGCGGCCGGCGCGGCATCCCAGAAACCGATTTCCATCGAAAGGCAGGGAACCTTCTCCGCCGGTGGCACGGTTATTCCCGCGAAGGAACCGTACAATCCCATGAAGCCCACGCCCGAAGGGCAGACCCTGCACGGCGATCACGCGAGCGTCTTTTACCAGATTCCGGTTCACGCCAGAAAATACCCGCTCGTCTTCCTCCATGGCGCAGGCCAGTCCATGAGGACCTGGCAGACCACGCCTGACGGACGCGAAGGCTTCCAGAACGTTTTCCTGCGCCGCGGCTTTGGCGTCTATCTCGTCGATCAGCCGAGGCGCGGCGACGCCTGACGCGCCACCGTCGCGTCCACCATCGAGGCGAAGCCCGACGAACAGTACTGGTTTGGACAGTTCCGCATCGGCGTCTGGCCCAATGTCTTCAGGGGATCCCAGTTCGCTCAGGGTGATAAGGCCATGGATCAGTTCCTGCGCCAGATGACACCCAATACCGCCCCCTTTGACTACGGCGTCATCTCCGACGCCATGGCCGCCGTTCTGGAGCAGTCCGGCCCCGCCATCCTCGTCACGCATTCCCAGGGCGGCGGCGTCGGCTGGCTCACGGCACTCAAAAGCCACAATGTGAAGGCCATCGTCTCCTATGAGCCCGGCAGCGGTTTCCTCTTCCCCGAAGGCGAAGTGCCGGACCCCATTTCCAACGCGAGCGCGTTTGGTCCGTTTAAGGCAAAGGGGGTGCCGCTCAGTCAGTTCATGGCCCTCACGAAAATGCCCATCGTTATCTACTACGGCGACAACATTCCTTCAGAGCCCGTCACCGAGCCGCACGAGGACTACTGGCGCGCGGCCATGAGCATGGCACTCAAGTGAGCTGAGACCGTCAACCGCCATGGCGGCGATGTCACAGTGGTACACCTGCCCGACAGGGGACTTCACGGCAATACGCACTTCCCCTTCTCTGACAGAAACAGCCTGCAGGTGGCCGACCTCCTCTCCCGGTGGCTGAAAGCCAAAAAGCTCGACTAAGACGAATGAAGCGTGCCCCGGGGATCCGTAATGCCGCCGGGACAAAAAATTCCATACCTCCGCAGACGGCCGGTCCTATCGGTGAAAACTGATACGCCGGCCGTCTGCCTTTCTCCGCATGGAGCGTTCGCAGAGGACGGCTTTTTCAGACCGGGATTAGTGTTATCCGTAATTTCTCACCACGACTTCATCAACATCGCCGCGTCTGCCTGCGACGGAGTTGACGGCCCGCCTGGCCCGGACGACGGTAATACGATACGCTGCGTACTGCTCCATGATGAAAGGGGTCGCGGAATTCGACAGCATGAATTGTATCCCGCGTCTGCTCAAATCATCGCAGCACGTCCTCAGCCGTATCTGGTCGTCTCTGGTAAACCCGCTCTTCGCATACCCAGTGAAGCTGGACGTCACGGAAACAGGGTCATACGGCGGGTCGAGGTACACAAAAGTCCCCCTTTTTACCTGAGCCAAGACTTCCGCGTAATCCATACAGGAAAAGTAAACTCCCGCGGCGTTGAAATAGGCGCTTACCGCCCGGAGGACGGGTTCGTTCACGATATTTGGATTGCGGTAACTGCCAAAAGGCGAGTTGAATTCGCCGGCGCTATTCACGCGGTAAAGACCATTGTAGCATGTTTTGTTCAGATACAGGATACGCGCCGCCCGTTCGACTTCTGACAGAGAGTCGTATTTTTCTCTGTCTCTGTCCCAATTACGGACGGAATAAAAGAAATCTTTTTCATTCCTATATTTTTTTAATTCCTGAATCAGTTCTTCGACGTTATCCCTGATGACAGTATAGACGAGAATCAAATTCTCATTGATATCATTGACGTACGCTGTTTCCGGCTGCAGATGGAAAAGCAGCGCGCCGCCGCCCACAAAAGGCTCGCAATACGATGTTATCCTTGCCGGCAGCAGCGGAAGAAATGTTTCCAGGAGCTGCCTCTTACCGCCAACCCATTTCAGAACTGGCGCAACCAGATTATTTTTCCGCACAGCGGTCACAGCTCCTTATAAATGACGCAGTCTGAGGCCGCTGCGTCACAGCGTGACAGGAACAACAGGAGATCTTCCTGGGCATTCTGTCAGTCTTTTGCAGATTTTATTTATTTTTTCAAGTTATGACAGGACACAAGGAGACAATCACCATACCGCCAGTTTTTCACGGGGCCGGATTGCTGAATCAAAACAACAGGAAGACTTAACAGATAAAACGCCGTTCCAGCGTAACTGATGTCTTCCCTGATGAAGAGCCGTGGGTGAAGATCACTGTCCTGATTGTCAAACGAAAGTTCTGGTGCCCCCCCAAAAAAACGAACGAAAATTGACCCCTCTGTCCTGTCCCGGAGGGTAGAATCCATATAGTGGTGTATCTTTCCGCTCCCGGACGGGCCAATCAGGATCACGTTTTCAGTTTCAAATAGCGCTTCGACTTTATGAAGCACAGCGCCCGCCTATGCCGACGGTTATGAAAGCCAACGCAGTTTATCCGCGAATACAAACGGATGTTTGAGGATTCTCTGCACAGGGCGGACAAATGCCGGGAATGGGGTAAGACGCGCCCTCACAGGAACAGGACAGGAAACAAAAAAGGCGCTTATGGAGAAAAATCCATAAGCGCCTGAACTTTCTGGTTGCGGGGAAAGGATTTGAACCAATGACCTTCGGGTTATGAGCCCGACGAGCTACCGAGCTGCTCCACCCCGCGTCGTGTTTGACATAAATGCTCCAGTATCGAAAAAAAGTCAACACATTTTCTGTGCAGACTTTTTCTTTTTTTGGGAAACCGGCGGAAAAGCTCCCTCTCTCGTCCGAGTGTAGAAACAAAAAGGAGGGACAGCCGGAACTGTCCCTCCTGTGTCTGGTTACGGAATGGAAGTACCCGGATTAGGCCTTAGCCTTCAGATCTTCCTTTTTTCCGATGGGGCTCATCTTACCGCTGGTACAGCCGCAGGCCGTTGCCGTGAAAATAACGTCGGAGGAGCTGTTCAGGGCCGTTTCGCAGGAGTCCTGGACAACGCCGATGATGAAACCGATGCCCACGACCTGCATGGCGATGTCATTGGAGATACCGAAGATGGAGCAGGCAAGGGGAATCAGCATAAGGGAGCCGCCGGCGACGCCGGAACTGCCGCAGGCGCAGAACACGGCAGCCACGCACATCAGAAAAGCCGCGCCGAAGCTGACGTTCACACCGAGGGTGTTCACGGCAGCCATCGTCATGATAACGATGGTGACAGCCGCGCCGGACATATTGATGGTGCAGCCGAGAGGAATGGACACGGAGTACGTCTCACGGGGAATGCCGAGGCGGCTGCAGAGATGGAGGTTAATGGGCAGGTTGGCCGCAGAGGAGCGGGTGAAGAAGGCATACAGCCCGCTGTGGACAGTGCAGGTCCAGACCAGAGGATACGGATTCCTGCGGGTCATGAGGAAGACCAGGAGCGGGTTGATGACGAAAGCGATGAAGAGCATGGTCACCACGAGAACGACGACAACATGCAGGTAATTCAGCAGGTTGGAGAAACCGCCGGGCTGGGTGCAGGAACTGAAAACAAGACCCATGACGCCAAGAGGCGCGAAACGGATGACAAACTTCACGACGCCGCTCACGGTCACTGCCAGATCCATGAGCACGTCCTTGGTGGCGCTGCTGGCGACGCGGAAAAGAATGCCGAAAGCCACGCCCCAGACCAGGATGGCAATGTAGTTACCTGTGGCGAGAGCGTTAATCGGGTTATCCACGGCGCTGCGCAGCACATTCAGGATCACCTCAGAAACCGCCTTGGGGGTAGACTTGTTAACGGCCTCCGCCAGCGTGGGGAACGTGCTGGGAAAAGCGTACGACATGCACAGGGCTGCCATGGACGAGAGCAGCATGGAAATAAAGTAAAGCAGAAGAATGGGTTTCATCTTCGCGGCGGAACCGTTGGGTTCCTGACGCGCGATGGCCGCGGCGACGAGAACAAAGACCAGAAGCGGCGCTATGGCTTTCAGGGCTGAAACGAACAGCACGCCGCAGACGGGGACGACAACCTTGTCGCCCGGAACAATGAGGGCCAGCACAACACCAAGGCACATGCCAAGGATGATCTGCAGGATGAAGGGTATCCTGTTGATGGCCCGACAGATGGTTCTGAATAACTCCATGTAACGGCTCCAATTCACTCCGAGCTGGGCCATTACACGCAGAACTTCAAGCCTGAATGGGCAGGCCCCTCTCCTCTTTTTTCGCAGCAAACGCTTACGATAACTATGTTGTGTAAAACGAAACGGACTTGAAATCAAACAGTGATGAAAACGTTTCTGGCCGGAATGGGGCAGACCGGGCTTTTGTCACGGAAAGACTCTTTCTGCTGAAAGAACGGCATTCCAATATCAGCTTTCTTTCTTTTTTCGGAACCGGCGGCCAGGAGGAACAGCAGGTGTATTCTGAGGCTGTGAACTTCCTGCCCTCCGGTGAGAGCATGCTGCCCGATCAAAAAAGGCGGCTCACCCTCCCCTTATGGGAAAAGCGCGCCGCCCCGCCTCTTGGAATGCCCGGAAAGCCTATTTTCCCTGGTTTCCGGAGTAATAGTATTTCTGCAGGAGTTCCTGGGCTTCTTTGTTCCCCTGCTGTGCGGCCCTCAGGTACCATTCGGCCGCCTCCTGCTTGTCCTCCGCTATGCCCCAGCCCTCAAAGAGGCAGTCACCCAGGCGCTTCTGCGCTGACGGAAAGCCCTGCACAGCGGATTTGTAATACCATTTCGCGGCAGCGGCCGGATTGACGAGCACGCCGTCACCGCGGGTGAAGCAGTCGCCAAGCCATTTCTGCGCTGGCGCGTGCCCCTTTTCCGCAGCCCTGTGCACCCACTGCACGGAAAGCGAGAGATTCTCTTCCACGCCGTTGCCCTTCGCGTAGCAGATACCAAGAAAAAGCTCGGCATCGGGGTTGCCGGTCTGCGCGGCCTGCCGGATAAGGGCAATGCCCTCTTCCTTGTTCTGGGGGACATCCACGCCGTTGAGAAAGCAGATGCCAAGATAGAGCTGGGCATCGGCATACCCCTGATCCGCGGCCCTGCGTATCCACTCCATGGCGATCTCCGGGTTCTTCGGCACGCCCGCGCCTTTCTGGTAACAGTTGCCGACAGCGAACTGCGCCCTCGGATATCCCTGATCGGCCGCCTTCTTAAACCATTTCATGGCCTCGGTGTCGCTCTGCTTCACTCCGTTCCCGAAGGAATAGCACACGCCGAGATCCATCTGGGCGGAGGCAAGCCCCTGCTCCGCGGCCTTCGTGTACCAGAAGACAGCCTGCTCCGGATTCTTCTCCGTGCCCGCTCCCTTCATGAAACACTGCCCCACGCGGTGTTCGGCAATGACGGAGCCATGCTCAGCAGCCTTCATATAGAGCTTAAAGGCCTCATCCATGTTCTGCGTGCCGTTCTGCGCCTGCGTGTACATGTCGCCGAGCATACGGAAGGCTTCCACAAATCCCGACTCCGCGGCCTTGCGGTACCAGGCCATGGCCTGATCCCTGTCTCTGCGGACGCCTTGCCCGAGGCTGTAGCAGCGGGCCAGATCGGCCTGGGCCTCAGCGTCCCCGTTTTCGGCGGCTATCCGGAACCAGTGCACGGCCTCGTCAAGATCCTCCTGCGTTCCCCGGCCCCTGAACAGGCAGAGTCCCAGACGCTGCTGGGCGTGGGCGTTCCCCTCGACCGCCTGCGTCTGGTAGCCCTCGGCAGCCCTGTGATACCAGGAAGCGGCCTTTTCCCTGTCCGCCTCCACGCCGATGCCCTCGGAATAAAATTTCCCAAGTTCCGCCGCAGCGTCAGCCTCGCCGGCCCCGGCCGCTTTCTGATACCAGGACACGGCCTCAGCCAGATCCTTTTCGTACACTTCCCCGCGGGCGTAGCAGTCGGCTATGTACTTCAGAGCAGTCCCGTTCCCATGCAGGGCAGCGTCGCGGTACCATTTCACGGCCTCGTGCATGTCCTGTTTCACGCCTTCTCCCCGGGCGTAACACCGGGCGAGGCGGCACTGTGCGTCCGGAACACCGTCTTCGGCGGCTCCGCGAAGCCATTTCAGGCCCGCTTTCTGATCCCTGTCAACGCCCGCGCCATCGAGGTAACAGCAGGCCAGCCTGTACTCAGCCTCACTGTTGCCCTGCTCCGCCGCTTTTTCATACCAGCCGGCGGCCTCAGTCATATTCCTTTCCACGCCGCTTCCCTGGGAACAGCAGACGCCAAGGCAGCACTGGGCGTCCGCATTTCCCTGATCGGCGGCCAGAGAGAACCATTTGACAGCCTCACTGACGTTCTTTTCCGCGCCTGATCCGTAGAAGTACGCGTAACCAAGTCCCACTTCAGCTCCGGCATGCTGCTTTTCAGCTGCCCTGCGGAACCATTCAGCCGCCTTAGCCGGATCCTTTTCCATGCCTATGCCGTAATAGCAGCAGAGGCCTAGACGGTACTCCGCCTCCGTATGCCCCTGCGCCGCGGCAAGGCCGTACCATTTTACCATTTCGGCGGGATCCTGATCCAGCTTTTCGCCTTCCTCGTACAGGTAGCCGAGGTAAAACTGGGCGTCCGCGTCCCCCTTCTCGGCGAGCTTGCGGTAATGCCCTATGGCCTTCCCGCCATCACGGCTTTTTCCGAAGAAATGGTGCAAAGCGCTGGAAATCTTTCCTGACATGCGTAACCCCTTTCTGCAGCCAGTATGCGCACCGACTGCGCGGCGTTTGAGTGTAGTTTGTCATTTTGACCCCGCGCGCCGTCAAAATCAACACCCTGAATTTCCATTGGCGGCAGAAACATCAGAACACTCAGGACATATAAAACATTTCGGGATCTTTCCGCTTCTTTTTCGGACACCCCTGTCAGCGGAACATACTCACGAATCCCTGACTTTTTGATGAGCCCCTGTCATCCGGCTGTCCCGCAAAACTCTGTTTCAGTGGCGCCCAGACTCTGGACAAAGAACCTTCTCAGCTTTTATAAGCTGTATTTTGAAACATGGCACAATGTATCCATGAGGATACTGAACATCAAAGTAGCCGTCATGAAGATTTCCAGGGAAGAACGAGAATCCGACAGTTATCGCAGGATCCGCCAGGCTGTTCTTGACGCGGTGGCCCATACCTATGGAGATGTCTCCCTCCGCAGGATAGCGTGGGATCTATCTGCGCGGCTGCACACGCCGGCCTATAAAATTTTCCGCTGCTGCATGGAGCTTTCGGAACAGGGGGAAATAAGCATCAGGAATGACAGGATCCATGGGACAGCCGGCCACCCTTCATACAGGGAAGAACCACGCCTGCAGAGCAGACCGGGGGAAAAAATCAGCAGAGAAATTTTTTCCGTAAAAGAGAGTCAGGGCCGGTGGACGTTCTTCCGAAAGCTTCTTTCCTACTACATCAGCTGCGTACGTCTTGAAGAGGGGATGGCGGCCGAAGTCTTTCAGAAAAATATCGGCAAACAGTTCATCTTTGTTTCAGACGCGGGCCACTGGTACCCCAGAAACAATATTCTCTGGAAGAAATACCTTCCTTTCGCGGGGCTTTCCGACACACTCAGGACCCTATGGCTGAACCCGGATACGACCGTGCTGACGCTGGGATACCCCGTCAGCGCCACAATCACGAAAGACGGCGAGGTCATGCTGGAGCCGATATTCTGCTACACACTTGACCATCGTGTCACCAGATCAGGATTTGAGCTCCAGTCCAGACTGACACAGCCAGACGTCAATCTGGAGTGGCTGGATCGGAATTTTTCTCAGAGCAGTGCTAAAAAAACGTTTCTTGAGGCCTGCGGAATATACGTCAGCGGAGACGGCGGAGAACAGACTGCGGGCAGGGATACCCCCGATTTTGCCATGCTGGCCGGAATTCTTTCCTCCATCTGCGAAAAACAGCTCAGGGAGGCACTGGATCCGTCTCTCATTCTGGATACGCCGATCCCACCTGCGGCGCGGAGCGGCATTTATAACAGGGCTGTCATTTCCGCAGGCCGGAGCAGCCCCTACACGAAAAACCTCCTCGCAGAGCTTGAGGCAATTGCCAAAGTTCCGGACGACCAGCTGGACAAGACAGCCCTCGCCTTTCTCTTCACGGACAAGCAGGCGGATACCACTCTGCGCCCCGCCCCCGGTTCCGTCGCCACGGGCTTTTCTCTTACAGGAACACAGCGGAGGGCCGTCGCCTCGCTGCTCAAATCTCCACTGACCGTGATTCAGGGACCGCCGGGAACAGGAAAAAGCCAGGTGGTGTCGGGAGCCGTGCTTAACGCCCGGCTCCGCGGGCAGACTGTTCTTCTCTCGAGTTACAACCACAAGGCCATAGATTCTGTCGTGGAACGTCTTCCCAGGCAGGAAGGCTTCTCCCCTGTCACCCGCTGCAACAGCAGGGATGACCCGAATCTTTCCTTCGGAATCCGTGAAGCCATCAGGTCCATACTGGCCATGCCCTCCGGCGGACCGGAATCAACACTCAAACTGCGCTCCTTTCTCGAAATTCTGGAAACCTGCGGAGAAAAAGGTCTTATTGCCGATAATGAGGAGGACCTCGGCTGCGTCCTTGCCAGCCGCCGGGGGGAACTCGATTCCGATTTCAGTGTGCGCCCATATCTTTCCCGTCTTCCCGTGAAAAAAACGGGCAGAGCCGCTCTCCTCCATGCAGCCTCCGGGCTTGCCAGACAGTGCGGGAACCAGCCCCCCTGGCGCACATTCCTGACACGCGGCAATCTTCCCGCGCGCCTGCGGCTCTGGTGCGCAGGACGTTTTCTGCGGGCGTACTGCCCGGAAGTGCCGGTCTGTTCCCTCGGCGGTGACATACACGCGTTCGCTGACATCTTCGAATCCGCGTCCCGTGTCCTGAGGCTCAAAGGTGAGATACGTGAGCTCGAGAGACGTCTGAGAAAGATGCCTGACTTTGGAAAGCTCGAGGAAGAAATCGCGCAGTTGGACAGCGCCGCAAGAAAGCAATTCCCTGAAATACTCCGTGCAGACGCCGCCGCACGGCAGAAAATGCCTGCGGACGCTGACCGATCCCAGTTAAAGGGTGTGGAGAGAGCTCTCTCCACCGCCCGCGTCTCCTCGTTCTCCGACGATGTCCGGGCCATGCTCGTCCAGGAACTCCCCAAAAGCCTCACCACGGTATTTCACTGCTTCCCCTGCTGGGCCGTAACGAGCCTCTCCGTGAAACGTTTTCTCCCCCTTCTGCCCGGGCTTTTCGATCTGGCTCTTATAGACGAGGCCAGCCAGTCCAGTATTCCTTCGGCTATTCCGGTGCTGTTCCGCGCCCGCCGGGCGGGTATCATCGGCGATCCCAGCCAGCTGCGCTTTGTTTCCCGCATGACAGCCGACCGGGAGGCTCTCCTGAGAAGGGAACTTGGCCTGTCATCGCTGGCAGATCTGCGTTTCACATTTGCAGAGAATTCCGTCTACGATTTGGCATCAGGCTCCTCTTCCGCCACGCCCTTCCTTCTGGACTGCACCTTCCGGAACACCGGAGAAATTGCTGAATATTCCAGCCAGCTTTTTTACGGCGGCCGGCTGCAGGTAGGTACTGACCGGACAAAGCTCCGCACTCCGGACGGCACCCCGGGGTCCATTTTGTGGCAGAACGTCCGCGGTACGTTACTCCGCGGCGGGGGACAAAGGAGCTTCTGGTGTCCGGAAGAAGTTCAGAAAGTTGTAGAGATTGTAAGAAAACTTCTGCTTTCAGATCATTACAATGGCACGATCGGCATCGTTACGCCTTTCAGGGAACAGGCCTGGCGCATCAGGGACAAACTACAGGTGTCCGGCATTCCCCAAGAGCTTCAGAGGAGAGCCTGCCTTCTGTCGGACACGGCCCACGGCTTTCAGGGCGGAGAACGCGATGTCATGATCTTCAGCCTATGCGCGGGCAGCGGGCTGACTGACGGGGCTTTGAAATTCCTCCGGGAGAACCCCAATCTTTTTAATGTCTCCGTAAGCCGCGCCAGGGCTATGCTCTACGTCGTGGGAAACAGGGAATGGGCAGCGGGCTGCGGCATCCTCCATATAGCACTCCTCGCCGGCCAGGAAAAACTCCGCCCGCGTCCTCAGGGGAAGTCCGAGTGGTATCCCTACGAATCTCCCTATGAGGAACTGCTTGCCGGAGCCCTAGAAAAGGTCGGGCTCCATCCGCTGCCTCAGGTTCCGGTCGGCTACAGGAGACTGGATCTTGCCCTTCGTGACGAAACCCATCCCGAATGCCGCCTCGACATAGAAGTTGACGGGGAAAATCACCGGGATGCCTGGGGGCGCAGAAAAAGCGATGACGTGTGGCGGACCCTGGAACTGAACGCGGCCGGCTGGAAAGTCATCAGATTCTGGACGTTTGAGATCAGAGACAACCTGAAGGGATGCACGGGCCTCATCCAGCGTAAGTGGGAATCCATGCTGTCCCACGCTAAATGTAAGGGATAAAATCCATGGCAGAAAATAACAGCAAAACAAAGAAAACGGCCAGCCCCGCGCTTGGGAAATTCTTCCCCCCCATGTGGCTGCTTGGCATATGCGCGATTGGCGCCGTTGTCCTCTGCATCTTTATTTTTGGGTGGATGATCAACTTCGAACAGCGCTATGCTGAGCTTCAGGAGCACAGGGATATTCTGGCCAGCCTGCCTGGCTTAAAGCAGCAGCAGTCCGAAATTCAGAGAGATCTGGATTCAAAGAATGAAGAACTCAGGCTGCTGCGCAGCAATATCAGGGAAAAAAACAGCGAACTTAACGAGCTGATAACCCGGAAAAAAGAAGCTGAACTTCAGAATCAGACCAATGAAAAGCTGGAGGCATTCAGCCAGGAACTAAAGCAGAAGCTCGACAGCCTCTCTTCCAGCGTGGATTCCCTCTCTTCATCGGCAGCGGCGATGCAGGGCGCAGTTAACAAACTCAGCAGCCAGGGTTCCAGGATGGAGGGAGACGCGGATGCTTTTTCAGCATCAGGAAAAAAGATGCAGGAAAAACTCACGGATCTTTTCAATGCCGTTTCTGAAAACAACATCAGGCAGAAAACGCAGGATTACAACCGGGCAATCGAGACTCTGGAGGGCAGCTTCAAATCGCTCTCTCAGCAGATGGAAGCAGGCAAAGGCAGTATAGGCAGTATGGCTGATTCCCTGCGGGGTACCAGTACGGATCTGCAAAAAGTAAAGAAAGATCTGAACGATGCCGCACAATCAGCCAGATACAATCTCGAAAACGCAGTCAGTCAGATAACGAAGGATTACATCCAGGAAGTCAAAAAACTGGAGGACAGCTTTAAATCCCTCTCCCAGCAGATGGATGCGGGCAAAGCCAGTGTAGGCAGTATGACTGATTCCCTGCGGGGGACCAGTACGGATCTGCAAAAGATAAAGAAAGATCTGAATGACGCCGCACAAGCAGCCAGATACAATCTTGAAGACGCAGTCAGGCAGATCACGAAGCATTACCTCCAGGAAATCAAAAATCTGGAGGACGGCTTCAAATCAGTATCCCAGCAGATAGAAGCGGGCAAAAGCAGCATAGGCAGTATAGCCGATTCTCTGAGGGGTACCAATACGGATCTGCAAAAGATAACGAAGGATTACGGCCAGGAAGCCAGGAATCTGGAGAACAGCTTCAGATCACTCTCCCAGCAGATGGAAGCGAGCAAAGCCAGCATAGGCAGTGTGGCTGATTCTCTGCGGGGCATCAATACGGATCTGCAAAAAATAAAGAAAGATCTGAATGACGCCGCGGGTTCAGCCGGAAAAAATATCGGAGATATACCTGCTGATCTCGATAAGGTGCAGCAGACACTGCAGGCCCAGAGCCTCAGGCTTGAAGAATGCCTGAAGCAGCTTTCCGAAAGCGCGGCCAGGCTTCCTTCAGTCAGTGCCAGCCAGGCGGAGACCCTCGAGACACTGGAAAAGCTTAAAAAACTTCTGAAGGAAAACGGCGGAAAACAGGGAGACGCCCCGGACGGACCTCAGAGCAACGGTTCAGCTTCCCAGAAACAGGAATAAGGAGTCTCTGACATGAACGGAAGTTTTTCTATTCCACCGCTGGTGGACAGCTCGCTTATCGCCGTCCTGGCTCTGGCTGTTCTCATTTTTTTCGTCTTCGCCATGGTGCTCTATCTCAGGCGCTGCATCAGCACAGTTTCTCAGCAGTACCAGGACGCGGCGGATCTTTCCAGTGCCGTCACAATGCTGAAAGCCGATAAAGAAAAGCTGGAACAGTATATCGCGGGACAGGAAGAGGAATTACGCAAGGTCCGGGGGGAGAGAGAAGAACAGGAAGAGCTGCGTCAGGCCATTCTGGTCCAGCAGGATAAACTGAAGGGACTCAGGGACGCAGTCGAAGCACTGACAGTCATGCAGGTCGAACGGAAGGAACTGGAAGCCAGAATGGCCGAACGACGCTCCGACCTCGAAAAACTTGAGGAACAATACCAGAATGCCCTGAGCATGAAAGAGTCGCTTCCGGAAGTCCGCAGGGAATACGAGGCTCTGCAAAAAGAACTAGTCAAAAAGGCCGAAATTGATACCGCCATCACCACAGGCGAAGCCCGGCTGAAAAAACTTGAAGAACTTATCCCGGACAGGGAACAGCGCCTGAATGAACTGCAGAAAGAGATAGGACAGAAGGAAGAAGCCCAGTCCGAACTCAGGCAGCTGAAAGACGACTTAACGTCCCTGCTCCGGCAGAAAGCCGAAGCCGACGCCCAGTTTGCAGCACTTAATACGCAGATTCCGGCACTCAAAAAGCAGAGCATGGATACTGAAAATGAATACAGCAGCGTTTCTTCGAAACTGCAGGAGCTTAAAGTAAGACAGCAGGAGGAAGAGGAAAAGAAAAACGAATTTGAAAAGAAGACCGCTGAAGCCGAACAGCAGCTCACATCAATCCGGAAACAGGTCGCTGAAGCGAATACCGAGTTTACAGCCCTGAATGCCCAGCTGCCCGAACTCAGGAAACAACTTGAGGAACAAAACCAGAAGGTTCTGAATATGAAGGAGTCGCTTCCGGAAGTCCGCAGGGAATACGAGGCGCTGCAAAAAGAACTTGCCCAAAAGGCCGAAATTGATACCGCCATCACCACCGGCGAGACCCGACTGAAAAAACTTGAAGAACTTATCCCGGAAAGGGAACAGCGTCTGAATGAACTGCAGAAGGAGATTGATCAGAAGGAAGAAACTCAAGCCGAACTCAGGCAACTGAAAGACGACATCGCGTCCCTGCTCAGGCAGAAAGCCGAATTCGACGCTCAGTTCGCAGCACTTAATACGCAGATCCCAACACTCAAAAAGCAAAGCTTGGATGCTGAAAATGAGTGCAACAGCGTTTCTCTGAAACTACAGGAGCTTAAAGTAAGACAGCAGGAGGAAGAGGAAAAGAAAAACGAATTTGAAAAAAAGACTGCTGAAGCCGAACAGCAGCTCACATCGATCCGGGAACAGGTCGCTAAAGCGAATACCGAGTTTACAGCCTTGAATGCCCAGCTGCCCGAACTCAGGAAACAGGTCCATGAAATGGGATTGCAGGCACAGGGCGTTGACACCGGAAAAGATGAGGCGCTCAGTGATCTCCTGCGCGCTCCCGAGTCCCTCCGTTCCGTTCCGTTTGTGGATGAGGCCAGCGAACAGGATATGCTCCAGGATTTTACACGCGCGCTGCGGGAAGCCAGACTGCAGTTTCCCCAGAGGACAATCAACGCCCTGCACACGTCTCTCAAATGCCAGGATATCAACCCACTCACTGTGCTGGCCGGCGTGTCCGGCACGGGCAAAACGCTTCTGCCCGTCAAATACGCGGAATTCATGGGCATCAATCAAATCATTCTTTCCGTACAGCCCCGCTGGGATTCAGCCCAAGATCTGTTCGGCTTTTACAACTACCTTGAAAAGAGATACAAGGCTACCGAACTCGCCCGCTGCCTGCTGCGGATGGATCCGTATATCGGCTTATTCAATACCCCCAGTGATGCCAATATCCGCAGAGGGATGCTCATGGTTCTGCTTGATGAAATGAACCTGGCACGCCCGGAATATTATTTCAGCGAATTTCTTTCCAAGCTCGAACTGCGCCGTACGGTGGATCCCCGGGATCAAAAATCCCGCAGCAGGGCTTCCATCGAATTTGACACCGGAGCCGGAAACAAAACGTACTCCGTGTGGGTGCCTGATAATATTCTCTTCGTTGGCACAATGAACGAAGACGAGACCACCCAGACACTCTCGGACAAGGTGCTGGACCGAGCCAACGTGCTTCGCTTTGGCAAGCCCGCGGAACGCAGGGATCACGAAAAGCCAAGCATGGCGCGCATGAACAGCGGTCATTCCATCTCCGCAAAAGCCTGGAAGAGCTGGAAGAAGAACGATATCCGTCAGTACGCCGATGCCTGCAGCGGATGGACAAAGACGCTCAACAACGCGCTTTCCGCACTGGGGCGCGCTTTCGGGTTCCGCGTCGAGGAAGCCATTCTGAGCTATGTGGCAAACTACCCAGGAGTCCGTCCCAACAGTCGGGAAATGCGCTGGGCATTTGCCGACCAGGTGGAGCAGAAGATACTTCCCAAGCTCCGCGGCTGCGACATGAACCTGCCCGCGGCAAGCAGCAGTCTCGACCAGATCGAGAGAGTCATCGCCGCCGTTGATGACGAAGAGCTTCTGGACGCCTATCGGCTGGCGCTCGGAAACGCAAAGGACACAGGCATCTTCCTCTGGCAGGGTGTAACGAGGTCATAAACCGTCCATGTCCAGCAGAGCCATACAGTTTCATTACTGGCCATGGTCCGTCACGGGCTGTCCCAGAGAAACCATTTCTCTTGGAACAGCGGACGGCGCGACCATCGATCTGCCGTATTACGGAAGTCCTCTGTTGTCGGTACCACAGGATTGCTCTATCAGCACAGATGCCCGTCATGAGCCCTTCCACCCTATCGGCTGTCCCTACTATGACAGGCACTTTCAGCTCTACCGTGTGCCGCATGCCATAGCTTCTTCCCGCCGTACGCTGGGCGCATGCAGCACAATGACGCTTACCTTTTCCCATAACGGCATACGAGAATGCGTGACCGTTGTGCCCGAAGGTGCGGTTCCGGGCAGTCTGCGGGATAAAGGCGAGTTACAGAAGATGGTTCTGGAATGGGGCTCTTTTTTTGATTTCTGCCATCAAAAAGCAGGAAAACAGAGAAAGGGCGCCCTGTCTCTTCCCTGGGAAAAAATGCCAGCCTGCATACGCGAATACGGGGGTGACACCTCCGTCCAGAAACGTTCACTCATTGTCTCCATAGCGGAAGAAATGTCGCAGCGGGTACAGGAACTCGTTCATGCCGCAAAACGCATGCTTGTCCACGAGAGAAAGCTTCTTCCCGCGGCCAAAGCCGGAGAAATGGATGCCGGATGCATGCACTGGTATTTTCAGCAACCGGGGGAAAACCCCATTGAAAAAGCTTCGTCCAACAGGCAGAGGCTGAAGGCGCTTTCCCGGCGCGAGACATTCAACACTCTCGAGAACAGAGTCTTCAAAGAGTTTCTCCAGCGCTGCATACGGGAATGCCAGCAGTACATCAGCGTCATCTGTTCTGGAAAGACAGACACAGGTTATGCGAAGGAAGTCGGCCGGTACAGCAGCATATGCTCTGACCTTCTGAAGCGCCCCATGTGGGAGGATGTGGGAACGCTTGAAAGCGGGGCGCGGCCTAATTACGTGCTGCAGAACGATGCGCGCTACCGCAAAATCTGGGAGCTCTACCAGAAACTCCTCCGCAAGCAGGATGAGGAGGACTGGATGTGGGCCTGGCAGGGAAATACCTGGGCTGACATATGCAGACTACTCCTCGGAACCGCCCTGTTTTCCATGGCAAAAGACAAAGCACTTCACGTCAGGGTCACTCCTCTGGCGCGTGCCGCGTGCGGTTTTCTCGGTGAACAGATACAGGGAATCCGTATTCTGAAAGGATCTGAGCCGGGCCCGTTCCTGCTCTCAGGCCCCAACAACAAAGCAGTGCTCGAGATAGTCCATGCTGACGAAATGGAAAAACATGTCCCAGCATCGTCCCTGGGCAGCACAGGCGGTTCTATGTATTTCGTGATTAAGCCGCTGCGGGGTCTGAGGGAGAAAGCAACCCTGGCGCGCGTCATCATCGTCTGGCCTGTGCACAGCCTGGCATCCACTCTGAAACTGGATCTCTACGCCCTGAAAGAATCGGCGGAGTCCGGCCTCGCGCAGCAGGACAGGTTCATCAACAGCCCGTCTCCGGTAGCCAGACTTTCCGGACTTGTCATGACTGACGTCTTCCCGGACGACAAACCTGATTTCATAGACGGAGTCAATACCAATCTGGCGTGTCTGGCCGCTGATCCCTGTCTCTGGGCGGATAACGTTGATGTTCTCTCTGTGCTTCTTGATGATCTCTTTCTCAAACTCCTGGAGAAAAACAATGCCTGATGTCCTGGGTCTGTCAGCATTCGGGCTGGGGGATACGTGTGCGGGAACCATATCCCTGCGTATCAATGCCTTTCATCCCTCAGCAGTCATTTTTCCGCGCACGTGGCGGGGGGCCTTCCAGACCGGACGGGAAGCATCTGAAAGCCGTATTGAAACCGGAATGAACTGGCCCCTGGAAGCCAAGGTTACAAAAAAAACAATTCTCCGCCGCGTTCCAGTGGCACTTCTCTGGAGCAAACTTGTCCGGGATGGTGACAGGCTGTCCTACTGGGCTCCGGGCCAAGGAAGCACCAGATTTTCGACAGCCGCCGCCATAGAGGCTCATCTTGCCGAGCTCCTGAAACGCGCTGAATGGAAAGATCAGAGCGTTGTGGTGGCCATACCGGATACCCTCGACGAAATGGGGCAGGAAGAAATCCTCAGGGCTTTCGGGGAGCGCCGTGGGGACGTTCAGCTTCTCTGGCGTCCCGTGGCCGCAGCCATGGAATGGCTTCACGGGCTCGGAACGGATTTCCGCATTCACCCTGGTGACTGGATGCTCGTCATCTATCTGGGGCCGGACTTTTTTGAATTCACGCCATTCGGCCTTCAGGCTGACGGAGAGACAGGATATCCGCTCCCTGTGCGCTCGCGGGGAATAAAAAATACCTTACTCACCGGAATGGACTGGGCCTGGAGCTGCTGCCCCGGAAATACACCAGGAGAAATCTGGCAGCAGATTCTGCGTTTTCCCGAAGTGTGGGAAGCCCTCGTCCGGCCCGTCCCACCCGAATGCAGACATCTCTGGAGCCGCGGGGACGGATCCTGGAAAATATGGAACGCGAAGCAGGATCTTCTTCCGAAACGGTTGGCCAAGGCTGTCACGTCATCCTGGCTTTCCACACAGATTGGAAGGAAAAATTCCAGCTCCGGTGCAGTATGGGACAATTTATTCTCCACACTCCTGAAACAGGCAATGTCAAAAGGACAAAAAGCGAAGCATCTGCGTGGCGTGGTGCTGTGCGGGCCGCTCGTGCCCTACGTCAAACCCGCATGGCTTAACCCCGTTACCCTCAGGGTTTCCCGTCTCCCCAGTCCGGACACCATCTGGATTTCAGATAAAACAGATTCCGATATTATAGCCGAGGGCGCGAAACTCTATGGCGAAAGACTCCGGGATAATCTCCCCACATATCTTGATACTCTGCCTCCGCTCAAAATCATGACGCAGGACAGGAGAAAACACCGCCTCTGGACTGACCTCGTGGCCGCTGACACGTGCAGAGGCGGACAGGTATATACCAATACCGTGGACGGATTCAGCTATCAGAAACGTTATGCAACGCTGACCGTTTATCTGAAAAAGGAAACCGAAAATACCTACAGAAAGGAAGTAGTTCCCCTTCCATACGCGCCAAAAGAGGATGTCCCCATCTCCATGCATGTCCGCATGAAACCGGCGAGCGGCCTTGCCGAGGTCTGCCTCATAACCCTTGACGGCTCAATAGAGGAACTGCTGTTCGATTTTTCGCGCATGGAGGAAATCACGGAAGACGAACTGCCCCAGGAACACCTGTTCTGTCCTGACGAGGGGCATATCGCGCTTGCCGAGGCGGCAACATTCCCCGATGAGTACTGGGTCAGGGTTTACTGCAGGAAATTTCTGAATAGTGTCTGCTCCATGAGCGCAGTGGAGGACTCGTTCAATGCCATCCGCACAAAATGGCTTATGCCCTCCAGTAAGAACAAAATAATCGACGAGAACGGAGATCCCCTTCCCCAATTTAAAGATCTGATAGACCAGGTGACGGTTCGTCTGGTTTTAATTGGCAGGTACGCAGACATTCCGGATGTCAGACTCGTATGGCACGCTTCTTTTCTGTGGGGGCGTACGCCGGAAACCTTCAGGAAACAAATCGTCCTCGCCATCATCAGAAATTACGGAAAGAAAATTTCCAAATATTACATAGAGGCTGCCGGAAGGTGCTTCCAGACAAAGGAAGAATGCCGGCTCCTGTTCAATTATATCTTCTCCCTGGATCTGCATTACGCGTATGCTCTGCTGGCGTCTTTCCGCGTCCTGAACTACCGTCCGCAGGCATGGGAAGGCCTGAACGACAATACAGCCTATGGCCTCCTGAAAATAGCGATCGACATAATGGAAGAGCAGCGTAAAGATAAGAAAATAAAATTCAGAAACGCGGCCTCTCTCATTTTTGTGCTCCTTAAATACCGGCTCAAGAATGGGCATATGGACTTTCTGGGGAAAAACGACCCAAAGGCGCGCGTTATGCACTTCCGTGAAAGGCTGGAAGCCTATATTCAGGAAATACGCAGCACGCTGGATTACAGGGCATATCCCCCGCTGTCTCCTGCAGCGAAGAAAAATTTAAATATTTCACATGATTATCTTCAGGGTATTTTAGGCTACATCGACTATGAAGGCGACCCGAACATCGTTCCCATTATGGACGAAGACAGCCAGGACTGATGCCGGCGGCAGATGCAAAATACCATTTTGGACCAGGCAGAAAGAACAGGAGCCGGCTCCGGCCTCGTCCTCCTTTCCAGGGACCGGACGGCGGAACGGCTGAACAGAAACACGCAAAAAAATTCCTGTACTGTGGGGGCGAAACTCCCGGCCCTCCCCTGATTCTATCCCTGATTCCCCGGGCTCAGCCCGGGGAATCCTCACTTTGTTTTCCTATCCTTTAGCCCGCTTTCAGCGAGCAGTTCCTCAATGATGGCGCCCGCGATGTCCGCTGACTCCGCTCCTCCGGCGGCGGCTATCTTCTGCCTGCGCCGTTCGATTTCATCCCTGACTGTGCCATCCGGATACCGTTCACGCAGAAGTCCGAGCGCCTTCTCGCAGCCGAGTTCATCGTAGAGACGGTTTCTGACGCGCATATCCTCGGCCGTCGTGGAGAAGGCCCATTTGGCGTACGCGCCGGCCGTATTCGTAAGATACTGCACGGACTCGCCGTCCACAGTTCTGAAGAGGGCCACAAAATCCGCGCCAGCGCTGGTGGGCCTGGTAATGCGCCGGAGGGCCTCCCCTGCCGCCCTGCTGAACCCGAAGCGCTCAGCGATTTCCCCGGCTTCCCGGGCATTGCCCGCGCCGAGGGCGTACACGCTCGTGGCGAGATCCACGAGGACGGAGGGAAAGTCATCGAGGCTCTGGCTGTAGAGGCCGATGGAAAGGTTCTGCTTGCGCGATTCCCTCGAGGCTGTGGTAAGGTCGCTGATAATCTGACGGGAGAGAGGATTATTGAGATCTGCGCAGGAAGCGCGGTGCAGCTCGTCATAGCAGAGGCGCTTCGGGGCGGCGGCCATCTCCTCAAAAACAGGCCTGTGATAGGACCTGTAGAGAGGAGGAATGCGCCCGAGATCGGCCACGGTATTGAAGAAGCGGGCCGCGCCGACAAAACGGGCGAGCATATACATGATGCCGGACTGGCGCTCAGCCGCCGGACCTCCCCTGGGCGTCACTTCGGCGAGATCAAGGCTCACGATGCGGGCGGGCCCCAGGGAAAAGCGGGACGGGTTTGCGAGAATGGGATACTCCCTGATAGCCGAGGTAAGCCTGCGCACGCACGCGTCGGGCACGCTTTCGGAGCTCTGGGAGACGAGTATGCCCTGAAAGCGGTCCCGCACGAGCGGGTTGTTGATTTCAGCCATGATATCACTCAGGAGAGGCACGGCGTAGCGCTGGGCCCTGACCGCGGCGTCCGTCTCCCCTGCCCGGAAGAGCGCCTCGACGGCCTCCCACCAGGAAGCGCCGGCTTCCGGCATCAGGCCTCGTTCCGTGAGCCTGCGGGTGACATCGGGATCGCAGAACGGGTCGAAGCGGCGGGGCGCGTCCCCGTCGGGCGAGAGCCTGCGGTAGGAGGCGTCCATGGCCTCCCTGAGCAGATCGGCGACGCCGTCGCCGGGAGCCGTCTCATTGAGCGGCGTGCACAGGAGAGACAGGAGATTGACGAGGAAGTCCGCGTGGTTCGGGAGGGGATACGGACAGCCGAGGGGCGTGTCAAAAACATTGACTGCGGCCTCGCTGGTATTGCGCAGGCGGGCGAACACGGCGAGGCCGCGCTTTTCGGGAGGCAGGGCTGCGCGGATGAGGCTGATGACGCCGGAGGAGCTCATGCCGATATCGATGACGGTGAGCCAGGGAAGTTTTGCCTGCCCGGGGCGCAGGATGAAGAAGAAATTCAGGGTATTGAGAAAAAACGATTTGCCCGCGCCCATGCCGGCAAAGCAGATTTCATTCCAGGAGGCCATGCCCGGGGAGAGAAGCGCCAGGGGCATGAAGCGGCCATCCGAGGTGCGCAGCGGAAGGTCGCAGTTCTTCCATGGCGAGCAGGGACGCGCAAAGGGAAGGAGCCGCACGGCGTCATCGAGCGGCGCGCAGGCCTTCGGGGCCGGAGAGGAGCAGGACATGGCGGGAAGCGTGGCCGCGTAGAGGGAGAGCGGATCGCCGGTGAAGGCGGACGTGTCCGAAGAACCCCAGGACTGCACGGCCGTCATGAGCCTGGCCTGGCGCCGGCTGAGGGCGGAAAGCGCGCGGGAGAGTCCCTCCTCTCCCGGCGGATAGGCCAGCCTGTCGGTCCACGTGACAAAGCACATCTGAAAGAGGACAGAGGGCTCCCCGTTCTGGGCAAGGGCCTGCAGCTCCCTCATGGACTTCCTGTACATGCGGTTAGATGCCGAGAGAAAGGAGAGGATGGAAGCCGCGGTGAGCCGCAGGGACTGGCCGGAGAGTCCATCGCCGGTAAGGAGGACAGAAGCCCGCCAGGGCAGGCTTTCCGCGAGGAGCGAGCGGAAAAGGGCGTTGAAGGGGCGCATGGTCTGAGGCGGCAGGCTCATCACGAAGGGCGCGTAGATCCTGTCATCGGCGAGAAGGTAGCGGCCTCCGAGCACGGTCACGCCGCAGGGCCAGATCTGGCGTGAGAGAGAGGGAAGAAACGCCGCGGAAAAATCGTTTCCGGCGGTGCCAGCAACCGGAGCAAGAAAGGGAAAGGGATCCCCGGGGAGGAGCGGACGCCAGTCCGGAGCCGTGAGGCGGGGCACGTTCATGGCGCGGATGAAGCGCACGGCGGCGTGGCTGTCCAGAATATCAGCGCGGAAGGAAATCTGCCTGAAGGTTTCCGCGATCCCGCGTACGAGCGCCCAGTGCACGCTGCGCATGCGTTCGAGAACCACGCGTGAGCCCTGCGCCCCGGAAAGACGCGCGGGAGGGAAGGACTCTTTCCCGGCAAGACGCCTCGCGCGGCGCAGTTCCGCTCCTGTCATGACAGAGGGCTTTGTCCAGACGGCGAGGCAGATTTTCTCGACTGTGCAGTAGGAAGCCAGCGTTTCTCCCCACTCGTCAAGCACGCGGCCGAGGTTCAGGCCGAGGAGGCCCGCGGATTCACGCACGGGTTTCATGGCAGCTGAGATATGCTCCTCCGCTGCCCCGGGATCGCAGGAAAAAACCATCTGCACGGCATGGCAGCGCCTGGAGAGCGGGGTCTTCAGGACGCCGGTGAGGGCTGAGGCCGCCTTCTCGAACTCCTCTTCCCCAATGAGACGCAGACTTCCGCCTATCCCAATGAGCGACACCATGGAACTGTCGTCAGCCACCAGAATGCCGTCCGTGTCGGCTGTAAGAAGGCGGCAGACCGAGCGCGGCGACGTGCCGGCGAAGTCAGCCGCGTCCTGACAGAGACTGTCGAGCGAGGCAAAAAAACTATCCCAGGACATGGTTCCTCCCTGATGATTTCCCGGAAAAGAGACCGGAGAAAACGCTTCACGCACGCGTCCGGAAAGCCGCACACCCCGTGAGCCTCATGGCGTTCTTCCGGCGTTCTCCCTGTTGACGGTGACGACGGAGGACAGGGCCACGCCGGCCGGACAGTCCGCGGCGGGCATGCGCCTCACCTGGCAGACCACGGTCACGGCGTTGTTGGCGACGCGGCCGCGGGACGTCTCGTAGGTAACGAGAAGCGGCACTTCGAACTCCCAGACCAGGGCGCCGCGCACCACGCCCGAGCGGGTGAGCACGGGCGTCCCCTGGACAACGGAGTGCATGAGCGCCCTTCTCTGCCTGAGGAGGGGGAGATGCCCTTCTCTGTCGAGGGACACGGCGAAACGCGTGAAAGCCTCGCCCGTAAAGTAGGGACGCAGGTCCGTGAGCTGGCTGCGCCAGTTCAGGTAGTCGAAATTGAAGGAGGCGCTGATGGCTCCGGCCACCCAGTTTTTGAGCGCCGCCTCGTTCATGACGGGTTTGTCGAGCGGCGTCATGGGCAGGAGCTTCATATCCTGGCTCATGCCGAAATAGACGGGCTCCGGCCTCGCGAGAATGGCGCAGAGACCGGTTATCAGTCCGGCGGCCGCGAAGCCGGCGAGAATGAGACAGAGCTTCTGGGCCGAGCGCAGGGCGCTCCGGTAACAGGAAAGGGAGACAAAGACCTCTTCCGCCCCGCAGGCCGGCACGCCAGGATTCTGTCCGGTTCCCTTTCCCGGAGCGGGGGGCTCACCCCGCCCCGGGAGCAGCCCGCGGAGTTTCCTGAGGACCGCGTTTTCCGGAAAGGCGGCCGTCCCATACCCCGTGCCGGGCCGGATTTCAGACGGCATGGCCGGATTCCCTTTTTTCAAGGAGCGCCTCCAGGATCAGACGGTCAAGTTTCAGGACAGCCGCGAGATCCCCGGAAAAGAGGAGCCGCCGCAGAGCCTCCTGGCCGCGGGACGGGTCCTCCTCAACGGCCCTGAGAAAACCGCCGGGTGAGCCGGCGCTGAAGGACGGAGGAGGAAACGCAGCCGGATCAAAGCGCATGACCGGAGGGAGAAGACAGGCCTTGGCGCAGAGCTCTTCCAGCTCCGGAAAACCGGCCCCTGCGGTATTGATGCGCACCATGCCGGAGCTCCAGCCCTGCACTTCAAAGCCAAGGCTGTCGGCCTTCACGGCCGCGGGAAAAAGGAGAGCCTGATCCGCGGCGTAAAGGAAGGGAGCGCCCGCTGGCTTTGAGACGCGCCCGGGCTCCCGGACGCGTCCGGGATGCTTCGAGGCGGAACTGTGCCAGAGCGCATCCAGGATAACGGACATGGTCAGGGACAGTCCGGCCCAGGGCGGAAGCGAGGCGAGAAAGGACAGGATCCTTCCGGGACGGCGTCCGGCCGGACAGACGCGCGCCTCAAAGACGTCCACGTCAGCGTGTCCGGCGAGGAGCGTGAGCTCGGGACCGGTCATCCACAGGCGCTGCATGGAAACGGCGTTCCAGCCGCTCCCGGATGTCCCGCCTGGGTTCAGGAGAAGGCGGACGGAGGCATCGGCCGCGCGGGCCTCGCAGCGGAAGAGCCCCGGCTTCACGCCTTTCTCCGTCACGGCATCGAGCCAGGCACGGACAGCGGCCCTGCCGGAGCCGCGCGGAGGCAGGGAATCACCGGGCACGGGCCTGAAATCGCCGTCCGGAAGGGGTGTTTCCAGAACGGCCTTCGCGTGCGCGAGGGGAAGCGCGGAGAAAGACTGCCAGACCGGGGAGGCGGACCTCGGGCCCGGCGTAAGGCATCTGTGGCTGTAGCTCAAAGCGTTGTCGAGCCTCTCCGCGTCCTCCTTCAGGACGCACGGATCCGGGGCAGGATCCATGAGGACACGCAGGCCGCCCTTGAGAAAACGCGCAGGCAGGAAATCCTGGCGTCCTGAAAGGGAACGGCAGGCGTTCATGACCCGGGAAAAGAGGACTGAGGCGACCCGGGCCTGCTCCCCCGCGTCATCATCGGGCACGCCGAGGCGGGCGAGGAGCTTCTGCATGGGCTGGCGCAGGTAGGCGCTGTTCAGGAAGCGGGAACTGGAGGAAAGTCCCATTTCCGCGGCCTCGCTGAAACTGAGGCTCGTGTACCAGACTGGTCCCGGGGGAAGGCCTGCCGCGCCATCGTCCGGAAGGCGGCCGGGTTCCCCCTCCCCGAGACAATACCAGCCGCGGTCGAGCGATTCCGGTCTGTCAAAGACGATGGCGCCGAAATTTTCATTGCCGGGCATATCTGCCTCCGTATTGGGTCAGACAGTTCATCCAGTCCTCCTCCCAGCCGCGGGGGCCAAACCAGGCGCGGCAGTCCGCGTACACGCCGGCCTCCGTATCCGAGCTGATGCCGTAGAGCCAGCGCAGGCCGCCGAGGCTTCGCTGAAGACGGCCGGGATCATAGCCTGGCCTTTCCTGAAGACGCGCCAGCGCGGCGCCGAATGAGGCGGGATCGGTTTCGAGGAGGCGGACTGTGTCGCCGCCTTCCGGATCCATGAAACAGCCCGCGGGAAGCCGCTTCTGGGAAAGCCTGCGCCAGAGCGGGGACACCACGCGCGCCATATGGCGGGCCCCTGCCGTGGCCCCGGGCAGATTTCCCCTGAGGCGGGCTATGGCCATGACGTGGACGAGCAGGTTGAGGGCGGCCTGGCTCACCCCGGGAAGCCAGATGAACTTCCCGGGGCGTCTGCGGACCGTGAGGCCCATATGGAAAATCCCGTGGCAGAGCGGGCAGAGCGTGACGAGGTTCTCAGGCCGGTTGTCCGCGTGATCGCCATTCAGATGATGCACCTCAAAACCGCCCGAAGGGGCGCCTTCGCTGGGCCAGGACGGCAGTCCGCAGGCCTGACAGACGAAATGATCCCTCTTCAGGCACCTGAGCCGGACACCGCGGAAATCCGCGTCCGCCACACCGGCGTGCGGATCATCCCTGCGGTACGTGCCCGCCTTAACCTGGAAAGTAAGGGGAACGGCCACAGGACTACAGGCCGATGGCGTTGAGCTCGGGATCGCCGGCCGAGAGGGACCCCGAGGTCATCTGGGCGATGGTGGCCGCGGCGAGGAGACAGGCGCCGATGACAATGGCCATGAGCGCGCCGCCCTTGGGACGGCCGGGCTGCTGGGAGAGGCTGTAGAGCTGCCACAGCCCGAGACCAACCAGAAAGAAGCCGGCGAGCGCGAAGCCCGCCTTGAGGGCCGGCCCGAACTTGGCGATTTCACCGCGCACGCTGTCTGACATGTCGCCGAGGCTTCCCGCGGCGCGGGTCGTGGCGCAGGGCATGAGGAGGACAGGCGCAGCGAGGGTATGGAAAAGATGGCGGAAGAAGCGCATGAAAAATCTCCTTTTGCCCGTTCAGCTGCCGAGAAGGCGGGTGACAACGTCCCTGAGGACGCCGCCCGCCGAAGCGCCGAGCACGAGCATAAACTGACGGATATTGACGCAGAGCGTGCCGCCCGCGATGTGGGTGACGGCTCGCCAGAAGCAGTCCCCGCCCTCGGCGGAGCGCTTCAGGAGCACGAGGCCCTTCGCGATCTGGTAAAAGCCGACAAGCATGACGATGACGAGGGCAAGCCGCACCATGTCCGCGTACGGCCCGGGTCCGGTTTCCACGGTGGCGAGGCCTTCGGGAGCCGAGGCATTGAAGAGGCTTTCCGTCAGCATGTCGGTGACGGCGCGGAAACTCAGGAGAAGGGAGCCCGCGGCGATTCCCGCTGCGGGCCCCGCGGCGGAACGCCCCTCCCTTCCGGCGGAGCGGAGCCGCAGAAGCGAGGCGCAGAGCATGCCGAAACCGGTGAGCGCGGCGCAGGCGGTGATGAGATCGTAGAAGGAAGCGAGTTCGCAGGCGAGCCTCGCGCAGACAGCCATGAGATCATCTGTCACGGGGAAGCCCGGCTATTCGCCGTAGCGGATGACACCGCGGTCCGTGCTGACATTGCCCGTGGCGAGATCCACGTCCCGGATCCTGAGCCTGCCGGCCCTGTCGCCCCTGGCCACGGTCCAGATTTTACCGCCGGGATCCTGCACGATGGCCCGCGTGGCGGAAAGTCCGAGAACGGACCAGCCCTCGAGACCGCCGGACGGCGGAGAGGAGGGCTCTCCGGCTTCAGCCTTTCTGGGAGCGGAGCGCCCGGAGGAGGACGCGTCAGCGCGGCGCGCGCTTTTCTCCACAGCGGCCTGCAGATCGCGCGCCGCCCGGCGCAGGGCACGGATGTCCTCCTCTCCCGCGGCCTGGCGGGCGGCAAAGCTCTCGCCGAGTTTTTTCAGATCTTCCCTGAGGGCCGCGAAGCCGTTTCTGAGATCTTCAGCCGTGGCAGGGCGGCCGGCTTCAGCCATGAGCGGCTCCCCGTCCGCTGCGGAGGGGACATCCGTCACGGCCGGACGGACCGGGGCTGCGGGACCGGCAGCGGACGCTGACGGCGCTGTGCCGCTTTCAGACGCGGGAGAAAGAAGCGCCTCCTGCGCCGCGGCCGTGTCCCTGTCAGCTGCTCGAGAAGAAGACAGCGGCCCTCCGCTGCCATCTTCCGCCTGAGGCAGAGCGCGCAGGGCGCCGGCCTGTCTGCGGACGAGCTCGGCCTCGGCCGCCGTGGTGGGAAGCCCGGCCCCGCCGTCTCCGCTTCCCGATCCCGCGGCGTACCAGACGGCAGCTCCGGAAACGAGGAGGGCGAGAGCGGTGAGACAGACCCGGCGGCGGACGGCGGATCTTCCGGAGCCCCTGCCCCTGCTTTCCTCTTCCTGATTTTCAGCGTCTCCATCATCGTCTTCTTCCTCCTCTGGCGCGGGCTCCGCCTCTTCTTCACGGACGGACGCTGCCCCCTCAGGGAACGCGCCGTCTTCCGGGCCGCTTTTATTAATATTGTTATAATAATGAACGTTTTCTTTTTCGGAATATGGCACATCCTGCCGGCTCCCGAGAAGACGTCCGAGGGCCGCCACGGCGGCTGAGCCCTCATTCTCCTCTTCCGCGATACCCTGATCCGCCTCGCCGGGATCCCCTTCAAGCGCGAGATCAGGAGCGGGATCGGAATCCGGGGAAGCCCCGGCCCCTGCCGGTTCCGCATCCCTGACGTCTGCGAAGACGTCAGGCTCTTCCGCCGCGTTCGTGGCAGGCGCGTCCGGATCTCCTCCGGATCCGGCCGCCTTCTGCTTTACCGGGGTGCCTTTATTTCCGTCTCCCTCTTCCGGTCCGCCGAAGAGATACAGCGCCGCCTCCTCCTCAGCGGAAACCGCCGGCTCCACGGCCGGGGAGTCCGGAACCGCTCCGGCTGCCCGCGGCGCGGGAGGCGTTTCCTTCAGGGGCACGGTTTCCCTGAGCCAGGTGAAGCCGCCGGCCCGGAGGCTGTCTTCCCCGGAAACGGCACGCTCATCCTCCCTGTTTTCTGCCATACAGTTCCCTCACTCTCCCGCGCGCCGGGCGCGGGGATAGGTGTTTTCGCTGCCACGATCCGGAACGGCCGGGGCGGCAGCCCTCCCCTGTTCACGCTGACGCGCGTAGGCCTGTTCCCGTTCTATTTCCGCCTCAGCCCCGCTCCGTCCCGTCCCTGTGCCGGATCGTTCCCGGACCTCAAGGAGCAGCAGCCCCATTTCGGTGCCCGATTTGAGGATGACAGTGGGCGGCATCCCGAAATTCTGCTCCAGAAGGCCCGCTGCGCGTCTGCCCACGCGGGCGCCGCCGAGCCACAGCTGATCCCCGAGGTCGTAGCGCGGGTAGCGCTCCGAGCTCCCGTAAATGGTGCTCGTCGAAGAGACGCCGGAGCGGGCCACCGCGTCTCCGAAGCCCTCCAGGAAAGACGCGGCCACAAGGCCGCCCTAGCGGGCCAGAAAATGCCTGTCGACGCTGCCCGAAACCGCGGTTCTGTCTGTGGCGGGATCGATGGCGTACGCCTGCACGGCATAGCGGCTGCCGTCACGCAGGACAAAGGAGCTGAAGCGCAGCACGAGGTGCTCGCCGAGCCTCTGGAAGGAACCAATGGCCCTGGCTCCTCTGAAAGGGCCCATGATGACCTCCACCATGGCCGGCCCCGGCGCGTCGGAATCGAGCGTCACCCGGTTCACGGCGTAGAGGATGTCCCCGGGCAGGACGCCGGGCACGCCCGCAGGGGGAGAGGCCGGCGTCACGGCATTCCGGGAAGTGTCAGCCCGGGGAGAGGGACGGTTCAGCACCATGGCCGCCGGCTGGCCGGGATCGCTCCTGAGGCCGGCGAGATACGAAATCACGGACTGATCGCCCCTTTCCCGGCGCTCCGCCGGACGCGTCCGCACGCGGGGCTGCGGCGAGACGGGCGTGAAGACGGGCACGTCCTCCCGTTTCGCCGCGGGAGGCGCGGGGGCGGGAGCCGGCGGCTCCCGGGTCACGCGCGGCGCCTCAAAGGGCTCGGCAGGCACGGGCTTTCCGACGCCGGAAGCCGGCGCCACGAAAGTGCCGCCCTTCTCTATGGCCTCGCTGCCCCTGCGCGCCGAATAGTCGTCAAGGCGGCGCTTGTACTCGGGACTCGTCTCCGCGGACACGCCCTTCAGATCGCTTTCGCCCGGAGACAGCCCCGAGACCTTCATTCTGCCGGCCTCACTGCCTGACAGGGCACAGCGCCCGGCGAAAATCAGGGAAAGGACAAGGGCTGTGAAGAGCCCGGCCCGTATGAGTGCTCCGGAAAGGCGGCGGCCACGCGCAGGAGCCGCCTCTACCGTTTCCTCAGGTGAAGAAAAGGTCAGATCCGGGTAATTCCTGGCGTCACGCCCTGTGTCACTCATGCCGCCTCCCCGCTTCCCCGGACGCGAGTCCGGTCATGAGTTTCACGCGCTCTCCGCCCACGCTGAGCACCACGAAGGGCGCCCGCGGCAGGGCGTAGACGGTGAGGCCGCCGCAGCCGGCCCGTGAAAGCCAGGCCAGCCAGACCGCGTGATGGCCTGTCCTCAGATAGATCCTGTCCCTGTAGAGCCACGCCCTCGTGCCCGGATATTCAGGCTCGAGACGGACGGGCCTCGCGCCGTCCGGCGGCACGTCGTGCACGAATTCCAGAAGATCGGCGGACACGGCCTCAGGGGCCGGCGGGGCCAGCACCGCCGGCTTCGCGTTGGGGCCGCCGCGGTCGAGGCGGAAGACCACAAGCGCGTCGCCCACGCGTCCGCGCCTCGCCTGCGATTCCGTGATGAGGTGCAGGACGACCGGATACGGCGCGTCCTCCAGGGTGACCATGAGGTTTGACGAGGCGTGGTTCGTCAGAGGCACAAGGCTCACCACGTTGGAGGCCACGTTCGCCCGGGCCGTGCCTGTCCGGTTTCTGGCGCCAGACTGCGCTTCCCCGTCCTCCGCCTCCACCTTCGGCTGCGTGGCCTGAAAGGCCCGGGCGTTGCCGAGAACGATGGAGAGCACGGGCCAGGGCTCGCCGGTGGCGTCCTGAAACATGACTGTTGAGGAATAACCGGCCGTGAGCCGGACGACCTGGGGAACGGCGCCGGGCACGGCGCTTATCTGCCGCGTCCCTGTGCGCATGCGCGCGGGCCCGGGAGCAGCGGCGCCCTCCACCCTGTCGCGCTTCTCGATATAGGTCCGTATCTCGCCGGGATCCACGGGAAGGAGCTTTTCCACGGATTCCTCGAAGATACGGGAGCGTTCCTCGCCCCCGTCCTCTTCGGACGCCTTCCCGTCTCCTGCGGCGTCAGCCGCGAGAACAGAGGCAGCGGGAAAAACCGCGAGAGCGAGGCAGAGCGGAAGCCAGCATTGCATTTCGGTCGTCTCTCCTTGGGGAAAACAGGCTCACGCCCTTTCTGCCGTACGCGTACGGCAGGAGCGCGGAAAGGCCCTGACTCTTCCGGGCCGCGCAGCGGGCCACTTCCCGGCGCGCGTCGGAAAATAGAATAACTCTATTGACATGTCAATCGTTTTTCTTTAATTTCCGCCCCACGCCCGGCGGAAGTATCGGGCGCCGGGAAGTTGTTCCGTATTGAAGGATATAAAAAACTTTCGTCGCTCCATATAAAGGAGGGAGTTTTATGAATCCGGCAGTGCTTTTTCTCTTCCTTCTCTCAGCGCCCGTGGCGGGGTGCGCCCTGCGCTCCGGCGCGCAGGCCGGCGAGGAGCCGCGCTCGCGCGTGGACATGGCGCTCGCTGACGCGTCGGACTCCATCACCAGGGATCTCGCCATCCTGACAGGGGGAAACCGCGTGACAGCCCCGGCAGTGCCGGGAGGATCCCTCGCCGCGCCCGTGAGCCTCGTCTTTGACGGCCCCCTCGAGGAAAGTCTTGAGCGCGTGTGCGCCCTCACGGGCTTCCGGCTTGAGGCGAAGGGGGTGAAGCCCGACATTCCCACCATGGTGCACGTGCGGATGACGGCCAGGCCGGCCATCGCCGTGATCCGCGAAATCGGCCTGCAGGCCGGCCCGAAGGAAAAAATCACGGTGGACGAGGCCGGCCGCCGCATCGGGCTGGAGCGGGCCGGGGCATGAGAAAACTTCCCGGATTTCTCCTTTTTTCTGCTCTCATCCCTGCCCTTGCGGGCACGGCTTCCGCTTTCGATGACGGCAGGCACCTTGCCGCGGATCAGCCGGCCTGGGGCGGCCGGATCATGACTGCCCCGCGCCCGGGGGATCTCAGGCCTACCGTCACGTCCGGTGACGGGAGCGGGGATGCGGCCCGCGAAAAGCTCCTCCGCATGGAAAGATCCGGAGGGCGGGAAACGGCCGCTTCCCCGGAGAAAAGCAGCCTCCGTGAAAGGGCGCTCGGCGAGGCAGCGTCCACCCTGGCCTTTCAGCAGGGGCTCGCCTGGCGCTACGCGAAGCTTATGGACGCCTGCGGGAAAAGGGAGCACATTTTCGATCGCGTTTTCAATTTCGGGCCCCTCCTCATGGACGGCAGGGTTCTGCCTCCTGTCATACGCTGGGCCGGCAGGGGGGTCAGTCTCGGCGGGAACGGCGAGGCCAGAAGCGTAGAGGCCAGCTACCGCATCGTGCGCCCGGCCGCCATCGTGACGAGGACCCCCACCTGGCGGGACTATCTCATGACAGGCGTCCCGGAAACGGAAAACCGGCCGGCTATTCTGCCGGCCACACAGGCCGAGAAAAAAGCCTGGAAGCGCGGCGTCACGGAGGGCTGGGCAGCCGGCGCCGCGGCCGCGGACGAACTTTTTTCCGTGAACATGAACCGGCTTGTCGCCGACTACCGCGGCATCCTGCGCTTCAGGATGCTGGCGCGCAGGGGCATGGTCAGCCTGCCCGTGCTGGCCGAGGGACGCCTTGCCGTGCGCGTGGAAAAGCGGACCCTGGACGTGGGGGAAACCACGTTCCGCATCAGCGTGCCTGCCGAATTCCGGGATATGGAAAACTGGTCAGCCGGCACGGACGGGAGGGAGGAATGACAGAACTCTTCCCCGAGCCCCTGCGCCACGAGCTCTCCCGCTCCCAGATGGACCGCATCCTGCTCTGGTGTGTGGAAAAACGCGCCTCGGACATTGTTTTCTGTCCCGGAGATCCCGTGTGGATGGAGCAGGACGGCGTATGGCGCAGGGTGACGGACGCGGGGCTCACGCCTTCGGAGACGGAGCGCATCGTCAACGAGACGACCATGCAGGCCTCGCGCGCGGGATACGTGCGCTCCGGCAGGAGCACGGACTACGCCTACCAGACCCGCGTGCCGGAAAGCCGGGGCGTCTGGCAGCGCTTCCGCGTCAACGCGACCAGCACGAGCAAGGGCATCTACATTGTCATGCGCGCCCTGCCCCGCGCCATCCCCACACTCGGCGACATGGAAGGCATCAGTGACAGTCTGCGCCGCGCCCTCTACCCCGCCTCCGGTCTCGTCTGCGTCTCGGGCGTCATGGGCTCCGGCAAATCCACCCTCCTCGCCGCCGTCATCCGCACGGGCCTCTCCGGGGCAGCAGCGGGGCGCCAGGTCCTCACGCTCGAGGATCCCATCGAGTTCGACTTCACGGGCGTGGGCGCCAGCCAGCGTGAGGCGCCCATAGCCCAGTCCCAGATCCACACGGACGTGCCGGACTGGCCGTCAGGCGTGCGCTCCATGACCCGCCGCAAGGGGGAAATCGTCATGGTGGGCGAGTGCCGCGACCGGGAAACCCTGAGCGCTCTCCTCTCCTGCGCCGAGCAGGGCGTGACCGTCTACACCACCGTGCACGCCCAGGACGTGCCCCAGACCGTGACGCGCATGGTTGACGCCTTTCCCTGGACGGAACGCGCCCAGGCCGCCTCCGTGCTCAGGGCCAATCTGCGGCTCATCGTGCACCAGCGCCTCGTGCCCCGCGTGAGGACGGAAGAGGACGTCCGTGCCGGCGTGCCCGGCCGCGTCGCCCTGCGCGAGTACCTCGCCTTCGGGGAGGACGAGAGGCAGTATCTCTATACCGTTCCCCTTCAGGATCTCATCCCGGCCGTGCGCCGCCTCGTGACCGGACGCGGGCACTCTCTCCTCGCTGACGCCCGCGAAAAATACAGGGAAGGCAGCATAAGCAGGCCCGTCCTTGCCGCCATTGAGCAGGAGCAGGCCCGGTCAGGTGACGGCGCATAAAAAATAAAAAAACGTTTATCTCTTTAAACACCATAAGGAGACGCCTTGTATAGCACCAGTGTCATGTGGCGCGACACGGCGCGGCCCGTGCGCATCGGCTTTCTGGACGCGCGGGCCGCGGCAGGGGCCTTTGTCTGGCTCCTGCACATGTCGTGGCCCACGTTCTGGCTGTCGCTCTTCCTCGCGGCCGGTTTTGTGGCGCTCGGCCACTTCGGGATAACGCCCCCGGCCTTTCTGCGCTCCCTCCGGCTCGCCCTTGCCGGAAGTGAGCGTCCCTGTTTTTCGCTTTACCAGGAAAGGAGGAGACAGAGATGACCGCCTACCCGGCCGGCCGCACCCGCCGCCCGTTCTTTTTCTGCCGCCGCGCTCCCGCCGTGGCCGTTCTTCTCACGCTGGCCCTGCCGGCCCAGGGGCACGCCGCCTATGAGGAAAAGCCCGTGAGCGGCGTTGTCCGCGGAAGCCTTCCGGACGCCATGCCTGCACCGGGCCGCGCGGGGTTTCCCTTCAGCGGAGCCGCCTTCGCGGATCCCGTGGGGTCCCGCGGCGCCGACGTTCCCTTCCGCTTCGCCGTGCGCCTCATCGTTCCGGAAAAATGGAAGCTGACCCTGACCGGACGCTTCCGCAACGCCCGCCGCGTTTCCTGGAAGGCGGACGAGTCCTGGGGATCCGTCCTCGACAGGGCCTGCCGCATAGCCGGCGCCGCGGCGCGCGCCGATCCCGTAACGAAGAGCGTCGCCATCACGGGGCTCTCCGGAAGCTGCCTGCCCCCGGATCCCGCCCTGAAGCCGCTCAGGCCTGGTCTCGCCGCCGTCACGCGGCCTCTCACTGTCACAGCCTGCGCGGCTCTTCTCGGCATGGATCCTGCCGCCTTCCTGAAGCTGAACGGCCTCTCAGAGGACACGGTTCTGAGACCGGGATGGGCCGTCCGCACGGGAGGGGCCGGGCCGTCCCTGACGCCTCAGGCGCATGGGGCCGTCATGCCGGAAGCGGAACCCGTTTCCCGGGCTGCGGAGGAAACGGGGCTGCCTGCTGACAGCCCCGGCGCCGGGGAAGCGTCCCCCGCCGCGGTTGCCGCAGGGAATGGAGATCCCTCCCCTGAAGAAGAGGCGCCGGAATTCCGCGTCGTGCCCGGCGCCCTGGCGCCGCAGCTCGCTGACTGGTGCCAGGGCGCCGGCTGGCAGATGGTCTGGAGGGCCGGCAGGGACGTGGCCATCGTGAGCAGCGTCTCCTACAAAGGCCCCTTCGCCTCAGCCCTGGAGGCCGTGTTCCGCGATCTCAGGGCCGTGGGCCAGCCCTTCCGGGTCACCGTTTTCGAGGGCAACCGCGTCGTGGACGTGGCGGAGGAATAGATGACGCATCGCGCACATGCCGTCCTCGCCGCGGCTGCCGCGGCTTCCCTGCTCCTGCCTGCCTGTTCCGGCCGCGTGCCGCACGACGAGGAGGTCATACGGGACAGGGCCGCGGATTTTGACAGGCTGACCTCCTCCCGGGACTTCAGCGTGAGAAAGTCGCCCTTTCTCGGCACGCGTTCCCTCCCTCTCTCGGACGAGAACGCCCCGGCGCTCATGCAGCAGGTGACCATGAAGAGCCGCGGCTCCTTTTCTGACATCGTCGAGGTCCTGCGGCGCATCGCGCCCGTAACCGTAACCGTGGCCGCGGATCCGGACGACGCCGCTGCGGAGAAGCCCGGGAACCCTGCTCCGGCTGGCCGGGATGAACCCTCGCTCGACGACCTGCTCACGGGCGGGGATATCCTCCCTGCCGGGACATCGGCCTTCAGCATCAGCTACGACGGCCCCCTGCGCGGCCTCCTCGATCAGATAGCGGCCCAGACGGGCTGGGGCTGGGACTTTGACAGGGCGGCCAACACGGTGACGCTCGCCCGCATGATGGCGCGCACCTTCACCATCAGCGCCACGCCGGGAGCCGTCGCCGTGGACACGCGCATCACCAACTCCACGAAGCAGGCGGAGGCTGCCAGCGTATCCCTCTCGGGCCAGGTCGGCAGCACGGTCTCTTCCCGCGCCGCCGATTCCCAGAGACGGCCCAGACCTCCACAAACCGCCTCTCCTACGACACCTGGAAGGAGATACTCGAGAACGTGCGCATCCTTCTCTCGCCAAAGGGCCGCGCCACAGGCTCCCTCTCGGCCGGCACCGTCACCGTGCACGACCGTCCCGAAAACATCCGCAAGGTGTCCCGCTACATCGCCGGCGTGAACGAGAGCTACTCGCGCCAGGTGGCTCTCAGGGTCAATGTCTATTCCCTTGAGACGAACAGGAACTCCCAGGCTGGCATCGACGTACAGACACTCTTCAGCAGGGCTTCCGGCGCAGACGTGAGCGTTGTGGCGGGAGCACTCTCCCTGGCCGCGGGGTCCGCGGACACCACCTCCGCGGCCATAGTAAAGGGCGATCTCAAGGGCTCCTCCGGAGTCCTGAAAGCGCTCGGCGCCTGGGGAAAGGCCACCCAGATCACGAGCGGCGGCCTCGTGGTGCGCAACAATGTGCCGGCTCCCCTCCAGGCCATACGAAAAGTAGGCTACCTCGCCGGGATCTCTTCGCAGACCACGGATTACGGGCAGACCACCACGCTGACGCCCGGCGAGGTGAGCACGGGATTCTCCATGACCATCCTGCCCCATATCCTGGACGGCCGCCGCGTGGCCCTCTCCTGCTCGGTCACCCTCTCCTCCCTCGAATCCCTGCGCGAGTACACGGCCGGCACAGCGAAGGTCCAGCTCCCCCAGACAGCGAGCCGGGCCTTCAGCCAGTCGGCCACGCTCCATATGGGACAGACTCTCGTTCTGGCAGGCTACCAGCAGACCGGGCAGGACAGCGCCAGTTCAGCGGGCCTCTTCCGCTTCTCCCGCACAGGCGACGAATCCCGCACCCTGCTCATCATCACCATAGGAGTGGAAAACGCGGCCCCCGAACTCGCAGGAGGACAGCCGTGAACGCTCTTCCCATCCCTGAAAAATCCCCGCGCCCTGTGCCGCGCGTGACGCCATGACGGGAAAAATCCTTTTCCTGGGCGGACGCCCCTGGCGCGCGGGCCTCGACTGGACCGCGCCGGGACCCGCCCTTTCCGTTTCAGAAATCCGCAGGGAAGCCGCTCTCCGCGGCGCGGACCTCGTTGTCCTGCGGGGCCCCCGCGGATCCCGCCAGACGGGCTGCGCCGAGGCCGGCGGCGGACGGGCTCCTTCCCTCGCGGCCGCGCTCTGCCGCGCCCTTTCCGGGGAGAAGGGCGTTCTCCTCTCCCTCCGCCTGAAGGACGCCGGGGGCGCCTCCTTCTGGTGGGTGCTCGGCATACTCGGCGGCGCCGTGGCGCCGGGATACGGCGACCAGGTTCACGCCACGGAGGAGGACGCAGGACAGGCGGCTGTACGGCTTGCCCGGCTCGCGGGCGGCAGGGAAGCCTTTTCCCTGCGCGCAGCCTCCGCCGATCCCGGCGAGTCAGCGAAGATCCTCACGCGCCTTCTCGCGCGGGGCGGCATGCCCGGACGCGCTGCCCGGTTCGCCTGGCGCTGCCGGCCCGTGCGCTCGCTGCGCTCCCCTCTCCGTATCTTCTTTGAATCCGTCCTCTTCTGCGCGGCCTGCGGATTCTTCCTGCCGCCGGCCATATCCTCTCTCTCGGAACAGGTGGACGCGCTCACGGGCAGGGGAAAATCCGGCGCCCTGGCCCTCCGGGCCGGGGAACACCCTGAAAAAGTCTTTCCTCCGGCGTGGTCCTCTCTTCCGGAAACGGCGGCCGCGGGGCGCTCCTGTCTCGCCGGCATCTACAGGGCGCCGCGTGAACTCTCGGGCTGGGTTTTCCGCAGGGGCGCGTGCCGCGCGCGGTCCGGAAACGGCGGGGACCCCGGAGTGACCCTGCTCCTCACCTACGCCCGCACCGCGGCCTCAAGCTATACGGGCCTCCCAAAAGACGCGGTTTTCCAGGATTCGCGTCCCTCGGAAATGACGCGCAGGGTGCCGCTTCCCGCGGCACCGGGTCCGGGTCCTGACGCCTGGAAAACCTTTCTCACGAAAAAGGAAGCGTCCGCCCGTTTTCTTGATCTTCTTCAGCGCGCGAAAGCCCGCGGCGGCGTGCGTTTCAGGGAACCCGCGAAACTGACGGACGGAAACGGCACGTCCATAGCCTGCCCGTGGGCGGCGGGCGCCTGGAACATAGCCGGCCTTCAGGGAGACAGCCTCAGGGACGTCTTTGCCGCGCTTCACGGTCTGCCCGGCTTTTTCCTGACCGAACTCACCGTACAGGGCGGCAGCTGGACCGCCAGAGGAGATGCCTATGCCCGATGAAACCAGGGAAACCGCTTTCCCGGACGACAGCAGAAACGCCATGGAGGAAAGTCCCGGAAACACCGCGGACGATCTGTCCCGTCTTTTCGCGGACACGCCGGGGAAAGGGGAAAATCCCGTCCCCGCTTCCCCCCGGCGCCGGCCGGGCCGGCGCGTCCTGATTGTGGCGGCCTGTCTCGCCGTCCCGCTCACCGCCTGCGGAGCCGCCTTCTTCCTGCAGGGAGACACGGACCCGGGGTACGGAGTCTCCCCGGGTCCCGCTCCCGCGCCGCGCGTTCACAGGAAGCCGGAATCTCCCGCAGCGAAGGAAAGAGCAGGCAGTCCCGCTCCTGAGACAGGAAAGTCAGCCGCGGAACCGGGTTCTCTCGGGGAGAACGCGAGGCTCATGAACGAGCTCGAGGCGATGCGGCTCAGGACGCGCATCGCCCGGGAAGAAGCCGATTACCTCAAAGCGAAGCAGGCCGCCGACGCGGTGAGAAACGGAAGCGGCACAAAGCCCGCGGAAAGCCGTCCCGCCGCTCCGGCCCCAGCCAGACAGGACGGAAAAGCCTCCCGTCCCGCTGGAAAGGACGCCATCATTTCCGTACAGGGCGCCGGGAACAGCCTGTGGGCTCTCGCGCGCACCGCGGAAGGACGCGTTGTCTCCCTCAGGCCGGGCAGTCCCTTCGCCTGCGGCAGGGTAAGCGCCGTGACCCGCCAGGGCGTGCGCGTGCGCTGTCAGAACTCCACGCTTTTCATTTCATTCTAGGGGAGAGAAACATGCCGGATACCGGAAACAGTCAGACCCTGCGCCTGCGCCTCGCGGAACTGATGGCCGGACTCGACGGCGCGGTCCGGGAAAAAATCCGCCTTTCGCCTGACAGGAGCGTCCTGGACTATTCCCGGGAAATCGCCGGGAACCTGCCCTTCATGGCGCTCGCCGCCTTTCTGCAGGAGAACTGCGGGACACGCGCCGTGCCGCATCCGGCGGCCGAGTTCGCCCTGCGCTTCGCCGGGCGCGGCGGGGAGACGGAGACAGGCCGCACGGAGGTGCAGAGAAGACTCGTGAGCCTCCTCGCGGAAGCCGGGGAAAGCGGAGCCTCGGACGTGCATATCGCGGACATGGGAGCCTACGGTCTCGTGCGCTTCCGCGTACGCGGCGAGATGCGCCCGGCTGCCGAAATCTCCGGCACCCTCGCGAGGCGTTTGATCGCCGTGGCCTTCAACGGCCTCGGCCAGCAGAACGGCACGCCGGGCTTTTCACAGGCCTCCCGCCAGGACGCGCGCATCGTGAGCCGCTCCGTCCTGCCTCCGGGCGTCCATTCCGTGCGCCTGCACGCGGAGCCGATCCAGTCCGACACCGCGTCCAGGGGAACCTTCCTCGCCATGCGCCTCCTCACCGGAGCGGACGGCGTCACGGGAAGCCTCGGAGAACGCCTTGCCGCGCTCGGCTACTCTGAGGACCAGTGCCGCCTCATGGCCTCCCTCGCCGGATCACGCGGCCTCACCCTCCTTGCCGGCCCTACGGGACACGGCAAATCCACAACCCTGCGCCACGTCATGGAGTCCATGGTCATCTCCCGTCCCGACCAGAGCTACCTCTCGGTCGAGGATCCCCCCGAATACCCCATGGCCGGCGTCAGGCAGATTCAGGTGCCCACGTCCGGGGGAGACAGGGCATCAGCCTACGCCGACGCCATAGCCGGCGCCATGCGCTGCGACCCCGATGTCATCATGATTGGCGAGATCCGCTGGCCCGCGGCCGCAGCCGCTGCGCTCGACGCCGCGCTGACCGGCCACGCCGTGTGGACCACAGTGCACGCGGCCGACGCCTTCGCTATAGCCCGCCGCCTCACGGGCATGCTCACGTCAGCCGGCGTTCCCGATCCCAGGGAAACCCTCTTCGGGCAGGGCGTCTGCGCGGGACTCATCTGCCAGCGCCTCATGTCCCTGAACTGCCCCCGCTGCAGCCTGCCGCTCTCCTCCCTTACAGGGGAAGCACGGCGCAGCCTCCTTCCAGAAGAACTTGAAGAATTCCTCGCCGGCGCCATCGGTCCCTCCGCCATGGGCGGCGTGCGCCTGCGCAATCCTGACGGCTGCCCTGCCTGCGGGGGACAGGGCATTCTCTCCCGCGCTGCCGCGGCCGAGATTGTCGACTGCCGCGGCGCGGTGGGCAGGCTCCTCGCCAGGGGTGAGGACGGGGCGGCAAGGGAGCTCTGGAAACGGAACGGCGGCGTCACCATAGCCGGCCGCTGCCTCGGACTCATCGCGAAAGGGCTTCTCGATCCCGTCACCTGCGGACACAGGCTGGGCGGCCTGTCCGATCCGGACAGCGTCTGACATCCGCGGACAGACCGTCTAACAGCCTGCTTTTACTAAATAAATGTCATATAATTAAAGTAATGCTTTATAATTCGGCTGTCCCTGTGACGGCCGCCCGTCCCGGACGTACGGCGCCTGTTTTCAAGGAGCGCCTGAAGAACTCTGCCCGCATGGAGGAACCATGTCCCTTATTTCCGAATACGCCCTGCGCCGGGCTTTCCGCCCGTCCGTGCGGGCAAAACTGTGGAGGCGTCTCGCGGCCAGGGCGGCGCTCGGGCTTCCCGTGTGGGACGCCATCGAGGACGCGCGCGGACGGGCCGAAGGGAAGAATCCCGGCTTCGCCAGGGCCTGCAACAGGCTTCTCCTGGCCCGCGACTCCGGACTCGGCCTCGCCGACGGGCTTGGCGGACTCGGCGCCCCGGGCGAAGGACTCCTCCTTTCCGCCGGCGAGAGCTCGGGCCGCACGGCCGAGGGACTTTCCCTCGCGGCGGAGCTTCTCGAGACACGGGGGCGCGTGGCGAAGGAGGTGAAATCGGGGCTCGCCTACCCCGTATTCCTGGTTCTGCTTTCCGTCATCGTGCTTGTCCTGACCTCGGGGCTCATTGTCCCCCAGCTGGCCGCTGTGCTGGATCCGGAGTCGTGGACCGGCGCCGCGGCGTGGCTCTACGCTCTCTCCGGATTCCTGAACTCGTCACGCGGCCTTTTCCTGGGACTCGTCCTCATTCTGCTCATTATCCTCACCGTGACAAGCCTCGGCACCTGGACCGGGCCTCTCAGACAGCGCCTCGATGCCTTCGGTCCGTGGAAACTGCACGCCCTCTCCGAGGGATCGGCCTTCCTTTTCACGCTGGCCACGCTGTCCAGGGCCGGCGTGCAGACGCGCGTGGTGCTTGAGACCTGCCTCGCCTCCCCTTCCTCCTCTCCCTGGCTCAGGGAACGCCTCAGGGGCGTTCTGCGCGTCTACGGAAACGGCACGAATCTGGGGGACGCCCTGGCCGGCGCCGGGCCGTCCTTCCTGCCTGAGGAGGCCATCGAGGATCTGCGCGCCCTGGACGGACTGGACGGCTGCGGGGAGCGCCTTCTTGAGACAGCGCGCGCGGAAATCCGGGAAGGCACGGAACGCGTTCACGACTCCATGCGGGCGCTCGGCACGTTCCTGCTCCTTCTCGTTTTCGGCCTCGTCCTGCTCATTCTGGCCGGCGTCTTCTCCTTCCAGCAGCAGTTCGCGTCCGCGATGTAGCCGTCTATCTGCGGCCTTTCAGAAGGAAGAACGTCCAGGGGATCAGCGCGAAGCAGAGGACGAAGGGGAGAAGAAGCGCGGTGGCAAGCCCCACGAGCTTGGCGATGCCGCCGAGAAGCGGCGGGAAAAGGAGAAGCGAGCTGTAGGCCAGAACGGAGACGGCAGAGCTCGCCCGCTCAAGGCTCACGCCGGGACACCTGCCCGCCTGACTGAAGAAGATGGGCCCCACGGGCGAGATACCGGCGCCGAGAATGGCGTAACCGGCCAGGCAGATCAGGGGATTTCCCGCGAAAAGCGCCACGGCGAGCCCGCAGAAGGCAATGGCCGAGCCCGCCACGGACAGGGTCCGGTCCCCGAAACGCGCGCGCATCCTGTCCCCGAAGAGCCGGCACACGGCCGCTGCGGAGCCGTAGGCGCCGTACGCCAGGGCCGCTGTCTTCTCGTCCGCCCCCTTGACGCTGAAGAGGTAGAGGCTGCCCCAGTCACCTGACGACCCCTCCACGGCCTCAATGAGAAGATACCCGAGGCCGCATCCTATGACGAAAAGAGGTATGCGGCCGCTCTCCTTCGTACCGCCTCTGCCGGCCTGAGGCTCATCTTCGTGCTGCAGGGAACGGCAGGCGGGCAGAAACAGGAGGAAAAAGAGGGCGGCGAAGAACGCCACGTTCGGAAGCGGAGAAAGGGACAGGGAAGAGAACACGCTGCCCGACGCGGATCCGAGGAAGATGCCGAAGCCGTAGAAGGCGTGCAGAAAGGACATGCTCGGACGGCTGAAGTGCTTTTCTATGAGCATGCCCTGTGTATTCACGCACGCGTCCAGCATGCCCATGAAAAAACCGAATATCCCGACGCCGATGGCCAGCTGCCACACATTCACCGCGAACATGGCCACGAGAAGGGAGACGACCATGAGCGCGGCGCTCCAGCGGCAGAGCCGTCCTGACCCGAAACAGCGCAGGGCTCGGGCACTTCCAAGAAGCGCCGCGAACCCGCACAGGCCCATGGACAGGATGATCAGGCCCACCTCCGCCTCATCCGCGCCCACCTGGGACTTGAGGGCCGGCATACGCGAGAGAAGGATGGCGTAGAAAATCGTTGAAGCGGCGAAAAAGAAGGAAACGGCCAGACGGGCCTTTGTGTATTCGGAAATTTTCATGATGGATACGGGCTGGATGTTGTGGAATAGAAGACTATAGCCCGGCTGGCTCCAGCGGGCAATGCCGGTAGCCCATAACAGGTTCGTCAGCCCCCCGGATACGGAGCTCTTCTGATTCGGGCTTCCTCCCGGAAGAGACAGCAGGAGGAAAGAGGCCCACACTTCCCATCCTTCAGAAACCGGCCCGGCTGCCGGACCGTCAGCGGTATGATGGGTTCCGGGAACCTGATATCCCGGACGGACCTCAGCCAGTCTTTCCTGTGAAATCCGGAAGAACAGGCCTCATCCGGCACCGCATCCGGAACAGACGTATTCCCGAGCGGCATCTTCTCCATCAGGCATGCCCCGCAGGCAGCCGGATTCCTGTTTGACCGGCATGCAGAAATGTTATAAATAAAAAAACATCTATTCCCTGGATATGCCTGACTGGCTTTTCGCTCCCCCGGCAGCAGGGACATCCGTCCGTACCAGGGGCATCACGGGAAGAGCAGGAAAGAACAACGCAAAGGAGTATTTCTATGAAAATGAAGAAAACGGCTCTGGCTTTTATGGCGGGACTGAGCCTTAGGGCGGCCTCCGCTGCCTGCCCGGCGCTGGCGGCAGACAAACTGCCGTCTTTTGGGAATAACAGGCAGATGGTGGAATATTTCTGGAATGAGATTTTCAACAAGCACAATACTTCCGTGATCGACAGCCTGACGGCCCCGAAATACATCCAGCACAGCCCCGGCTTCGCCGACGGCCGTGAGGCGTTTAAGGCCGGCGTCCAGGGATTCCTCAAAGAATTCCCGGAAAGCAGGGCGGAAATCAAACATATCGGCGCTGACGGCGATCTCGTGTTTATCCACAATCACATCACGCTGAAAGCCGGCGATCGCGGTCAGGCTGCTGTCGATATCTTCCGCGTCAAAGACGGCAAAATCGCGGAGCACTGGGATGTCATCCAGGATATCCCGGAAAAAGCCGAAAACAACAATACCATGTTCTAAGCTGGGGTATGGACTTTTCAATTAATTCAGTAAATTAAACAAAAATCTGTATCACGGTGCGCCAGGCGTCAGCTGCAGACCGGAGAGACCGCCGCACTTTCCTGCATTTCTTCATTTTGTTTTTCCGACACAGTCCAGCCTCCCTGAAAGATTTTTAATCTTTCTTCGGCGGATAGATTTCACTCAATTAGCCCCTCCCCGAGGGGCTTTTTCTTGACGCCCGTCAAATATGTACATATTTCTGTACTTAACCAAAGACAAAAAGGAGGACACCATGCCTGAAGCAGTCACATACACCGAAGCCCGCCAGAACTTTGCGAAGTACATGGATCAGGTCTGCGACGATCACGACGCGCTCATCGTGACGCGCCAGAAGTCCCGTCCGATTGTAATGATGTCTCTGGAAGACTACAACGCCATGAAGGAGACGGCCTACCTTATGAGCACGCCCGCCAACGCAGAGCGCCTCATGGCTTCCATCAGGGAGGCCGACGAGGGGCTGGCCGAAAAGCACGAACTTATCCGACCGGAGTAGAAGCATGGAACTGAAGTTCACTTCCTACGCCTGGGAGGACTACAAATACTGGGAAAAGCAGGACAGCAGGACGCTGAAGAAGATCAACGCGCTCATAGACTCGTTGCTGAGAGAGCCCGGCGCCAGCGGGATAGGCAAGTCGGAACGTCTTAGCGGCAACCTGTCCGGGTGGTGCTCCAAGCGAATCGACACCAGGAACCGCATGGTCTACAGATTTGAAGGCGTCAGCGTTCTGTGCATAGCCCAGCTTAGATTTCACTACTGAAAGCCGGAAAAAACCTTTGCCCCCGCCCTGCCGGCCTGATTTGGTGCGGAATGGTGCGGGACTTTTACGCAGCATATTGAAAACACAGAATAAATTACAAAAGTCCTTATCCTAAGCTGCACGGGGGTAACGGCCTGAGCGGCCTCCCCTGCGTATGAAGCACAGACGGCCGGGAGAATGCCTCCCGGCCGTTTTTTATTTCCCGTCATGCCGCATGAGATACATGGTCCAGGGAATAAGAAGGAAGGTGATGCAGAGAGGCACGAGCATAGCCTTCTGGAGCCCCACCACGCCAGCCAGACTGCCGATGAGAGGCGGAAAGAGCATGAGCGGGCCATTGGCCATAAGCACGACCACGGAGGTGGCTTTGGCCGTGCTCACGCCCGGACACTGCCCGGCCTTGCTGTAAAAGACGGGGCCAAGCGGAAAGAGCCCGATGCCGAGCAGGGTGTAGCCGATGAGCGCGGTCACCGGATCCGGGGCGATAATGACGAGTCCCATGGAGAGGAAGGCCACGATGGCGCCGCCCGTGGCCAGGAGACGATCGCCGAGCTGGGTGCGCAGCCAGTCGCCGAGCAGACGGAAGAAGGCCAGGGACGTGCCGCAGAGCCCGTAGGCCAGCGCTGCCGTCTCCTCGTTGGCGCCCTTGCAGGTGTACATGAAGAGACTCCCCCAGTCGCCTGCCGCGCCGGTGACGGAATAGGAGCCGAGCACGGTGAGGCCGCAGAACCAGACAAGCCTGGGCACGCGCTCGCGTTTCTTTTTGCCGGGGACCGGCTTCTCGAGGGGAGGATCCTTCTCCACGTGCTTCCAGGCGGGATAAAGGAGCAGAACCGCGGGAATGGTCATGAAGCCCAGACTTTCCGAAGGAGACAGATTCAGGGCCGCGGCAAGACCGCCCGCTGAGGAGCCGATGAGGAGCCCTATGCCGTAAAAAGCGTGCAGCATGGACATGGTCGGCTTCTTATACCGCACCTCCACAAGAACAGCGTGCGTGTTCGCGCAGAGATCCGAGACATTGAGGAAGAACCCGAAAAGGCCGGCGCAGACGGCGAGTCCCGGCACTGTGGTGGCACGGGTGCCCAGAACGAGAACGACGCACATGGCCAGCATGCTCCAGGGGCAGAGACGCCGGCTGCCCACGCGCCGCAGAAGCTGGTTGCCGGACAGGAGAGCGCAGAGGCCGCACAGCCCGAGCGTCAGGAGCACCCAGCCGATCTCGGTCTCCGTAGCGCCAGTCTGGGCTTTAAGGGCAGGCATGCGCGAAAGAAAGAGCGCGTCAAAAAGATAGGGAAACGTAAAGAAATAAAAGCCCGAGATACGGGCCTTCTCAAAGGCGCTGAAGTGCATGGGGGATGACCAGATGAAAAGGGGTGAAGGACGCGGGGTACGGGAGCGCTCCCCGGACTGCTGATGCTGTTCCGCTGCCGGAATTCTGCCCGGGCCGGGTATAAGACCAGTACGGAATTTCCGTTACCAGGTTTCTGCCGGAGCCGGGTATAAGGCCGGTACGGTATTCCCGTTACCAGGTTTCTGCCGGAGCCGGGTATAAGGCCGGTACGGTATTCCCGTTACCAGGTTTCTGCCGGAGCCGGGTATAAGGCCGGTACGGTGTTTCCGTTACCAGGTTTCTGCACAGGCCCTGTATAAAGCCAGTACGGTGTTTTGTTACCGGACAGAGGCTGCCGTTCCGTTAAGGAGCCGGCAGTCCGGTACAGATCCGGTCTTCATACGCTTTTTCCGCGGGGCACGCAAAAAAGACGTCCGGCCGCATCAGGGCCGCCGGAGATCATCTCTGTCAGGATGGTGGAAGAAACCTCTATTTCGCGGCTTTTTTGCGCGCCAGGGAAAGGTACTTGCCCTCTTTACCGGTCACGTGCTCAATCTTCAGCTTCAGGATGACAAGGTTTCTGCCGAAAATGGAGAATTCCTTTTCCAGGGCTTCTTCCGTCGTTTCGGGAGCGAGATGCAGGCTGAATCTTCTGACGATATCCTTTCTTTCGGCTTCGCCGGTCACAGAACTGACCCTGCCGAAACAGATCACGCTCTGGAAATCCGTGCTCAGCTTCGGCGCATTGATCACGCTCCTGCCCACCACGCAGAAACTGGCACGCTCATCGTGCTTCAGGCAGTCTATTTTGTGGCCTTCCTTTCCGCAGTGCATATAGATGCACCCGTCTTCATAGAAATAATTGATGGGGACGCCGTACGGCCAGCCGTCCGCGTCCGTAACAGAAAGAACACCGTACGTTCCTTCCCTGAGGATCCTTTCAGCCTCTTCCTCCGGAAGAGCCTGCCCCCTGCGGCGAAGTTCCCTGAACATGCCATTTTCCTCCATATGAATGTTGTCCGGCCGTGGGCCATTTTTCTCTGCCTGTTACAGGGACAGGCGGTCCCTGTCAAAGGTCCGGTCTCATTTTAAAAAATTATTTCATTATTAAAAATTTTATTGACTTTTCCGGAAGACTGCCGCATCCTGCGCGGCGGAAGGACGCCCTTCTCCTGCAGGTACCCACCCTATCCTTCTCTCTACGAGTCCGTTCATTCACGAACGGCAGGAGGTTTGCTTGAACCTGACAGAGGTTCTGCTCGCTGTTATTGTTTCCCTGGCCGTCATTGCCGGCGGCTACACCCTCTACACCAACGTCTCCGACAAGAATGAAGTGGCGCAGGTCATGCAGAATGTCTCGCTCCTGCGGGCCAACATCGAGGACGCCTACGACGGCAATTACGAAAATCTGTCCTCCGACGCTTCTGACGGGAGCCTCTACGACCTCGGCATTCTGCCTGAGCGCCTCGCCCGCGTCAGCTCGGGCGGAACGACACCTGCCACCAAGTGGGGCCCCATCACCATTGAGGCCGGCGACGATCCCTCGACCTACACCATCAGCTTCAGCGGCCTCAGCAAGGATATCTGCCTGCACCTTGGCAGGTTCCAGTACCGCAGCTGGGCCAAGGTCGAGGCCGGCGGCACTGCCGTGTGGACCCGCGGCACGGATACCGGCCTGAAGACGGCTGAGCTTGTCCAGGCCTGCAAGGCCGAACAATAACTCAATAAAATCATCTATTTAAACAACATTCTGCACCACGTTGCACCACGCACCCGGTGCAGAGGGTCCGCCGCAATCCCGGCAGAGGCCAAGCGCTTCTGCCGGGAAAATTTTTATAAAAATCTTGAATACCATGTTGACTATTCAACTTGAATAACATATATTGTTTTCAACAGAGGGAAAAAAAAGAAAAAACCCCCAAGCAAAAAAGGAGAAAAAAGCTATGCCCACCACTACCGCCGCCACCGCTATGCAGGAGCTCTACCAGGGGATCGACTACGACGCCCGTATGGACTACTGCACAAAGGAGATGGCCCAGAGGATATGCCGGAACACTCTCGCGAAAGAAGCCGAAAAGAGGGGGATCGCAGACCCGATGATGATGAACCCGGCCACGGGGTCTGTGGACAAGCTCAGTGGCTGGATCTGTGACTACATGGAGCTCACCCCCGAGGAGTGGGGAGGCCATTACTTCACAGACGCCGGACTTGTCGAAGCCCGAAAGGACTCCACCGGCGCATGGGTAGAAGTCGACGACTAGCACAGAAAAGGCTCCTTTGCGGAGCCTACGCATAAAAGGAGAAAAAACCATGACCAGATTCGAGAAGATCGCCAAAGAGCTCAAGTCCGCAGCCACCGCCGAGAAGTTCACCATGCCCGAGGCCCTCGAGGAGTGCGCCACCGCGCGGGACAGCACAGTCAGGAGAGTGCTGGAGAAGATCCGCGCGGGCGAGGATCCCATGTCCTACGCACGCTTCTTTGACGTCCTCTACACAGAGGAGGACGTCACCCGCTTCACCGATGCCTTCGATGAGGCGGCGCCGGAAGAGTATATCCAGAGCTCTGATCTGGACACGGACACGCCATGGTGCATGCCATGGCTCTGGGATAGTGAGCCCATGACCGCCAGTGACGGCGATACGCCGGAGAGCCTCGCCCGCCGGTACGTGGCGGATCATACCGAGGACATTGAGCAGACCTTCCGCGACTGGAAGGATGAAGAGTGCGCCCGGATCTCTCAGGAGATCTGGGAGGCCTATCATGGAGACAGAGAAGTCCCCTATGAGTATATCCACCAGTCGCGGCTTTTTGAGCAGTGCTTCGAGGCGCTCGATGCTCTGGATAAGGACGACGACGAGGCGGACAAGGTAGTCGACCGCTACGCCGAGGAGATCTTCGATGCCAGGGCGTAAGTCGGCGTGGGGCGGCCCTCGACAGGGGACCGGACCAAAAAAGCGTCTCCCGCCCTGCAAGAGGGTGGTGGTGCAGGTGCCGGTCGTCGTAGTTGACGGACTGAAGCGCAAAGCCGAGGAAGAGGACAAGGCGTTCCCTGACATGCTCAGGGAGATACTGGCCGAGGCACTCAACAACAAACAAAAATGCGAGGTATAATTATGTGTGAATTTGGCTGCCGTCTTATAGACAATGAAATAGTAACCACATGTAAGACTTCAATTTCCATGTGCAATATTATTGATATTGAAGCTGGCACTAACGGTTATCACGGCGGAGATTCCGGCCATGGAGGAAGGACGTATATTAGAATTGAGGATAATAGTGGAAGTGACATGAAGGTAAAAACTGTCAACGGAGATAGGGGAGTTGAAATTTTTCTAGGAGGGGACTCAGAACTCGACACGATAATTGGCGCGTTAGAGTTTGCTGTTAAAATTCTTAAAAAACAGGCATCAGCTTCTAAAAAGACATTGCAAAATAAATTATAACATATTTATATTACACATATAAAAGCCCATTGGGATACCCCAAAGGGCTTTTATGTTTTACGGGATCTCCGGCCATGGCGCGCTATCCACCACCCCGCCCCACGGGAAACCCTCCTGCTCGGGGATGTCGAGGAGCGCCTGACGATACGCCGCCCACGTAGCGCGCTCTGCATCTGTCAGGACGTTCCAGCGCATGGGTGACATCTTGTCGCACAGGCGGAGACGGCGATCCCGCTCTGCCCTGATGGCCGCTTCCCACTCGGCCTGCTTCTCATCCTGAGTCTTGCCGAGGAAGATCCTGCCGTCACGGACGCGGGCGATGCACTCATTCTCCACCCAAGTCTCGGTGCTGATCTCCATATCGTATGATCCGCCGCCCCCACCGTACTCCATGGGGGCATTCACCGTGGCTTTATCAGCGAGAGCCCGGACAGTGCCGTCACTCATAATCTTGAGGTAGACAGTGTCATGGCTGAACATCGCGGCCGGATAAGACTCCGCCGCGGATTCCATGTCCTTAGTTGTTTCAATCATTCCCCCCCCTAGAAGTAAGCCTGAATGTACTCCATATAGTCAGGCCAAGAATTGCCGCTTGATCGCCACAGCCGCCACGTCCAACCGGCCCGAATTGGATAGCAGAAAGCGAGATGCCCCCAGTCGTCGTCAGGACGCGGCCCGGGCAGTGTTGCCGCGGTGCCGCCGTTGATGTTGAGTACATAGACGGCTGCGTCATGGCGCCCATTCCATTCTTCGAACCTGAGGAAGCCATTGTGCGGCGCCGTGTAATCCGTGTCCTGGTAGAATCTCCACCGTGTGCCGTCCGGCGCCATCTGTCTGTCCCGCGACCACGCCGCGGCCTTGTTATCGGCGATGGTATTTGCGTCCTCTACCAGGGCGATCTGCTTCCATGTGTCCTTAACCATGGAGGCCCCAGCGATGTAGACCCCGCCAGACGTCACGTTGTTTGCTGGAAAATCAAGGTTGTTGTTGACGCCGTTGTTCAGTTCGAGACGCTTGGCGGCGATGTGCTCCGCGCATGTCAGCTTCGACGTGAAGTTTTTCTCGCCGGCGATGGTCTGATCGCCGTACAGCGTGCAGGCATTGTCGTTGACATACTCTGTCGTGGCGATCTTCGTCGATTTATCCTGTGCGGCAGGTGTCGGGGCTGACGTGTACACGACACCGGATGCGTCATAGCCGACCTCGATCGTGCCCGTCTGTGTGGGCGCTCCGGCCTCGGTGCCGGGGTGGACGTTGAGGGACAGGGACGTGGAGTTATCTGTGCCGACTTTGAGGGTCAGAGTGCCGATCTCCGCTCCGGTCTTGTCGTACACGGCGATGGATGGCGCCCGCAGCGTATCCGGAGCGGTGCCCTTCGTGACATCAGAGATCACTGCCCCTGCCGGCTCATTCGCGAGTTTTGTGCCTCCGGCGTAGAGGTACGCTTCTCCTGTGTAGACCAGCAGGTACGTACCCCCTGCGATAAGCTCCGTGCCGATGACCTGCCCTCCGGATGTCCGGATAGGGAGCGCTGTCCCGGCATTCACCGAGAGCGTGAGCGTGTCTGATGTCGCATTCAGCGTCATAGTGGAAGTCGTCTCTGTGCCGTCTTCCGCCTTGGTCGTCACCGTGCGGGTGGCCTCGGGGATGTACCTGATGAGGATGAAAGCCCCTTCTGCCGGCAGGAAATCAGGGATGGACACCACCTTGGCTGGCGTATCCAGCGCCGTCGTGCATGTCCCGAAGAAGACCGCACGGGGGTGCTGATGATCGCCTCGGGCGAAGGTGGACGTCTCGTTCCCCACGGTTCCTGCCAGACTGTCTTTTTTGGGCGTCGTGCCCGACGCCTTCGCATGGCCATAGGCCTTATCAGTGGAGACGCCGTATGTCGTCGCCACGGAAGCGTGACTGATAGGGGGCACGCCGAGATTTGTTCTTGCGTCTGCTGCCGTTGACGCCCCCGTTCCGCCCATCGCTACGGGGTTTATCTCCGTGAGCTCCGTGGCCTTGGTGGCCGTCGGCGCGTTGCCGGTGATAGAGCCCGGAAGGTTCCCGTTGCTGTCACGGACGGGGATTGTGTTTTTGGTTGTGCTCGTGGCGGCGTGCCAGCCATCCAGAGTGTCAGCGTCATTCTTCAGCTGCGCGATGTCCACCCACGCACCGGAGGCGTCAAGGCGTTGGATTTTGAGTGTATTACTTCCGTCTACATAGTAGTTGAGAGCTCCCGTAGGGGTGTTCACCGTGCCGGACAGGGCGCCTGTAGCGAGCGCCTGAAGGATGTCTGCCATCCCCGGGACGTCTTCTTTGATTTTATTTCCGATGTTCGGTCTTGCAAAATCTGCGGCCATTATCTGTTCTCCAATGCATTAGTTACGCAATTCTGTGCCAGCAATACACAGCCCTGAATGGCGGCATGTTGTTGTGCGGCTGATTTCCGCCCAGAGCATTCGTCGTGCCTGAAGGATCGCCGCCGCCTGTCATTATTGTATTGCCCCATGTCTTGAAGTTGCCTGAGCACCATGTGTGACTGAAGGTCGCTCCATTCGGAGCCACCTCGGCGGTAGTACCATCAGCAGACCAGTGGTGCGCCACCGTGCCATCAGAAGGATTACTTCCCGTATACACATACACATTATGGCCGTGTTTCACGCTCTCGGCGAGCGTCAGCGTATGCGTCTCTTCACCGCCGGTTGTCCCGGCCGCATGCTTTGGGCCGGCGCACCACAGAAAAGTATCCTGTATCGGCTTCCACGTGCCGCCAAAGAGTTCATGCGGGTCCGTGGGCTTGGTGGAAGTATATATACTTCCAACTGGCCAGCCTAGGAGCTTAATTGATTTAATAAGAAGTACCGTATATTCTTTTAAACTTCTCATGATACCCTCTTCCATACATTTACAATTCGTGCCGGAGGCTGGACGGTATCTGATTTGCCGTAGATTGAATTAGACTTTGACGCGTCAAACTCTATCCATATTCCGCCATACCCGTTTCCATGCGCCCCGGCCATGTTGCTTTCCCCGTCCCCTACAGGAAGAGATGTGATAGCTCCACGTCCTGCATTCGTAGTGCTGCTCCAGCTGAAAGTCTGAAGAGCGTTATTAGCTCCGCCTAGAATGTTAGGCAGTCCAGCCTCAACCGTAGTACCGGCCGGATGCTTGTCATCAGCGCTTTGTAGAACGTACATGCCCGGGAGCTTCTGCCACTCCCCCCCCTATAAAATCCTTTGGATTTTCAGTACCTTCCGTTAAATAGTAACTCCCGATAGGATGAGCGCGAAGAATAGCCGTCTTGACGGCAAGATCAATCGTCTCTTTCAACGTGTGTGCCATTATAATGTCCCCCCATTCGCTGTATATTCCGCTTCAAGTGCCGCATATGCGTCATCGATCTGCTCCTGGAATGCGGCGATTTCGGCTTCGAGGGATGAGTCTTGCGCATCTAGGGCCGTAATCTTGGTCTGAATGGCGGAGATCTGCCCCTGTGCATCAGCGATCTGTGTCTGTACGGCGCCGATCTTCCCAGTGACGTAAGACGTCGTGGCGGGCGCGGCCGAGCTGTCATCATCGGCTGGAACAGGCACGGTGACCGCGCCCGTAAAGGTCTTGGCTCCGGTGATGGTCTGATCCGTACCCACAGTAACGAGCCCCCGAGCCATCTCTGTCACCCAGTGGGTAGAGGCCAGAGCGCCGGAGCTGTCTCCATCCGCTGGACTACCCGATATAGTGCAGGCGTCGAAGGTCGGAGAGAGCAGTACCCACGCTGCACCGTCCCAGCGCTCAAAAGTCTGTCGCGCCGGGTTCCACCGGAGAGCCTCTGCGTCGATCTGCGTGTCCCGCCACCTGGCGGATGTCGCCAGCACCATATCGCACTTACGATCTGCCATCCCTATACCCCCTGCGCCCGCCACTGGACGAGGCCGTCAGTCCGCCTCCCGTCCACGTCGTAGACGACGACGCGGAAGCTGGATGGCTCCTTGTCTTCGCCACGGAAGATGACGATGGGCGTCTTGCCTGTAGAGCTGTCGGCCATAAAGACATGGATCGGCTCCTCGACGTCTAGAAAGTCGACGTTGAAGTCCACCTGCTTACCCATGAGCATGGGATCCTCTTCCCAGCCGGCGGCGTTATCGTCGGCCCTGACGTACACGGAGCCGAAATCCTGCTTCTTCTTGATTGACGCCTGAAGGTGGAGATTTCTCACGGCCACGGCTCCACGCGTCCATGTCATTATGACCCTGACATAGCGGAAGGCGTCCGTGATACCCACGTATCCGTCCTCCGCCGCCACGGACCACTCCGTCTGGTCTGTGGACGTCTCGATGCGGCATGTGGCCACGGGCTCGCCGTCGATAGTCTCAGTCGTCGGAGTGACGATCACGCGGCAGGAGGGGATGACGGCCCCCACATCGAAGATCTCCTGATAGTACCCCTGCGTGTCAGAGTACGTACCCGTGGCGTCTGTGTATGTGCCATCCACGGCGGGCGTCATATACGGAGAGAGGTAGCCGTTGAAGCCGTGGTCGATCTTCGACTGCCACGTCACGGCGTCAGCGTCAGATCCGATCCTGCCTGCCACGGTCTGGCAGTTCTCCGCCCACGTCTGATCCGTGTACGGGCCGACCATGGCCCCTTTACCGTCGAGGAGCATGTTTTTCCGCGTGCCGGAGAAAGTGCTGTCCACATCGTAGTAGAGACGGAACTCCGGAGGCTGAGTGATGGAGAGCGTGACGATCTCTCTGGCGCCGTGGTTGCCGGCCGTGTCTATGGGGACGACCCAGTACGTATAGTCGCCGCCTTTTGTTTCGACGATTGTCGTGAAGAGGGCCGAGGTGTAGCCGAGCTGGACGTCGTACCCGTCCTGATCCACCCGGCCGAAAAGATAGCGGTCTACCGGGAAAGTGCCACGCTTTGGCTCTGTCCAGTAGAGCATCGCGTTGTTGTCCAGAGGATAACATCCGGAGAATGTGACCTTGCCCGGCGCGCGGACGAGAATGTCGGCCGTCCCCCACTCCGACAGATTACCGGACGAGTCCACGGCCCTGACCATGAAGGTGTGCGTGCCTACGGTCATCTTCGCCTCTGAGATCTTGGTGCCGAGGATACGGCCGTAGTCATACTCCCTCGTCTCGACAGTGCCGTCATCTCTCGTCTCGTCCCACTGCCTCACGATGTCGTACCCCGTGATAGGGAGCATAGACAGAGGCGTCGCCCACGATACCTCCACATGGTCTTCCACCACGCTGACGACAGGGGCCGGCGTCGAGGGGCCGGAAAGGTCAAAGCTCACTTCTCCCCACGCGGACATGTTCCCCGCTATGTCCACGGCTCTGACACGGTATCCGAGGACGCCCGAGGCTGGGGCAGTGAAGCGGTAGGAGTTGGACTTGATCTTGTCCAGAGTTTTGCCTTCGGCGTCCTTCACCTCATAGTACGAGAGCTCGAAAGGGGACGTGACCTGCTCCCAGACGATGACGCACTGCGTGCCGTCCACCTCGACTTTGGGTGCTGGCGTACCGATACCAGGTACCGTGATGCTCTCCGTAGTGACCCCACCCACGTTGCCGAAGATGTCTTCGGCATAGACGGCGAACTCGTACACTCCTGGTACACGGGTAGGCATGGGCCAGCGTGTAGTCAGCACCTCGTCCGTCGTGTCCTTGCTTATGTCATGCACGAAATACCGCCGGACGGGCCACGATGTGGAGCAGTCCTGCCACACGACATGGAGCAGGTTATCGATGATGCTTCCGTCGAGATCTGGGGCGGCGGGTGGATAGATCTGGATAGACGCTGTGGCCGGGGTGCGGGACTTACGGCCACCCGTATCCACGGCCACGACACTGTAGGGCACTGTCCCCACAGTCTGCGGAGCGGGGCATATCATACTTGTGGCGATAGTCCTGCCGCCATTGAGCCCGGTCACATCGTAGTGGTCGAGGTCGAGGACGCCCACATCAGACCATGACACACGGATACCGGCCGGAGCCTCCAGAGAGAGGACGAGCCCCTGCACGTCCGGAGGAGGATTCGTCTTGCCGATGACCTTGTGGCGCACGGTCGTAGAAAAGTCGGACAGGATGCCGGTCGTGGTGCTCAGCTGGCCCTTGACGTCATAGTCGACGCCCTCATCGACTGACGGATCGAGTATGCTGCAGGTGTCCCCGCGGATGTCGGTGGAGGTGTACACGTCCCACTGGTCTTCGCTGTCAGCCCTGCGGACAGAGAGTATGACGCTCGAGACATGTACGTCGGTAGGCTGATCAGGAAGAAGGAAGGTCACGGACATCTGGGGGGACAGCGAGCCGTCGGCATTGCGGCGCAGCACCATCTCGTCAGAGACGATACCGAGGATGGACGGAGGTTTGGGTCTGCCTACCTGATAACGGGTCGCCGTGGTAATCTGGCTGTTCCACGCCGGGATACTCCCCCAGATGGACTGGTAGATATTCGTGGCGGCGTCGCAGAGCGTTATGGTCGCGCAGAAGTTCTCTGCGGGAGTGACGGACAGGACGATACACTCAGCGCCCACAGAGGTCGTGACCCCGAAGCCCACGATGTCACCGACGGATATACCCGTCACATCTGGGTCTACGGGCGTGGATAAGGCCAGCACCCTCGTCTCAGCCGCGGCTACAGTCCGGACGGAGTAGTAGGCGTCCGTGGCCTTATAGTTCGTGACGCGGATGCCGTAGCTCTTCTCCGCGTCCATGGGGCAGTAGTCATCGAGCTCGATGCTCTCGATGAGCTTGTCGTCATTAAGATTGACTTTCGTTATCGCGGCTGAGGTCACCCCCCAGAAGGTAGCGTCATGGATAAGGCGCACCTTATCCCCGCGGCGCAGCGTGACGGACTCCGCTTCCACGGTCACGGTGTAGGTCTCCGGCCGCAGGCGCATCTCGGCGAGCCTGAGACGGCCATGCTTCCAGATAAGGTCTGGGTTGGTCACGCCATCCTGTTCAAACTCGATGACATTAGTCGCGTTGCTGTCGTTGTAGCCGTCGTCGTAAACGACACGCTCGTCTTCCTGATAGTCTTTCTGCTCATTGAGGAAGCGCATCCGCAGGCCGTGCACCTTCTCGAAGACGAGAGACTTCTTCGCCTGAAATCCCCAGGAGTTGCGCTGCGTGAGCATGTCCACCACGGGAGCGTCGGGGTCATCGTAGATGACGCCATGGCCATTCAGGAGAGCGTAGGAGCCGCGTCCAGCCGAAAGGATGTTGTGCACGACCTCGCCGGCATTTGTCTTCGAGGTGAGGAGGGCGTTATACCGCCAGCCCATCTTTTCACACCATGTATAGAAATTTTTACAGGCCGAGATGTCGAGGTCACCCCACGCGCACGGCTTCGATATATCCGTTCCCGTCATCACCCGCATGAAGAGCGATGCCGGATTCGAGGTCTCTGCCCACTTCCAGCCGTCGCCGTCAGGGACGGGGGCAAGACTGCAGCACTCCACATTGAACTCGTCAACATTTCCGTTGAGCTGCTCCGTGGCCTTGAGCGAGAGCTCGATAAGCGTCATGGGATGTCTGGAGTCCCCAACCACTGCCGGCTTAGCCCTGAAGCTCTGGAGAGCGGACCAGGTGAAGGTGTCTCTCGTCGTCTCTCTGGTGCTCTCGGAGTCAGAGTCAGGCGTCACCCGCCTGAGCCCTATCTCGTACTGGCCGGCAGGGAGCCACAGATCTATGGAGCGCCGCATCGGGTTGATGGTGCATCCCTCGTAGTGGTAGCCGGACGTCGTCCAGCCAGAGGATCCGACAGCCCTGTACCTGCACTCCACATCCACGGATACGGCAGAGCCGTTGCCTTCACTGTCGATATGCTTCAGGCCGTTATCGAATATGAGAATGAGCTGGGCGTGGGTGCAGTCCTTGGCTGTCGTCCTCGTCTGCCAGCCCACGGAATTCTTCATGGCCAGATTAAAGCTCTCCGATGTTGCCGCTGCGCCAAACCATTCCAGGCTCCCGCCAGTCCAGTTTCTGTGAACGCGCCACTCCGCCCCCTGGTAGTTCCAGAGGCTGGTGTCCCCGAGCCTCGGGTTGGCTACGGTACAGTCGCCGGTCGAGGCGACGAAGAGATAGCGGACGTACTGGTCGTTACCCGAGAGCACGCTGTAGCTCTGGGCGGCGAACCTCGGAGCGAACCGCACACGGCCAAGCACCGTGGGGACAGGACCGTAGGGATCCGTCTTATTCTGGGCTCCATCGATGGACCATATCTTCTGAGCCGTCTCGCTGTCCTTGGCCCCTGAGAGCTTCGGCGTGCTGACGGGACAGAGTGCGTTCACGAGGAGCATGCCGCCCATGAGGACAAGGCCGCCTGCCACGGCTCCGGCCACAGCCCCGAGATGCAGAGTCGGAAGAATGCCGAAGCTCCATCCGCCCGCGCCGCCGACCCACCACGTAGCGGCCGCCGCCACAGCGATGACAGCGATAGAGAGGATCATGCGCATGGGGTTCTTCCCTCCGCCTCCGCCACCGCCGCCGGCAAGAGGAGCTGACACGGAGACATAGTCCCCCTGGCGGAGATATGTCGTGCACCAGCTCTCTCTGGGGACTGGAGCCCCGTTGACGAACACCCGCGCCATGCGGACTATGCCGATAGGGGTGCCTGTCTGTCGGCATGCCAGACGGAGCCCTTCCATGACGTTCATTCCGGGCATGACGCTGGCCGTGAAGACGTCCATACGCATGAGGGACGGCCGGACACGAACCGCCACGGGCTTCAGGGGAAAAACTTTTTTGCCCGGAATAGCCGGAAGATTACATCTGGGTCGCATGTCTGAGGATCCTCGTGAGGACGTAGCCGGGGATGTGGAGCGGGGCCACATGCACGCAGTGCCGCTCCTCCACGTGGAGAACGTGCCCCGTATCTATGACCATGGCGGCGTGACACTCGATGCCATGCACCGTGTAGAGAGCCAGATCGAGAGGGTGCGGCATATCGTCCCCGATGTCATGCCACTGGCTGAGGCCTGACTGGATGAGCGCGTCTATACGGTGGAGGGAGCGGAAGTGGCGCATCTCCGCCGCCGTGTACGTCAGGGCAGTGTCATCCACCGTGACGCCCTTCTCTCTCCGCATCATCAGGATGCCGAGCCCGACGCAGTCAACTCCGGACTCATCTCTACCCATGGCCTTAAAGGGAATGCCCACATACTTTTCCCACCAAAGCATAGCGAACTCCTAGGAAAACAGCCCGGGGAACCGGGACGGATAAAACTGCAGGGCTGGGAAGGTCTGTACCCGCGGGTCATCTATAGTAAGCTGCAAGTTGATAGTGCGCACGTCGTACTCGATGTCCTCTATCATCATGACTGGAAGAGTCTCGATGATGGTGTCCGGAGCGGATGCGAAGCACAGCTCGATAGTCAGCGTCGGGCTGACGTCGATGTTGCGGATGAGAGCCGTGTAGTCACGGTTGACGTTGTCGATGGCCAGCGTGGCCCGGACGGAAGAGTCCGTCGTCTCTGGCTGGTCAGGCAGGATGAAGCGGAACGGGAGAGCGTAGTAGGTGTTGTCCCGGGATACAGTCCCGTAGACTGGCTCCTGCGTCTCGCTGTCGAGCTGGATGAATTTCGTGGCGTCACTCGAGATGCGCACCGGCTCTGACAGCGTCGGGTGCGTGATGGTCATGAGCACCACCAGCGGGTCATCGGAGTCGTACTCTTTTACCCACTTCTTATATTCTTCTGAGGTGATAATGTTGGCCATGTGCTAGCTCCCCGACGTCCCACTGCCGGATGTACCCGTAGTGTCCGACGTCCCTGTTGTCCCATCCGTCCCCTTCTCTATGTATGGCCACATCTCGAGCCTGAGGTCGATCTGATAGTGGATACCGTCCCTCGGCTTCACGACAGGGGCCTCGGCAAATCGGCAGTACTTATACTTGAAGCTGTCCTCCGGATCGGGCCACCAGAAGGACCTTCCTTCGACAAGCTTCGCAAACTCTTCAAAAGAGCGGCGCTGGCTCCTGCGGAGAAAATAGGAGCACTGGATCTGCGTCATAGCCGAGGATGAGCGCTTTCTCTGGCGCTTCGGGCCTACGTCAAACTCTGACGTAATGACATCTCTGCCCATAGTCCGCTGGTACCCGTCGATGAGCGGGTCCTGCGGGAGATCTGTGGGCCACATGATCTGACTGAGAGCCATATCCTACGCTCCTCTCTGCTGGCGCTTCACGCCGTACACGCCCTGTATGGCCTGAGCGACCATGCCGCCGTTGCCGCGCGTGATGTCCTGCGCCACCACCTGACGGATGTAGACCGTGACGTCCATGCCGCCGTCGTTGTTCCTCTGCTGGCGGGCTTCCGCCTTCGTGCCCTGACCGGTCTCATTCACGACTTCGATATTAATAGGAACGTTGACTCCATTCCCGGACGACTCCACACCGAGCCGGCCATTGCTCATGCGTCTGAGGGGCATGACGGCTTCCGGCCCGGCCTCGCCCATAACGCCGCCCCTGGCAAAAGCCTTGAGATGGGAACTGTAAGAGAAAAGCGTCGGCCTCGTGACTATCTGGCCGGAGTAGTCGCCGATACCAGTGAAGACATTGCCGTTCGCGCTGGCCGTAGCCGTCGGGGCGCCGAAGAACCCGCCCAGCATGCTGGAGAGCGGGCCGGTGATGCTCGCCCTGATGGCGATTCTGGCAAGGTCAGAGATGACGGAGTTAGCAAAGTCGGTGAAGCTCAGCTTACCAGTCGTCACGAAGTTAGCCAGGGCGTCCTCCATGCCCCCGAAAACCTGCGAGACGGCGTCAGACATGGACTTTGTCCAGTCTTTTGCTTCTTCGCCGTACTGCCGGAGAGCCTGCGCCAGCGCCATACGGGGACTCTGATCAAGCTGGGCCTTCAGAAGAGCCACGCGGTTCTGCACGTCCTGCATGGGGATACCCAGAGAGGCCCACTCCTTGGCCTGCTTGTCGATGAGCTCATTCTGAAGCTGGAGACTCATGGCGTAGTCGCCAGACTCCTCGGCGTACTCCCGGTACCAGTCAGCCCTTTCCTTGAGGTGCTGATTGCTGAGCTGGTCGAGGTCGGACTGGGCCTTGAGCGAGGCCTGCTCCTTTTCAAGGGACGCCATCTCTTCAGCCTGGGCGGCCGTCGCCTCCTTGCGGCGGATGGTCTCCTGAGCCTTGACGTCTGCATTTTTGATGGCCGCTTCCTTCTCCGCGTTGATCTTCGCCGCCATCCGGTCATAAGTGGTCAGCGTGGGATCAGAGGCCTGCCGGAGCGCCTCCACCTCGTTGCGCATCTTCTCGAGGTTGACGGAGTAGCGCTGGCTGTTCTCTGCGAACGTCTCAGCGGGCGACTTTTTGTGCCCGGAACCCTTCCCTCCAGATGCGCCTATCTTGGCAATCTGGTCCTGCAGTGACGCGACAGACTCTCCGATATGCGCGGACTTCCTGTAGGCATCGGCGTCAGCCTGGGTGAGCTCGCCATTCTTCACGGCTGTGGAGAGGAGCGCGTCCGACCTGCGCAGGGCGTCGATCTGCCCCCGAAGTTTCGCCCTGCGTCCGGCGTCAGTCCCAGCGAAGACGTCCTGAGAGGCCTTGCGGATATTTGCGAGCTCCTCGCTCCGCTTGTCCGCTTCCTGCTTTTTGCGCCGCTTTTCAGCGGCTTCAGCGTCTTTTTTGGCCTTGGCGGCGGCGTCCTGCTGGTCGAGCCCCGCGCGCTGCTGCTGCGTGTACCCGTACCCCACAAGGACGCCGTTCTCGTCGAGTATGGGGTGCTTCTTCGCCCCCTGAGAAGCGAGGCGGGCGTTCTGGGAAGACTCTTTCTCGGCCGCGGCGGCCTCGTCGTTGCGGGCCGTCAGGTACTCGGTCACGAACTGAATGATATGCCTTGCCGGACCGGATGCCGCCAGTCTGGCCTTGTATTCCTCCCAGGCATTCAGCATTTGGTTAAGTTTTCCCTGGGTCGTATCCGCGGCCCTCTTGGCCGATTCGGAGTACTTCTCCTCCAGAGCGGCGGCCAGCTTCGGGAGAAGGTCTTCTGCGGTCAGATTCCCGTCAGCCATGAACTTGTCGAGCTGGGCGGTGGTCATCCCCATCGCGTCAGCCGCCAGCTGGAAAGCGCCGGGGAGAGCTTCACCCAGCTGTCCACGTAGTTCTTCCGCCTGGACCTTACCCTTCGACATCATCTGGCCAAGGGCCAGGAACACACGGCTCATCTCATCGCCGGACAGCTGCATAGCCGCGCCAGCGTCGGTGAAGGCCCTGAAGATGCCGTTCACCTGCGGGGCGAGGCTCGAGTTCATGCCCGCGGCAAAAAATGTCTTGGCCGCCTCGGCGCCGGAGCGGAACTGCTGACCGACGCTGTTGAGCTCGTTCTTCACAAAATCGAGCTGGGCCCCTCCGCCCTCTCCGAAAATAGTCTGGTAGGACGTCTGGAGCTTCTCCAGCTCCATCTGCGACTCGATTGCCGCTTTCTGGAAGGTAAGGAGACCGGCCGCCGCCCCGCCGATAGCGAGCTTCGCCGCGCCGAACGCCGCGCCCATGGACTTCATAGCTCCGGACACGTCGCCGATGCTGGCCTTGAACTTCGCCATCTGCAGATTGCTGTAACCGGTCTGCTTCTGGATGTCGGCGTAGGCTTTCGCCAGCTGGTTCTGCTGGGCCGTCCTGAGCATCGCCTGCGAGAGCTTCTCCATCTGGGACGCGCTCGTGCCGGCTTTCTGGGCGAGCTCATCAAGTCCGCTGATTGCAGGCCTGAAAGAGCTGGTGGACTGCGTCCGGACACGCTTTATGGCTGACGACAGCTTCGTCAGCCCGGAGATTGCCTGCGTCGGCGTAATGGCGTTATTTAGAGCGTTGGAGATGGCAAGACCGTTCTCTCTGGCGATGCCGCGGACACGGGCTAGGTCTTTTTGGAACTGCGTGTAGTCGCCCCTGACCGCTACGTATATGGCTCCTGCCATCACTTCACCTTAGCTTTAAAGGAGTATCCCATGAAAAAAATCATCATCTCTCTCATCCTCCTGGCATTGCCATCTATGGCCTTTGCTGAGGACAACACAGACAAAGCTCTTCGCTTGTTCATTAATCTGACCGGAAACCTCTGCGCCAGGGTCGTCAGCGTCCATAAGCTGGAGGTTCCCGACTACTATGAGGTCCGGTGCATCGAGTACCGCGGGGGGACCGGCACGGTCGACTACCTCGTGAACTTCGAGGAGCAGAAGGTAATCAAGAGGTAGTCTTCCGCCTGCTGGCGGCTCGGGCCTCGTTCTTCCTGATGACGCTCTCAACGGCCCTGACCTTCCGCCAGAATGCCGGGCTCGTCTCGAACCCGAAGTCATCGGCAAGAGTCTTGAGGGCCACATAGTCAAATCCGATCGTCCCCCCAAAGCCTGTACGTATCTGCGTAGCCCCCGCCATGAGCAGCTCCCATGCCTCCTCATTGCCCGGGAGGAGCTCCGGCGGGCGGCCGTCGCAGTCAGCGCAGTGGCACTCGCTTCCCCTCTGGCGGGCGGCCTTCCGGCACGTGTCGCAGAACTCCGCGCCATCACCGGAGAGCCACTCCCAGAGGGATGCTAGTTTTTTTCTTCTTCCCTGAGGCCGTATGTCTCGGCTGACACACCCCGGTTGATGGCGAGGACGTCGGGGAAGGGGAGCTCGTCAAGCTGTTCCTGCGAAAATCCGGCCCTGCGGAGGGTCTCCCAAAGGAGGCTCCAGTCCGTAGCTTTCGGCAGAGCGTCGAGCTCGCGGACATCTTTTCCTGACAGAGGACGGACGACAACCGTTTCTCCAGTAGACAGCTTTACTTCTCTCATTGGGTTCCTCCTTAGTCAGCGTAAGAGGCGACGTCGTTCTTCAGCGTCACCTTGCAGACAGTGTTGTCCGTGGAGTCATTGTAGTAGGCAACGAAGGGATACTCGACTTTAATGCCAGTCGGCCCCTCCACGGTCGGGCCCTGGTACTGAATCTGCACTTCGGGGAGAAGGAAGGAGAGCGAGGTGTTTTCATCTATGGAGAAGGTCAGCTCCAGCGCCATCTCCTTCGACGTCTGGGCCTCCTCAAGCATGGCCAGCGACGTGAAGAGGCAGGTGACGGAGCCGGTGACGGACATGATGCCCTCGGGGATGTCGTAGAGCTTCCCCTGAGATCCGAGAGTGCGGGTATCCGTGTCGAGTCCGTTGTCGAAGGTAAAGCTGAAGGCCGTGCAGACCGCGAATTCCTTCCCGTCACGCTTTAGGGCGGCCTGAAAGTTAGAGAATCGCTTTAACGTCACGGGAGCGGCCTTGTCATTGTAGTTGGTCTGGGAAAATGTCCCGATCTGGCCGGCCATGGTGATAGTGGCGGTCAGCTCGTCGTCTCCGCCGGCGGAAAGCTGGAGCTGGCTCACCTTACATCCTGAGTACAGGCCAAAAGTCTCCGGCTCGGTACCGTAAGAGCACTGGAGCACAGTCGAGGGAGACTCCTCTTTGGGCTGGAAAATATGCGTGTACGGAGCGGCATCGCCGCTTGTCACGGGCCTCCCGAAGAGGTTGCTGAGCCACCACCCAAAGGCTCTGGCGTCCACGGGCACCTCGATGTCGCCGGACGTCTCAACGTTGCCGTCAAAGGGCTCCACTGGGTCACGGCGTCCGATCAGCGTCTTGGCGCTGTTTTTTGCCCTGTTCACCGTCAATTTGAAACTGTTAATCGGCAGGATGACCCCGCCATGCGTTTCAGGCGCCTGACCAAAGGACTCCTCGAAGTCCATCAGGCACTCTGTCTTATATCCTCGGGCTATCTTTTCGATTGCCATTTCTATTCCTCCAGAATCCAACAGGTATATTCCATAGTGATGCGGTAATAATTTGTTTCGGATTCATATGTGTCGCTGTCCTGTATGAGATGAGCGCCGAAGACGGCACCTCTCGCGGGCACAGCGTCCCTGACGGCCTTCGTCACGGCCTTGGCCTCTGCGTAGGTGCGCGCCCAGACATCGACCTGCATCTCGATCTCCTCGAGGCCTGAACGTCCCCCCAAGGTGTTGGCTGGCGTGCCGCTGATGCGCTGGAAGGTCACGCACGGGAGATGCGTGCCATCGGGGATGATCAGGGCGAAGACCTTGTCTCCAACAAGAGCCTTCAGGGCGTCGTTGTTCTGAAGGGCCGAGAGAAAGACGGCCTCGAAGTCAGCTCCGGTCAGGCTCATGACAGCTTCACCCTCCCGAGTCGCGCGAGGACGCTCCTCTTGGCACGCCGGAGGAAGGAGTGCGCCGGCACATGACCGACCACCCTGCCGTCATGCGTGACCATGGCGTGGCCGAACTCCACGAGGTGCGCGTGCGGCGCCGTAGCCTGGACGATGTATCCCCCCAGCTCGTACCGGGACTTTTTGACACGGATACTCCGGCGAAGCGCCTGATGCCGTGTCTTCTGGCTTCCGTCCCTGAAGGCCGTGCTGGCCGCGGCCGCCGAGGCGACCTGACCCGCTACAGCCTCGAGGATCCTGTCCACGTCAGGCTGTACGCTCCTGACCATGGCCTGAATGTCGGCGTCGGACATCTCTATCCAGGAGTGGTTCCCGCTATACAGCCTGCTCATGAGACACCTCCTGACACATCAGCACCATAGCCTGATGTGTGTTGTCTGGCAGGATTGAGACAATGTTGTATATTCTCCCGTCCTGAGTGCAGAGGCGCCATGACAGGCTTCTCATCCCGTCACGGTAGCGGATGCGGACCCGCTGCGTGACCTGAGACTGAGCCTGCTGCGAGGCGAAAAACTCCGACCCGCTCATGGCCTCGAAGGATGCCCATACGGTGCCACGCTCTACCCACTCCTGGGTCATGCCGCCGTAGGCGTCCTTCCCCTTCACGTACTCCTGCAGCGTCACCCTGTGGCGGAGCGTCCCGATCCTCATCAGAACCCCCCGTGGATGACGTAGCCGTCCAGCAGACTATCGGCGAACGAATGCGAGAACTCCTGGAAGTTCGTTCCGATTGTGAAGTTCTCACGCTGCTCGTAGAGCGTGGCCACGCGCACCCTGACCCACTGCTTTATGGGCTCGGGCACGCTGGCGTACCCACAGGACGCCTTCAGCCAGACCGTGCCGGCGGGGAAATCATCACCAGGGACCACGGTGACGGCATCCGCTTCCCCCGCCGGACGGCTGGAAGAAAGCTCCAGGGAGTACAGGGAGGCATCGACGGCCGTCGTTCCGGCCTCGTCCGCCAGAACCACGACGGACGAACAGGGGATGAGCGGCAGGGTCACAGCCTCCGTGAGGCCGCCATCACATGTGATGAGGTAGTCTCTCGGGGCGAGCACCCTGTGCGTGATGTCCTCAGCTTCAGCGCCGGCAGAAAGAACCAGACTCGTAATAAGGCTGTCTTCTTCCGTGGTATCCACACGCAGGAAGAGCTTCATGTCAGAGAGCTCGACCAGCGGGCCGGCATCCGCGAGAGGAACATACGTCATATTCACCGCTTCTTCTCCGCTTTTTTCGTCTCCCGTGGAGCCGGGAAGGGGACGGCGGCCCCGCACTGCAGGGCCACCTTAGCCACCTCGTCATCCTCGATGACGGTACCGGCCTCATAGTCCACGGGGATACACCCGCGATGCCAGTACCGCCACGGCCTTGTCAGTCTGACCGGCATAGGCTAGGCCGCACACTTCAGGAATTTGACTGCCTGAGTGTTGGCGATCATCGAGCCAACCCTCTTCGTAGTGTAGAACCCAACAAAAGGTTTATTGGTGTAGGGATCTCTCAGGGACCTGATGCCCACGCGATCGAAGATAATGTAGGCCTGCTGGAAATTAGCGAAGACAACCGGGATGGCGCCGGCACCAGCGGAGGGCATATCCTCGTTCGTGACATACCCATAGCCGAAGATGGAGCCGGGTTGGCCGTTCTGCATGGCCGGCTGCCAGATGTAGTTGCCCTGCCCGTCCTTCCATTTGCGCATGGTGGCGAGGGTCATGCTGTTCACCATGAACTGGGCGCCGGTACGGTATCCGGCCTTCATGGAGTAGATGAGGTCGATGAGAATATCGGCCGGATCCTTGGCAGGGAAGTTATCCGCAACGCCGGTTGCGATGTGCTGCACGGTTCCGAAGGCTCTGGCGGAGTCAGCTTCGGTGGAGGTCTTGGCCGTCAGCAGACCCACGGGCTGATTTGTGCCGGTGCCGGACAGGAAGGCCTTCCCCTCGAGTACGGCGAAAGACTCGGAGATGTCCTGCGAAAGCTCACCCTCCACATTGAAGAAGATGTCATCAAGGGCCTTCTGCGTGACTTCAGGGTTGGCGTAGAGCTCGCCGAAGGAAGGCTTCAGCTGCGCCAGAGTCGGGCCGGCAGTAGCGGGACGGGCGTCAGTCTCGCCCACCCAGCCGGAAGCGGTGCCCCCGAGGTTGACGAGCTTACGGTAGTCCTCTGTACCGACAGTCATGACCCTGCACACCTGGCGCATGGGAGAAAGGTCAGTCAGCAGACGCATGATGTCACGGTCCTGCTGGATGGGGACAGCGTATCCGCCATCAGCCGGAGTACCGACATTCATGGCCTTACGCTCGATGTCAGCGAGTCCGTCATCGTCGCCCTTGCGCACCCATTTCAGCCATGCGGTTTTATGCTCGGCCTGCAGGGCTTCGTCTCCTTCTGCTCCGGGAGCACCGGGGCGGTTCGCCTTTTTGGCGAGCTCATCCACGGCAGCGGAGAGACGGCCGAGTTCATCATTGATGCGGTCGGTCTTCTCTTCCAGCTCGGAACGAGCCTCGTCCTTTTCAATGGCCGCGAGGCGCTCGTCGTTCGACTTCCTGAATTCCTCGAAGGCCTTTCCCTGCTGTTCAATAAGTTCTCTGATTTCGTCAGACATTTTTAATTCTCCTCGCCCTTCAGGGCGGAAATGTTACGCCGCAGAAGCGCGGCTATTTCGGCATCTCCGTCTCCGGCATCCCGCAGGGACAGGGACTTATACCCACCGGCAAGAATGCTCTTCGCTTCACTCCTGGAGAAGCCCGCTTCCCGCAGGGCCCTCTCGGCGTCGCGTATAGAGGCACGCTGGCCGCTTTTTATGCCTTCGACTCTGGCATCGCCGTTAGCCGGAAAAGTGACGAGGGAAAGCTCAACCAGGTCAACATTAGTGATGTGCCTGATGCGTTTCCCGTCAACCTTTTCGTCTTTGAAGTCTCTGGCGTAAAAGCCGATGGACAGGCCGTTGATAGCCGGCCTCGGCGTCATCTTCATAAGCGTGTAGAATTCGCGGCCTCTCGGCGTATCGGCGAGCTTGCCTTCCACGTAAAGACCGCGCTCGTCTTCCTTCATCTCTGTCCAGACGCCGACGGGAGTCATATCCTGCGAGGTAATACCCCATCCGCCATGCTGGGCGAGCATAGCCGGCCAGACTCCCGAGGACTTGAATTGCGAAATCGTAGCAGAGAAGGCCCCGGGCTCGATGATGTCATCATAGGCGTCGAGGACCCCGAAAACGGAGCCATATCCGGAGAAGGTCATCTCAGGCGCGTCGGGGGCCCCGGCGGCCTTTATTTCACATCCTATCCTGGTCCTGAGAAGCATCTTCGTCTCCTTCCTCTGTATTTTTCCCCGGCTCTTCCATGTTGAGCGGAACGCGGTATTCGTCTCCGCCTTCATATGGATTCATGTCCTCGAGCTCGCGTATTTCGTTCGGACTGATTGCGCCGATATTGTAAAGCTGGGTGTAGAAGCTCGCCCTGTCTGCGCTTGCGCCTCGAAGCAGTGCGTTGACGTTGAACTTAAAGTAGTATCCAAGACGTCGTTCCTTGGCTGTAAGAAGCCACCTATCAGCGCTTTTCTCGATGCAAGAATACCATGGCCCGAGGCAGTAGACAATATGCTGTATGCTCTTCTGCTCTACTGAGGCGAATGTGGCGGCCTTGTCAGAATAGCCGATCATAACAGGATCAACCCCAAATGCGCGGCATATCTCTTCGACCTGATACCTTCGCGTCTGATCATACTGAGATACATCATTCGTCGCCTGAAGCTGCTGATACTTCATATCAGCTCCGAGAACGGCAATCTTCCCCGAGTTCTCAGCACCGCCGAAAGCCTCTTCCCATGCCTGACGGAGACTTTTGCGCTGCTGCTCATCAAGGCGCTGGGCCACAGAAAGAAATCCTGAGAGACGGCTTCCGTTTTTAAATGACGTCGCCCCGTGTGCGTCAAGTGACAGAGCGAGACCGACGGCCTCTCTGGCCATAGCTACAGCATTCAGTCCGCACACGCCGTCCCACGCGAGCCACCTGATGTGCCACATGTCTGTCTGGGGGACGGTGATGTACGTCTTGTCCTGCAGGGTGATGGAGTACTGCACCTCCCAGCCATCACGCTGGATGGAGACAGAGCCTGGAGGATACGGCAGGAGCTCGGCGATGCGCCCGTCAGGAAGACGGTTGATCCAGATGTAGGCGTTGCCCGTCAGGGTGAGGTGCATCATCACCATGTGCCAGAACTCAAAGGCGTCCTGCCATTCATTGGGGGCCATATATAGCAAATCATAGAGGGGGTGAGCCATCGCCGGCTTCCTTACCTCGCCTTTCTGCTGCACAAGGCGGAATGGGACCTGAGCGATGCCGTTGGCGATGGTCCTGACACACGCGAGGACGGTCGAACACTGCAGCGCTGTCGATGGAGTTACGTAGATCCCCGCATGGGACTGGGCGATGCCGTAACTCATCACCAAATCATCATACGACGCGCTTTTCGTTTCTTTTTTCCGCTTTTTTCTGAAAAAATCGAACATTTCACCATGCCTCCGCGAAAAATTCTGTTCTCTCAGGCTCCCCTCCGACTGCCCCGTTGAGAGCCATGGCGAGCGCCACAATACCGTCGATTCGTCCCGTCGATTTTATTTTGTCGAATTTGCGGTTCCCCGACGGGTCCTGCTGTACACGGACATTGCTGGCGCACATCGTGAGCACCGGATGCATGCCATGACGGATCTTCCCGTTGGCCAGAGCGTCCTCTAAGGCCTCTACGGCCGGATTCATATCCCTGAAGCCCTGCCCGTGCTGGATCATCCTGAGGCCGTCGGGGTACGCCTCTTCCCGGCCGTCGACATAGGCCTCGACGCCCACGTCACGGAGCTCCCGCACCATATCGTCAATCCGCCAGCGGTCGAACTTCAGGCCGGCTATGTGCATACGGCCCATGAGCTTTTTTATCTCCTGAGCGACAAAGCCATAGTCTACCGTCCGCCCGGGTGTCGTATAGAGGTAGCCCTGCTTCACCCACACGTCGTATGGAGTACGGTCCCTTTCTGCCCTGTCCACAAGCCCTTCTTGGGGAGTCCAGAAATACGGGAGGACATGCCAGGTACCAGCCCCGTCCCTGCATGTCAGCACCAGCGCGGTGAGGTCGTTCTTGGCCGACAGGTCAAGGCCGGCATAGACGGGCAGATCCTCGAAGAGGGATAGGTCAGGTTCGCCGCCGTTATGCTTCCAGACCGCGGGCGTGATAAAATGCGCCGCGCCATCCACCCTCTGATTTAGGTAAAGATTGCGGAATGCCGCCTCGGCCGAGGGGATACGCTTCGCCCTTTCGGCCGTCTCTCTCATCTCATCGAGGGATCTAAAATCACCGAGAGCCGGGTTTGACTTCTTCCAGTTGGCCTCATCCCACGGGTCATCGGCCATGGGAACCGTGAAGCAGAAGCACTTGGTCTTGGGGTCGTCTATCTCTCCGCGGTTGACCTTCTCCCCGTAGTCGATGAGCTCGGAGAGCACGGCCGTATCCGATGCCGCCTGAGTAGAGATGACCCACACCATGGGCTCGGCATGAGCGCCGCGCGAGGTCATCATGACATCGTAGAGCTCACGGTCAGCCCCGAACTGCGCCAGCTCGTCAAACACGATGAACGAGCTTGATTTGCCATGTTTCCCGCGGGTCTCTGCGGAGAGGGCCTGATACTCGGAGCCGGATATGGGGTCGAGGATACGTTTCCTCGATTCCACAACATTGAGGCGCGCGGAGAGCTCTTCATCGGCGTACACCATGGCGGCCATGTATTTGAAGATGATGGCGGCCTGCTCGCGGTCAAAGGCCACTGAGTAGAGCTGGCCGTTCCTGATCGCTTCCGGCCCGCAGAGGTGAGCAAGGCAGAGCCCGGCCACAATCGCGGTTTTGCCGTTTTTTCTCGCGAGAGACAGAATGGCCTGACGGCAGATGCGCCGCCCGTCATGACCAACAGGGCCGTAGACCTGGTGCAGGATGTCCTTCTGCCAGGGGCGCAGCACAATAGGCTTCCCCACGTCCCTGCCGTCAGGCGTTTTGAGCGTCTCGATGAAAGCGATAACCCGATCTGCCCTGTCCATCACTGCACGCTGGTCCTGTCAGTCTTGTCCGGGAAATCGCCAAACATGAGCCCCGACCGGCCCTTCTCCTTCACGATATTGGCGTCTCCGAGCCCCCTGACCTTCCTGTCTACCCGGGAATTGGCGCACAGACGGAGCTTGGTTGCGATGGCCGTCATGGCGTTGATGGACGCCACAAGCACGTCATGCCACGGAGACCGTCTCATGCCGCCGCTGGCTGTTGGGATAACGGCGCCCTCCTCGAGAAGATGCCGCTGCGCCTCCTCGTGGCGCTCAAATTCCTGGCAGTAGGACTGCAGGAGCGGCCAGTCCCCGGCCCTGAAATAGTCGTCAGGGTACGCCGCCACTATATTTTTCCACAGCGCGCGGCCTGTTTTCTGAAGCACCTTGGGGGCGGGATGAGCTTTCGCCGCTCTGCCGCCAGAGAGGCATCTTTCCAGCTCCCCAGCCTTACCTCGTCGTCCCATTGCGAGCCTCCTCATTCCATGGATGCATCGGGTCAGTGGGCATGCCGCTGGCGTCACATCCTCCGATGATCCCCCCATGCTCCTGTCTCTGCTTGTGGGCGTCGTGGCATCGCTTGCAGAGGGCCTGCCAGTTAGACTCATCCCAGAAGAGAGTCCAGTCCCCATGGTGGGGCCTGATATGGTCGACAATGGCGTCAGCTCCACGGAGCGGTTTCCCGCACATGGCGCAGAACGGGTGTCTCGTCAGATAGTCGGCTCTCGCCTGCTGCCATGCGGCCCCGTACATCCAGCTGTTTTTGCCCATATTACCCCTAAAAAATGACCAAAAAAGAATTTTCGAGTGCAAGTCCGGTCTAGAAGCGAAAGGCGGTAAAGATATGACCGCCCCTCCCCCATGCGTCAGCGCTTTTTGCCATTGCAGTATCCCTTGTGTTCGTCTGTATCTTTTGTGTCTATTGCATCTAGAGCGCTCATCGCCTGCTTCTCAACACCATGAGTTACGCGAACAATAATAGTCTGGAATAGCTTAGGCATCGGCCACCCAAGATTCCTTGCGTTCGCCATGATTGACAAGGCATCATTGGCGCCAAGATACGCGATAATCCATCCGACCATCGGCACATCTATGCTTATCGTCTTCGATATGACAATCTGCACAGCTGCGGCGACGAGGATGTACACGCCATAAACGATGAACTTCATGACGCCGCGCTGGAAGATACGCAGGGAGAACCTCCCCTGCCTGATGGCGGCGTAGGTACCCAGCACCATATCCACCACACACAGGCAGAGGCAGATGGCATACACCTCTATGGCTATACCGGTCAGAGATGCGAACCAGGTACAGCAGGCAATCAGGCCCTTAATATATCCGCCGCTCGAGAGCGTCTGCACATAGTAGGCCCAGTCGACGGACAGGGTGCTGGAGGACGGCGGCATCACTTTGAGTAGTACTCCCTGAGAACGCCGAGGTTGGCGTTCTTCCGCTCGATGGCGTTCTGGTCCTCCACGAGCAGCCTGACGAGGTCGCCCTGCGTCTTAGCCTGGCTGCGGTCGGGCAGCTCAATGGGCTCTAGCAGAGCCAGAGGCGGCGCCGGACATACAGGCTTCGTTGAGGGAGCGCACGATGTCATCAGGAAGAGGACACTGAGACCAGTCGCGATTACGGTCCAGAGCCTGCTCTGTCTGGGAAGTTCTTTTATCGGCCTGCTCATCAGCTTCTCTCCTTGCCTTAATAGCGTCGGCCAGCATCTCTTTTTGCTCCTGCACCGCTCCGAGCTCAGCCCTGCATGCCTCGAGCTCCTGCCGTGTCTCACGGAGATTCGACCACAGAGCGGCGAGGGCGCAGATCAGGATGGCAATACAGCCTGAAATAAAAATACGTCCCATTACACCCCCAAGAATTTCCGGAGGTCATTGACCCGCTTTGTCCATCCACGGATGAAGGGGCTGTACTTCCGGTAATTCTTAGCTACAAGGCCATCGTAAAAATCCTGCCTCGCATCGAGAAGGAGCCGGATATCCCTTGCGTTATCCATCTGTGCGGCCGCCATTAGCGTCTTCGGGCCGATGTAGCCATCGACGGAAAGGAGCCCTTCTCCGACATGGGTCCGGTTAAAGGCCCGCTGGAGCGTGCGGATGGACTGGTGATTCCCGGCGTTCATTCCAAAATCGAAAACGGCGATAGCGATACTGTCAGGCATAGCGTCGCACCTGAGCGGCTCCCAGTGCTCATGGCGGAAGATGGCTGCAGCCTGGTCTCTAGTGATCTGTTTCATCGAGGCTACCGAAGACGAGCTGATGCCAATAGAGCGCAGAAAGGCGGAGTCCGAGACCAGCATGTCATTCACAGACTGCTGGCTTACCCCCCACTTAGTTGGGCCGCCGCTGTCTGTCGGGTCATTGGAGTACTCGCCTTCATGGGCGAACGTGAACTTCAGCGCTTTGAGATACGCGGCTTCGCTCATCTCGCTCCTCCTGAATTTATTTAAATCGGTATACCGATACTTTCTATTTTTTACTCATGTTGTTGGAAAAGTCTACTTGACACTCCCCACGGATAAGGAGTCGGGATCGACCCCTTTACGGGCCGCCTTACGGCCGATCACGGAAGACCAGGCACAGCAAAGGCCAGAGAAGGGCCGCGAAAAAGAAGACGCAGGCAGCCTTGACAAGAAAGAGTATCACTTTCCCTGCCTCCAGTCCCCGCGGCAGAAACGCCACACGACACAGAGCAGGTCCAGTGCTTCATCCATGACGCGCGCCTCCCCTTGATTCTTATTGAGCGCCTGACAAAGTTCCCCGTACTCCTCGCCTATGACGCCCACGCCCTGATAGATGCCATCGGCGAAGTTGGGGTGCTTCTTCTCCGCCTCATCAATCCGTTCTATGAGATCCAAAAAAAAACCATTTCTCAAAATGGCGCGATCGCTCATACGCACCTCCTTACATCGTCTTCAGCGGCAGGTCGCCGTGACCGAAGGGGTTCCCCGTAGATGGGATATCTTCCCTCTTCAGGGATGGGGCCGTCCCATAGTCCACACCGCCGACACGCTCACTGCCGGACATCCCCGTAGCGCACTCCGCCCCACAGGCTGCGTAGCCGGCTATATCGACCCAGCTGTCCATATGGCGGGGATTTTCCTCCACGCGGGCGAGCTTGAGGAGGATCATCATGGCCGCCACATCGGCAGTGGATATATCGCACCCGGTATAGCGGCTCCACAGGGCAGCGATAAGACCGAAGCAGTCTTCAGGATGCCCGTACTCACGGGCTCTGTCTGTGAGTACCGCCTTGCCGGCCGCGTCAAGACACTCTTTTCTTGTCATCTTTCTTCCCTCATTAAAAAACGCATATCGGCGCACGTCCTTCTCCCTGCACCGCAAGGGCCTGAGCGTACAGGCCCGCATAGTCGGGGTACCAGGCGCGCATCCACTCCAGCGAATCACCGCCGTCATGCGGCCACCATGTGCCGTCGTGGATCCTGTTAAAATCAAGGGTCCCGTCCTGTCGTGTATAGACGGGGTTTATGGGCGCATCGGACATAAGAGCCACACACAGTGACTCTTCAGCGGTAAAGTCACAGATAGGCAGGCAGCGCCATCCCCCGCTCATCTGATAGACGGCTCCCCTTGACCTTACGGCCAGCGACCGCCTTTTGCTCTCCTCTGCCCGTATGCCAAGAACGACACCGTCCACGCCGTGCTCTTTCTGCCAGGCAGAAAGGACGCGGATCTTCAGCCCCTCGGGGTAAGCTTCTTCCCCGGCCAGCACCTTTTCCACATCCCACGGGTACGGGATGCGGACATAGGGCCCTCCGAGCCACCGGAGAAGCTCTTTCACATGCTCCTCCCTGTCGGGCAGGGGGTTCGGCGGGTCGGCGCACATGATGGGGACGCCCGGCTTCGCCTTCCGGGCAAGGATAGCTATGGCCGTACTATCCTTCCCGCCGCCGCAGGATACGACGGGGGTCTTCGTCACAGAGAAGAAAGAATCGAGACGGTCTAGAGCTTTGGCCATCTTCCGCTGAAAAGCCAGCGTCCTGGCATACTTCGCGCAGTCCGCGAGGCTCTTAAGCCCGGCTTCGGACGCCCTTCCCCGTATGGCTTTCAGCGTCAGCACAGCTCGACCTCCGGAGAAAGCTCAGCTTCATCCCCCGGCTCCGCTCCTTCTACACGGTCAGTTCGGGCCCAGTAAGGTGGACGGATACGGACAGACTTACCCGCAGGGGAAGCCAGCATCTCCGCCGGCAGGGTACGCATAGCCTTCCCGGCGTAGACAAGGGCATCTCTCCAGTCTCTGGTCACTCGCTCCAGCCTTACACCCCTTATCATACCATACCCCGAAGAGCGGAGACGGCCGAGGCTCTGCACCTTTCTACAGAGCGCGAGCAGCTCATCCGTGTCAGTGGGGACAGCCAGAAAGCAGACTTCCGGAGTTGCCACACCAGAGGCAGAGGCGACGCGATTTTTATAGATACCGCCTATGGTCATGACATTTTTTCCGATCCAGTCGGCGTCATACTCATCTTTGCGCCTACAGTACTTTCCGGAAAAAGGCTTTGCCGTGTCGGGGAAATAGGCGGCGCTGGCGCACCACACCCACGAAGCTGGAAGCCCCGCCCGCTCCAGAGGAAGAGGAAGCCCCTTTATGCTTCCTTTCGCGTCCATGGTCCTGACAAGCGTCGTATCGACGGCGTCAGGGTGCACGGCCGTGATGATAGCGTCGAGGTGCAGAGGGTCAGTCAGGATGACCGGGGAAGTCATCTCAAAGACGACACGGACTAGCATTTCGCCATCCCCTTGGAGTACTCCACAAGGCTGTCCGCATAGGCCTGATCTCTTGTCTCGAGCCAGTCAATATAGGCCGAGTCATCGGGTATGCCATCGATGCTGATCTCTCCGAAGCCGGCGGCGGACTTGCCGCCGATATGGCTGAGCCTTTTCAGGGCATGGAAGAGGCAGGCCTTTTCAAGGTCGGTGGCGTAGTCGTCAGTCCAGACGGAGAAGTCGAAGACTGCTCCCTTTACGACTGCCTCTATCGTGTACGGCATGGGCTTGACGTCCTCAGGCGTAAGGACTTCTGTACGGTCGAGGTGGCGGGTCAGCCCGATATCCTCCGTGAGGTCAGAGATGCGGAGCGGCCCAGTCCCGGCTTCAAGACACTCCAGTGTCGCGAAAGACACTCCGGCACGGCCGGGGAGCATGTATGTGTAGAGGGCGCCACCAAAGACGGAGAGCATAGGCACAAGCTCACGGACTGCGGCGATCTTCTCAGGGTAGATATACGTGTCTAAGGTCTTGCCAAGGGCGCCGCCATTCGCCATGGCGATGTAAAGCTCATCAGCCTTCCCCCTGAGACCGAGGCGGTAGAAGATCTCGCGGGTAAGGATACGGCGCATGACGCCGCGAAGCGCGTTGCCGGATATGGCGGGCACTTTTACAGGTGCGCCATCGGGGGTGATAACGGTCATCCTCCGGAAAAGCATTGCGTTTCCGGTGTCTATGCCGTCAGAAAAAGCTCCATGCGATACAGGCCCAACGGCCACCATCTTGAAATCGTACTTCATTACTTCTTCCCCTGTCTTTCTTTGAGTGTCGTGTATGCAGCGGCCACGAGCAGATCCGGCTTTGTGCTGACTGCCTCCATGACGGCCTTCTCTTCGTCGTCCGTCATGCCGGAGACAGTGCCGGTCACAAAGCCAAGGTCTGACCCCGGGCATGAGCAGGCCCCGCAGAGCGAGGATACGAAGCCGTGAAGATCCATCGACGAAAACCGCTGGACGCGGCGGATAAAAAAGCTTTTCCAGAAGACCAGGCCGTTCTCCTGCCTGTACAGGCTTGCGCCGGCTATGTCGGCAAGCAGGCCTGCCGCTTTTTTCTCTGTGTCTGTAAACACGTCATCAACCTCCTTTTCGAAAGGCATTTTCTTTTTCACCGCGGGAGCGTAGCGCACAAAAAGCTCCACGCCTCCGCATGGTCGTCTCAGGGGAGAAAGTATACGCTCCCACTCCAGAAGCTTTCCCCCATACCTGGCACGGGTCAGGACGCTGTAAGCTCCGGTGGCCGTCTCTGCCCGCGGCACACCGTGCTCAAGCATATCGCAGACTGTGCGGATAGCGCCCGGCACGTCATGCCGTGAGTAGTCTAGCTCTACCCCTGCGTCGTCCGTACCTACACGGACATCCGGGAAAGCGGACAGCCCGGCAAAAAGCCAGTGATGCTTTTTGAAGCTATAGGGGACGGAGAGCACGAAAGGCGTCTTTGGGGGACCCGTCAGGATCTCAAGCACTTTCTCCCGCTCTATGATCGTCTTTTCACCGGGGGCCGGATAAAAAAGGCACTTTGACCTGCCGTCCTTGTCACCAAAAAGCTGAAGGCATCCGGAGCAGAGGTGCTTTCCGGGAAAAAGGAAAAGCTCAGTCTGGTTGAAGGCTGATGACAACGCCTTTTTCGCCGGCTTGTACGCAAGCTCCCGTCCGCAGGAAGCGCAGACGTAGTTACCGTCCTGCCTGACGTTGCCCGCCATAAAAATACGGGCCTGAGCCCTTGGGATAATCACTTCCAGTCTCCTCCCCTGTGGGCGTCTGATGATGCCAGCCTGAGTCTATATACCTGGCCGTAGACAGACTTGAGTGTACGGCCCAAGGCCTTAGCTATCTGCAGGGCCGTAAAGCCCCGCCCGTACATGTCACGCAGCTCGTCGAGCTGGTCAGCAGTCCACTGTTTTGATTTTTGGGCAGCGGCGGAAGGGATGCGAAGCCGACAGCACTTCATGGTCACGGAGGCCTCGGTGGTCCCCAGGACGACGGCGATCTCAGCGGCCGTCAGTCCTCTGGCGCGCATCGTCCTTAGTCTCTCGATGGTATCTGCCGGCCACTGGGGACTATCGGGACGGATGTCAGCCGGCACGGTGCGTGGCTTCGGGGGGCATGGGGGGACTGGCTTGGGGGCCGTTTTCCGGCGCGGCGGCGTCCACTTTCCCGTCTCGATGTCCCGGTTCTTCTCTCTGAGAAGCGCGGCGCGCCCTTCAGGGTCTAGGAGGAGCAGGTAGCGATCCAGCACCTCGTGCACGTCAGCTCCGGTGTGCCGGCTGATATATGTCTCCACTCCGAGCCTTCTCAGCTCGGCGTCACGGTCAGGCGTCCACATCGTACCCTCCTCGTCTTGATCCAGTCCACATAGCCTCCATGAGGTCTTCCTTCTCTGGCAGGATGCCATCTCCGTCAGCTGCGAAAGAGGGGCTGTAAGGCTTGGTCTTGGGCGGCATTGCCGTGCCGAGTTCCTTCGCCCGCCTGCGGCACTCCTTCTCAGGACGGTTCAGCGCTCTGGCGATGTCGCAGGCCGGCGTCCCCGACAGACAGAGCGCGGTGAGCATCATATCTGCCACCGGAGTCCAGATTTTTGTTCGGATTCTCATCTCGCGTCCCCCAGATAGTCGACGATGGCTTCTCTGGCCTCATCCCAGCCGTAGCATACGGCCGTGGAGTAGCCCTCGAGTTTCAGGGCCAAGAGGGCCGTTCTCTGGGGGTCGGACAGGAAGCCCCCTTTCCGGCGCTTCATTTCGATCCACAGGCCGTGCCACTCCCCCCTGGCTATAGCGAGGAAGAGGTCGGGGATACCGGCCCTCACGCCCTCGGCATGTAGCCTTGCGCCGGTCACTGTCGTGCGGCGGCCGCCGTTGGGGATGGCCATAAGCAGGAAGTTCGGCATATGCCGCGCCTGAGCGTACATGTTCCACCACGTGATGAGCGAGGCCTGCTCCTCGTGCTCTGTGGGGATGGGAGTCTTCCCGGCCCTAGTACTTCCACGAGTCATCGTACCCGCCTCCCTGCTGATGCCCCTGCTGTCTCTGTCCCTGCTGTCCGTCGTGGCGGGCGGAGTCGAGGGACTGCACCCGCTGCGCCTGCACGTACCAGGACACGGCGTCTCGGCCGTCCTTGGTCTGATACTTGCGGGAGAGGTACCGGCCCTCCACAAGGATCTGACTCCCCTTGTGCAGATACTTCAGCACAAAGTCGGCTGTCTTTCCGCCGCACGTCACACTGTGCCAGGTGGTGCGCTCCACCTTCTGGCCGTTCTGGTCGCGATATCCATCGTCCGTGGCCACGGAGAGGCGTGCGAAGCGGCTCTGTCCTGCGTGCACCTCCTCGGGGTCACGGCCGAGAAGGCCGATGAGGGTGACGTTGTTAAGCGACGCCATGCGACACCTCCTTCCGCATGTCTTTGCCGGTGAGGGAGAGAAAGACTCCGCCCCCCTCGCAGAGCCTCGAGAGAATCGCAGGTCCGAGGAATTCTCTGAAGTTGGATGTGTCGAGGTTAGACACAAGGACTGTGGGCCTCATTGCCTCGTAGCGCTTATCGACCACGTCGAAGAACATAGACCTCTCGGCGGGCGTCCCGTACTGCCTTCCGACCTCGTCTATCACGAGAAGCGCGGGTTTTACGAAGTCGGCCATAGCCTGCCGTTCGCTCACGGTCCGTGACATGTACGACTCTTTTATTTGCCGGAAGATGTCGGCTTCCTTGACGTACACAGCCGGGAATCCGCGGCTGACTACGGACCGCACCATGGCAGCGGCCAGATGTGTCTTCCCTGTACCCGGACGGCCAAGGATGATCATGGCCCGGCCGGCCTTCATCGTTTCTTCCCAGTGCGTCAGGGAGTAATCCATGCACAGGGCAAGGGCATTCCTCTGGTCTGGCTCTTCCGTCCTGAAGTTCTCGAAGCTCCGATTCGCGAAGCGGGGCGGGATGCAGGTCCTGCCCATGAGCTGCTCGATACGCCACGCAGCGATCTCTGCTCTGGCGTTTGCCTCCTCGCGGAGGCTCTTGGCTTTTTCTTTTTCGTGCTCACACTCGGGGCACTCTGTCCAGAGCTCCTTGTGCTGGCATGGGAGGAGGTACGACGTGTACTCCCCATGCCTCGGGCATGTAGCTATACGCATATCTTTCGCCCGGAGCACGGGCACGTTGACTCTATGCATGGTTTGTCTCCTTCTAAGCCATGACGTCCATGATTGACCCGACCCTCGACGGCTGCGAGTAGTCCTGCTCCGCCTCGTTCACATACGGCGTCCGTCCGTTCTCGTCGGGAGCGTAGCTTGGCGCCGGGGCTTTGTCCGGCTGATCATCCCAACGCCGATCCCGTAGCCAGTTCGCCATGAGTGGCACGTAGTTGCGTTTCCATTTTCGGTCTTCCGCCTTGAAGCGGTCTATGACTTCCGCAAGGGCGTAGGACTCAGGGACGAGGTGACGGGCCCTGAGGTAGGCGTATTCTCTCCACGCCTTCTCCTTGCCCTGCTGTACGGGCCACAGAGAGTACAGGTAGCAGAACTCCTTCCATGCAGGGTTGCCGTGAGTGAGGTCCGCCTGTGGGGGTGTAGCCGGGTCCGTGGTCGTATCAGGGGCCTGCGGGGGATCTGCGGCTGGGGGCTCTGGCTTTTGCTCTGGGTCAGGCCTAGGTGTCTCTCTTGCCTTCAGGGGAGAAGATGTCTGTGCTGGTGTACTCACACCCACACCCTGCGTTTCCCCCTGGGGGGTAAGGGGGGTGTGTTTTAGATCTCTTATCTTATCTTCTCTTATCTTCTCTTTATGGTGTCTACAGCTGTCTACAGGTTGTCCACTAGCGTCCACATCTTGTCTACAGCTGTCTACAGGTTGTCCACTAGCGGGAGAATCAGCCATCCGGCTCTCCTCTCTCTTCCTGCGGGCCCACTCCCTCTTGTATGCCCTGCGGTCCTCGACAGCCTCTTCCGTAGGGACCGACTGAGTTGTTTCCCAATCGGCGATACAGCCGTCTTCCGTGATCATGCCTGCGGCAGTGAGAGCTTCGATGATGCTTGCCGTCGTGCCGTCCTCGAGCCCGCCGAAGGCGTCAATATCTTCAGCGTGGAAATCCCGCAGACTGCCATTGCTCTCACTCGCAGAGGCACATGACATAGCAGCGATATACACGAAGCTCACGACGGCCGGAGACTGCCCGACTTTCCGGGAAATCGACAGAAAGCGCAGGTTGGTCACGCTGTCATCTGGCAACTTGAACCAGTGTTTCATATGTCCTTGTTCTCCTGACGTAGTAATTCCATGAGTTTGAGCGCTGTAGAGAAGCGTAGACGAGTCAGCCCGTTGACGTAGCGGCTGATGGTGTTCTGTCGCACGCCAGCTTTCTCTGCGAGTTCAGTCTGCGTCGCTCCGTCAGCGAGGAGTTTTGCTATTTCGGATCTGAGAGTTTTTTCATCCATGGATGGAAACTATCCCTGCATGGATATACATGTCAAGGGTTTACCTTTTCAAAAAACCGGCCGAAAAGGTTTTTATCCCAAATAGTATAAAAGGGCCTACCAATGAAATTCAAAGACCGGTTCATGAAGATATTAAAGGAACGCAACGCTGAACGTGGGTGGCAAACGTCCTTCGCCGAAAAGGCCGGTATCCGACAAAACTCCCTCAGCAGAATCATTAGCGGAAGCACAAAAGATCCCACACTTGAGAATGTCGGCGCTATCATTGATGCAATGGGGATTGAATCATTCCTGGACGTCCCCACAATTCGCAGAATGGGCGAGAACTCTCCAGTGGAGAAGAACTCCGGTTCTAATCTGCATCCTGTCCCGCTCATGGGTGAGACTGGCGCCGGGGCCCCGCAGGAACTTTTTACAGGGGTCAGCAATAACCTCATCCCAATCCTCCCCCAGTATTACCGGACAGACATGATCGCTCTGACTGTCCGCGGGAATTCCATGGAGCCCACTATCAAGGACGGCGCGATTGTCGGCATTGCGCCACTTTCAGAAGAGGTCACCGAAGGCGGGATCTACCTGGTCTCTATCCCGTACTTTGGCCGTGTGGTGAAGCGGTTAAAGCTCTCCGAGGACGGGGATCTTCTACTGTGCTCGGATAATCCGAAATACAAGCCCGTCCGGGTCAATCCAGCCGAGCAGGAGAAAACAGTTCTCGGGCAGGTCGTGTGGGTACTGCAGTCTGTGTAAGCAGGAAAGAGACAGCAGAATGGCAAGCATGGAAGAGAAAGTCGAAGAGCATTTCAAGGCACTTCTTGACAGCTTTAACATACGGCATTTTGGGAAGACTGAAGTCAGCAAATAGGGCCATCATCGATAGATCAAGTACCCAACAGGGCCGGCACCACGCCGGCCTTTTTTTATCTCCGGTAGTCGGCCGGATATTTTTTTGACAAAATCATCCATTATTGGATTTTTTTTGTTGCCTTTTTATCCTTGTAGGGATAAAAAGTATCCAAGCAAGGAGGAACAAATGTACACCGCAACCGAACGATTCAACGATGCTTCCATCCTTCTCTCCGCCATCGAGAGCCGGACGGTACGCGAAGGCCGCAGGGCCTTTGCATGGCAGATGGCTATGCAGGCCAAGAGGACGCGCCGCGAGCGCATCGCCGAGTGTATCACAACAACGATAGCCGCCGTGGCTTGGGTAGGCACCATCCTCGTAGTGTCGGGGATGATGTTCACGGTAGGAACAGATTTTTAAGGACTTTCCCGTCCGGGTTGGCCGGAGCGGGGCGCGGCGTGGAGAAAAGCCGCGTAAGGGAACGAGGGGGCCGGAGCAGTACCGAGAAGAGATTGCCCGGCCCCAAAAGGAGAAAAAAATGATCGTCAATCTCACGCCACATGACGTGGCCATATACAACGTCTCAGACTGTATTTTGAATTACGGAAGGCTCTATCTCCACGAGAAGGCGAATATGGAGTACCCCGAGCCTTTGCGCGTCTACCCTGCCGCCAAGGAGCCGGCCCGCATGCACTTCGTGCAGAGAGACCCGGGCACGGCAGACGGGATTCTGGTTTATCGCTGGGCACCCTACGGGATCACCGGCCTCCCCGAGGCGAAGCCGGACACGAAATATATCGTGTCCAAGATCCTCGCGCAGGCATGCCCGGAGCGGGAAGATCTAATATTCCCCGGCACCGTGGTACGCAATGAAAGCGGTGATGTCGTCGGATGCATCGACTTCTCAAGAGTGTAGGGGGCGGCCATGGCCAAGATTATCTACGACCAGCCGGCCGCTGAGTACTTCGCGGAAAAGGCGCTGAACAACACCTCCATCGGCTACATCCTCGAGTGCCCGGCCTTGTACAAGGCTCATCAGACCATGGAGGAGGCGCCCAGCAAAGCCTTCCTTCTCGGGTCCCTCGTGCACGCCATGGTCCTCGAGCCGGACAAGGTGGCCGAGCGGTACGCAGTCTGCCAGCACCCCGGCACCACCAAGGCGGGCAAGGAGGAGCGCAAGGCCCTTTCCGAGCAAGGCATCACGGCCTTCTCTGGAGAAGACTGGAGTCAGGCACAGTCTATGGCGGGCTCCCTGCTCACGACGTGCCCGGCCACGGCGAAGCTCCTCGCTCTGCCCGGGAAAAGCGAAGTGTCCCTCTACTGGGAAGAGATCGTCGAGGACAAGCCCCTTCCCTGCAAGGCGCGTGTCGACCGCCTCGCGCAGCTGCCGGACGGCTCATGGGTCGCTATAGACCTCAAGACCACCGCCGACACGGTGAAGCCTTCGGAACTCGCCCGCAAGGCGTACAACTACGGCTATCACCGGCAGGCCGCATGGTACACCCGCGGCCTGAAGGCGTGCGGTATAGAGGCCCCCTTCATCTTCTTCTTTGTGTCCAAGCAGGCTCCGTACCTGGTGACGCCGCTTTCCTTCACCGCCGACGCGCTGGCCCTCGGTGATGACCAGTGCATGCGGGCATGCCGCACCCTGATCCACTGTCAGGAGGACAACGACTGGCCGGCCTACACGACCGGAATTTACGAGGTCGACCTGCCAGAGTGGGCCTACTATCAGGCCGCAAAATAGCAATCGGAGGAAAACGTATGAATACGATGAACAATAACAGTCTTCCGGATCTCATCATGAGATCCAAGCCCCAGTTCGCCCTCGCCATAGGCGGGAGCACCCCCGCCCAGAGGCAGGAGAGGGCCGAGCGCTTCACCCGCATCTGCCTCACGGCCATGAGACAGACCCCAAAGCTCGCCCAGTGTGAGCCGGCCTCCATCCTCGGGGCCATGATGACATGTGCCCAGCTCAATCTCGAGCCGAACACGCCGCAGGGCCTCGCCTACCTCATCCCCTATGGCCGTGAGTGTCAGTTCCAGGTTGGATATAAGGGCCTCATGCAGCTGATGTACCGGAGCGGTGCTATAGCGTCCTTCAATGCAGATGTTGTCTACCGTCAGGAAGTCGAGCAGGGACTCTTCGAATACGAGAGCGGTATATCTCCCCGCATCATCCATAAGATCGACCTTCTCAATCCGGAGGCCCGCACGGGTAAGCCCGAGGATGTCATCGCGGCCTACGCCGCCGTGGTGCTCAAGACTGGAGAGCCGATCGTCAGGCTCGTAACCAAGATGGAGATTGACCAGGCACGGGCGCTGAACCGTGGCAACTCCCCAGCGTGGCGGGACCACTACGCAGCCATGGCCATTAAGACGGCCATCAAGAGGCTTTCCGCGTGGCTCCCCGTCACGAAGGTCGCAGACGCCTTCGCCGCGGAAGAGGCTACGGCCACAGCCGCTGAAGCCGTGGTCGAGCAGGAGAAGAAGCCCACTCCCGCGGCTACTGTGGACGCGATCAACGCCATGCTTGCCGAGGAAGAAAAGCCGGCCGTGAAGAAGGCCGAAGAGCCCGCGAAGGAAGAGCCGGCCGCCGTTGAACCGGCCGGAGAGAAGCCCGCGGAACAGCCCGCCCAGAAGGCAGAGCCGGCCCCCCAGGTGCAGGGGGAAAAGATCAAGTGCCCGGATAGCGGCAAGATGGTCGACGACGTAGCCGACTGCCCGAACTGCCCCCACAGGCAGGGATGCCCTCAGTGGGACTAGATGGATGACGGAGGGGCTTACCGCCCCTCCAAATTACGGAGTAAAAGATGAATTTTAGAGAAGTCGTAGATTTTTTATCCCACGAGGAAAGGTGCACGGAGACCGTGGTCTCTCCGGATGATCCCACTCTCCTGAGTGCGCTGGAAGCCCTCATAGGCAAGGCGTACCGCTTTACGAGAAGCTACAAGACTCCCCGAGACTCCATGCGCTGGATCATCTGGACGCTGTTCTACTTCGTCCAGCAGGAGCGCGAGCTCACAGACAAGGACGAGGACGTCGTGCTTGAAGCCGTGCAGGCCGCAAGGGAAAACGCCGCTTTCTGTCGTAAGGACGAGGAGAGCAAGTGATGGAGGAAATCCATAAAAAAATAGAAGACTACGTGGAAAACGCGGAAGGGCCCTTCTTCTGCATCATGGGCGGAGAGGGCGACAGGATAGAAGTATGTAAAGACATCACCTTAGAGGAGATCACCTTCAACTGCCTCGATGGCATATGGGAAATGCAGAAAACGCGAAAAGATGATGTAGCTGCGTATGCCGGGTTCCTTTTCATCTGCGTCCTTGGTTTCGCGACTATGCATAACGTGAAAATTCGCGAAGAAGACCGCCTGGCCATCAGGAACACCGCGCTGCACATCTTCGAGGACTGTGACTCCCCGTCGGAAACAGTCCTTCAGTAAGGAGTAGACAATGGGATTCATCGCTTCATCCTGCAGTTTTACGCGCTTCCGCGTCATTGATCCCGTTCCGGACGGGCTCTGGGCTGAAATTCCCCAGCTGCTCAAAAATGGCGCCTTCCTCGACATCGACGACACCACCGAGGGCCAGTCCGATGGCTGGGTCAGTTTTGACGACTACCTTGACACCACCTGGCAGGCAGGGCCGCCGCAGAAAGGCGCCTACATTGCCTTCTCCCTGCGTGTTGACACCCGCCGCATTCCTGCAGGCGTCCTCCGCAAGCACCTCGATCTCGCGCTGAAGCGGGAAAAGGCGGAGAACGAGAAGAACGGGAAAAAATTCATTTCCCGCGAACGCCGCAAGGAACTGAAGGAACTGGTTCAGCTTTCCCTGCGCAGGCGCTTCCTGCCCGTTCCCGGCGAGTTCAACGTCATCTGGAACACCGCGAACAACGAAATTTGGTTCGCCTCCACGCAGGCAAAAATGCTCGAGCTCTTTGCCCAGCGCTTTCTCGCCACCTTCAAGCTGCACATTGAGCAGCTGACGCCCCCGGATCTGGCTCTGTCCATACTCGAAAAGGATGCGGAAGAAGCTGTCCACGATGCTGATCAGGCCGATGACACGATGGACGGCGTCCTCGGGCAGGAATTTCTCACCTGGCTCTGGTTCCAGTCCGATGCCGCCCCTTCCTTTTTCCGCACTGACGACGGCCAGCCCTTTCAGGCTTCCATGGAAAAACGCGTGACCGTGACGGGTTTTGTGGGGTTCGACCGCGAGACCACAGCCATGACGTCCTTCTATGACGGTGCGCCTCTGGTAGAGGCCCGCCTCGGACTGAGACGCGGCAAGAAAGTCACCAGCGCCCTCATCCATCTCACAAAGGACGACTTCGGGTTCGATGTTTCCGTGAAGGCCGCTGACTTTTCCCTCAACAGCCTGAAGACACCCAAGATAGACAAACCCGACCGTGATGATGATCCGGATGCGCTCTTTCTGGAAAAGGTCTTTCTTATCGAAACTGCCGTTACCCTCCTGGACAGCCTCTACCGTCAATTTCTCGGCCTCCGGCTCGACGAGGGCAAGTGGAAGAAGACGACGGACGAGATGATGCAGTGGATGGGGGAGGTGCTGGCATGACAGCGAAGGAGCTGGCGCGGGCCGTATGGCCCTACATCAACGACGAGAAAAGGCAGAGGGCTGTCATAGCCATGGATGAGGGAAGAGTCTTCACTTACATACCAGAAGGGATGGATTACAGACTGATAGCTCAAAACTTCACCCACGCCCTGATGGCCATCCTCGAAGGGGGGATGGATACAAGGAAGGCTATGGAGACGGCCATATCAGCCCTCGTGGCTGAGGCCTTGCAGACAAAAGGAGAAGGCAGGTCATGATCGCTCATGCAGGTTCTCTCCTAACTTTAACCCGTGATGGCACAGTGAAGAAGCCTGCGCCCGAGCGGGAGAAGATATGTCTGCTGACACCGCCACGGGACGGCTACTTCGGGAACGCCGTGGACACCGCCTGCGTCATCACACACGAGCGGCACATCGGCGGATTCCTCTACACGTGGCCACGGGCTGAGCCTGGTACGGGGGATACCCTCATCTTCGAGATGACCCCGGAGCTCACCTGCGGCCACGACTGCACCAAAGAGTGCTTCCACCATGAGTGCGCTGCTATCCGCACGGTCAAAGAAATGCACTATCGGTTTATCCGTGAGCGGCGCAGCGTCGCCGTCGTCTCCTGGGAGTGTCCATGCAGTAAGGTGAGGGGCTGTCTCGGATACTACCACCTGGGGTCAATCGCCTACCTGAAAAAAACTCCGTGGGCGGAGCCAGACCTCTGGCACGAGTGCTGTTACTACGCGACAATAAAAAACGAAGGGGGAGAATATGAAGTGTCCTACGAATAGCGCCGCTCACCGTGACTGCTGCATCGGCGTGTCTTTCCCGCTGGTCGCGCTGGAAAAGTACCCTGACTGGAGAAAGAAGCCGGCCCGCCTCATCGAGGTGCAGAAGGCCCTCACGGAGATACAGGGACTGCTGGAGGTGGGAGCCCTCACTGCCGGAGAGCGCCGTGACATGCAGGCCGCGTGCGAGGCGGCAGCCGATGCCATAGATGCCTACGACGCCTCACACTGTGAGACCAGGGACGAAGCCTACGCCGCATGGTGCGTGATATGGTTCCTGGGGGATGAGGCGTTCGCCGACGCCATCTATTACGGCGGAAGCTGGAAGAAGCGTCCCGAGCTATGGATTAAGGCGAAGCACCTCATCAGCCTCACCTCTGACAGGCTCTACCTCCACCACCAGGCAGAGGCCGAGGAGGCGGCACATATCTGGCACTGCCACGCCTCGCCAAGGAAGAACCCGGAAATGGAGGACATATGGACTTCCCCACAGAATCAAGTCTGCTGAGCGCAATCGGCCGCCTCAGGGCCATCCGGAAGCGTCGGCTGGAGATAAGGAAGGAGGACGCCGCGCTGGAGGCGGAGGAGAACGCTATTCTGGAGGTCGGAACAAGTAGACCCGTGACCCGGAAGACGTTATCAGGGAAGGCAGCGGCGGACCTCATTCGAGGTCTACATCATGAGCATATGCCAGAGACAAGACGGCCGCATCATCGTCAAGTACAAGGATGAAGCTGGCCGCTGGAGACAGAAAGGCTTCCGTGACCGTACAGCCGCGGAAGCTTTCGAAGGAGAAAACCTTTATGACAATAGTGAGAATAAACGCCTTACCGTGGCGGAGTCAATCGTATTATTCATTAAGAATACAAGGCACTGCCAGCAGGAGAAAGAATCCTACGCCTTAATCCTGCGCCGCATGCCTGACATGCTGGCGACGAAGTACGTCGACTCGCTCGACAGGCGCGACCTTGAAAACTTCCGCCTCATCATGAAAGAGGAATACGGCGTCGCGGCGCCGGGGATAAACAGAGCCGTCAAAAAACTGAAAGCGGCTTTCCGCTGGTGCGCCAGCGAGGACATGCTGTCTACAATCCCATGGGACAAGTACCGGCCTCTTCCTGAGCCGCCTCACAGGCACCATTGTGGCGATTTCGCAGGCTTCATGAAAGTGTATTCCAGGTGCAACCCAGCCCTGCAGTGGCTTATCCGCACCTGCCTCGCTCTGTGCCTCCGTCCGGGGAAAGAGGTATCGGGCCTGCGATGGGGGGACGTCGATCTTCCCCACGGCAAAGCCCATATATGGATGCCGAAAGTCTCACGGTGGAAGGACGTCATCGCCCCCGGCTGGTGGGTGGACGAAGCCCGCGGCAGGAGCGAGGGAAAAGCGCCCGAGGACTATGTCTGTCTCACACTACGGGGCAGGCCGTGGCATGCAAGCTTCACCACATGGTACGACACCTGCAGGCGTGTAGGCATGAAACATATGCCTCTCTACACTGTCAGGCATATGGCCGCCTCTCTTATGCTGGAGGCCGGGGCGGACCCAGCGGCCGTAGCTGCTCAGCTCGGGCACGCTTCCGTCGCCACAACGGCGAGCTTCTATACCCACGCCGTAGCTGGGTCCCAGGAACGGGCCGCGGGGAAAATCCCGGCCCTCCATCGCTGATTTGGTGCGGGATGGTGCAGGCAAAACACATAAGTGTTTGAATTCAGGAAATAAATTTAAAAAAATCCCAGGCCTGCAAGGCCGGCAACGTAGCCGTGACCTTCACCGCTCCGTAGTTCCTTTACTCTTTTCACCATGCCCCCGGGCTCCCCGGGGGCATGAGGAACGCCATGCGCACGCTGCTGGCCCTTTTCGTTCTCACTGCCGTCACCGCGGCCCTGCTTCTGCAGCTCCAGATCCGCCACCCGCTTCAGGCCACGCAGGGATCGGATCCTGAAACGGCTTCCTTTCTTTCCCTCCGCTCAGCCGTCTTTGCCGCCGTCACGGCTCTCTCCCCCTATGAACGACGCGCCCTGGCCTCGCGCGATGGCTCTTCTTTCACGGAACTTGTCCTTTCCGATATCGGGTCTTTCGCGGAAAACGGCTTCCGTATTCCCGGAGAGGATGACGGCACGCCTTCCCTGCGGGCCTTCCTCGCCATGAAAGGGGATACGTGTCTCATGGCCGTCTTCAGGACGCGTGAGGACGCAGCGCTCGCCCGGGCTCTCGGGAGCTCGGCCGGCACAGGCTCCGCCTGCCGGGGCGCTTCCTGCCAAAAAGGCGGCGTTGATCTCGAAGGCTTCGTTCCTGACGGTTTCCCCGCGGACGGGCTTACCGTGAGTGCCGCGTATCTTGCCTGCCCGGCCTTCTCCTTTGTCTCCGAAAACTGACAGGTCCCATGAATCTGACCGACTCCCTCCTCGGCGCCATCTGTCTCGTGTTCCTGCTTGTCCTCCTGGGGACTCTCACGCAGGAACGCGCCGCTTCCCTCGAACTCGGACGCTCAGCTGAGCTCATGGACGATCTCGCTTCCGCGGCAGAGGCCTGCGCCCGGGATCATGAAAGTGAGCTCTCCCTCACCACAGGACCGGAAGGAAATCCCTCCGTACTCCGGGAAGCCGGGTACCTCCGCCCCTCCTTTCCGGATTCCCTCGCCGACGGCCGGCCCCTGCGCTTCTTCCTGCGCCGCCTTACCGCAGACAGCGCGCCCCTGATTCTGGCCGTGGCAGAGGGAACACCTGCCTCCTGGAAGGGAAACGCCGGCTCTGAACGGCGTTTTGCCTCTCTGTACGCGCTTCCGCTTGCGAAAAAACTTCCCGGAGGAGGGTACGTTTCCACAACGGGAAGCGGCCGGGATGAAACCACTCTTCAGGGAGCGCGCTCCTCCTTTACCCTGTCCCTGAAATCCCTCGGGATATCCCTGCCTCCGGGCACAACGGCTCTCCTGCGCCTCGCTGACACGGACGGGACTGAACCGGGCACGGCCGACAGTTCAGCTTTTCTGCACAGAAAAGCAGAGGGAGGGCTGAACACCATGCTGTCGGATCTCGGCTTCAGCGCCCACTCCCTCAGGGATACGGGCGCAGCCGTCTTCGCTTCCTCCTCTCAAGGCGCTGATACGGCCGCGGCAGACGGTTTCGCAGCCCTGTGCCAGGCGGGAGACACGGGCTCCGGTTCCCCTGAGGGACTCACCAGGTACATTCCCGGAGCAGGCCTCGCCGTATGCCGGAACGGGCGCGCCGCCCTGCTCGGACGGGACAGCGCGTTTCTCAGCGCTGCCGGTGTCTTCTTCGCCGGCCCTTCTGACGGCGTCATCACGAATCTCGCCACACCGCTCCGGACGTTTTCCCGCCCCGTGCTGAAACCTGCCTGCCCTGAAGGCACCCGGGCCGCCATTTTCGCGGTTCCCGCCCCGGGCTTCAGGGAGAAGGAAGTCAGCGTGGAGGACGCGGGGGATCCCTGGCTCGTCACCGTGAAGGGCTCCCTCCTCCAGGGAACGGAAAAAACGGATTCCCGTTCCGCCGCGGAAAGCTTCTCCGCCTCCGAAGAAATCCCGGAGCCTGCCCCTTCGGGCAGTCTTCAGCTCGGAACGGGCACGTCCTCAGGAGAGGATGTCCCGCAGGACACGTATTTCTACATGGCCGATTCCTCAGCCCTCGTCATGACAGGCTGTTTTCCCACACCCTAGCCCGACAGGGACGCCTCATGCAGCTCGCTGATACTCTTCTCGCTCTCTTTGTGCTCTGCGCCGCTTTTGCCGGCGCGGCCACACTGCAGGGAGCCGAACGCTGCCGGGATGACGCCGGGGCCGCGGCCTGGCAGGCCGACACGCTGCGCATCGCGGCGCGTCAGCTTCCGCCATCCTCAACGCCGGAAACAGTCCGGCTTTCCGTCCCGGACGATCTCACCTCCCTGCCTCCCGGCTTTTCCGCGGAGGGCGCAGGCGGCCGGCCCTTCCTCGTGCTCGTGAAGAAGACGGCCGGCGGCACGGACATCCTTGTCCTGGCCAAAGGCACGGCTTCAGGAAACGATGCCCTTCCGAGAGCCGCTGCGCTCCGCCTCAAAAGCGGCTTCTACCGCCCGTCAGACCGGCGCGCCCGGGCTCTCGGTCTCTCCGCGTCATCCGTATGGCTGCCCGGTGAGGGCAGAGCCCTTGACCTCGCCTCATTCGGCCTGACCGCCGTACCCGAAGGCTCCTTCGGCATTCTGGACGGCCCCGGAGCAGGACAGACGGACGCCCTCAGAGAGGAAATCCTGCGCAGGGAGCCTCTCTCCGGACACGAGGAGCTCTCCGTTATGGAAACGGATCTCGGCCTTTCCGGGCACGCGCTTGAGGACGTTTCCGCGCTCAGATTCCTGAATACCTATTCCGGTCCGGCCTCCACGCTCAGTGGCTTCGGCTCCCTTCCCGCGCCGGAGGACTACAGCGGCCCCGCGGAAACGCCGGCCGCCCTCTGCGCCGGAGAGAAAAACACGGGGCGCCTCATTCTGGATTCCCGCTTCGGCCTCGGCCTCTGCCGGGACGGACGCTTTGCTCTCCTCGCTGACAGTGAAAACAGCCTCTCCGTGCGGAACATGGGCGTAACCAGCGCCGTGAGCCTGACCAGTAACGGCGGCGCGGCCTTCACCCGGGGAACCATTCCCGTGCCTGTCTGCCGGTCCGGCGAAGAGCCCGCCGTTTTCTTCGCGCCCATGCGTACGGGTATGGCCGTCTCCTGGATCCCGAAGGACTGCCTCTCCGCCCTCGCCTCCACAGACGGACAGAAAGAAGCGCTTGAAAGGATTCCCGCCCGGTATTTCCGCGCGGCGGGGCCGGCCCTCCTGCGTTCCGCCGTGTCCCGGTCAGGTTCCGTCTGGATGCTTACCTGCAACCTTTCTCCCGACTCGCTGGCCATGCGCCCGGCCGGTTCCACGCTGAAGAAGAACAGCCCGGATCTCGCCGCCGCGCAGGATCTCATCGCGGACTGGTACTACGCCTCGGGGCAGGTAACACGGCCAGCCGGCTCTTCCGCGCCGCGCACCCTTCCGGCCGCCTGTCCGTCCCCGGGCTTTGACAGACCCGTTCCCTTCGCCTGGTTCACTGCCTGCATCACGGAGGCTGTTCCATGAGCATCCCTGAAACGCTTCTCGCCGCGGTCTGCCTGCTCGTGACCTGTTCCGGGATCGCCGTCATGGCCGAAGACTGGCGGGATACAGCCAGCGCAAACCGGGCCGCCGCGGAATTCACAGTCACGGCCAGGCGCGCCGCGGCATGGGTCCTCTCCCGCCGCGCGGATCTCGCTGAAAAGGCAGAACACGCTCCTTTCAGCCTGACAGAGCTGTGCCCGGAAACGGCTTCGGCCCGGAACAGCGTCACAGGCCAGCCGTATACGGCTTTCCTCTTCACTCCGGAAACGGGGCAGCTCTCCCTCGCGCTCTTCGCAGCCGGCGGCTCCGGGGACAGGGAAATGCTCCGGAAAATCATCCGTCCCGCAGCGCGCCGCATCGAAGCGGGCTTTTTCGTGGCAGAAAACGGCCTTCTTGTCCGGGGAAACGAAAAGCTCAGCCCAGCCTCTCTCTGTTCCGGATGCGGCTCTCTCTCCTCAGCCCTGCCCGCCGGTTCCTGGGGAACCATCCTCACCCTTCCCGAAGGCCGCGCCGTCTCCGCCGTGCCGGCAGACGGCCTCGTTTCCCGTCTTGCCGTACCCGGAGGAGAAGAAGCGCGCATGGACGCGGCGCTCGGCATGAACGGCAATGCCGTCACAGACCTCTCTGCCCTCTTCTTTTCCGGTGGTAATGGCGGATCGGCTTCCGCCGGGGACGCCGCATTCCGGGAATCATGCGCGTCGGGATCCGGCGAAGGCACGCTGACTTTCTTCAGCGGAAGCGGCCTCCTCCTCTGCCGGGGAAAGGAAGCCGTGGCCCTGCCGGACTCCCTGTCATCCCTTCTCCTCCGTCAGGCCTCGCGTCCCGACATCAGCGCCAGCGCCTCAGCCCTCAGACAGGCTTCCGCGGCCGGAACCTTTCCAGCCAGCGGCACAGGCGCCACAGGATCCGTGACCTGCCCCCAGGGAATGATCCCCGCTGTCTGGTCCGCCGCCGTCCTGATCCAGAAAAAAACCTCGGTCAGAAAAAACGGAGAGGAAGTTCTCGGCGCGCCCCCGGCGGGATACAGCGGAAACGCCATGCGCCTGCGCGTCTGCCTTCATCAGGGGGAATAAAACATGCGCCTTTTTCTGTTTCTGTCACTGCTTCCGGCTTTTTTCCTGCACTTTCCGCTCCCCGCCGCAGCCGCCCTGAACAGCCGCGAAAAAGCGCTGGTCCCGCTCTTTGAGGAACCCTGCCGGCGCTTCGGCATTCCCCGTGTGCTCGCTCTGGCCATAGCCCGCCAGGAGTCGGACAGCCGTCCCCTGCTTATCAATATTCAGGGAAAAGATGTCCTCCCGCGTACCCCTGCGGAGGCTCTGCGCATGGCGGAGTCCTGTCTTGCGCGGGGGCTGTCCTTCGATGTCGGACTCATGCAGATCAATTCTTACTGGATACGCCGTTACCGCATCCCCCTGCGCCGGCTTTTCCATCCCCGTGACAACATTTACGTGGCCTGCTTTATTCTGGCGGAGAGCATGCGGCGCGACGGCCCGACCTGAAAAGCTGTCGGGCATTACCACTCGCGTACGCCATGGCGCCGTGACGGCTATATCGCCCGCGTACGGCACCATCTCAGGGATATCCTCGAAAGGTAGGGACAGCGTACGGGGACGCATATATTCAGAGAAAAATTCATCCTTCCCTGCCGGACCGTTTTCTCCTGAAAGTCTTTCCTGCACACGCATCCGCGCCGCTCCCGGTGAAAAGAACGCAGACCGGGCACGGGGGACCTGATGTTCCTCCGCCGGGCCGCCTGGTTCCGGCATGCACGGGGCCGGGCTTCCGGCAAAAAAGAGTCCTGCATAAAAAGGAGACCTTTTATGCAGGACTTTTTGGTACGGCTTTCCCGTATGCCGTGGTCTTCTTCTATCTGACAGCGCTGGCAAACTCACGGCCATAATCACGGCAGAGCTTCTGTGTGGCTTCGTCCGGGGCCCACTGGCAGCGCAGTCCGTCGTTGACGATTTCAAAGCCGGCGCCGTCAAGAAGGGCAGTTATCTGTTTGACGGCCTCGCCGCTCCATCCGTAGCTTCCGAAGGCAGCGGCTTTCTTATTCCTGAACTTCAGTCCGCGGATCATCTCCATGATGCCGCCTATGGAGAACAGGTAACCGTAATTGATGGTCGGAGAGCCGACGAGGATGGCTTTGGATTTGAAGACTTCCGTGACGATATCGTTTTTGTCGTCAACAGCTGAATTGAAGAGCTTGACCGTCAGGGACGGATCGGCCTCACGCAGCCCCCCGGCGATGCATTCGGCCATGCGGCGAGTCGAATTCCACATGGTATCATAAATAAGGGTGATCTGATTTTCCTGATAGGCCCCGGCCCATTTCTGATAGGTGCTGACAATCTGCAGGGGATCCCTGCGCCAGATGACGCCGTGACTCGGACAAATCATGCTGACGGGAACATTCATTTTGAGGATTTCATCGATCTTGCGGGTGACCATGGGACTGTAGAGATTCAGGATATTTGCGTAGTATTTCATCGCCTCCCGATACAGTTCGGCCTGATCCACGCAGTCATTGAACAGGCTTTCACTGGCATAATGCTGCCCGAAGCCATCGTTGCTGAACAGGATGTTGTCCCCCGTCATATAGGTGAACATCGTGTCAGGCCAGTGAAGCATGGGCGCCTCAATAAAGACGAGCTTTGTGTCGCCGAGCTCCAGCGTATTGCCGGTCTTCACCGTGACAAAATTCCAGTCCTGATGATAGAGGCCGCGCAGGATGGCCTCACCCTTCTTCGTGCAGTAAATCGGTGTATCCGGAATCTTCCGCATCAGAGCCGGCAGGGCACCGCTGTGATCATTTTCGTTATGATTCATGACGATGCAGTCAATGTCTTTTAGATCGATTTCCTGCTCCAGGTTAGCGACGAATTCTTCGTCAAAGGGCTTCCAGACCGTGTCCATCAGGACGGTCTTCCTGTCCCGGATCAGGTAGGAGTTATAGGAAGATCCCTTCTCCGTAGAATATTCATGGCCATGGAACTCGTTCAGTTCCCAGTCAGTCTTGCCGACCCAGGTTACTCTGTCCGTGATTTTCTTTCCCATTTCGGACCTCCGTATTTTTCCCCAGTATATCCCAGACCGGCCCGTGTCCTTCCTGTCAGTGCGGTCTGCCGTGACAAATGACACGTGCTTACAACAAAAAAGACGGCCCCCTCACCGGCCTGATCAGGGGGCGGGTTTCCTTCTCCGGACTGGCTTATCCCAGGGACAGAGTTATGCCCGCCCCGGGAAGCCCGGGGCGGAAGAAGAGATCCCAATGACAGGGAGAGAAAAGAACAGAAAAGGGCAGCGCCGGACTCAGAAGTCCCACTTTACGCCTGCGGAAACATTATATTCCCTTGTATAGTGATCGCCGCTTTCGCGCTCAGCCTGCATATAGAGACGAAGCGTATCCGCAGCCTGCCAGTCCACGCCCAAGCCGTAGTACACGCGCGTGCCGTGCATGTTCGCGGTCATGTCCTCGCCGTTGAAGGAAGCCTTCTGCCGGCCCAGGAATTCCCTGTTCACGCCGCCCTTCACAGAGGGCTGGATGTAGTGGCCGCCATCGCCGCCGTCGAGGGCGAACTTCCTGCCGAGGACAACGCCCGCGCGCCCGGTCAGGGAATCCATATCCTTCTGGCTGATCTCCATGCCGTTGCTGGCTTCGAAGTCTCCTCCCTTCACCCAGAAGTAGGAGAGCTCGAGCTGGGGTTCGAGAAACCAGAAGTCACGTCCCTCATTGCTGTAGGCGAAGTCAAACCTGCGTCCTGCCTCCAGTGAGGCGCCAAGACCGTATGAAGATCTGTCATCGCGAACCCGGGTTCCGTCGAGCATGGTGCTGCGTATCCTGTGATTGTACCAGTCTATGGTTCCGACAGCGTCCGCGTACCAGCCGCCGTCTCCAAGCCATGTCGCGTACAGCCCGCAGCCGGCGCTCTTCAGATCGCCGTTTCCGCCCCAGGAGCCGTTCACGTTCTGACGCGCGAGGGCGCCGCGGAGCTGGATACCAGCAGCCAAAAGGGACCCGCCGCTCGCAAAAACCGGCGCATCATAGCCCAGGGAAGCGCCGTACGTCGTCTGGGTAAATGTCGTGTCCGCGAAGCCTTCGAGACGGGCAGTATCAGCGAAGCCCCGCACCCACAGCCCCGTCTGCGTGTCTGAGCGCATTTCGCCGAGGCGCTTGCGCAGATCCGTGAGCTGGCCGTACCACATGGCGTAGTGTCCGGCCAGACCGGAGAGCGCGGCTTCCGCCTCGCCCGTGGGAGAAAGCGCTGCGTGTCCTCCTCCGCCGCCAGGAGTATCGGGGGTTGAATCACCTCCGCCGGGAGTATCTGGGGTGGGCTTGTCTCCGTCCGAAGGTTTCTCCGACGGATCCCGGGACAGGAACCACTCCGTGGAGCCGTCCTTCTGCCGGCTGGAGAGCCTGTAGATATACATACCGAGATCTACCTGCTGCCCCGGGTTGGCGAGCGAGAAGGTGCCTGCGCCCTCATTCCGGCGCACCAGCCAGGTATTCATGTCGACGGCCGAAATGTCGGTTCTGCCAGAGGAGGCCACGAAGACTTTGCTGCTTCCGGAAGCGTACCGGCTGATATCCACCTGATCGACGCCTTCAGTACTGTCGTGTTCCACCTTCAGGCGGAACAGGCCGTCTGATCCGTCAAGACTGCCGACATTGAGCCTCTGAAATTCCGCAGCCGAGTCGAGGGAAACAGTGCCTCCGCTGAGGCTGAGAGAGGAAACCGCGGAAGGTCCGTAGTTTGTGCCGTCCGTATACACGGGTCTCACGTTCCAGATATTGCCGCTCCCGAGCGTTACCGAGACTGACGCCCCGTCGGCCTTGTCCGAAAAACCTGTCCATGCGGCCGTGCCGCCAAGGGAAACGGTGACATGACTCGTGCCATACGCTCCGACGCCGCCCTGAAGCGTCCCCGCTTCCTTGGCCGTCAGGGTGGCCTGCGCACTGCCCGCCGCATACACAAGATACGAAGCCTTCAGATTCGCAGTATCAGCGCTGACAGTGGCCTGCGCGCTGTCCCTCGTGTACACAAGATACGAAGCCTCCAGGTTCGCAGTATCAGCGCTGATATTGACCTGCGCGCTGTCCCTCGCGAACACAAGGAACCCAGCCTCCAGATTCGCAGTATCAGCGCTGACATTGACCGTGGCTTTTTTCTCTGCTGCCACCGCTACATTACCGCCGGTCATGGTAAACGCACCAGCCGTCAGAGAAACAGCGGCGTCGATCGCACGTATGCCGTAGTCAACGTTTTCAAACTTCGTTGTATTGTTCGTGACGCTGATAACGCTCTCTTTGGAAATAGTTTCGTCCAGACTGGCATAAAAGCCGTATTGAAAATTCTGAAACAATAAATTTACGTCAGCAACCGTTATCACTGCAGTACTGTATAGCCCCTGCAGCCCTTTGTCGCCTATTCCCCGGATCGTTCCCGATCCGGTTATGGAGATATCTTCACTCACAACAGGGCCGCTTTCGCTGAGTTTGTCCCAGGTCATGGCCAGGGCGAATCTGCGGTACATTTTTTCTTTATTCTCAAAATCAAAGGTCAGGGTGGCGCCATTGCGTATTTCCAGCGTATCTCCGGCCTGGAGAACCCTGCCCCCTCCATAATTAGGAGTTTCATCCGAATGCAAATAATCATACCAGCTCATATCTGAGCTGACGATATAATTCATAGCCCGGCGAACGTATGCATTCACGGGGCCGGGAAATCCCAACACGGCAAAAAAACAAAAAAGGCCCAGTCCCCAGACCTTTTTCAAAGCGGACCGGGACAACGAAAACGGATTACCCATTTTCCCTTTCCCCCGCATTTTATACCTCCTTACTAACCTATACAGCATATTGAAAATTTTCGAACACTGTCAATACGACGTTCTTTGCAGATTGATCACGCAGTGAACAATCCTCACCAGCGTCATAGAGGCCAAAGGAGGGCAGATTTCTCTTGCGGGGAGGCCGCCAGGGAACAGGAAGAGCTGTGAGGACATCGTTTCCCAAAACAGGCGGAACCGTATGGTTCAAATTTTCGGATATATACGTTGATATATACAGCCAGACCGCTAACAGATCCCTCTCCCTTCCTCACTGCCGGCACTGCGTACTTCGGGGAAAGGAATTCCCGGGTGACGGGCCGGATTCCGGGTTAACAGGGATGTCCGGCTGCGGGGCAATCAATCCGCTGGGGAAAAAACGGGACCGGTTTCTCCCCGGATGCAGTGATGCTGCCGGGTCAGACATGACCTGCCCGGAAGAAGAATTGTAAGGTCTGTGACCGGTATAGGGCGCTTCCAG
>ERZ773185.63-NODE-63-length-103714-cov-21.917065_pt1 | contig 103714 bp, 65 predicted proteins | sample MGYA00580531_ERZ773185 | MGnify/ENA primary metagenome ERZ773185 (study PRJEB29015, sample SAMEA2737799) | human gut metagenome | biome: human gut; feature: human-associated habitat; material: faeces | place: China | collected 2012 ...
CGAAAAATTTGACGACGCATCTGTCGCACAATCTTTGTGCGGTATTGCCTTTACAATTTTGTCGCTTCATGGTATAATAAAGGCAATCTACACGAAAACAAAGGAGCATGCTATGAGATCCGCCAGAACTGCAAAACATATCATTATCGGACTGCTACTGTTGGGAATTCTTCTCGTGGGCGGGTGGTATTTCCTATACCCCTACTCGCTGGGCAGCCGTATTTCCACAAGCGAACCCCTTTCTCTCTCAGTCAACATTACGGGCGTGACTGTCACCGGAAAAGACACCGTTGACACAGTGACCTATGAATTCCAGCCGGACACGCAGGAGTACAAGGCATTGGTTGCCCTGCTGAACGACTACGACTATCACCGCAGCTTCCTCACTCTGCTGCCACTGGAGGACTACACACCGGACAGCAACACCACCACATTCCAGCTGCAAAGCACGGACAGCCAGTATCTGCTGACCGACAAGGGCGGCTTCTCTGCGGAGCCGGTTTCCGGCGGAAAATCCCTCGTCTACGCAATAGGGTATCTGGGCAGCGGCAAGGCGGAACAGCTTACCGCAGAATTGCAGGCACTGCTGAAAAGCTGTACGCCGGTGGAAACGCATGATGATGCGGAAATGGGAACAACGTAAATGGCAAATAAAGTCATAAATTGTGACCAACTGCACATGAAATCGTAAAAACAACAAAAACACCCTGTCGGGCACTCAATTCCGGCAGGGTGTTTATTCATAGGCAAGTTGAAAGGTACGCTTATCCCTGCCACGGAGCAGCATAAACGGAATCCACGCCCAGATATTCCTCCAATGTCAGGTCATATTTCTGGATTTCCTTTGCAATGTCCACGCCCACATAGCGGATATGCCACGGCTCATACTGATAGCCGGTGACATCTTCCTTGCCCTGTGGGAACCGGATAATGAAGCCATAGTCTGCACAGTGCTGTGCCAGCCACGCGGCTTCCGGCGTATCGCCAAAGGCATCGTCAATAGTGTTGCAGTCAATGGTCAGTCCGGTCTGGTGCTCGGAATAGCCTGGACGGGCAGAAAAGCTGTCCGCCTGTTCCGAACCGTAGAGATTGCAGTAGTTGTTATAGATCTTCACCTGATAGGCATAATCCCGATAATCGGAACCAATATACAGATCCAGCCCCTCCTGTGCCGCCGCGTCACTTAGCTTCTGAAACGCGTCCTTGGTAATGGGCTGCAAGCCGGGATCATAGTCGGCAGACAGCGGATAGGACTTGTTGACGATCAGAATGCCGTCTGCATAGGTTCCCTCCTGCCGCTGTTCCAGATGCCGCACGGCGATCTGGTAAATAGTCTTGCCGTCAGTGATCTGGCATCTGCCCTGCTGTACGCCGGTGACTGTGCCGCTGCTGTCCACTTCTGCAACGGAAGTGTCACTGCTGTTCCAGCTGCCGTCTGCTGCGGGGAGCTGTGCTGTGCTGCCCTCCAGCACCGCCAGAAATCCCTGTGCATCGGCGTTCTGCTCCGTGCCGGCAGCGGATTCCGTTCCGGCTGTCCCTGCGTTGTTGTGGAGAGTGGTATTTCCTTTTCGGTGATTCAGTTGGTTCGGTATGAACAAAAGCCAGACGGAAAACACCAGCACCGCCAGACAGAGCAATAGTGCCGCGATGCGAAAATATTTCTGCCGTTTCCGGCGTTGCTGTCGATTTCCACTCATATTCATACATCCTTTCTGCTTGTTCCGTCAGAAAGCACTATCCCTGATAAAGTACCATCGTATCGGTCAGATCGTATCCCTGCACACCGCTGGTGCCAAGAGCATTCTCGCCCCGATATGCGAAGCGGTACAGCGTAACAGCTGCCACTTCTGTCGGTTCGATCGGCTCGCCATAGCACAAGATCTGGGTCTGAGTTCCCCTTGTGACATCTGATTTCACAAAAGCCTGTGCGATCGGAAGATACTGCTCCAGCGTGTCATTTTCGCAGTCAGGCAGTGCGTGGATACTGCGAAGCAGATTATCTGTATCATTGGGATTGCTGTAATCTCCTTCGTAATAATCAGAGTACACTTTTCTGCCGTCCTTCAATGTGATGACACAATTGATATAGGAAGATTCCGCAGTCCATTCCTCCGGTATCGTCAGACTGGCAGACAGCGGCTGTAGTGTGACAGAACCGCCGGCAAAGTCCGCCGTGATCTGATCGGTATTGGCAAAGTCCAGCGTCATGCTGGTATGCCAGCTACCCGAAGCTTCTCGTTCTGACTGCATATATGCTTCCTGCAACTTCTCCGAAATTTTCTGGGGATACCCATGTGCAATTCGATAGGCTTTCCATGCTTCTACATCAAAGTTTTCCGGCAGTGTGTCTTTTTCCAGACTGTTCAGGACATCTTCGCCCCACAGCTGCCGGATATAGTCCTGTTGTAATTTGTTTTCATAGTCTGTCACCTGCTGATACACCTTGTCATACTGTTCCTGTGTATACAGGTTCTGGAATGTCAGGTCTAATGCTTTCCCCCGCAAGCCAATATGGTCGATCAGCAGATTGCAGTAATATGCACCATTCCGCTCCCGAACAGTAACTGCATCGCCCATTTCTCCAAGGTCCTGCAAAACACCGTCAATGTATACGGTATAGGGCAGCATTTTTCCGTCGAGAGAGATCCCGTCTGCGGCAGTCAGCTGAAAACTGAGCAGAGCGTAGTTGTCATCGCCGTACATGCCCAGCAGCTTAAACTGTACATTCTCGTTGGTGCTGTCGAAGTCCGCTGCTGGCGTAGTGACCAGAGCCGCCAGCTTTTCCGGATCTTTCGGTGTTTCTTCACCGATCAGGCTCTGGAAGAATGCGTCCAGTCCGCCGTAGCCGGCTGCTGCTACCAGCGTTGTGCCGCCGGTGACCAGCACTGCCGCTGCGGCGATGCCTGCCACCCACTTGGTTATGTGCATGCGATTCCGCTTCGGCTGCGGAGCAATGCCAGCTTGTTCCTGCACCCGTTTCCAAATTGCATCGGTATGAATCGGCTGGGTTTCCAGCTTCGGCACACCATTTTTTTCTGCTGCATAGTGGTCAAACCAATCAAAGCAATTCCATTTCATGAGATAGCTCCTTTCCCCATGGCGGTGAAGCGAACCTGCTGCACTGCCGGTGTGTCTTCATACGCATATCCCCGTTCCACCAGTTCCTGCTGCAACTTCTTTCTGGCACGGCTCATTCGCATTTTCACTGCGGATTCGCTCATGTGCAGCGTGCCGGCGATCTGCCGGACGGGTTCATAGCAATAGTAGTACCGCACCAGAATCTCCCTGTCCTTTGCGGAGAGGGTGTCCAGTACGTCCTGCAGCAGTTCCCCCAGAATCTTCTGGTCGATGCTGCCTTCTACATCTTCTTCGCTGCCGATCTCCACCAGATCTTCCAGATTCACGGTTTCGTGATAGCTGCGGATCCGGTTCTTCGCCCGATTTCGGGCAATTGCCGCCAGATATGCCGTCAGCTTTCCGGCTTTCAGCTGGTCGGTATGTTCCCACACCGCCAGAAACACATCTGCCGTCAGTTCTTCCACGTCCGGTTCTGCCAGATACTTTCCGATAATATTGCGTATGATCGTTCCCACATAGGGGCTATAAGTTGTAATCAACTCCTCCAGAGCCTGCGGCTGGTGCTGTTTGAGTCTGCGTATCAGAGAACGTTCCTGCACGCTGGTTCACTCCTTTCGTATGTTCCGAACGGCCGTTCACCTATAACAACACGCATTCCGCAGAAATGGTCACATGATTGGTGTTTCCCTATTCCTCGTCTTCCTCGTCTTTCTTTTCGTCCTCTGCTGCCGGCATATCGGCGTGACCGATATGGTGCAGCTGGCTGTGTGAAATGGTCTGCTCATAGTCTGCCACTTCTTCCGCCTCGTCCTCGTCGTCATCGTCCAGAATGCTGCGGTAACCGTCATCGTATTCCGGTTTCTCCTCTGCAGCTTCGTCCTGCTTGCCACGCTGGGAGAGCGGGATCTTGTGCTCGGCTTCGGCTTCCTGCAAGGCTTTCTTTTCCTCTGCTGTCATCATGTTCCGGCGGATCAGGCGAATTGCAATCAGCAGCACTGCCACCAAAACCACCGCCAGTATGCCCCACAGCATAACAGCTTTCCAGTTGACGTTCATTGCCTTGAAGCTGATCTTCACGTCGCAGTCCTTGACATAATCTGATGCTGCACCGGTATAGCCGATCAGCAGGAAGCCGTCCAGAGCCTTGACTTTCAGATTGTCGCCGGAGTCTGACGAAACTGTCACATAGTCCTCGCTGTCGTCATCGTCAGCAGGAGAGGTACAGCCAAAAGCGTACTTGCCCACAGAGGAAACCCGCTTCGGCAGCTGAACTTCTTTCAGGTTGTCGTCACAGAAAAAGGCGTAGTCCCCGATTTCCAGATCGCCGCCCTCGCCGCCGTCCTCGTCAGAGGCACCGGAAAAAGTGACAGAAGTCAGACCAGTACAGTCGGCAAATGCAGTCGTTCCAATGGTGGTAACTGCTTTCGGAATAGTCAGGCTGGTCAGCCCGCTGCAAAAATCGAATGCCATTTCGCCGATGTACTGTAATTTCTCATCAAAGTTGATCTGCTGGAGGTTGCCTGCTGCAAAGAACGCACCGGCATAGACCACCAGTGTGCTTTCCGGCAAAGTAAAGCTGGTATCCGTCCGCCCTGCGGGGTAGAGATACAGAATGCTTTCCTCTGTATCATACAGCACGTTGTCCACTGCCTGATACTTGGTGTTGCCGTCCTCTACCGCAATGGTTTCCAGCGACGGGCATGCCACAAAGGACATGGCTCCGATATTCTCCAGATTCTTCGGAACGGTAAAGGACTTCAGGGACATGCAGCCGTAAAAAGTATAGCCGCCCAGTTCCGTCACCTTTTCCGGAATCTGCACTTCGTCCAGAGCCGTGCAGTAGTAGAACAACTGGTCGCCCAGTGTTTCCACTGTATCGGGCAGCGTCACCGTTTCCAGACTGGTGCAGTAGCCGAATGCCATATCGCCGATCTCCGTGGTGTCCTTGCCCAGCGTCAGGTCAGTCAGTGCGGTACAGCTGAAAAATGTGCCCTGCTCGATTTTGGTCACAGCGTCCGGTACAGTCACTTTGGTCAGTGCGGTACAGCCGTAAAAGGCAGCCGAACCGATCTCGGTCACACTGGCGGGAATGGTCACACTTTGCAGCGACGTGCAGTTGGCGAAAGCTTCTTCCCCGATTGATACAATGTCATAGCCGTCGATTTTCGGCATGATACTGATATGAGTCGCCGACTCCACACAGTCAGTGACAGAAACTGTGGTATTGCTCAGCTTTTTATAGGTCAGCGTGCCGTCATCGAACGTGTCGCTGCTCTCGGCAGTAGTGGTTTCTGCCGCCCATACCACGCCGCCGGCAGGCAGCAGAGCACAGACAGCAACCGATGCTGCGGCAAGGGCAGCAGCACCGCGTTTGAATGCAAATGGAAATGTAGACTTCATGGGTTTCGGGTTCCTTTCTGCGGCAAGTGTGCCGGTATCACTTTTTCTTTGTTGCCGAGGCATGCCGACTGGTAGGCCGGATCTTATTCCGACTCTGGTGCACAGCGATCAGCGTAACAATACCGCCGGCAACGACTACAGTGATCCCGCCGCCGATCAGCCAGTATTTATAGGTGTTTGCTCTCCAGTGCTGCATGTACTTCCGCACCACTTCGCTGCCGTCGTTGTACACGCACAGCTGGTCGATCTCTTTTGCCTCGTTGTCTTTGGCATCGGACGGCGTATAGTATCCGATCGCCTGTTCCCCGATCTCTGTAATGCTTTTCGGCAGATTCATCTGCAATAGTGCCACGCAGTTATAGAAGCACTGGTCGCCGATCGTGGTCAGACCGTCCGGCAGTTCCAGTTTTTTCAGCTTGGCACAGGAATAAAAGCAATGATTCCCCAATTTTCGTATGGTGGACGGCAGTGTTGCCTCCTCCATGGACAAACAGTAGGCAAATACTGCCCCGTTCAGTTCTGTGATGCCCTCCGGCACAGTGATGCTTTTCAGAGCCGTGCAGTAATAGAAGCAGTCCTCTCCGATCGCAGTCACCCCGTCAATGTTGATCTGCTCCAATGCTGTAGAGCCGATAAAGCTCCAGTCCGCCAGCGTGGTACAGCCCTCCGGCACGGTGTAGCTGGTTTCCGCCTTTGCCTGCGGATAGCGGAGCAGCGTTTCTCCGTCTGCGGTAAACAGCACGCCGTCCTGCTCCTGATATGCCGGATTTTCCGGTGCAACGGAAAATGCCGTCAGTGCCTGACAGCCGTCAAACACATAATTCCCCAGCGTGGTGCAGGAGGCAGGCAGGGAAACGGTTTCCAGCACCTGACAGTTCTGGAACGCATAGTCCCCGATGCTGACAATGCCCTCGGACAGGGTCACTTCCTGTAGAGCAGTGCAACTGTAGAACGCCTCGCTGCCAATGGTCTGGATATTGGCGGGCACCGTAAAGCTGGGAAAATAGCTGCAATTGTAGAACGCCGCCTCCGGCAGTTCTGTCAGCGTGGAGGGAATGTTCACCTCACTCAGCATGGTGCAGGATTCAAAAGTACCCTTTCCCAGTTCCCGCAGTCCCTCCGGCAAAGACACTGTACACAGCATGGGGCAGTCCGAAAAGGCACTTTCCCCGATTTTTGTCACGTGGGACGGAATCGTCAGCGAGGTCAGGAACTGACAGTTCATAAAGGCGGCATCACCGATCTCTGTCACCGGTTTCCCGTCGATCTCCTCCGGCAGGTTCGCTGCTGTGGCAGAAGTGTCACAGGAGGTAATGGTCACGCCGGTGTCATTTCCCCGATAGGTGAACACATCATAGGCAGCATCGCCGGAAGTGTCCACAGAAATGCCGCTGTCATCTTCTGTTGCATTCTCCGTTGTCATTGCCGCCGCTGCCGGCACTGCACCCAGCAGTCCGGCACACAGCGTGGTTCCCAAAAGTCCGCAAATCAGCTGTTTCCACGTTCTCATTTGGTATCCTCATGGTCTGCCGCTTCCGGCTTTTCTTTACTTTCCACAGACTGGGTATCCTTTTTGGCTGCCTTGCCGGATTTCTTCTGCTTTCCGCCGCCAGCAAAGATCAGCACTCCGCCGCCGATGAGCAGTACCAGTGCACCGGCTCCCAGCAGGATCCACTTGCCGTATTTCTGCCAGCCGCTTTCGGTTTCCTCAACAGCAACAGCCGTATTCTCCGTATCCGAAACTTCCTCGGACATCACGCTGCGGAATTTGAAGTTGTTGGAATAGTCGTTTTCAGAGTCCTCTGCGGTGCAGTATGCCTCTGCCTGTGAACCGACCTTGCCGTAGATCACGAAGTCCTGTACCTTGGTCACCATATCGTCTTCATAGCCGAATGCACAGAATCCAATGGTGGAAACGCTTTCCGGAATGGTCACTTCTTTCAGACCGGTGCCGGCAAAGGCTGCCATTTGAATATCCGTCAGGCTGTCATAAAATGTCACCTTGGTCAGGCTGGTTTCGCCGGCAAAGGCTGCCGCCTGAATCAGTTCCAGATTTTTCGGCATGTCAATTTCCGAAATGCCGGTGCAGTATGCAAAGGCGTACTGTCCGATTTCCGTGACAGTATCCGGCAGATCCAGAGAAGTCAGTGCCGAGGAGGCAAATGCCCAGTCATCAATGTACAGCAGTCCGTCCGGAAATGTCACGTCAGTCAGCTTGGTATTGGAAAAAGCAGAGGTCCAGATCTCTCTGACAGTGTCCGGAATGGTATAGGACGTACCCTCCATTGCCTGCGGATAGACGATCAGATCTTCTCCGTTTGCGGAAAACAGTACGCCGTCCGTCACCGTAAACGCCGTGTTGCCCTCTGCCAGCGACACCTGTTCCAGCACGGTGCAGCCGTAGAAGCAGGAACTGTTGATCGTGTCAACCGTTGCCGGAATGGTGATCGAAGTAATCATATCCTTGGTGGCAAATGTGCCGCTGCCCAGTGTGGTAACGGTGTGCCCGTCCAGCTTGTCCGGTATCGTAACGGCAGTTTCGCTGCCGTTATACTTGGTAATGGTGGCGTTGTCACCGTCCAGCGTATAGGAATAATCCCCGCTGGTCAGCGTTTCTTTGCTGCTCTCATCGCTGGATAAGCTGTCTGCGTCGATCACGCTTTCTTCGCTGCTCTGGGCAGAGGTTTCTTCCTCTGCCGCAGCAGACAGTCCCAGTGCCTGTGTCATCATGACGACTGCCGCAGTCAGCAGCACGATTTTGGTATGTTTCATGTTTTTCCCGTTCCTTTTCTATTATTCCACTGTCACGGACTTTGCCAGATTCCGCGGCTTATCTACATCATTGCCCTTGAGCACAGAAGTATAGTATGCGATCAGCTGCAACGGTACCACAGCGATCATGGGCATCAGCAGGTCATCAAATTCCGGCAGACCAAACTTCAGGTCTACTGCGTCCGGATCCACATTGTCGCTCTCACGGCACACCAGAATGACCCGTGCACCACGTGCCTTGACTTCCTTGATGTTGCTGATGGTCTTTTCCCGCAGTGCCTTCTGAGTCGCTACGGCAATGACCGGCATGTTTTCCGTAATCAGCGAAATGGTGCCGTGCTTCAGTTCTCCGGCTGCATAAGACTCCGAGTGGATATAGGAGATCTCTTTCAGCTTCAGCGAGCCTTCCATGCTCAGGGCGTAGTCCAGTCCGCGTCCGATGTACAGCAGGCTGTCAGCGGTGATGAGGGAGGAGGCAATATACTGTGTCTGCTCCTTGTGTTCCAGAATGCCGGTGATCACTTCCGGCGTTTCCTGCAAAAGCTTTACCAGACGGCGGCACTCTGTTTCGTCAATGTTGCCCACAGCCAGAGCCAGCTCAAAGGCAAACAGATACATCACCGCGATCTGCACCATGTACGCCTTGGTCGATGCCACGGCAATTTCCGGTCCGGCATGGGTGTAGATCAGCATATCTGCTTCCCGTGCAATGGAACTGCCCATTGCGTTAACAATGGCGAGAGTCTTTGCCCCCAGCGATTTCGCCAGCCGCAGAGCTGCCAGACTGTCGGCAGTTTCGCCGGACTGGGAGATGATGATGACCAGATCGCCCTCTCCCACCAGCGGTTCCCGATAGCGGAATTCCGAAGCGATGTCCACCGTTACCGGCACCCGTGCCAGCTTTTCAATGACATACTTGCCCACTGTTCCGGCATGCATTGCCGTACCGCAGGCAACTACCTGAATGTGCCGGAATTCCCGCAGCACCTCCGGTGTGATGCCGCATTCCTCCAGATTCGGCAAGCCGTCCTGAATCCGCGGCAGAATGGTGTTGCGAATCGCGTTGGGCTGTTCGTGGATCTCTTTCAGCATAAAGTGGGCATAGCCGCCCTTGCCGATCGCCTCTACATCCCAGTCTGCGGTTTTCAGTTCCTTTTTCACCGGCTGCCCGAACGCATCGAAGATCTGTACGCCGTTGTCGTCCAGCACAGCAATTTCCTCGTGTTCCAGCAGATAGTAATCTCTGGTGTATTCGATGATTGCCGGCACATCAGAGGCAATAAAGCTTTCGCCCTTGCCGACACCCACGATCAGCGGGCTTTCGCAGCGGACAGCGTACACCTGCTCGGGGTGGTCTGCGAAGATAATGCCCAGCGAATAGGAACCTTCCAGATCGCGGACGGTTTCCGAAATGGTCTGAATAGGGCTGCCGTTATAGCGGTAGTCCAGCAGCTTTGCCACCACTTCGGTGTCAGTGTCGCTGGTAAAGGTCACGCCTTTTCCCGCAAGGAAGTCCTTGAGTTCCTTATAGTTCTCGATGATGCCGTTATGTACGATCGTCACTCTGCCGCCGCTGTGGGGGTGAGCGTTTACGTCAGAGGGTTCGCCGTGGGTCGCCCAGCGGGTGTGGCCAATGCCCACATGCCCGAAAGGTCTGCCCTCACGCTCCATTTTTTCCTCCAGATCTTTCAGTCTGCCCTTGGACTTCGCCACAGTGATTTTTCCGTCCTGAAAGACAGCAATGCCGGCAGAGTCATAGCCGCGGTATTCCAGTTTTCCCAGACCGTTCAGCAGGACCTCCGTACAGTCCCGTTTGCCCACATATCCAACAATTCCACACATCTTTTGTGCCTCACTTTCGTTTTCATGGCAGCTCCGCACCAAACCGGTGCAAAGTCGCTTCATATGCATCGTGTCCCAAATGACCGGACACTACATATTATGGCAACACTGCACCTAGTCTGCCTGCGAAATTTCTATGCAATCTGCCAAAAAATCTGACGATGCACCTTACACACAAGCTTTGCACGGTGTTGCCTTATCAATTATACCATAACCGCACTGGAATTGCAACTGATTTTTTAGTGAAAATTACGTGATATGGGTTTGTGAAACAAAGAGAATTCCGGCGATTCGACAGCAAAAACAACTTTTTCGATTCTGCGGAATTTTCAAAAAATCGCCGTATGCGGTTGCAGTCTGTCGAAAAATGTGATATACTAAGGGCAATACCGCACAAAGAGCGTCTGGCGACTTTGCACGCCATCTGCTTGCAAATTTCCCGTCATATTTCACAAAAATGCTCGTGAATACATCCAGTATTCACTCCGCTTTTTGTTTCATCTGACGAAAAATTTGACGACGCATCTGTCGCACAATCTTTGTGCGGTATTGCCTAAGGGAAACGCCGAATCAGGGAAACACTGTATAAAACGAAAAGAGGTCATGTCCCATATGAATCAAAATCAAGTAAATCTCGAGCCGGAAGAACCGCTTCTGCCGAGTCCGTCTTCGGAAATGCTCGCTTACATGGAAAAACTCTATCCCCTTATCTTTGCCTTTAAGCAGACAAAACTGTGGAAATCCATACGGGATTCCGAGCCGTTTGCGATCCAGATGCCCGACGGACAAACCGGCTGCTGCATTCTGACCGGAAATGAGGGGGATTTTATTTCCCTGTCCATTTATTTTGGTGATGCCGGCTGGAACAGCATCTGCAATTTCTACAGCGAACCGGCAGAAACGGAAGAAGCTCGTCTGGAACAGATGATGTCCCAATCCTGTGTACAGGTAGTATTCTGCCACAAAGACGGACTGACAGAAACGGAAGTGCAAAGCCTGCGGCACTACGCCAGAGAAAACAACATCGCATTCCGTGGCAAAAACGCCTACTTCTGCCTGCGGAACTCCGAGCCCTACCACTGCTCATGGTTTCTGGAAACCAAAGAACAGGCAGACATACTGGAACTGGGGCTTCGTGCAGCACTGGATCTCCATAAGCAGCTGGGACAGGGAAAAACACCGGCCGAACTGGGCATCAGTTCCTGCATCGACACACTGCCGCTGTATGACGGTAAGACATGGAGCACCATGATGCCGCCGGAACGAACCGTATCTTCTTTGACGGAACCTTTGCTGAGCGATGCCATGCAGCAGAAGATCCGCCGCATGAAAAAGGGCGGCGGCAAGTGGGAATGCCAGCTGTTTCCATTTTCAAGTCCTGTGCTCGCCAAAGAGGGTGCACCGTTTTTCCCGTTCCTGCTGATGATTCTGGACACCAAGCGGGAGCAGCTTCTGCCCCAGCAGCCACTACAGTACAACGCAGACATTCTCCAAAAGGCACTGGACAGCTTCGTACAGGCAATTATCGACTACGGTCGCTGCCCCAAGAGCATTGCCGTCTGCGACGAGCGAACCGAAGCAATTCTCTCGGAGCTGTGTCACAAATGCGGCATTCTCCTGCTGAAGACCACCCGTTTTGCCATGCTGGACGAGGCGAAGGCATCTTTTCTGGAGGATATGGAAGCAGAAAAACAGGCAGACGATGCCGAGTCGGAAAAAATGATCGCCGCATTTGTAGAGCATCTGAAAGACATGACTGTGGAGGAGATCAAGGACGATGCTCCGCTGGACGTGATCCGCTGGCTCATGGTGTCGGACATTCCGGAGGATCTGATGAAAAAGCTGGAGAAAGTCATGGAGGAACTGCAGTAATATGAACCAGACCATTTACCGTGTCCTGCACATTTACGAGGGCGACTATGGCTGTGAGGAGCATGCAGAGCCTACCGTAGAGGTAGTGCTGGAAGCGGCGGACGGCAGCCGGAAAACCATTTCCTATTCTGATGCCGCACTTTACACACTGGACATTTTCGAGGGTGACAGCGTTACGTATACAGACGGCACGCTGCAAAAAGTCATCTCGGAACAGGATTCGTAATCAGAAAGACAACACTACACCAAGGGCGAACCGAAATCGTATCGGTTCGCCCTTTTTGCTTTATGCGGTGTTGCCTTTAGGCAATACCGCACAAAGAGCGTCTGGCGAATTTGCACGCCATCTGCTTGCAAATTTCCCGTCATATTTCACAAAAATGCTCGTGAATACATCAAGTATTCACTCCGCTTTTTGTTTCATCTGACGAAAAATTTGACGACGCATCTGTCGCACAATCTTTGTGCGGTATTGCCTTTAAAATCACCGGCTTCTGCCGTGATGCATTGTCTTTTTTTCTGCGTACATCGCCGCATCTGCACGGCTCATGATCTGCTCATAGCTGCTGTCCCCTGCCGCATAAGCGGAATACCCTACTGCAATGCTTAACCGGAACTCCGCCTCCCGTGAGAATGCCCCGTAGTCTTTCCGGCTGTCGTTCATCTCAGTGATCTTCTGCTTCAGCCGGTCGTAGAGCCGCTGCAAGTCGTCGCTGTCTTTGCCGTCCAGCAGGGCAATGAACTCATCACCGCCTACCCGATACACCTGATCATACACGGAAGTCATACACTTGGCGGCACTTTGCAGCAGCATATCCCCGCCGGCATGTCCAAAGGTGTCATTCACCATTTTCAGCAGGTTCAGATCCATGGACACAATACTGGTACGTTCCAGCACGCACTTTCTTGCATCGCGTTCCAGAGCATAGCGGTTCCCCAGCTTGGTCAGGTTATCTGTATACGCCAGTGTCTGGAGCAGCCTGGTTTCCCGTTCCCGACTCATCTCCACCATCAGTTTCCGCAGTCCGTTCACCACGGAAAGTGCCAGATACAGCAGAAAGCCTGTCCGGACAATGAACGTCTGGTCGCCTACGGTGGAAACGAAAATGAAGAACAGAACATTGCTGCACACAAAGGCAAGCAGGAGCAGTAAACTGATACGGTTGATCTTCTCCATTTGCCGGTATCGCTTTGCGATCATCACAATAAACATCACAGCAAGTATGCCCAGTGCTGCACTGAAAACTTTAACGGTGCGGGTATAGGACGCGATGCCGGTGAAGTGCAGAACACTCAACACGCACTCCAGCACCAGAAAACTATAAAACGGCCATCTGATGCGGAGATCCGGCACAATATCCTCAAAATAAAACATCGTCAGCAGCGGCAGCAGAAACAGCGAAAAGTAGTTGACATAATACTGCACCACCGCATTTTGATACAGGAACTGGTTCAGAAACAGCGGGCAGTTCAGATTCACCGCAAACACGATCGAAAGGCAGCCCAGCGACAGAGTTTCCGGTGCAGAAACATGCTTCGTTCTGCCCACCGTATAGATCACCAGCAGCAGCACACCGGCAATCAGCATTGCTGCGTTGAAAATGCCGCTCAGCAGATTCTGCCGCAGGTAGTTGAACAGCAGTTCGTTCTGGGTGCCGATCGCCACCTCATAAGAGGGCATGAACTTGTTGGCATATACCGTTTCCACACAAATGGTCACCTGCCCGACTGCGGACTCCGGCAGTCGGATAAAATGGGTATAAGTCCCCGGTGAATCGCAGATCTTTAAGCGTTCCCCGAAGTGGTAGATGTGTACTGCATCGTCTTCCGGCGTGCCTGTCACGTCAGTGAGATAGGCATCCACATAGGAATCATTTGTCCGGAAAGAGATCACCTTCCCACGCATTTCCGATGTAACTTTATGGGACATCACCAGCTGATAGACTGTCTTTTCTCCGCTGTAATAAGGCTCATCCGGCGGGTCAATGACCTGCTCCGTAGTCCAGTCATCCAGCACCATATTCACCGCATCTTCTCTCACAGGCATGCCCGTGGTAACGATCATGGAAACCACTACCACAACCAGCATCAGCAGTGTCAGACAGATCAGCAGACTTTTCTTTGACAGCCATTTCATCGGGCACACCTCCTTTTGTCAAACCTCGATTGTTTCCCTTATGGTAATAGTATAGCATGATTGCCAATAGTTTTCAAGTGTTTCGTGGGAGAAGTGGCATAATTTATAAAATTGACAAAAAAGTGGTGGTGAGGTGCGGCGGCAGTGCTATAAAAAAACTGACCGGGGAAATCGGTCAGTCCTTTTAAATATGCTATGTTATTATGTTAAGGCAATACCGCACAAAGATTGTGCGACAGATGCGTCGTCAGATTTTTTGAGAGATGAAGGGAAAATATGCACGCAAGATGCGTGCGGGAAGATACGAAACAGGCTCTGAAGGGGAATTTGCAAGCAGATGGCGTACAAAATCGCCAGACGCTCTTTGTGCGATATTGCCTTAAATGAGGAATTATTCCCACTCCTCAAATCGCCCTCTAAGTTAAGCAATTTTGTTTAGGAGATTTGAGCTGTGGTATCTCAATTATACATTTTGTTCTGTATTGTACTTGGCTGCTGATGCTCCGTTATCATTTTGTTAGCACGTTTGATAATGAGCTGTGCAACTTGTGGAGGCAATGTGTGCCTGGTGGCTTGCTCCTTATTTGGTATTATAGCGCAGGTTGGGGTGGTTGTCAAGGGGGATCGAACAAACTATTTGATTACTATATTAGGGAGTCCATGGTTAAGAATTGTATTTGTAATATTTGAAATTGGTATCAGCTCATTATCAACAATAACGAATGATATTTTTGAGGTTTCACCGAATTCCCCACCAAATTGAATAGTGGTAGATGTAACCATTCCAAATTCGTGTATATGATTGTTTGTACTATCATCACAATCCATCAGCAAAACATCTCCAACCAGATTTCCAACAACGCTGAATAATGCACCCTGAACAAAAACCTTATAAAAATTACAAATCTGCGAAGAAGTTCTATTCTCTATGTTTATAAGATTATCATTGTTTAGCACAACTAAATCGCCACCACAAATTGCTCCAAATAAAAGCTGGCACGCCATTCTTAATGATTCTTTAAGTGCATAAATCATTATAGCATATGCATATAATATATCTGGTGCATTCAATTGTTTATTCAGAAGTCTCATAGACAATGCGCTTAAATCAGATGGTATATCTTCATTATATCCTGTACTAAACTCCTTCTCAATAACTGCCATTAACGCCTGTAAGTTGTTCTTATTTATAATTTGAGAAAAACGATCAATATCAGAACCAAATAAAGCTTTATAAACTTTACCACTTTTGAAGGACTTTACCAAATCATCATATTCGCTGTCTTCAAATAATGAAATTGTATCATTATTCAGTGAGACACCCTTATATAAGTAATATGGACTTATAGCATCGGCAATTATGGGGGATTTTTCTCTCATATCATTCAAACAAAGCTCAACAAATCGTGTTAATGTTTTATGACCTTTTTCAATAGCCATTCTTTCCTCGTTTGAAAGACGTTTAATGCTTAAAAAAGCCGGCAATTGTATTTTATCTGCATTATCATCAACAAATAGATATCCATGGAACTGATTATTGCTATGTTCCGCTAATTGCGCAAAATCTCCGTGAGGATTTCGTGGTATTTCTCCGGAGGAAATGTTTCCTTTTGTAATCTTTAATGCCATAATTGTGTTGCTTATTTCTTTAGCAGCCATATTTTTTTGTGCTTTTTTACATAGAGCGAAAACCTCGTTACGAAATGATAAGCTCATTTTGCACCTCCGCCATTAAACATTCGATTGCTTTGCCGTATAGCTTCTTTTTCCATCCTACTGTTTATCTCTTTCCTTACCATCTCCTGAACTTGATGCTCTCCCACTAACTTAACGGTATCAGTAGGTTCATACTTTTTAGATGTATATTGAACATAATTATTTACGATTAAATTTAATACGATATTGGGTATCATTCTCCTTGCAAAAAAAAGAAATTTTTCTATAAGCAACCGTTCGCCGGTGGTATCTTTAAGAACAAATGGACTCCATTTTTCCGGATAATACCTACAAAGCGAAGCAAGAGAAAACAGCGTAATATACATATTCAATATCGTAGGGAGAGTAATCGTCTTACTGTTTTTGGTGTGTGAAGCTCTCAAAAATGGTTGCCCAGAATAGGATATCTCACTAATATCTTTTCCATTCAATTTATGTCGAAGAATAAAGAAGGCATTATTACTGAGATCATGCGAATCAACGGGATGTAAATATGATTTTGAAAAGCCGGTTACATTTTCAAGCAATTGTTGAGTAAGTTGCCTGTTTTCTTCATTAAAATATACCTTTTCGACCTTTCCTTCAGGTGTGTTAATAACTTCAAGCATTGCAATTCTGCTATTATATTTTTCATAACAGGTATTATATTCTCTGCTTATTTCAGCAATAGAGTCTAAAAAATCTCTTGTTTTCCAGTCCCCAAATCCTGTCAAATCATCATTGAAGCCTAATATTCGTGCTATAACATGAACACCACCTGTTTCATGGCTAAGAAATCTTACATCCGTATCAGCTATAAACTCCATTTCATCTGGAATAAATATTTTCATTCCATGATTCTCTATATGATTTATTTCGCCTTTTATAAGATTAGCCATACCATAAAGAAGATTAGTTGAACCGTAATATAGTAGCAATGGTGCTATCTGAAGATTAGCTTCTTTTGCAGACTTATAGTATTCATATGCCTGTAATAATGATCCGGCTATGCAAGCAATGGTATCCTCATCTATCTCTTTCTCATGTTTTTTTGAGTATCTTTTGATATTTGCTTCGTATGTGTACTGGAGTATTTCTCTCCACAAATCATTCTCTGGATTTTCAGAAAAATAAGTAATCATACTATTCACGCCCCTATAAAAGATTCCCTTGAAGTGATACAAATATCCAGTATATCTACATTATACCACAAAACCAGTATTATTTCAAGGGAATTTTACTAAATATTCTATTATTTCTGCCCCGACTTCTTCAAATTACAATCCCTGCAAAGCATCTGCAAGTTCTCCGGAACGGTCTTTCCGCCTGCGTGCCAGGGAGTGATGTGATCGGCATGCATTCTGTCGAGTTCAAAATGTTTCTGACAAATCGGACAGATTCCATTTTGTTTGGCATAAGCAGTAGCTTTCTGACTATCGGTAAATGCTCTGATGCTGAGAACTTTTTCTTTTCCGCTTAAAAGATACTCATAAATCCCTTTTTTAGAGGTTACATCATCATCTGCCATAAGTTCGGTTATTCTTTTCTCTAACATATCTGGGTTATAGGAATTATTTCCAAACACATTATAAAACAATCCCCATTCAAGCCCTTTCATTTCCTTTCGATATTTCGGGAAGAGTGTGTTCACCCATGAAATAACGTTCTGGAAATAAAGCCATAATGCAGTGCCGTCTGAATCATGCTGATGTTCTGACATATATTCTTCAATGCTCTTATTTTCTTTTGAAGCGATCCACTTGATTGCCTTTTCAAGATAATCCTGACGGATCATTTCACCGCTGAGATATTTATTTCCGATCTTATATGCAGGACAACCATTCTTGGAAAAATATTTTTTGACATCTGTCAGCCATGGACCGGTATAAATCGCATTTCTCAGTTCCTGATCAGCAAGTTTTACACCTGCAATATTTATCGTCTTGAACCACTCCAGCTTTTCAAGATCATTTCCTTTGCATATGTAGATCATAAGCTTGTAATCCAGAATACGTTCTCTTTCAGTATTGGTGAGGTTATGAAAAGTTCTGTTATTGATTGAAAAATCTCCGCTGCAATACTGACAAATGCTGATCGTTCTTTGCTGTCCGTCAAGCAGTTCATAGTTTCCATTATCATCTTCGCACCAATACATCACATTCAAAGGAAAGCCTTTTGTCACAGTATCGATGACGGCATTGCGTTCTTTTTCCTTATAAACAAACTCTCGCTGAAAGGCTGGTCTGACGTTAAGTTTTCCACCAAATGCAATAACTCCGTTATCTGCACTATCTTTGTACCCATCGAATATTTCTCTGATCGTATGTTCTTCAAGTCTGATTTCCATTATTTTTCCTTCTTTCTAATCAAAATTCTTGCATAGCGAGGCTTACCATTAATCGCCACTCTTCCACCAACAAGGAACTCTTTTGGAACCGTATATCTGTCAAGACCGATAATTTCAAATTGTTCTGGATTGTATTTGTCAAGAAATGTAATAGGCACTCCCATTATCCCATAATAATCACATGGAATCTCTGAAACTTTGCTTACTTCAATCGCATTATAATTATCATAAGAAGGATATTCCTCTTCTGAATAGCTTTTATAAAGGATTAAATCCTCATGTCTTTTGCTGTGGTCAAGATTTGTATACCAACAAATATTTCCAAAACTTCTCCATTTTTGCCCACTCTCATCAACCCAAAACCGTGTTTCTCTCGCTTCATATGACTCCGGAACTGTAAATGCCATATCTCCGCACTTAAAGCCTAACCACAACCTATTTTCTTTGATTAGTGGGAAAACCTCCTTATATGTAATTGCGTTCTGATTTCCAATAATAATAAATTTTTTATCATACTCCATAAGCTGTGCAACGTATTCTCTGAAAAGGGAAAATGGGGGATTTGTCACAACAATATCAGCTTCTTTCAAATATTCAATACATTCAGCAGAACGAAAATCGCCGTCCCCCTTTAATATTTTCGGCTTATTCTTCTTTAAAATCAATTCAAAATCAGTCAGATCAACCGCACCATCGCCATTTTCATCTGTAACTTCAGAAATTTCAATGACATACGGTTTCTTTCCGCTGTAAGCAACGGAAATTACTTCTTCCTCGCCAAAAAATGTAAGCTGCGTATACATCACGGGAGAAGTCGTATAACAAGTTGCAATAAGCTTTTTCAATCCGAGAGCATTAAAATTCATTGCAAAATACTTCACAAAATTGCTCTCATAAGGGTCATCACAATTGCAGAAAACAATCTTATCCTTGAAATGTTCCTTATAATGCCTTAATTCGTTCTCTATGTCGACTAACTGAGTATAAAACTCATCTTTCTTTGCATTTTTCGCAGCAGAAAGATTTTCATTTTTGTTTGCCATTTTACTATGCCTTTCGATTTGATTATATATCATGTTTTTCATTTCAAACTTGATTATATATCAAGTAGTATACCATAAAATTGCATATTTATCAAGTGGTTTGGGGTATAATTTGAGTATACTACAAATTCTTGAGGTGCAAAATGGATGAAGTGTACGATTTCGGAGTAATTCTTCAAAAATTACGAAAAGAAAAAGGGTTTACGCAAGAGCAGCTTGCCCGTCTGATTCATAAAGAAAGTTCAATCATAAGCCGATATGAAAAAGGGTTGCAAAATCCAACCTTTGAAACGGTAAAAGAATTCGCCGCTATTTTTAACGTTTCAATGGATTATCTTGCAGGAATGGAAAAGCATTCAAATATTTCCACTTTTGGCATGAACCCAGAACAGATCGCTATTACTAAAAATCTTATTGAAGTTTTCAGAAAAAAGAACATATCAACGTTCCAAAAAATGGGCGTAGAACATTACCAGATTATAGGAAAGATTGCGGTAGAGTTATCAAAGGACAAATAAAATATCCCGACAAATCAGCATTACAGCTTCGATTTGTCGGGATTTATTTTTTGAGTAATTTTTTTACTGTTTCACACTCTTACTTTCCTCACACATACACCAAATCCGCATACACCGCCTCTCTCGCACACAACCTAAACATATTCTCCAAACCTTGAGCTTTGCAGAGATCACCAACAGCAAGTGACTGCTGATATTCCTTATCGTCAGCTTTCCACTTTTCAACCTGTCTTTCCATAGCATTTTCCACTGCCTTATCAAGTTCAGTCAGATAACTCAGAATTTCGCCGTTATTTACAAGTTTTCTCAGTCTGTCCTTGCGGTACTCCGCAGAATAATGCAGGTGATACTTGATATGCTCGGAACGGAATGCTGTTACTGTTGGCTCAGTATCAACTGTATTGTGTGTAACGGTAAGTGCATTGGTATCCAACACCCAGACCGACTTGTTTTTGCCGATCACCTGAACTTTGTCTTTGCTTCTGATAATCATAAAATTTTTCTCCTCATTCCAAATTCTTGCTTTTTATTGTGCTGTTGTATCTGAACTGCTGATAGTCGGAACTCAATCCACAAGCAGAGATAAAAGCCTCAGCCTTTTTCAGTTTGCGTGAAAGCTCGTCCTCACGGCTGATACGCTTTGATTACGCTTTTAATTTATCACGGGAAAAATGACGCCTATCTTCTTCTTTCTTTTTGTAATCATCCAGTTCCGAAGATACCGCATCAAGCCTTGCTTTCAACGCATTACGCTCCTGTATGGCTTCATCTCGTTCTCTGCAAAGCTTTTTCGTCTGTTTTTGTGAAATCACTTCTTTTTTGGCAAGTGCAGTTACATTTTCCCAATCTTCCTTGGAAACTGTGATTTTTCCACCGAAAACCGTTTTGCCTGTTACAACGCTGTCGATTTCTTTCAGCTTGACGTGCTTTTTGGCTGCCTTTTCAAGTGCTGCGTTGATTTTTTCTTTTTCAGTAATGATCTGAGCTTTTTCTTCTTCAAGCTGCCGGATTCTATCCTGATGCTCGCCGTATTCCTCGGTGGTATAGCTGTACCCTCTGGACTTCTTCGGCTCTGCAATTTCAACACCGTGAGCCTTGCAAATCTGGTGCAGGATTTCCCACTCTGTTAACCGCCAACGGTTGATTGCATTTGCACCTTTGCCGTGTCCCATTTCTTCGAGAGCTTTCGCCATAGCATTTCGGGTATCTAAACCATTGCTGAAATGCCCCACTGGAATATAGTCGATGTGCAGATGAGGAGTTGCTTCATCAAGGTGCATCACAGCATTGAACACATAGAAATTCGGATTTCTTTCTGAAAAGCCCTCCATGTACTCCCGTAAACAGGCAACAGCAATCTCCGAATCGGGAGTACCGACACCTGTATCATCTTTTGTCCCGATCTGGACTAAGTCTTCATAGAAACTCTTTTGCTTATTTGTCCCAGTGATAACACTTGCACTCGGTTCACGGCTGAACAGGTGATGAAAGTAGTCGGGGATACGGCGGTCATTTCGTTTCTGACGGGCATTGTATCTTTCTACTGCATCGCTGAAAAGAATATCATAAGCATCACTCAAATTCTGATGCACAAATGTAATGTTGTCCGCTGTTCGGGAACTGTCGATATTTTTGGCAGCAAATGCACGGTTATTGTGGGACAAGCTGCCCTTGCCCTGACACATTGAGATCGTCTTTTGACACATGGGAACACCTCTCTTTCTTTTTGAATTGACCCTCTGATGAGGGAATGCCCTATGGGCGAAACGGTTTGCAGCGATACGGAGATCGGTAAACCAGACGGCTCGGAGAGCCGAGTTACCTGCGGAATGCCGCCGGTAACCCCATAGCACTTTCGACAGCCTTACGGACTATCAAAAATGCTATCGGGGCTCTGCGAGGCTTGAACGGCGGATAAACCGCCAACGCCGTGACGATGTGTGACGATGGTGACGATGATTACACCGCTCACAAAACATCGTCACGACCGTCACGGACTGACACGCCAACCACTTGAAATTTACTCTTTTGATAACAAAGAAAAGAAAATCATGCGTCCGCTGTGGTTACGCTTATTCGTGTATCGAATGCTATAATCATTCATCAATCTGCCTGCATTGACATTGAGTTTCAGCGAAACCACATTCGGCTTCATATCAAGTCCAAGCTTTTCTATCAGTTCAGTCGCTGTACCCTGCCAAGTCGGATTTTCTTCTGTTACAAGATTGGCGATACATTCCAGCAACGGTTCGGGAGGTTCTTTCCAAAGCTCTGTTTCTGCTTTTTCAAAATTCCAGCAGAGTTTTTCTTCATCACGAATAAGATGGATTTTCTGATCTTGCTGATCACGGCCTGAAATTTCAAGTGTTGCCTTATTGGAAGTCCTGGTTTCCTTGTAAAGCATAAATGCTCCGTCTGCACAGCCAAGTAACCCATTTGTTCCTGAGATCATGTCGAAGTTATCAGATGACTTTTGCTTTCTCGTATGATGAACTAACAGCAGACATATTCCCCAACTGTCAGAGAACTGTTTCAGCTGATTGATGATCTCGTAATCTTTGGCATAGCTGTAAGAATCACTGTCCACCTCACGGATTTTTTGAAGTGTATCAATAATCACAAGCGTTGTGTCAGGGTGTTCTCGGATAAAACCACTCAGCTGATCGGTCAGACCATTTCCAAGCGGTTTGGACGATACGGAAAAGTACAAGTTTTCCGTACTGTCCGTTCCGAACATTCGGTACATTCGTTCCTGCAATCGTCTGTAATCATCTTCCAGTGCAAGGTAGAGAACCGTACCCTTTTTCACAGGATAGTCCCAAAGCGGAGTACCTGTGCTGACATGATAGGCAAGCTGTGCCATAAAGAAGCTTTTGCCGATCTTAGGTGAACCGACAAACAGATAAGTACCTTGATAGAGCAAGCCCTCAATAACAGGCGGTTTCTTGCTGTAAATATCCTGATACAGTTCCTGCATTGTGACTGTTTTCATGTATGACGGATCAATTTTCTTGAAAAAATCGTCAAAGGGGTTGAAATTTACATCTTGATCTGATATACTATGAGTAGATTGTTTTTCTAATGACTGCTCCGTATCTACGCCAATAGATACGTTCGGAGCGGTCATTTCTTTTTCTTCTGACATCAGGATTCTCCTTTCATTCCATTTAATGTGGTGTTGATGAGTCGTATCGTTTCAAGAAGTTCATCACTTACAGAACTATTTTCTATTCTCTGCAATTCTGAAAGCACTTCCGCAAGCTGATTTTTCAGAGCCTTATACACTCTCGGATTGCCCTGCACCACCACATCACGGCAGAGAAGCCTTTTTACGATGTAGTCCTGTTTGGTCAGTCCTGAAAGTGCCACTGCTGAATTTATCAGCTTTTCTTCTTCGGGAGATACCCGAAATCCGATGGTTCTGGAACGAAATCTGCCTTTGCTGTCAAGGTTTTTCGCTGACATTTGCGTTATCTCCTTTCTTCAACTCACTGAGTTTATTCGCCATTTCCGCCTGTTTCGACGGAAACAGATGTGCATAGCGGTATGTGATCTCAATGCTCTCATGTCCCACACGATCTGCAATAGCAACAGCCGAAAACCCAAGTTCGATTAGAAGCGAAACATGGCTGTGACGCAGATCATGGATACGGATACGCTTCAAACCCGTTTCTTTTACCCCTCTGTCCATCTCGTGATGCAAATAACTCTTGGATATTGTGAAAATACGCTCATCTGATTTCTGATCGTAAAGCATACGGAGATAGTCCTGCATCTCCTCACAAAGAAAATCAGGCATTTCAATGGTACGGTTGCTTTTCTTGGTTTTCGGCTCTGTAATAACGTCCTGCCCCTTGATACGCTGATAGGACTTGTTAATGCGGAGCTTTCGATTCTGGAAATCAAAGTCCTCTGGTGTGAGAGCCAACAGTTCGCCAAGACGGATACCGCACCAATACAGCATTTCAAAGGCATAAAACGAAACTGGTTTGTCCATCATGACCTCAGAAAACTGCATATATTCGTCCTTTGTCCAGAAGTTCATCTCTTTGGCATTCTTTACGCCAATACTTCCAGCTTTGGCAGCTGGGTTTACGCCAAGATCATAGTAGCGAACCGCATGGTTAAAGATACAGGAAAGCTGATTGTGCAGATTCTTCAAATACGTTTCCGAATAGGGCTTTCCGTTTTTGTCACGGTGACGAAGCAGTTCATTCTGCCACGAAAGCACATCTCTTGCCTGAATATCCTTCATCGGTTTATCCCCGAAATAAGGGAGGATTTTCGACTGAATGACGTGTGCCTTATGTTCCCATGTATTCTGTTTCAAGCGAGATCTCATATCCTGTTCATACAGCTTGTAGAAGTCCTTAAGCAGCATATCAAGGTCACTGTTTGCCTGAAGCAGAAATCTTCGCTCCCAGTTCTGTGCCTCACGTTTGGTAACAAAGCCACGCTTGCACTTTTGTTTTCGCTCCCCCTGCCAGTCCTCATAACGAACCATAGCATACCAAGTGCCGTTTTTATCCTTATATACGGGCATTATTCCTCACCAGCTTTCTTTTTGGGAGGGTTCACCGAGTACACTCGCTCGTTAAAGTACTCACGGTTCACTCTGCCTGTTACTGTGATAAACCCTTTGTCGGAAAGTTCCTGATTGAGTTTACGAATGATTTTGTACGCATAGGCAACAGAGATCTCCATAACCTCAGCAACTTCCTCTGCACGAATAAATTTTTCTGACATATACATTTGTTCCTTTCTGTGTTCTGTATTCGCAAAATCTGTTCTAAACATTTTTGCTTAATTCCATTATACTAAACAAATTTGCTTTTGTCAAGATACTTTTGCGTATTTTTCTAAATTTTTTTGTTTAGCATCTCTTGACTGACTTAAACATATATGTTATAATGATTCTACTAACAGAACGATATTATAAGGAGTAAACCACCATGAGTATAATGGGAGATAAAATACACCGTATCCGTGATTTCCGTGGAATGACACAGAAGCAGCTCGGTATGGCTGTCGGATTTGATGAGAAATCCGCCGATGTCCGCATCGCACAGTACGAATCAGGCACTCGTACACCAAAACAAGCACTTGTGGAACGGCTTGCCGAGGTGCTTGATATAAACCCTCGTTTCCTTGCTGATGATGAAATTCTCGGAGCGGAGGGCGTTATGATGATGCTCTTTGAACTGGACGAACATTACCCGATCAGCGTTGAGGACTGTACAGATGAGGACGGAAACAAACGTAAGGGCATTATTTTCGGCTCTATTCTTCTGAACGACTTCTTTGCGGAGTGGCAGAGACGAAAAAAAGACCTTGCTGACGGTAAGATCAGCAAGGCCGAATATACAGAATGGAAGCTTAACTGGCCGAAAACGACCGATGACTGCGGTAAACATGAACCCTCGAAAGAGTGGCGTGACCTGTAAACCGCCTGAAATGCAGAACATTTCAGTTTTACTTCCTGTTATCAAATTGTTATCACTGAGATTTTAAGGCTTTAAAAACGACGTAAATTCGGCATTTTTGAAGTCTTGTTTTTTATTCCCACTCGATCGTAGCCGGCGGCTTTGTGGTAATATCATACACAACGCGGTTGATATTCTTGACCTCGTTGACGATACGGGCAGAGATCACTTCCAGCACCTCATACGGAATCCGTGCGAAGTCTGCGGTCATGAAGTCCGTGGTAGTTACCCCGCGGAGAGCCAGTGTGTAGTCATAGGTTCTTCCGTCGCCCATTACACCAACGGAACGCATATTGGTCAGCACTGCGAAGTACTGGTGAATGCTCCGGTCCAGTCCGGCCTTGGCGATCTCCTCACGGAAGATCCAGTCAGCGTCCTGCAAAATGGACAGCTTTTCGTCGGTGATTTCGCCGATGATACGAATCGCCAGCCCCGGACCCGGGAACGGCTGCCGCCATACCAGATTTTCCGGCAGACCCAGTTCAATACCCAGCTGACGCACTTCGTCCTTGAACAGCAGCCGCAGCGGTTCGATAATTTCCTGAAAGTCCACATAATCCGGCAGACCGCCCACGTTGTGGTGGGACTTGATGACAGCTGCATCACCGGTGCCGCTTTCGATCACGTCCGGATAAATGGTGCCCTGTGCCAAAAAGTCTACCGTGCCCAGTTTCTTGGATTCCCGTTCGAAAGCACGGATAAATTCCTCGCCGATCGTCTTACGCTTGGTTTCCGGATCGGAAACGCCGTTGAGCTTTTCCATGAAAGCAGCCTTGGCGTTGACGCGGATAAAGTTGATGTCCTTGTCTGCAAATGCAGCTTCTACTTCGTCGCCTTCGTTCTTCCGCAGGAAGCCGTGGTCTACGAAAATACAGGTCAGCTTCTTGCCGACTGCACGGGACAGCAGTGCCGCACAGACAGAACTGTCTACGCCGCCGGACAGTGCCAGCAGTACCCGACCGTCGCCGACTTTTTCCCGAATCTGGGCAATAGCAGTTTTCGCATAGTTGCCCATGGTCCAGTCGCCGGTGCAGCCGCAGACATTTTTCAAAAAGCCGTCCAGCATCGTCAGACCCTGCTGAGTGTGGTTCACTTCCGGATGAAACTGTACTGCATACAGCTTCCGTTCCGGATTTTCCATAGCAGCTACCGGACAGTTCTCTGTATGTGCCGTAACGGTAAAGCCCTCCGGTACTTCCGAGATGTAGTCGGTGTGGCTCATCCACGAAATTGCCTGTTCCGGTAGTTCTTCGCTGCTGAACAGAGCACTGGACTTGTCATAAGTGGTTTCTGTTTTGCCGTATTCCGAGGTGGTGCAGGTCGCCACCTTACCGCCGAGAGTATACGCCATCAGCTGACAGCCGTAGCAGATGCCCAGGATCGGGATACCCATTTCAAAAATTTCTTTGGCGATATGCGGCGATTTTTCATCGTAAACGCTGTTCGGACCGCCGGTGAAGATAATACCCACCGGTTTCCGTGCTGCAATTTCCTCCAGCGGTGTGGTATAGCGAATCACTTCGCAGTAAACGCCGCATTCCCGCACGCGTCTGGCAATAAGCTGATTGTACTGACCGCCGAAGTCCAGTACCAGAACCAGTTGATTTTCCATAGGTTACGTTTCCTTTCTGTGTCACATTCGCCGATGCGGCGAAAATCTTTCTCTTTAGGAAACACTGCACAAAGCTTGTGCGTAAGATGCGTCGTCAGATTTTTCGGCAGATTGCCTAGAAATTCCGCAGGCATACTTTCGTATGGCAAGGGATTTCTGGGCAATATGACGGAAAATCTGCACGCAGATTGCGTGCAAAGCCGTCAGGCGGGCTTTATGCAGTGTTTCCTTATATTATGCCACTTTTTCCGAAAAAAAGCAAGTGTTTTTTATGAAGATACAAAAAATCAGATTTTCTCCACTGCCGTTTCGGCAATGTACTGTTCTTTCCACTGCTTCAGCTGCTGCATGTGAGGCTGCCGCAGGTGTGTCTGTTGCTGTCCCTCCGATGCCCATTTTTCCACCAGCAGGATCTTTTCCGCATCGGCAACGGCAGCGTAATAGGCATACTCCAGACAACCGTCCTCCTGCCGCACGATCTCCTGCAAACTGTTCTCCTGAACGGCACGCAAAAACGCCTCCCGACAATGGGGCTTCGCCGTATAAGTCACCAATAATATCATGCTGCCTGCTCCTTATGTTTGTCAAAAACGGTAATGAACCGGAACCGTTTATCCAGCCAGTCCCCGACAATGCCTACGCCTTTCCCCATGGTCAGTGCCGCAGCGATCGTTCCCACGCCCAGTCCGTCCAGATGCCCCAGACAGAAAAAAGTCAGACCGGCAGTCACCGCCAGACAAGTCACATCAAACCCGATCTTGATCTTCGGGTATCCCACAGAAGTAATGTCCGACAATTCCCGCGGGAACAGGTCGGTGGGAATGATCGGCAGCCCGCACCGGTTGGACAGGGCAATGCCGATACAGATCAGCACGTAGCTGATGAGAAAATACAGTACCCGCATGGGCAGTGATGCGGGCAAAACGCCGATCCACCACTCGTGGAAATCCAGCAGTTCTCCGAACACAAAGCCCACCACAAAGCTGAACAGGTACGGCGGCACAAAGCGTTTCCGCATGACCATCAGGCTCAGCACCAGCAAGCCCTGAAACAGATACGTCCACGTGCCAAGCGTCAGCCGCGGCAATACCTCCGAAAAGGCAAACGGCACACTGGAAATCGCGGAAATGCCTGCTCCGGAATAGAGCATCAGCACCACGCCAAGGCTGTTGATACAGACTGCCGCCGCCAGCATCAGTTCCCCGCGAAGGGTGTGCAGTTCTTTTGTTGTGTTCTCCATTTTCTCAAACGCCTCCTATAGGAATACGAATACGCAAAAAGCAGTATAGGCAATACCGCACAAAGATTGTGCGACAGATGCGTCGTCAAATTTTTCGTCAGATGAAACAAAAAGCGGAGTGAATACTTGATGTATTCACGAGCATTTTTGTGAAATATGACGGGAAATTTGCAAGCAGATGGCGTGCAAAGTCGCCAGACGCTCTTTGTGCGGTATTGCCTATAGGAGCCTGCTTTCCTTTTGAAAACAGGCTCCTATCACATCATATTACAAAAAAAGGAATTTTTCAAGGACATTTCTGCGGAACAGATGCAACGATTCTGGTAAAAGTTCTCATTCAAATACCCGATACTTTTTCTCGTTGTGTCCGTAGGCACTGACCACAAGCCCCAGTGCAACGTACATGCTCACAGTTGCCGTACCGCCGGCACTGATAAAGGGCAGCGGCACACCGATAACCGGAGCCACCTTCAGCACCATGCCGATATTCATGACACAGTGGATAAACAGCATACAGAACACACCGGTACAAAGGAACATGCCCATTTTGTCCTTGGTGTTGAAGCCGTCATAGAGCACTTTCAGACAGAGGAATATCAGTACCAGCACCACAGCAACTGCACCGACAAATCCCAGTGCCTGCCCCACCTGTGCAAACATAAAGTCATTGTGAATTTCCGGAACAGAAACATAGTTTTCCTTGCCGGCATGCAGCCCCACGCCGAAAATTTTTCCGTTGGACAGGGCTTCCAGACCACGGTCCTGCTGATACTCGATATTCTCCGGATCTGTGCCGGGGTGCAGCAGCACCAGAATTCGTTTTTTATGAGTGTCCCCCAATATGAAATTCCACGCAGCGACCAGTGCCAGCGGAATGGCAATGAGAAATGCCAGCACATATTTCCATGAGATCTTCGCCGCAAAGAGCATACCCAGAAAAACCACCGCAAACACGATCGCCGTACCATAGTCCCCCTGCAAGGCGATCAGCCCCGTGGGGATCGCTCCGTGAACACACAGCAGCAGCATGTGCAGGGGCTTGTTCATGTTGCTCTCATCTTTGGCAAGGTGCAGGGAAAATGTCAGGATAAACGCCAGCTTCAGCACTTCCGAGGGCTGGAACTGGATAAAGCCCAGATTCAGCCACGCCTGGTCATCGGCACCGGCACGCTTGTGTCCCAACGCCGTAAAGGTCAGCAGCGTCAGCACCAGTGCCACCGGAGCATACAGGAACCAGAGCCGGACGAGTTTGTGGTAATCGATCGCCGAGAGCACCAGCAGGCAAGCCAAACCCAGTCCGCAGGAGAGCAGCTGCGTCCGGTAATAGCTGGAGCCCACAGAACTGATAATGTGATTCTGCCAGATCGAGTACAGCAGGATAATGCTCAGCACAGAACAGAGCAGTGCTGCCAGAATCAGCGGCTTGTCCAGCCGCCGCCAGTAGACCATCAGCGGGCTTACTGGTTTTTCACGTTTGTTGGATTTGTATGATCGGTTCATGAAATGTCCTTTCTTTCAGGCAATATCTATCAGCCGTTAGTGCCCCAGTATTTCCGATCCAGACTGCGGAACTGGGCGGCTGCGGCAATGTGCTGTTTCCGAATGATCTCGCTGCCGTCCAGATCGGCAATGGTTCTGGCAACTTTCAGAATCCGGTCATAGGCACGGGCACTCAGCCCCAGCTTATCGAACACAGCACGGAGCAGTGCCGTTGCGGCATCGTCCATGGGACAAAAGTCCTGTAGCATGCCTGCCGGAATCGCTGCGTTGCAGAAAATGCCCGTTCCGGCAAACCGCTGGTTCTGTAGTTCCCGAGCCGTCTGCACCCGCTGCCGGATCGCCGCCGACGATTCCGCCTTTGCCTTTGCAGAGAGAGAATCGAACGACACCGGCTCTACTTCAATATGCAGATCAAACCGATCCAGCAGCGGACCGGAAATGCGGTTCAGATACTGCCGCACCTGCCGTTCGGAACAGGTACACTTCCGCTTCGGGTGCCCGTAGTAGCCGCAGGGACAGGGGTTCATGGCTCCCACCAGCATAAACGAACAGGGATAGGAAACCGTTCCCGCCGCACGGGTGATGGTAACTTTGCGATCCTCCAGCGGCTGCCGCATGATCTCCAGTGTCAGATGGTCGAACTCTGCCAGTTCGTCCAGAAACAGCAGTCCGTTATGGGCAAGGGAAATCTCCCCCGGACGGGGCACTGTCCCGCCGCCCACCAGACCGGCTCCGGAAATGGTGTGGTGCGGCGAACGGAACGGGCGGCGTGTCATCAGCGGGTGTTTGCCGTCCAGCAAGCCGGCAATGGAATAGATCTGCGTGGTTTCCATGGACTCCGCGGTAGTCATTGCCGGCAGGATCGACGGGATCCGCTTGGCAAGCATGCTCTTGCCGCTGCCGGGGCTGCCGATCATCAGGGCATTGTGCCCGCCTGCTGCGGCAATTTCCAAGGCGTACTTTGCATTCTGCTGTCCCTTGACATCGGCAAAGTCCAGCATTTCCTCGTACTCCTCCGGCTGGGGCGTATAGGGTTCCTGCGGACGAATTGCCGGACCAGTGTCCTCGTTCAGGTGGGCAATCAGTTCTCCCACGCTGTGCACACCGTACACCGGTATTCCTGCCGCGGAAGCTTCAGAAGCATTCTCCGCCGGCACATACAATTCCGTCACGCCGTTCTGGGCGGCAAGCAGTGCCATAGGCAGCACACCGCTGACAGAACGCACCAGTCCGGACAGGGAAACTTCCCCGATAAAACAGCGGCTGGCGGGCTGTGCCGGAATCCGTTCCATGCACACCAGAATCCCCAGCAGAATCGCCAGATCGTGCATGGTGCCGATTTTCTTCACGTCCGCCGGAGCCAGATTCACTGTGATCAGGCGGGCAGGAAGGGCAATGGACAGGCTGGACAGAGCCGAACGGATTCGTTCCCGACTCTCCCGCACCGAGGTATCCGGCAGACCGACAATTTCCATTTGCGGTTTGCCGCGGTTCATGCTGACTTCTACATCTACAGAAAAGGCATTCAGCCCGAACAGTCCTAAACTTTTCAGTTGGGTAAACAAAAGGGTTCACCTCGTTTTTTCAAATGCTGTCCCGTCATTGCGGCGGAACAGTTCTTCCGGCAGCACCGTGCAAAACCGGCATGCGGAACTGGTGCGGTGCCGCCTCTATCAGTATAGCATGATTCACAAAAAATGTAAAGACAATCTGCAAGAAAGATTTTGGGCAACACCGCACAAAGCTTGTGCGTAAGGTGCGTTGTCAGATTTTTCGGCAGATTGCCTAGGGCAATACCGCACAAAGATTGTGCGACAGATGCGTCGTCAAATTTTTCGTCAGATGAAACAAAAAGCGGAGTGAATACTTGATGTATTCACGAGCATTTTTGTGAAATATGACGAGAAATTTGCAAGCAGATGGCGTGCAAAGTCGCCAGACGCTCTTTGTGCGGTATTGCCCTAGAAATTCCGCAGGCATACTGCCGTATGGCAAGGGATTTCTGGGCAATATGACGGAAAATCTGCACACAGATTGCGTGCAAAGCCGTCAGGCGGGCTTTGTGCGGTGTTGCCTTTGCTGTCTGCGGCGGTTCCGTCCGGCTTGTGCAAGTTGACGAAAAAGAAGCAGGATAGCACGTGCTTCAGCGGCATTCCTACAAAAATAAAAAAACGCCCTTGACAAAAGAACGCTTGCATTATATAATAATAAAATGTATCGTAATGTGTCAATGCACATTTCAGCAGAATAGTATACCACATTCCGACCTCGTCTGTCAAGTCCTTTTTTTCAAATCACAGAAAAAGATTTTCCGCTGTGTGCGGAAGGTTGTAAAGGAAACAGGCGAATTTTTGTCTGACAAAGAGTTAAGGAGGTTTTTCGCCAATGGTGCATGTTACGCCAAAGCAGTGCGGGAAAAACGTTCGTATGAACTTCGGTAAGATCAACGAAGTTCTGGAAATGCCGAACCTGATCGAGGTACAGAAGAACTCGTACAAGTGGTTCCGTGAAAAGGGACTGCGGGAAGTTTTTCGTGACGTTTCTTCCATTACAGACTACAACGGCAATCTGGTACTGAACTTTACCGATTACCGCATCGATGACACCCCGAAATATACCATTGCAGAATGCAAGGAACGCGACGTGACCTATGCAGCACCGCTGCGTGTGACTGCAACGCTCTGGAACAAGGAAACCGGTGAAGTCAAGGAGAGCGAGATCTTCATGGGCGACTTCCCCCTGATGACCGAAAGCGGCACCTTTGTCATCAACGGTGCAGAACGTGTTATCGTTTCCCAGCTGGTGCGTTCGCCGGGCGTATACTACGCTTCGGAAAAGGATAAGACCGGTAAGGACCTGTTTAAGGCTACTGTCATTCCGAACCGCGGTGCATGGCTGGAATATGAAATGGATTCCAACGATGTGGTCTATGTCCGCATCGACAAGAACCGCAAGATCCCGATCACCACATTTATCCGTGCTCTGGGCACCGGCACAGACGAAGAAATTGCCGAGATGTTCGACAACGACGAGCGTCTGTCCCAGACCATTATCCAGAAGGATTCCACCAAGAACACGGAAGATGCTCTGATCGATGTATACAAGAAGCTGCGTCCGGGTGAACCGCCTACGGTGGAAAGTTCCCTGACACATCTGAACAACCTGTTCTTCGACGCGAAGCGGTACGATCTGTGCCGGTTCGGCCGTTACAAGTACAACAAGAAGCTGGGCATCGCCAGCCGTCTGGCAGGTCACGAGCTGACACGTCCGGTGGCAGACGAAGCGACCGGCGAAATCCTCTTTGATGCAGGCGTGACTCTGACTTTCGATCAGGCAATGCAGATTCAGGATGCCGGCATCAAGGAAGCCTATATCAAGGCAGAAACCAAGGAATATTTTGTCACCGAGTCCGGCGAAAACGAGATCCGCTTCATTGAAAAGGAAGCCAAGGTCATCGGCAACGGCATGGTAGACATTGCAAAATATGTGGATTTCGACTGCGAAGCACTGGGCATCAGCGAAAAGGTTCGCTACGCTGTTCTGCGGGAGATCCTCGACAGTGCGTCCAGCGAAGACGAACTCCGCACCGCGATCCGCAAGCGTGCAGATGAACTGGTGCCGAAGCACATCATTCTGGACGACATCTACGCAACGATCAGCTACTTCCTGAACCTGTGCGACGGCATCGGCAACGTCGATGACATCGACCATCTGGGCAACCGCCGTATCCGTTCGGTAGGCGAACTGCTCCAGAACCAGTTCCGCATCGGCTTCACCCGTATGGAACGCGTGATCCGGGAACGCATGAACTTACAGGCACAGGATAACGATGTGCTCACCCCGCAGGCACTGGTCAACATTCGTCCGGTGACTTCTGCGATCAAGGAATTCTTCGGTTCCTCTCCGCTGTCCCAGTTCATGGATCAGAACAACCCGCTGGCAGAACTGACTCATAAGCGTCGTCTGTCCGCACTGGGCCCGGGCGGTCTGTCCCGTGACCGTGCCGGATTCGAAGTTCGTGACGTACACTACAGCCACTACGGCAGAATGTGCCCGATCGAAACACCGGAAGGTCCGAACATCGGTCTGATCTCCTATCTGGCAACTTTCGCAAGAATCAACCAGTACGGCTTCATTGAGGCTCCGTACCGCAAGGTGGACAAGGAAACCGGCTGCGTCACCGACGAAGTGGTTTATATGACTGCCGACATGGAAGATAACTACATTGTCGCACAGGCAAACGAACCGCTGACAGAAGACGGTCACTTTGCAAATGCCAAGGTTGCAGGCCGTTTCCGCGATCAGATTCTGGAAATCGAAGCAGAACGCGTTGACTTTATGGACGTTTCCCCGAAAATGGTAGTTTCCGTGGCAACTTCTATGATCCCGTTCCTCGAAAACGATGATGCAAACCGTGCGTTGATGGGTTCCAACATGCAGCGGCAGGCTGTGCCGCTTCTGAAAACCGAGCGTCCGTTCGTCGGCACCGGTATGGAATACAAGGCTGCCGTAGACTCCGGCGTTTGCGTTGTATCAGAATATGATGGTGTCATCGACTCCGTTTCCGCAGACGAGATCGTTCTGGTGGACGACGAGCACAAGACACATAAATATGTACTCCAGAAGTACAAGCGTTCCAACCAGTCTACCTGTGTCAACCAGCGTCCGATCGTCGATGCCGGCGAACGGGTACACAAGGGACAGGTACTGGCAGACGGTCCGGCAACTGCAGACGGCGAAATTTCGCTGGGTAAAAATGCTCTGATCGGCTTCATGACATGGGAAGGCTACAACTACGAGGACGCCGTTCTGCTGAACGAACGTCTGGTAAGAGAAGATGTCTTTACTTCCGTGCACATTGAAGAACTGGAGATCGAGTGCCGTGACACCAAGCTGGGACCGGAAGAAATCACCCGCGACATTCCGAACGTGGGCGACGATGCCCTGAAGGATCTGGACGAAAACGGTATTATCCGCATCGGTGCGGAAGTACATGCCGGCGATATTCTGGTTGGTAAGGTCACCCCGAAGGGCGAAACGGAACTGACCGCAGAAGAACGCCTGCTGCGTGCAATCTTCGGCGAAAAGGCTCGCGAAGTCCGCGACAACTCCCTGAAGGTGCCCCACGGTCAGGCTGGTATTATCGTGGATGTCAAGATCTTCACCCGCGAAAACTGCGACGAACTCTCTCCGGGCGTAAACCAGCTGGTTCGCTGCTACATCGCACAGAAGCGTAAGATCTCTGTCGGCGACAAGATGGCAGGCCGTCACGGTAACAAGGGTGTCGTTTCCCGTATTCTGCCGGAAGAAGATATGCCGTTCCTGCCGGACGGCACACCGCTGGACATCGTCCTGAACCCTCTGGGCGTACCTTCCCGTATGAACATCGGACAGGTTTTGGAAGTGCATCTGGGTATGGCTGCCAAGGCTCTGGGCTGGCACATCATGACACCGGTATTCGACGGTGCACACGAAGATGACATTCGTGCATGCTTCCGCGAAGCCAACGAAAAGAACGCTTCGCACCGCGATGATCCGTTCGATCTGAAGCCGATGCAGAAGGTCATCAACCCGAAGGCTCTGGAGATGAACGAAGACGGTAAGTTTACGCTGTATGACGGCAGAACTGGTGAAAAGTTCGACAACCGCGTTACTGTCGGCTACATGTACTACCTGAAACTCCACCACCTGGTTGACGATAAGATCCACGCACGTTCCGTTGGTCCGTACGCTCTGGTTACCCAGCAGCCTCTGGGCGGTAAGGCTCAGTTCGGCGGTCAGCGTTTCGGCGAAATGGAAGTTTGGGCACTGGAAGCATACGGTGCAGCTTACACCCTGCAAGAGATCCTGACTGTCAAGTCCGACGATACCGTAGGCCGTGTCAACACCTATGAGGCGATCGTCAAGGGACAGAACGTACCGAAGCCGGGTCTGCCGGAATCCTTCAAGGTACTCATCAAGGAAATGCAGTCCCTCGGTCTGGACGTAAAGGCTCTGGACAAGGATCAGAACGAGATCGACCTCAAGTCCAACTTCGAGGAAGAAGAAGCGATCATTCCGCAGCCGGTCAGTGCAGCTGATGATGATCCGTCCTTTATGGGAACTTCTACAGACTATGAAGGTGCAGACAGAGATATGGAAGATGCCGGCATGTCCTTCAAGGATGGCAATCCGACAGATGATGATCTGCTGGGCGACAGCATCGGCGGCAGCAGTCACACAAGTTCCTACAGCGACGATGACGATCTGCTGGGCGACGATTTCAGCATCGGCGAAAGCTTTGACGACACAGACGACGATGATCTGCTGTAATTCTCAAGAACACTCGCCTTTGAGCGATTTTGATATACACACCAACAGACAGGCAGCGGACGGCAGGTTCCGTTCGCTTCTCCTGTTTCCTCGTTGATATATAGGAGGTAACGGTTTGGAATTTAACACTTTTGAATCTATCAAGATTTGTCTTGCTTCTCCGGATCGTATCCGGGAATGGTCTTACGGTGCAGTTGAGCGTCCGGAAACGATCAACTACCGTACCCAGAAGCCGGAACGCGACGGTCTGTACTGTGAGCGTATCTTCGGGCCGACCAAGGACTGGGAGTGCCACTGCGGCAAGTTCAAGAAGATCCGTTTTAAGGGAAAGATCTGCGACCGCTGCGGCGTAGAAGTTACCCGTGCCAAGGTTCGCCGTGAACGTATGGGGCACATCGAACTGGCTGCTCCGGTTTCCCACATCTGGTACTTTAAGGGCACACCGTCCCGTATCGGTCAGATGCTGGAAATCTCCCAGAAGCGTCTGGAAGAAGTCCTGTACTTCACCAAGTTTATCGTACTCGATCCGGGCAACACCGAGCTGGTGCCCAAGCAGCTGCTCACCGATAAGGAATACCACTCCTATCGGGAAAAGTACGGCGACGAATTCGAAGCCGGCATGGGTGCAGAAGCTATTCAGAAGCTGCTCAAGCAGATCGATCTGGACGAACTGGCAGCCGAACTGAAAACTGAACTGGCTGGGCTGGCTTCCGGTCAGAAGCGTGTCAAGCTGCTGAAGCGTCTGGAGATCGTAGAAGCATTCCGTCAGTCCGGCAACCGTCCGGAATGGATGATCATGGACGTGGTACCGGTCATTCCGCCGGATCTGCGTCCGATGGTCATGCTGGACGGTGGCAGATATGCGACATCAGACCTGAACGATCTGTATCGCCGCGTGATCAACCGTAACAACCGTCTGAAGCGTATGCTGGAACTGGACGCTCCGGAAATCATCGTCCGCAACGAAAAGCGTATGCTGCAGGAAGCTGTCGATGCCCTCATCGACAACGGCAGACACGGCAGACCGGTCACCGGTCCGAACAACCGTGCTCTGAAATCCCTGTCCGACATGCTGAAAGGTAAGCAGGGACGTTTCCGTCAGAACCTGCTGGGTAAGCGTGTTGACTACTCCGGCCGTTCTGTTATCGTTGTCGGACCGGAACTGAAAATGTATCAGTGCGGTCTGCCGAAGGAAATGGCTCTGGAACTGTTCAAGCCGTTTGTCCTGAAGCGTCTGGTAGACACCAAGGTCATCGCCAACATCAAGAGTGCCAGAAAAATGGTAGACCGTGCTTCTGCGGAAGTATGGGACGCTCTGGAAAATGTCATTCATGACCACCCCGTTCTGCTGAACCGTGCTCCTACCCTGCACCGTCTGGGTATTCAGGCGTTCGAACCGGTTCTGGTAGAGGGTCGTGCTCTGAAGCTGCACCCGCTGGTATGCTCTGCATTCAACGCCGACTTCGACGGCGACCAGATGGCTGTGCACCTGCCGCTGTCTGCGGAAGCACAGGCAGAAGCCCGTTTCCTGATGCTGGCTGCCAACAACCTGCTGAAGCCGTCTGACGGCCGTCCAGTTGCTGTGCCGACACAGGATATGGTACTGGGTTCCTACTACCTGACCATGGAAAAGGACGGCGAAAAGGGCGAGGGCAAGGTCTTTCGCGATGTCAACGAAGCCCTCATGGCTTATCAGGAAGGCGACGTTTCCATTCATGCAAAAATCAAAGTCCGCATCACCAAGGACATCGGTGAAAAGCGGGTTTCCAAGATCATCGACTGCACCGTCGGCCGCCTGATCTTCAACGAAAATATCCCCCAGAATCTGGGCTATGTAGACCGTACCAATTCTGACAAGCAGTTCGATCTGGAAGTTACATTCCTGGTCGGCAAAAAACAGCTGGGTCAGATCATTGACCGCTGCATCAAGATCCACGGCACTGCCACCACTTCGGAAGTGCTGGATAAGATCAAGGCAACCGGCTTCAAGTACTCCACCAAGGCTGCGATCACGGTTGCTGTCTGCGATGCGATTATCCCGAAGGAAAAGTGGGACATCGTCAACGCAGCAGATGCACAGGTCGATGACATCACGGCGGAATACGAATACGGTTATATCTCCGCCGCAGAAAAGTCCAAGCGGTTCATCGAGATCTGGAACAAGGCTACCAACGACGTTACCACTGCCCTGCAGAACGGTCTGGACCGGTATAACCCCATCTTCATGATGGCGGACTCCGGTGCCCGTGGTAGTATTTCCCAGATCCGTCAGCTGGCAGGCATGCGTGGTCTGATCGCCAACACTTCCGGTGCGACCATCGAAATGCCGATCCGTTCCAACTATCGTGAAGGTCTGAACATTCTGGAATACTTCATCTCCTCCCGTGGTGCCCGTAAGGGTCTGGCAGATACCGCACTGCGTACCGCCGACTCTGGTTATCTGACCCGTCGTCTGGTAGACGTTTCTCAGGATGTTATCATTCGTGAACAGGACTGCGGTGCAACCGACGGTCTGGAGATCTACGAGATCCGCAACGGCAACGAGCTGATCGAAAAGCTGGCAGAACGTCTGACCGGTCGTTATCTGGTAGACGATCTGCGTGACCCACAGACCGGCGAGCTTATCATCTCCAAGAACAAGATGATCACCGAAGCCGATGCACAGAAGATCGTGGATTCCGGCGTAGAGCGTATCAAGATCCGTTCTGTCCTCATGTGCCGTGCAAAACAGGGTGTGTGTGCAAAGTGCTATGGTGCAAACCTCGCACACGGCAATCTGGTTTCCATCGGTGAAGCTGTCGGCGTTATCGCTGCACAGTCTATCGGTGAACCGGGTACACAGCTGACCATGCGTACCTTCCATACCGGTGGTATCGCCTCCGCAGAAGACATCACACAGGGTCTTCCCCGTGTCGAAGAACTGTTCGAGAGCCGTCACCCGAAGAATGCTGCGATCCTGTCCCGCCTCGATGGTGTGGTACACATCGAAGAAGTCAAGACTTCCCGCACCATTATCGTCACCAACGAAGAAACCCACGCATCGGAATCCTATCCGATCCACTATAACTTCAAGATTCGTGTTCGCGAAGGCGAATTCATCAAGAAGGGTACCCGCATGACCGAAGGCAACGTCTTCCCGGGTGATATTCTGAACATTCTGGGCGTTCAGGCGGTTCAGGACTATATCATCAGCGAAGTACAGAAGGTTTACCGTCTGCAGGGTGTAGACATCAACGACAAGCACATTGAAGTTATCGTCCGCCAGATGCTCCGCAAGGTCAAGGTAGACGATCCGGGCAGCAGCTATCTGCTGCCGGGCACCATGGTAGACCGCCGCAAGATCATGGAAGTCAACGACGGATTGCAGGAACGCATCAACAACGGCGAAACCGAAGTGGCTCTGGTCACTGTAGAGCCGATGCTTCAGGGTATCACCAAGGCATCCTCCAGCTCCGACAGCTTCCTGTCTGCCGCTTCCTTCCAGGAAACCACAAAGGCTCTGACCGATGCGGCAATTCGCGGCAAGAGCGACTATCTGTATGGTCTGAAAGAAAACGTTATTATTGGTAAGCTGATTCCGGCTGGTACTGGTATCGATGTGTACAACAACGTAAAGCCGGTCAAGAATGATGCTTATCTGGAACACACCGGTTCCTCCATGCCGCCTTCCACCATTCCGTCCTCTTTGAGCTAACGGTATGCAGCGGCGTTGGAAACAAGTGCTTTGCAGCCTGTTAGGCGTACTGCTTCTGGCAGGAAGCCTGCTGACAGTTCCGGCTGCGGCGGCAGAAACCACTGCCCCGCAGACTACTGCGGCAGAATCCACAGACGATGCAAAGGACAGCGGAAATACCAGACAGATCGTGCAAACGCTGGTCATTTTCACAGTGACATGCGGCGTGACTGCATTTCTGGTCATGCGTCCCAGTTTGAAAAAGCTGAAGGCTGCCAAGGAACAAGCGGCATCTGACGGCAATTCCGCAGACAAAACAAAATAAAGGCAAAACCGCCCGCAGCAAAGGAATTTTCCCAAGCTGCGGGCGGGTTTGGTTTTTGCGAGAGCATACAAAAACAACAGGGCAGGTCAACCCCCATTGACCTGCCTTGTTGTCGTTCTTGTCATTTTTTCATTTTTACCCGAATACGCAATTTTTGGTGTACGCCACTATCTGGCTTTTACCATGACATCATAGCATAAAAACGTCAATCCCTCCGCAGGCAGGCTGTGAAATGCCTGTGCGTGATACCCCTGTTTCAGATACATTGCCTTTGCCGGCAGTGATGCGTCCAGCGTCGCCTGCGGGTATGCCGCAAAGACCTGCTGTTCGGCATATGCCAGAAGTGCCTGTCCGTAGCCCTTTCGCTGCTGCTCCGGCAGCACAAACAGCCGGCTGATTTCGTCTGCCTTTACGGTCACTGTCCCTACAATGCCGTCTGCCGGATCCTCAGCCAGATACACGCACCCCTGCCGAATATCTGCCGAAATTTTCCCGTCGCAGTGATGATTCAGAAAGAACTGCACGGCTCCTGCGGGATAGTACTTGGGATAAATCTGACAAATTGTTTCCCGCGTGAGTTCCCGCACACATTCCAGATCCTGTGTTGTTGCTTTTCGAATTTGCATGATGTTCTCCTCCTCCGAACGGGAATTCCAAATCTGTTTTTGGAAAATTCCCTTGCATCTCCGTCACAATTATGCTATACTATAAGCAGGCAGGATAGACTGCCTGTTTTCAAACGTATTTTTAGGCAATACCGTACAAAGAGCGTCTGGCAACTTTGCACGCCATCTGCTTGCAAATTTCCCTTCAGAGCCTGTTTCGTATCTTCTCGCACGCATCTTGCGTGCATATTTTCCGAGATATTTCGGGAAAATACTCGAAAATCCACAAAGGATTTTCTCCGTTTTTCCCTTCATCTCTCAAAAAATCTGACGACGCAATCTGCATACGTCAGATACGAAACAGACTCTCATATTTCACAAAAATGCTCGTGAATACATCCAGTATTCACTCCGCTTTTTGTTTCATCTGACGAAAAATTTGACGACGCATCTGTCGCACAATCTTTGTGCGGTATTGCCTTAAAATCATTTTCCCTAAGCAGCATACAATCCGGTGAAATAACCGGTTTTGTATGCTGCCTTTTCTGTTTTTTAAAATTCATATAAAGTTTACATATGCAACCTTCCCATTTTGCCATGCTCCATTGTCTTAGTAATATCAGGAAGGAAAAAAAGCGGCTTCTCAAAACAGCATCCAAAGGGAGAAAAAACAAATTGAAACAACTACCACAGGGAATTTAAGGGAATGTTGCACAAAGCACAGCTGCCGGTTTGGTATAATGCGGTTTTCTTCAATAGATATTGACAATTTCACATAAAAGTGTTATACTTAAAGTAAACGTAAAACTACAGAAAAATGTGCAAAAGGCACAATTCAAAATAAAAATCAAAGCAGAAAATTAGCTATTTTATCCAACTAAATTGTTGAAATCTAAGGAATATGGCTTATGAAGATGACTGACACAAAAATAATGGTGTCACGTGACAGGAGGAATTGAAATGTATCGACAAATCAGTATATGGAAGCGTGTCATTTATGGCATGCTGGCAGCCGTAATGGTGCTGACTTCGTGCAATTGGGGGACGATTTTTGCGGCGGCAGCAGCGTTGGGAAATTCTGGCACATTTCAGGTTGGTTTCGGAGCCGTTACCTCAAACGGTGCAACGCTGACGCCGGAAACCAATGACGGTGTCGGCAGCTTCTACATGATCCAGAAGCAGCAGCAAACACTGCTGACTGTGAATATTGTCCCGAATTTTTCCACAGGCTATGTTCGCGGGCAGAATCTGGAACTGACGCTGCCGTATTTGTATTGGGACGACAGCGGCGTTTTGGTACAGGTGAACAGCTTTGAGGAAATTCCTTTTGCCAAACAGCAGGCAGGGGAGTATATCGGCATGGAAGCAAAGCTGAACGACAGGAGCACTTTCGGCAATGCGACAACAGTCTATGATGCAAGCGGAGCGATAGTGGAAAACAACAGGTATGTCCGCGGAAAAATCACTCTGAAAAATGACTATGATTCCCTTAGCGGAAACTGTACGCCGAAGTTTGACATGCAGTTTTACACGGCGAGCAATACGGTAAGCATTCCGGAAAATGCTGCGGCAACACTGGAAATGAAATTTTCCTATGACAGGCTGTATGATTCTGGCAATACGCTGATCGGCAACGGGTGGTCAACCGATGAATTGGACACCAGCACCAAAATCCAGCGTACGGTTACATTTGTCAACTCCAACTTGGAGTGGAGCACGAAAATTGAAAGCGTTCCTACTGTGCAGCTGAATAATGCCAGCACTGACAAAAGTCAGGCTGTCATGTGGCAGAAGTATAACTACATGGTGTACGAAGTCACAGTGCAGAATGATTCAGAAGAACTGGACAGTACAATCGATAACTATCTGATCACATTGCAGGCACAGTACAATGCGGACAAGATGCGGAGCGTTCTGGACGAAGATCTTCTCTGCTGGGAAAAGGAAAATCCGGACACGCAGAACAAAGATTTTTCGGCTGATTTTTACCAGCATCATGAGTTTATCGGAAAGCCCAATGCGGGCGGCATTCTGGTCTATGATGTCACCGATACACCGGACTGGAAAACCCAGTGGGATCTGGAACATTTTTCGAATATCCCTGCGGAAACTATCCCATATGGCTATTCCGGTACAGGTACGATTATTCTGCAAAAGGAAGTATCGGACAATTCCCATACCCTGTATTCTGAGAAGAAAGCAGAAGAACTGAACCAGAGTGATCCTAATGAAAAGCATTATTTTGCCAGAAAATACATGGTTGCGATCCCATATCCGAATAACTTTAACAGCAGCACCGGATTTGAAAACACTTCCGGACTGACCACAACAATTTCATTCGGCGGCGGCAGCAACATTCACTGGTCGAAACAGTATTCAGATTCTACTAACTTCACTCCGCACACATGGGAGAATTTTACTCACCACAAGTATGTCAAGAACGCAGACGGCAACGAAGTGACAGACAAGACAGTGGGTATCGGTGCAGTAGATGAATACTATCTGGACGGGTTTAACAGTATCGGTAATATCCCGGTATTTAACGCAGTTTCTACAGACCATGTGCCGGAAGATTTTGGCCTTCAGGAAATCCAGATCTGCCTGAAAAATGACACGGTGCATTATCCGGACATTCAGCTGAAAGACTGGTTCAAGGTAGACGGAACAGACATCAACCAGTTTATCCGGTTTGGCTTTACTGATGCAAACGGCGATGTGGTCTATAAGACTGCCGGCGAACTGGGGCTGCATCTGGAACAGGATACCGATGCCGGCGTGACAGAAGAAAAGAACTGGACACTGGGAATCGGCGACGTGCTGACCAACCAGACTGGTCTGACATTCTGTAACGAGGTAGAATTTGTATTTCGGGAGGAGATCCCACGCTATACCGAGTTCAACGGTTTGATTACCATGCGTGGTGCATTTCCGCACCTGTGGACATATGACAACAAGATCGACACCTCTTACGAAGTGCACTATTACCAGCCGCCGACGGCATCGGAGGACGGCGAGGGCAAGTGGGTTTCGGAGCCGAAAGAAGTCACACAGGCAAATGCTGTTATCCGCACAGAACAGGCGAAGCCGGCACTGACCGGCGTAGGCGTTTATGAAGATGTGATCGGTGATCTGGTGCAGAAAGACAATCCGCAGACGGTTTCCCTGAATGACGATACCGCGGCGGCTCGTTTTGTGATTTCCAATGACAGCATTTCCGAGATCAGTCCGGCAACACTGGACATCACCGGTCTGTATCCCGATGAGGATTACACTGCCGGCGGACTGGTCGCCTCGAAAATCCTGCTCAGTGAGAACCTGCTGAAGAAGGCAAAGATCGAGAAGATCGTACTGCACGGCAAGGTGGTAAACAGAGAAACATTGGTCGATTCGGATATTACGCTGGACGATCTGGAGAATTACGGTACTGATGAAAACGGCAACGTGGTAATTGCAAAGTCTGCGTGGAACACACTGACCTATCTCACCGGCATGACTGTGTATTTTCAGCGTATCAGCGACAGCATTCCGCTTGCCGATGCAGCAGATGACGGGAACTGCTATGTGCAGATTCACGGAACGCCTACCACAGAAAGGGACATCACTCCGCATGGCGTGCTGAAAACGGCATACAGCTTCGGCGAACATGACCAGACCGCGTTGGATCAGACGGTGGAGGATACCGTCACACTGAACGTGTCCAAGGTACTGCCGGAGCTGAAAGCGAGCGTACATGCGATTCGTAAGGACGGCACAGAAGCCTCTGCGGTGCAGTCTGTCAGATATGATAAAAACGGAATAGCGTATCCCGTTTATCCGACACTGGCTGTGCCGAACCGCAGCAAAACGGAACAGACGTGGTATCAGTTCCTGCTGACCAACAATTCCCGTTCTACCAGTTCTCATGCACTGCTGCAAGTTAATATGGACAGTGTCGGCAATGAACCGACAGACTGTCTGAAAGATATAGAGGGCTTTGACACCCGAAAAATCGTCCTGAACGGCATCGGCGATGGACGGGCGGCTGCCATCGAAAAAATTGAACTTTTCGACTATGATAATACAACTTATACCGCAGACACCGAGGCAAATATTGTGCCCAGTCTGACGGTCGGTTCTGATGCCCTGACCGCAGATGCAGACGGCAATGTTACGTATACCGTTCCGGATACCATTCGGCGTCTGCGGAGCGTGCGGATCATTTTCTCACGCATCTACGGAAATACAGATCTGGACAATCTCAAGGAGATGAATCTGAAGCTGTACGGCTCGACAGATTGGGTCGGTGATCTGAAAGCATCGGCGAGATTCGAGGTAATTGGCAGCATCAACGAGGCATCTAAGACGTCTTCGAAGGCGACTATGCAGGTGGCAAAGTCCAACCTTGTCATTATGCCCTCTGCCAATCGTCCGAAAACGAACCAGACCAGCAACAAGAGCCTGACAGTGCCGAATAAGGCAAATGATCTGTACTACGGTTTCCTGCTGGAGAACAAAGAAACTTCTGACTGCTATTCCAAGGCGGGGAAGTCGCTGATTTCTGTTGATCTCCAGAGTGTAGGCGTGAAAACGGAAAAGGACAATGCGAAAATCGTAAAGGGCTATCTGTCGGACAAGGTGACGATTTCCTCCAACTATGCCAAGAGCGGCAAAATCGAAAGCATTAAGCTGACAGCATTCCTGCCGGAGGGTGTTTCCGGTCCTGCACAGGTAAAGACCATTTCTCTGGAAGAACTGGAAAAGCATAAGAATGCGGCAGGGGAACTGGAAGTAGACCTGTCCGATTGGAAAGCACAGGGCGTATACCTTGCAAATATCGAAATCGCCTATGCCGATCTGGAACGCGACCTTTCTGCGGAGCAGGGCAATGCACCGGAACTGCGTATTTACGGCACAAGTGACTGGTTTGATGACCTGACTGCGAAAATGACGGTGACACCGCAGCATGAACTGATGCAAAATCAGGCAAAATCCGCATCTGTGGCATTCCATGTAGACCGCCCGGGGCTCAGCGTCAACACCCATATTTACTATAACGATCAGAAAGAATCCACACGTGCGGCATCGGGCAACACGGACGGAAATGAAACCATTTTCGGCGTGCCGTATGACCGTGACTTTCTGCTGCGTGCGGAATTTGCCAATGAAACCATCTCGGTGCTGGACGATACCCAGATCATTGCCAAGGTTCCCTATGAAAAGCAGGGAGAAGCACGAACTGGTTTCCATACTACAGAACTGCGAATTTATCAGGATTTGATCGATCAGTTCGGCAAATTTGACAATATCATTCTGACTGGTAAAGATGCGGACGATCAGGAGAAAACCGTAACCCTGCTGCCGAAAACGGACGAATCCGGAAAGGTTACCGGTTTTTATACGGAAGATGCACCGGATACCATTTATACATATACAGACGGTGCACTGACATTTACCAGAGATACAGGCACGCGGCTGTTCCCGGCGTTCGGTATCGAAAATCTGACGCAGGTAGAACTGAACGGCAGACTGGTAAAGTTGGTGGACAAGACCGCATCGGAAAAGCGGTATATCGAATTTGACGGTTATGACGATTCCCTGTTCGGAAAGACCGATACACTGGAAGTGGAGACACACAACTATCTGGACGGCTTTCGGGAATCCAAGGGCTATATCACAGAAGCATACGATAAGGACAAGTATATTGTAACGAAGAAAGACACCACGGCGATCTATGTCTCCAAGATGTATTTTGACACCACTGTTATGGCATTCTATAAAGATGCCAGTGCCGGAGATAAGAAGTACACAGCAGCAGCCAGTGCCGTGGAACATTTGCGAAAGAAGTATGCCCAGCCCACAGAAAATATGACGACTTGCTCCTGGAGAAGCGATAAGCATATACACGGCGCAGACGGTTATCTGTTCTCTGAAAAAGAGAAGTGGGGAGATAGTGCGGATAACTCCGAGTTGGAGATCGGCTATAAATCCATCGGTTCTTTCGCTGTGGACTTCCGCCAGTATCTGAACACAGGGAACAATCTGCCCAAGGCAAAGCCGACCCTTGCCGGACAGGAACACCAGTCGTATGACTATGTGCGCAATGCATCTTTGAATACGGCGGCAACTGTGAATATTACATTAGACCTGCCGTCGAACACATTCGATGCGTACTATCTGAAAATTGACCCTCGTGCCAAGGACTATGTTCAGTCGGTTACAGCGATCTATGCAGACGGCACCAAGCGTACCCGTTCCGGACAGGAAATTCTCTATGAAGCCAACGAGAGCAATGCAGACGGAAGCTTTGCACGGCTGAATCTGCTGGGCAGCGATGCGGACATGTTCTCCGCGGACGATGCCAACTATTATAAGAAGCCGGAGAGTTATGACGGAAAGAAGCCGGAAAATCCGGTGACACAGGTCGTTGTGACCATTGACATCAACCGCTATCAGACTGTCAACAATGACGGCAAAACGGCAAAGTCACCGGACTATGGCATCTGGTATGACCAGACGGATTCTTCCACACAGGGAATGTTTGAAGTTACTGGACGTTTCTACCGCATGGATGAGGCGGTTGCTACAGCACATGCGGATGTGACTGTGGGCAAAACCACCAATGGCAGAAGCAAGGTGCGGACAGACTCCGGTGCGGACAAGGAAAAGTCGGATTGGTCCTTCACAGACAAGTATTATGCCTGGACCAGTCACTATGATTATTATCGTTGTGGACACTATTGGACCTATGAGATATTCGACTATACTGCAAAGCATTTGCAGTCCAGCACACGTGTGCATATTGTCAACGATGAGGACAATGTGCAAAAGGGTGTCGGTGAAACCCCCGCTACAGCGGAAAACCGCAATGCAGAATTCGGAAAGGACAACAGTTTCGCGATCCGTTTTTATCGGAAGGGCAACACCAAAGAAAGCACCATTCCTACATCTCACGTCAACACGACTTGGGACGGTGTGGGTCGCTTTGCACCGAATAACAATGTTTACCATTGGGTAATGAACAACCCGTACTCCCGTACCGACCAGTATGACTGGGTGAATAAGCTGTCCTTCACGGACAAGGTTGTGCTGTCCGACAGCCTGCCGCAGATTCGCCCTGATGATGACTACGAATACAAGGGCTTTCTGACTACCGGACTTCAGATCAAGAAAGAGATCTATCAGTATTTCCGAGATGACGACAGCATTGTGTTCACCATAAATGCGAAGAACACGAACAATGACGTTGTCGGAACAGCACAGACCATTTCTGTTCCGGTGTCTGAACTGAAAAAGATGTACGGCGAAACTGAGGACTGGAACATTTATTTCGAGTACACACCGAAACAGCAGGACAACACAGATAACGGGGACAATGCAGGCGGCAGCACCGAGGGAAACGCAGACGATGCGGACACCGGAGCAAACCAGCCGCAGATCGAACCGACCTATACCGTAAAACAGGACGGCGGAAAATATGTTGTGGTTCTGGGCGAAGCCACTTTTGTGACAGACTACAGCATGACCATGTATGATATTCCGGGTACAGGGGATTATTCTGCGGAACTGACCGACAAGGAAAAGGCAGATTATCACGATACCAATACATGGGATATTCTGGTGCAGGGCAAGCCGTATGCGATCAACAAGACAGACGATGACATGTACGGAAAGAACACTGCTCAAACCAGTGTTTCCACAGATTATGAACCGGACAAGGAAATCTACAAGCAGTCGGACAATGCGATAATCATGGGCTACCTGATCGATTTTCGGGCAGGGTATCAGCTGCAAACGGAGAATGGCAGCGTATCGGAAAAGCTGTACTATGATTACAGCCAGAGCGACAACAACACACCGAACCGCGGCTTGTTCCGCGTGAAACTGTTCAATCAGGACAAGCAGAATGCGACTGGGCAGGAGGCGGCTGCACGTATTGACAGTGCGGCTACCACCAACACCATGGACAGCCGCTACCGGCTGGAGCATATCTACCTGCCGAAATTCCTTTTGGACGACAACTGGTTCGGCGTGGCAAATCTGACACTCCAAGTGGGCAGCACGAACGTTCCGGTGAACGTGGTAAAAGGCTCCGGCGTAGACGGCATGGCAGACGGCATCTATGTGGTGCATGTCAGCACAACGGAAACCGTACAGGGCGAGGAAGTCTATACCGTTGATGTGGAACAGATTCTGCGGCAGCTGTATCGGGTAGATTCCGGCGTTCTCGGAACCTATACCAATACGACTAATCAGAAAACCTATGTCAAAGCATATGTCAACAGCTTCCAGCTGGACTTCAAGGCGAAAAAGGCAGACCGAAATGACAGCAGTACTGTGCTGTGTGACGGGGAATACCTGTCGGCGGATCATACCAAGAACACCAGTGCATTCCTGTATGACGGCGTTTATGTCGACCGGACACCGGACGATTTCACCAATGACGAGTGGAATGCCAATTCCACGCCGACCTTTGGAAAGGCTCCCAACAGCTATTCGGAGCAGATAACCACCAACCAGCTTTCGGCAGTCTTTACCTCCATTGACCCCAATGCCAATACCTATATTTATAAGAATACGGACGGTTCTGCAAAGGGCAGCAAGAAAGAGGCAGACTATACAGTCAAGAATCTGACGGGTATGCTGAACGCAGAAGTCACCCGCACAAAGATGTACGATCAGGATTCCAAGACCGAAAACATCGATGAGGTGGACTATCTGCACCTGATGCCGTATGATTATGTAGAGTATACCATTCGGGTGAACACGCCGAACGATGCACTGATTCCGCTGGAACATACCACAGTGGACTTCTCTGTTCCAAAGGGACAGCGAATCGTTCGCTGGGACGTTGTAGATGCAGACGGAAAAGTGCTGACAACGGAAAATGCCGCGGAGAATATTCCGGCTGCGGATATTCACGCTGCTCTGTCAGACGGCGGCACGACGATCGAAGCGGCACAGGGTGTCAAGTATGCCCTGCTTGCAGCAGCAGAAGCAGAGCCGGCAGAAACTGCATACCGGCGGCTGGTGGCAGAACTGGGCAAGGGTGCAAAATCCGATGACCAGATCAAGCCGGGTGAAACGGTTTACCTGCGTGTGACCACACAGCTGACGGAAAACGACGGCAGCTATGATGCTGTCACTGTCGGCACACCGGATCTCAAAATTCATGCTGCCCCCAAGCACGGCTATCCGCAGTATGCGATCTATGACACCACCAGTTCAACACATCTGCCGAATGCAGACAGAAGATACTACTGGAACAAGACAACGACCGACCGTGCAGGCGTGTCTTATTACTACCGGTATACCGAGGCAGATGCAGACAAGCAGACACAGTATTATGCACACGTGCAGAACGAACTGACCTATCAGTCTGCTGCACCGGTAACGCTTTCCTATCAGGTAAACGACATCAAGCAGAATTACGACGGAAAGGGTGCCGTGCTGACAGTCAGCGACCTGTACAATGAAACCGGACACCATTGCGATACCTACACGGTAGACGTTTCTTTCCTGGAAAAGCGTTCCAAGGACAGCGGCGATATGTTCTACCGCGGCTTTGAACTGACAAGCCCTTATACGGTTTCAGAAGAAGCAGACAAGTTCGGCAGAGTGGAAGTGCTCTATGCCGTTGCAGAGCCGAGTACGAACCCACGGTTTGCAGAAGACGAAAACATTGCATTCAAGACGGACGAAAACGGTGTAAAGGTGACATGGAAATCTTACGACTACGATGCTTCCCGCACCATCGATCAAGTCGCAACTGCGAAAATGACAGCCGCCGACCTGCCGAATGTTGTGGGCGTTCGCTGGGTGTATTACGATCTCAAGGGCTTTGATACGACCACTGCGTACAGTGGTACTTCCAAGGCAAAAGCGGCTCTGCAAAATGTGACACTGACCGGTGTCGGCAGATACCAGGATGTCACAGACGGCACAGGCGTGAAGGCAGATACCTATACCCAGTATTTCACAGCCACCAACACCTATGCGCACATTCACAGTGAAAACGAAAATGCAGTGACGGTGACTGAAAGCGGCAGCAGTGTGGCATCTGCCGAAACACCGACAGAGCACACGGCATACCTGACAGACACCAAAGTCCTGAATCCTAAGGTTTATCGGGAAAACCCCATTGCATCGTTCCACACCCAGACATTTTCTTCCGAGAGCGATGCTGCGGCAGCGTATGAGGAAAAGAAAGCACAGAAAACAAGCTATCGTCCGGGCGATACTGTTTGGCAGAAGGTAACACTGAAAAACAACCTGGCCGCACTGAGCAGCGGAAAACAGGCAGGTGAGGAGGGCAGGCTCATCAATCCGGTGATCTATGATAAGGCACCGGAATATTTTACCAAGACTTTGTACGATTCGTATGGGGTCGGCGACAGCATACCCAATTTCCACCTGCGTCTTCTGAATGCGGACGGCAACGAGAAAGATCTGAGCAATATAGAATTGTATCTGGCAGCCAAAACTGCACAAAATGGGTATGACTATGGCGGAAAGATGACCTATACAGACGGTTTCAATTCTGAAAATGCAACACAAAAGGCATTTGCAGATTTGAAACCGGACGAAAACTCCACATATCAGATTTCCTTTACAGTATACGAACTGCGGCTGCGTTACAAAGATGCTCCCGATGCGGACTTCGTTTTGCAGCCGGGAGAACAGATCGAGTTCTGCTACTCAGCAACCATTCGGGAAGAAGACCTTCCTATGGTGTACACTGCGTCCACCTATGCAAATGATGCTGCGGCATCTACAGTAGACGGAACCGGACTGCACCCGGCATATTTCCCCCGCATTGGTGAGTATTATCAGAACAGTATTTATCATAATTATTATAGTTCCTCTACGAACGGCAATCTTTATCCGATGCTGACCGACGGATTCTCTGATACCAGAGACGTCTGGAGTAATTTCATGCAGGTGCAGAACAGCAGTATCCAGATGGATATGGACTATCTGATGCACGATATTGGCTTCAGTGCGGATAAGAATACACAGGTGGATATGTGGGAATTTCTGGATCAGACCATTACCCACATTCCGGGTTCTTCCACTACAAGCGGCAGCATCAGCGGACAGAACAACACGCTGTTGGACGAGGATTCACAGACTGCAAAGAATATGCAGACGGTGAAATATACTGCCAATTCCACGATCGAAACGGCTGACCAGCTCCAGAAGCTGCCCCAGACCGTGAAGTACATGGCAGGCGGTGCAAACCGAGATTGGTTCCAGCTGGCAATGGGCAAGCGGAACAAGAATCATGCAGACTGGGCAGATCTGGATTCGGCAAAGGATACACCTGTTGTGTGGAGTGAAACCCGTCTCCACCTGCAAAAGGCATGGCTTGCCACCAGTTCGGAATTTGTAACCAGCAATATCCAATATGAAAAGACGAACGGCGACCACACGGAAAATGTGCTTTGCGATCCGAATTCCCCGTATTTTGGAACATTTTCGGACTGGGATGGATTAGACACCTATCATAATAGTGTACACACAGTAACAGACCGGTCTGGTGCAGCTGCACTGGAATATGATGAAGATGTCAAGGTACAGCTTCAGGCGTATAACTACGGTGACTGGGATCTGGACGGTGTGACATTCCTGTATACCTATGCCTATGGCATGAAGCCGGTGATGAACGCGGACGGCAGTCTGGACGTTTCTCAGATACTGGCGTATACCAACACCGGCGACACGAAGTCGAATGCATTTTCTCAGATTGACAGAGCAAATGTCACCGCAGAAATCATTCAGAAACCGGAAACGAAAAATCCGAAGTATCTTGCGCCGAAGGCAATGCGCGATGCGGCGCAGAATACAGCGATCACTGACAAAGCGGATGGTTATTACACTGCGGAACAGTATACACCGTATGTGGTAAAGATCACCGTAAAACAGCCGCTGAAAAAGTGGTATGGCAGAGGCAGTGATTTTGGGTATATCACACGGGTAACACTTCCGGCAAGAGTATACACCAATACGGCAAGCGGCACATGGTACGACCGTGTGCTCACACAGCCGTATGTGGAAGGGAACAGCCAGAATCACCTGTATTACCAGATCTATGACATCGACCACTGGGACGGTTCCACCAAGGTGCTGACAAAGCACAACCAGCTGTACGGCATGGACTACCTCTGGAGCCCGCTGTATTGGTACGGCTATACCGGTGACGGGCAGCTTGGAAGTCTGAAATACCTGGCATCTTCTCCGAATATGCCCTCTGTCAACGGCTACAATATCCAGAACAAGGAAGTCGTAGCAGACGGCAGCGGCTATCGCTTTACCAGCAATGACAGCATCGACCGTTACAGCAGCGGCAAGACCATGTTCTACGCGGAAACCGGCACCAGAGCCGTGCTGCGGAAACCTCTGGTACGCAGCTGGACAACCATCAGCGAGACGATCGGCAGCAATGAAACCGAGATGTACGGCAAAAATGTGGAGCAGTACTACACCGAAACACAGGGTGAAGTCAACTGGATCAATGTTCATGTGGAGAACAATTATTACTGGGACCAGTACGGCTACAGCGGCAGTGTCGGCATACGCGGCTATAACCATGAAAAGACGCTGCACAGCTATGGCACAGACGGCGGGCAAAAGGGTTCGCTTTCTCTGCCAGTCATCACGAACATTCTGCCCTATGGCATTGTTCCGGTTGCGGCAGACGGCTCCCGTTATACCACGGACAACACCAAGAATGACAAGCCTCTGAACTGGGAACTGTACGACAAAGATGCCATTACCAATCTGGCAGATCAGAAGGCTCTCTATGACACCGAGGTCTATTATGATGCGTCTACTAAGCGTTATGTGGTGCAGATCTTTGCCAAGGAGGAAAACGATACCGAAAAGGCAATGACTGCAGCGGAACTAGCAGAAAAGCGGGAAAAGGACGCTGCGATTCGAAACGGCAGTCTGTACAATTTCTGCATCAAGACCTTTACTTATGCAGAGCCGGACGATGTGATCAACGGCGTGGAAGACGAAGACCTGCTGGAAAATTACCTGAACAACTATTCCTATGTTTCCAGCAGAGTGAACGCATACCAGTTTATCACGGACAACGACATTTCCGGAAATCCATACAAGGTATGCTCGCCGGTAAATCTGAGAGCAGCTGTAAACGCTTATGATACGTATGATTACCGGAGTGCAGACAAGCGAAAGGACGCAGTTGCAGCAACCGATACGGAAGTACTGATGCAATACTACAGCGAGAGAGTGTACTATGATTCCTCTCAGGATACGCTGCCCATGCGTCCGGATACAGACAAGGACGGACTTTCGACCACCAATCCGGATCCTTACGTTCTGCTGACCCATAAGTACGAAAACGGTACCTATATGCTGGGCAGCATGAGCCGGTACGCCGAGAGCGATTCCATGGAAATGGATGAGTACCGAAAGGACAAGCCGCTGTCGGAGGAAATTCGTTCCGCACTGAACCGCGATGTGACACTGCGTGACAACAGCAGTGATATGCTTTTCCAGGATATTACTTCTGCCAATGTGATGCAGGATTCCGGCGTTGTGAATACGCTGAAGATCCGCACGCAGACTCCGTCTTTAAAGGCGGAGAACATGGTAGCTGCTGAAAAGACCAAAGAAGGCGAAAAGGGCTTTGCCGGAAACAAGGAAGATCTGGACGAAGTGAAAACCCGTCAGCAGTATCAGAACAACGGGGAAAACTTTGACTACAGTGATATTCTCTGGTACAGTGCCAAGGTTTCCAGTCAGTCGGAGGCAGATTATCGTTACCGCGGAAGCATCTTCCACGCCAAAATGGTTGTCACATTCCAGCTGCCGGAAAATGTACGGTACTGGGACGAGGACAATCTGCTGGACGACTACTATCTGGAATACACCGATAAGTTGGGGAAAAAGCAGACATTTACCATGAAAGAGGCAAAGGCTGCCGGCTGGGGCATTGAGCTGACACAGCGGTACTTTGCCGGAGATGTTGCACCGGCAGAAAATACGGCGGACGGACTGACACGGGCAGATTCTGCCACAAAGCGTGGCGGTGAAACGCTGGTATTCGAGATCACCACGCCGAAAGATGACGGCTTCGACTGCACAAATGACAACACCTATGTGGCAGGCTGTCATCCGGCGGGCTATTTCAATGGCACGCTGAACTTTAAGATCAAGACACGAATCGACAACCTGGAACTGCCGGCGGATACGGACAGCAGCTGGGAGGATTATTATGCCAAGGTCTATGCAACGTTCGAACAGACAGACGGCAAGTTCGCCATTACAAAGGACGGTCTGTTTGCAGAACGTGATGCAGACGGCAAGTACTACACCCGCGGCGGCTGCCTGATGCCGAAGCAGGACGAGAATGGCTATGTCTACAACGACTACGGCAATATCGTCTATGAAAAGAAACAGCGGCAGGAAGTGCCGGCAAGTGACATTGTATATGATACCTATGATTTCAACTTCACCGGACAGACCATAGAGGGCATGCGGCTGCAAAATGCGGTGCGGGTGAAGGATACCAATAGTACAAAGAACAATGCCATTCCGGAGATCGAACCCTTTGACGGCGTTGTGCCGGGTGAGATCTATCTGACCGCTTCTTCTGCGAAAGTTGCTGTTACTGCACCGAAAACCACGGTGCGTGCAGATCTGAACTATGAGCGTGTGCGTGTCAACGATCCGAACTCCTCTATTGTCATTGCGGAAGACCCGCATATTAAACAGGTTTATAAAACTGTCAGCTATGTCGATCAGGTGTCTAACGATACCGCATCGGTAAACGAATTCGTGGTCAACTACAATCTGGCAAACTACGCAACGCTGCGTGGTACCACAAAGGTGGCACCGGTCAACAAACCGGGTGTGCTGCCTCACGTTTCAGAGCTGGTTTATCCGAATGTAACGGAAATTTCTACCGGTAACTGGGCGATTCCGTCAGCAGGTGCACTGGAAACCGAGTATGCCGCAGACCAGCAGCTGGTTCATGACATTCTGGAAAAGCACCTGAAAGTGTATCCGTATGTGCTGATCAGCACGGACCCTGCCAATGAAGAAGCATTCCTTGCACCGGAAACGGAGCAGGACGACGGCATTTATTCAAATGCCTGTGCCAACAACGGCAAGGGAACCAGCTGGTGGGTACGCATCGGCGAAAAACAGGGCTATGCACTGGACGCAAACCAGACGATTTCACTGGAAGCCGGCAACCTGTATTTTGACAGCACCAACGAAACGCTGAAGCCGCAGATCACAAGCGGCAGCATCAATTTGCACAAATCGATTCGTCAGGTGCGTTGGGTGATTCGGACAGAGGGCTTTACGGAAACGATTTCCGGAACTCAGATTCAGCTGACCAACGCAGAGGCACCCCGATATTTTCCGGTGCCGAAGGGATTGTATGTGAATGCAGATGCAGACGACACCACAGAGGGCAGACAGGACCGCAACGATGTGGACAAGTATCACTATGGTCTGGAACCCCTGAGCGAAAGCATCAAGGAAAACAGCCCCCATGTGGCATTTACCACTGCACCGAATGACCCGTCTATCTCCAATTCTGTACACAATAACCATTTCGCCAGCGTGATCCTGCGTAGCGATGACTTCAAGTATGCGGTTTCCGGTGATGAGTCCAGAGTGGGCTTCTATCTGGATCCGCAGCTGCCGTGGCTGGGTATCGATATTGATGCCAAGTATTTCAGCGGTGCTGCAAACAAGGAATACAAATGGGATCCCAACACCAGCGGTATTTCCAGCGGCACCGGCAAGATGCTGAAATATACAGTGACTTATAAGAATCTTAGTCAGGAGCTGCTGAACACAAGTACGTATAACCGGGAAAATGCAGAGGCAGACAAGTTGTCTGATCCTACGGTTTCTCTGGCACTGCCGTATCTGGAATCGCTCTCTGCGGACGCATTCCAGTATGTGCAGTATCGGGACGACTCCAACGGCAGTATTGACGGCTATTTCGTCGGCGATCACTACACCAGCATTGCAGAAAAGAACAGCGACAATCAAGTGGTAACGCCTGCGAAGAATCTGGACGATGTGACACCGCAGTGGACATGGCATATTGAAAACGAAAAGGGTGAATTTGTTTCCCTGAAAGACAACGGTGATGTTTCACTGGAAGACGTAGACGTGGAAAAACTCCCGTATGCAGACGTGACAAACACCGAAGTCGCTATGGACACGCAGAAGAACCCCAACCCCTACTTTGTGACAAAGCCGATCTCCACCAATGTACTGAACCGGAAGATCGTCAACTTCAAGTTCTCCGGAACTCTGGAGCCGGGACAGCGTATTGTGGTAGAACTCATGGTGCCGCTGGACATCAGCAACAGTAACATCGTTTCTGCGGAACTGATGCAGGCAAAGGCATATGGTTTTAAAAACGGTTCTTTCCGGCCGTATATTCCGGACAAGCAGGGAAAAGTCAAGATCGTTGCCTATGAAGTAGACAGCCATGATGTCAACGACAACAAAAGCAGCGGCGATATGACACTGACGATCACATCACAGGCAATCACCCTGCTTTCGATCGATAATGTCACACAAATGAAAACAGCCACTTCCGATCTGGATTCCGTAAAGGCGGCAATTCCGGTTCGGGTACAGGAGGGCGGCAATTACTCTTACTCCATTTCCATGCAGAACAGTTCAGATTCGGATACCGAGTATAAGACGCTGCTGTTTTATGATGTGCTGCCGTATGTGGATGACACCAAGGCAACAGATTCGGAAGCTAAACGTAACTCGAAATGGAACGGTTATCTGATTCCGGATTCCGTGCGGCTGAAGCAGGTATCCACCAGCGGTACAGTAAATCTGGATCCGTCTATGTACACCGTCTGGGTCGGACCGATCATCAAGAAGAACGGCAGCTATGTGCTGCAGGATGTCAGCCTCCTCCCGAAGCCGGCAGATGATCTGATGGATACCGAGAAAAACAATTTCTACCGGAGTCTGTATCAAGATGTAAACGGAAAGAATTCGTATTTTGTCAAGCTGTCTGAACTGATCGGCGATCACAAAGCCGGCAGGATCTCTGATGCCGAATACGATCGGCTGGTACGGGGGATCCGTGCAATCTGGGCACAGATGAATAATGCCGACACCAGACTGAACAAAAAGAACCGTATGGAACTCTACTATGAGATGCATGCACCGCTGAATCTGCCGAAGTATGTTGGTACACCTACAACTGAGGACGAGAATGAAAGTGCAGCATCTGCGGAGAGTATTCGCAAGCAGGTAGAGGGTGTGACACAATGGAACACCTTTGCTTCCGGCTATGATTCTGCAAGTGCGATCGGCAAGAACTATCAGGTCTTTGAAAATACACAGGCCGGTGCCTATATTTCTGCACCCAGCGGAAAGGGCTATATCGGCAGCTATGTCTGGAGCGACCTCAACTATGACGCTCAGTGTAACGAAGCAGAATATGAGATGTCTGCCAACGGACGGTTGCTGCCTACCGGCAAATGGACGACCGATATTGACTTTGACGGAAAGCCGGACGATCCGGGTATCAATGGCGTAAAGGTGGAACTGCTGACGAAGAAGGGCTATTCCGTCAACGTCAACGGTGAGGCAGTGATTGCCGATCCGGATCCTGACAGCAACCCGAATCCGGAAAAGACACGTTATGTTGTCATTGACGAGGAAACTGGTCAGCCGAAAACCATTGTAGAAAACAACACCAATTCCTATCAGTATACGTTTGACGGACCGGTGACTTATACCACCGAAAGCGACTATTACGGAAATCAGGGCTACTTCATGCTGTCGAATCTGACACCGGGAGATTACCGGCTGCGGTATACACTGCCGCAGGGATACGATCAGTACTCGGTTACAACACGGGAACTGGGACAGACTGGCACAGCACTGAAAGTATACCGTGACGGAAATGTCGTCTATACCGGCATTCGCACAGAAGATGACCAAACGGCAGTTGCCAACGAAATTGCCAACACAAAGGCTTCGTCCGGACAGCTGATCGTACAGACGGCACTGATTCATGTAGATGCGGTGGAAGAAGATCTGACAAAGCATCAGGCATATGACACCGCCATGACTTCCTATATGCTGGGTGTTTCCAGAGGATACACTTACGGCGGCTGGGCATGGGTCGATGAAACAGACAACAACGGCATCATCGAAAGCGACGGCATCATGCAGGAAGCCGAACAGAAGCTGAAAGATGTGAAGGTGGAAATGCACGAAGTAGACGCAGACGGCAACATCGCATCGGAAATTGCGGTAGATGGTGACGGCAACCCGGCGGTTTATCAGACCGGAGACAGCGGCTATTATCAGTTCCGCCTGTATCCCAACAAAAACTATGTGGCAGTTGCCAAGTATAAGGGAAGCGCTTCTATACCATATAAGCCGTCTCCGTTTGTTCTGCACAATGATCCGCTGGAAACATCAGATGATAACGATCTGACCAAGGCGGTGAACAATTTCCGCACACGGCCGTTCCAGACCGGTGTGCCTTACGACAAAAACCAGAAGCCGCTGTATGAAAATGACGGTCAGACCTTCCAGATCAACAGAAGCATTTCTCTGGGATTTGTGGACGGCTCCCGTGGATTTATCGGACAGTGGATCTGGGACGACGAAAACTATAACGGCATTCGGGATACCTTTGAAAAGGGTATCGAGGGTGTGACCGTGACCTTGCAGCCGTTCTACTATGACGGCGATACCGGAAAATGGGTAGCCATTACCGGTGGGGAACGCGACATAAAAACTTCGGAATCCGGTTCTTATGTATTCCAGAATGTTTCCAGTTACTACGAAAAGGACGGCAGGGAATATCTTGCTGGCTATCGGCTGTACGTTGATCCGGCAAAGAATCCCCAGCTGTACCAGAAGTATGCGATCACCAAGTATAAGCAGTATCCGAACAGCCGTTCTACGGAAAACAGTGACCTGCAATATACCGGTGATATGCAGTACTATCTCATTGGCGATGACTGGTTCGAGTATGGCGAAAACGGCAATATCACAGCAACGTATCACAACTATGATAAAGAAGACGACATCATTATTATTGCCGGAGAAACGACAAACCAGAACAGCAATGTCATTGCCTATAAGAACACCCATTATGATACCGGCGAAGCACAGCGTCTGCTGGACTACAGCGGCGGCTTTACGGAGATTCAGACTTCTGAAGTAACCGGTTATCTGTGGGAGGACAACGGTAAAAATGCAGCCGGAGAATATCAGGAGGCATTTGACTATGACGGTATCCGCAATACAGTGACCGCAGAGGACAGCACGACTCAATTCTATGAAAAGGGAATTGCCGGAGCGACTGTTCAGCTGGAACAGTATGTTCTGCAAAATGGTACCTATGTACCGGTAACAAGCGGAAACCGTACTGTAAAAACTGATGCAGACGGCAAGTATACATTCTCCGGTGTTTCCACATATGCGGAAATCAATGGGAAAAAGGTACTGGCACATTATCGTCTGAAACTGCTGTCGTTGCCCAGCGGCATGGAAAACTATGCTGTTACCCGCTATCGGCAGAACGGCGATGCGGAAGCTCAAGTGATCGACAGCCACCTGATCTCGCAGAACGGACAGCACGGAGCAGGCAATGCAGATTATGACATTGCGTCTTATCTGACCTCTCCGGCTGACGGTGATTATTTCATCACTGCAAAGAAGTCCCAGCCGGAAACAGAAGCAGGCATTGACGGAAACACCTATTTTGAACCGTACATTCTCTATGATGATGCGGCAGTGCACGACGGAAATCATGATTACGCCTACGATTACATCAAGGCAAAGGATTATGACGGCTATGACGGCGGTCTGAAAGCATTTGAAACCGCCTCTGTCAGCGGCGTGGTCTGGGAGGATACCAACTATAATGGTATTCAGGACGACGGCGAAGCAGCATATCATAACAGCAAGAATCCGGCAGTTGTGCACTTACAGCAGTATTTCTATCGCGATGGCGAATGGGTGCTGGAAAATGCAGCATTCCGGACACACGAAACCAAAACAGACGGAACCTACACGTTCAGCAATCTTCCCACCTATGTGGAAAAGAACGGCGTAAGGTATCTGGCAGGCTATCGGGTACTCCTGAAAACAATGCCGAAAGATTATGCGGCAACGAAGTACTGGAACGATGCAGATCCGTCAAAGGTTTACAGCAAACTGTATGTGACCGATGCCGATGGTGTCGAGGACAGCCAGCGGACAGGTGACCTGCCGGTTACTGTGCTGCAAGGCAATCACGAAATGCTGATTCCGGCACGGGAGGCAAAGGCAGGCACACAGTCCAACGATGCAGAACCGTATACGGATTACAACTGGGCATATGTCTGCGGCACGAACATCAAAAATATCGACACGCCGAATGCTGCACAGCAGAAGTACTATGATCTGGTAACAGCAAGAGATTATGAAAATCTGAATGCCGGTCTGAAAAAACGCAACATTGCGGCAGTAAAGGGCAGGATCTGGGAAGATACGGATTACAACGGCATTCTGAACAGCGGTGAAAAGGGCAAGAGCGGCGTTTCTGTCACTCTGGAACAGTATCGCTATGATGCTGCCGTAAAGCAGTTTGTTCACATGAACAATGACATGACTGTGCAAACTGATGCCAAAGGCGTATATCAGTTTGCCAAGGTGCCGACCCACTTTGTGGTTGACGGCACAGATCAGCTGGCATATTACCGCATTCGTGCGGCTGTGCCGGCGGGCTATGCGGTGACACGGTATCGTCAGGCAACAGATGACACGAAAACAGACAGCGACTGGATCGCAGCAACGAATTATCTGACTGCACCGGACAATGGAGATTACTTCCTGACAGCACAGCCGGCACAAGGCAACGCTCCCTATAATCTGACTGATGCTGTCACAAACAAGGAATACGATTCCATATTGAATGCAGACGTGACTGACATTTATAACGGCGGTCTGAAAGCGTTCGAAACCGGAAAGATTCAGGGCGTGGTTTGGTTGGATAAGGATTACAGCGGCTTGCAGGAAACCGGTGAAACGGCAATGGCGACACAGCAGACGGTCTATCTGGATCAGTATTATCTGGACGATGCCGGAAGCTGGAAGCTGCATCAGACCTTCTCCGCAAAGACTGCGGCAAACACAGGAGTATATCAGTTCTCCAAGCAGCCGACGTTTGTAACGGTTGACGGAAAGATGTATCTGGCAGGCTATCGTCTGCGGCTGAACGCGGTACCGGACGGTTATGCTGTGACAAAGTATCAGGTGCTGGATCCCACAGGAAGCTGCATCAACAGTGACCTGCTGACAGCATCTCAGGAAACGAATACAGATCAGACGGTGGACTTCAACCAGCCGGACGAGTATATCTTGCTGGCAAAGAAGGCTGTTCACGGTGCATTCGAAAGCAAGGAGTCAGGATTCCACGAATACTACGTGCGGAAGTACGACAATGTCGATTATGATATTGTTACCGCAAGAGATTCTGACGGCGTATACAACGGCGGACTGAAAGCCATTCAAACCGCAGAAATGGACGGACGAATCTGGAACGACCTCAATTATGACGGTACAATGGGTTTGAACGAAAGCGGCTGCGGCAATCTCCATTTGACACTGTATCAGTATTATCTGGACGGAACGACCTGGAAAAAGACTGAGGCGACTATGCCCGCAGTGACCAACAGCAACGGTCTGTATCATTTTGAAGGTATTCCCACTTATGCGGAAGTCGGCGGCAAGCGGTATCTGGCTGGGTATCAGCTGCACTTAGATGCACTGCCGGACGGCAATGCAGTTACTGTACTTGCCAACGACAACAAGCTGCACTGGGACAACGGCGCACTCACTTTGATGGGTAAGCAGGAATATCTGATCGTTGCAGCAAAGGCACAGTCGTTTACCGGAGAACATACCGGAAACACACCGCAGTACAACACGTATTACGACCGCACTTACAGTGCAGTTCCGAATACGGATACGATCTACGACATCACAGAAAGCCGTGACAGCAGGAACGAGTACCATGGCGGCGTTCGGGCGTTCCAGACAACGTCTGTCAGCGGACGAATCTGGAATGATGCCGATTATGACGGCGGTATGGCGGCGGAAGAAGCTGGCATGGAAGGCTTGTCGATGACGCTGGAACAGTATTACTGGAACGGCACCACATGGCTGCCGACAGCACAGCAAAATTACACTGCAACTGTAAACACCGACAGCAACGGGAACTATCATTTCGAAAATGTTCCCACATTTGTGGAGATCGGCGGCGAGCGGTATCTGGCTGGCTATCGGTTGAAGCTGGACGCACTGCCGAAGGACGCTGACGGTAAGATCACCTACGGCATTACCAAGGCAGGCGGCGACAGCAAATTCCAAAGACTTGAAAAACCGTATCAGAGCGAGAACCTCTATCTGACAGCACCGGATCAGTATCTGATTCTGGCTGCTGAGGCAAAGACAGAAACCGATTCGACATACCGAAAGCACTACAACGGCAGTGACTATGACATTGCAGATGCCGCAGCCCAGACAGACTGGAACGGCGGCTTGAAGCAGGTCGAAAAGGCACAGATCGTTGGACGTGTCTGGGACGATGCGAATTACAACGGCTTGCAGGATACCGACGAGGGAAACATTTCCGGCGTAGAAATTACGTTGGAGCAGTACTACCGCGATGCCAACGGCAACTATCAGCCTACCGGCATATTCCAGAAGGATTCTGATGCCAACGGCGAGTACCGGTTTGACAATGTGGATACGTTCTGTAATGCAAACGGCGAAACTTACCTCTGCTATTATCAGCTGAAAATGACAGGCGAAGTGCCGGACAATTACACCATTACCTGGTACCGGCAGGGCGATGATCCCGCAAGGGACAGCGATCTGGATGCGGAGAGCCGTTATCTGACGAAAGACACCTATTTTGTTTGTGCAGCTGCGGATACAGACAGCACGGATTATGCAGTGGACGGCAGAGATATTCTCCGAAAGGAAGATGTTTCCGGTTATGATGCCGGCTTTACACAGTTGGCAGTAGGGGACATCTCCGGACGGATCTGGATCGACCACAACTATGACGGCATGCAGGACGAAGCAGATGATGCGGCGAATACCGCAGAGGACAAGACGGCAATTGAAAATGTTACCGTCAAGGCAATACAGTATTATTATGACGGCAGCCAGTGGCAGCCGAACGGCACGGCGTATACAGCCAGCACAAGCACAGATGCAGACGGCAAATACACACTGGCGAATCTGCCCACCTGGGTGAGAATCAACAATATGGATTTTGCCGCAGGCTATCAGCTCTGTCTGGAAAATCTCCGCGGCAATTATCTGGCGACACAGTATCGTGTGGGAACTGACCGTACCAAGGACAGCGACCTCCGACTGGACAGCACATATCTGACGAGTGCGAACGAATACGTTGTTCCGGCGGCAAATGCGTATGACGATGCCAATGGAAACCAGAATGGTGCTTCTGTACGGGAAGTTCCGGACAGCAACGGTACCATGTACGCAGTAGACCTTGCATGCGGCAAGAATACCGGACATTATGATGCCGGACTCAAGCAGCAGGACAAGGGCGTGATTCGCGGTACCATTTGGAACGATGCGAACTATGACGGTTTGTATAATTCCAACGAAGTGCCGGTGGCAACTTCGGTTCGCGTGATACTGACCCGTGAGATCTATGAAAACGGAAACTGGATACCGGATACTGCATTTGGTGAGGTTTCTGAAATTGTGGATCACGGCGAGTATCAGTTTACGGATCTGGATGTTCACGTGCCGGCAGACCTGTCAGATGACAGCACTTCTGGCAACAAGGATCGCATCTATGGCTATCAGATCCGGCTGGATCTGGCAACTGTGCCGGATACCTATGCGGTGACCAAGCAGTATGCGGAATCGGAGCAGGCTCTGGAAAACAGTTTCCTGAATCCCCGTGACGGCAGTCTGCTGGCAAAGGACGAGTCGCACATCATTTTGGCGGCGAAGGCAACTGATGCAGATCGGGAGCATACCATTACCATTGCAGGTACCACATATGCACCGGCAAATCTGGCGAAATCTGTCGCACCGCACAACGGCGGTCTGACTGCAATCGAAACTGCGTCCATTGAAAGCTACATCTGGAATGACGAGAACTACAACGGCATACAGGACGAAAACGAAGTGGGCGTTGCAACCGCAACGGTCAAGCTGACACGGAAATATTATGATGATTCTGATAAGACGTGGAAGCAGGACGACAGCTTTGCATTGGTTGCAGAGGGTGCACCGGTAGCGACAAGCACACCGGTAGCGACAGCAACGCCTGTGGCAACAGGTACACCGGTAGCAACGGGAACGCCTGTGGCAACTGGAACACCGGTAGCGACGGCAACACCTGTGGCAACCGGCACACCGACAGCCTCCGCATCTGGCGGCTATTATCGATTTGACAACCTGCCTACATTTGTGGAACGGAACGGCGAGCGTTATCTTGCCGGCTATCAGTTACAGCTTTGCGAGATGCCGAAGGGCTACGCAGCGACCAAGTGCCGAATCGGAGAAGATACAGCCAAGGACAGCGATCTGTTTGCGGATACGTTACATCTGTATGAAGATGCAGACGAAGTGATCATACTGGCAGAAGCGTCCAGCGGCAACGACTTCTACGACAGGAACGTGGGGGACAATGCCTATGACATTGTCAAGGCAAAGGACAACACGGACTATGACGGCGGCTTGACTGCAATCGAAACTGCGTCCATTGAAAGCTACATCTGGAATGACGAGAATTACAACGGCATACAGGACGAAAACGAAGTGGGCGTTGCAACCGCAACGGTCAAGCTGACACGAAGCTATTACGACAGCCGCGATACCACTTGGAAACTGGACGACAGCTTTGTGCTGGTGGCAACTGGCACACCAGTCGCAACGGCAACACCTGTTGCAACAGGCACACCGGTAGCGACAGCAACACCTGTGGCAACTGGCACGCCAACGGCAACCGCATCTGGCGGACACTACCGCTTTGACAATCTGCCGACCTACATAGAAAAGGACGGTCAGAGATATTTAGTGGGGTATCAGATGCAGCTTTGTGAGATGCCGGAAGGATATGCTGCAACGAAATATCATGCGGCTGCTGACAGCGACAAGGACAGCGATCTGATCGCCGACACACTGGATCTGCAGGAGCCGGATACATTCCTGATCCTGGCGAAAGCATTCAGCGGAAATACACCGTATTGCTGTCAGGTTCGCGGCGTGGACTATGACATTGTAAAGGCGGCAGATGTCACCGGATATGACGGCGGCATTGTGCAGAAGGATTCTCATGTATCGATCTCCGGTATTGTCTGGGACGATACAGACCGAGATCATCAGATCAGCGACGGCGAATCCGGTATCGCCAATGTGAAGATCATACTCCGGCAGTATTATCGCCGCAACGGAAAGTGGGAACTGCTGCCTGAAGCAAAACAAGTTGCCTATACCAATGCAGACGGACAATATCGTTTCGACGACTTGCCGCTGTCTGTGACGGTGGACGGTGTCACATATCTGGCAGGATACCGCCTGTGGATCGATTCGATTCCGGCAGGATACAATGCGGAAGAATATGCTGACATATCGTCGGGCAGTGTGGAGATTCGTGCAGAGGAACGCACGTTGGACGGCTGTATGATTCTGGGAATTCCAGAAGAAAAGGGCGTCACGTCCGGAACTTGTCTGGAAGGATTCAACATCGCCAAGGGCGAGGATATGGCTTTTCTGAATGTCTTTCTGAATCGTGATCCGGAAGAATCTACGGAAACAACAACGGCTACAGATCTTGTTACGACAACAACCGAAACCGCAGTTTCTACGGAATCGACGACACAGACCAGTACTTCGGCATCTGCGGAAACTACCTCTGTGGAAAGCAGTACCACGGAAACCAGTACAGCAACAACACAAACTACAGCAAGCACTACAGAATCCAGTACAGCAACAACACGGACTACGGCAAGCACTACGAAAACCAGCACCACAACAACACGGACTACAGCAAGCACTACAAAAACCAGCACGACAACAGCACGGACTACAGCAAGCACTACGAAAACCAGCACCACAACAACACGGACTACAGCGAAAACGCAGTCGTCTGTTGTGACCACACATACTACTGCAACCACACGTACGCATACTACAGCTACGAAACAAACCGCCAGCAGCGTTACAACCTCGAAACAGACTACCCACAGCACATCACACACAACAACAGCGAAAGTCACCGCATCACCAGCAACACATACGATTGCAAAAACAACCACGCACACGACACATACCACCAGTCACAGAACGACTGCCGGCACAACCAGTATCACTACCCAGAGAACATCTGTGACGACTTCCCGAACCACGGGAACGACCCACACGACAGCTACTGTAACGACTACTGGCAGCACGTCAGTCACTACTTCCGCAATACACCGCACGACATCTTCGACAACACAGCAGACTACAGCAACGGTGACACTCTCCAGTGCAGGTCCGACCAGCGTGACAACTACGACACATACCACCAGTCAAACTACTACCCAGACAACGCCGAAACAAACTACGGTATCTCAGACGAATACCACGTCTGTAGCACCGACCAGCCGCACTACTTCTGCGACAGTTTCCACGACTGGAACCACCAGCACGGGAACGACAGACAGCAGTGCATCGACTGGAACACAGACCACACACCACAGCACGCATACCACGACACAAACCACCACAGTTACTGAAACAACGGTGAACAGCACTTGTGAAACATCGGGTGCTTCCACCAGCATTCGACAGACCACATTGCGGAAAAATCACGTGAGTGGGGACACTGTCACGACTACCACAACAGCTGCAAACAGAGAGCATGCGGCAGGTCATCACACGCAGACGACAACAACAACGGCGGCAGATGTTTCTGCACAGATCTCTGGAACAAAGCGGATACCGCTTCCGCGGCAGCAAAACATTTCGGGAACGCCGAAAACCGGAGATACCACACTGCACATCACCATTTTGATCGCAGCCTGCGGATTCTCACTGCTTCTGGCAATCCTGACAAAGCGGCGTAAAAAGTAACTGCATGCTCAGATGACTCTGGGCGGCATCAGAAAAAGAGTCACACTCGAAAGGGTGTGGCTCTTTTTGCGTATGAGCGTGTGCGGTTCTGTTTTTGAAGCAGAAAGGTGTCTTGCTTTTTGGAAAAAATTGTGGTATGATAAAAATGAGGAAGAATGTGTCGAAGGGAGCGTAGATGGCGTGATTCGAATCGCGGTGGTAGATGATGAGAAAGATCAGATTTTTCAGTTGAAAAAAATCATTCAAAGCTTTTTTCATGAAAAGGGGAAAAGCATTATGGTTTCTTGTTTTACACAGGGGGAAGAACTGCTTACGCAAAGCACTGATTTCGATATGATATTTTTGGACATTCAAATGGAAGGTATTGATGGGATTGAAACGGCAAGATTGATTCGACAAAAAAATAAAAAAGTTGCTCTGATATATGTTAGTAATTATTCAGAGCAAATGGCAGCATCTTTTGCAGTACATCCATTTTCGTTTTTAGAAAAGCCCATTCAAAACTCAAAAATTCGGGAAGTACTAGCAGAGTATTTACAGTACTATGGCACAGAGGAAAAAAATTATATTTCATTTCCCATGCATCACGGAAATGTTGTCATAGAACCTCAAAAAATTCTTTATTTTGAATATGAGGGAAATCGAAAAGTCAAGCTGGTATCTACAGAAACTGTATATCATATTATTGGCAGCATGAGTGAATTAGAAAACCAACTACAACAATATCATTTTATCATGCCGCATAAAAGTTTTTTGGTCAATGTGGCATGTATCAATTCATTTTACAATGATATTATTCTTTCAAATGGCATGAAAATACCAATTGCAAAAAACAGAAGAAAACAAGTCCATGAAAAGATAAGTGACTATTTGCATCACCATTTGCAGAAATAGGAGGTGTTTCTGATGAAATTATTATTGAGTTGTATGGTAAGCCTTACTTGTACCTTTTCTGGAATATGGGCGTTATCTAATTTTTTCTCCATTCAAAAATCTGAGATTTGGTTGCGTTTTCTTAGTGTGACGATAATTTCTGTTTTACAAGGATTGATGTGTATATTTGGAATTCCGATTCTAAATACAATAAGTATGTTGGCAATGATTGTTTTATCCACGATTATTTGTTTTCGTATACCAAAAATCTCATTTTTAATTTATGACTTCCTGATTGCATTGATTTGTTTTATAGCTGATGCTATGTCAACGCTGAGCTTGTCCTTTGTGACACAAAAAACGATTTCGTCTGCGGTTGCGGAAGATAGTTTAACGATTTCAAGCTGCCTTCGAACTTGTTTGCTTACATTTATTTTATGTCACATTGTCTTTTCTATGATTCGAAAGAAAAAGAGTAGTTTTGTATGGTATGAATCGATCTCATATGCAATTTTAGCAACTGGAGAAATTATCACTGCCAATTACATCATAGAAAATATTGCAAATACGCATTCCGGAACATTCTTGGTTTTCTTTTTAACAGGCTGTATTGTGCTAGATGTCTACATTGTTTTTGCATTTTATCGTGTTTCTGCGATTCGGGAAATGGAAAAGAAAAACGCATTGCTGCAGCAGCAAACAGATATGCAAATGGCAGTTTATCGTGATCTTGAAAAGCGGTATCAAAATTCTATGACGATCATACATGATGTAAAGCGGCATGTGAATGCTTTAGAGGGATTGATACAGACTGAAAATCTGACAGAAGCAAAACAGTATGAAAAATCGTTATATCAACAGCTGGACAAACTGCACCCGTCATTTCATTGCAGCAATCAACTGCTATCTGTTATTCTAAATCATGAGTTGCTGAAAGCAGAACAGAAAGGTATTCAATTAAACTTGAATATTTTATATGATAAGCTTGATTTTTTATCAGATATGGACTTAACAACAATCGTTTCGAATCTTTTAGATAATGCAATAGAAGCGGTTTCGGAATTGGATAAAGACAGAACTGTTTTGTTTGTAATCGAAGAACAAATGCAGTGCTGTATGATTCACACGGAAAATAAGTATGAAAAATTAAGTCCAAATACGGAGAACAGTTTTTTGTCTACTAAAAATGGACATGCGGGAATCGGCTTAAAAAACATTGAAATGACCGTTAAAAAATATAATGGAATCTGGAAAGCGACAGTTGAAAATAACAGCTTTGTGGTGTCTATCACGATTCCGATAGATTCCCAGCCAAGTATATGAAATTCGAACCCGATAGTGATTTTGCACAAAAATGCTATCGGGTTTTTGTTACCCCATTCCCGAATAATGCAGATTATTCCCGTTTAGTGCAAAGCTATTGATTTTTTCCAGTTGGACTGCTATACTAAAAATGTAAGAGAAATCTTACTAAGGCAATACCGCACAAAGAGCGTCTGGCGACTTTGCACGCCATCTGCTTGCAAATTTCCCGTCATATTTCACAAAAATGCTCGTGAATACATCAAGTATTCACTCCGCTTTTTGTTTCATCTGACGAAAAATTTGACGACGCATCTGTCGCACAATCTTTGTGCGGTATTGCCTTAAATCTAAAATGAGAGGAATGTTTTACATGGAAAAAAATTCGAAAGATGTAATAGCCCCGATTGATCTCGCAAAACTTTCCGCAGATATTAACTGCGACGGAAGACTGGACGATCAGGACGTTATATTGTATTCCAAGGTAGCAGCAGGACAAGTAGAACTGTAATTTTCTTTTCATGAAAGGAGATGTTTTCTATGAAAAAGATTTTGAAAAACGTACTTCTCTTTTCCGCATTGATTGGCAGTGTGAACTGCCTTGCTTTGCCGGCGGCAGCGGTTGATGTCGCAACGGCAAACACTTCTGTAATGGCAGATGCAGCAGATGTTGTGTATTCCGGTACCTGCGGTGCAGAGGGGGACAACATCACATGGACGTACAACGAGAGCGAATCCACAATGACGTTTTCTGGTACTGGCAGCATGGAAAAATACTATGTTAGCCGTTGGGATACAGACGGATATAATAACCCGAGCATTGTTCCGGAGTGGCTGACAGATTCCAGAATTTCCGTTTACCAAGCAAGAACTGTTGTTTTTGAAGAAGGTATTACAGAAGTTGGCAAGATGACAGATGACTACTTTGGTTGTGAAAATTCGCAATGCTTTTTGGAAGTGCCGGAGAGTGTAACAAGCTTGGATTTTTCTAATGTCACAAATAGTCTGGCTCTTTACGGGCTGGACGGTTCGTGGTTCTATGGATTTGCTTGGAAATCATATACAAAGGGCAACTACAGCAAGAGAAGATACGTATCTGTTGGAACGGCGAAGAATCCGGTATATCCCACAAGCGGTTCTTGTGCATCTGGTGCAACATGGACATTTGATTACAGAACTCGTGAATTGCATATCAGCGGTTCTACCATGAAAAAATCAGAATTTCCGGATTATCCTTATAAAAAGGTGATTTTTGAAAAAGATTTCGTTCCGCCGGAAAACAATAATTCTCAAGCTGATGAAACAAATGATTTTGTATTCTCCTTTGTTTTACGTCCGCATAGAGATAGCAATGTTTACTGCTATCCCAACAGCCCGTTTGCCAATGAATATGAAAAAATCAAGACAATCACAGACGAGGAGGACGGCACATTATTATATGCTGACATTGTGAAGTGCAATTATCTGCCCGACGATACCGGCATTTGCGGGGACGTAAATCTGGACGGAAAGGTAAACCTTTTGGATTCTGTTCTGCTGGCAAAGGCAGTCAACGGCAGTGTGACTGTGAATGACATGCAGAAAAAGAACATGGACTGCGACGGCAGCGGCGAGATCGATATTGATGATGTCACTACTCTGATGCAGTTCTTGGTGCATGCTGTGGATAGTCTGCCATTGCAGTAACAAGGAGATGTTTTCTATGAAAAAAATTTTGAAAAACGTACTTCTCTTTTCCGCATTGATTGGCAGTGTGAACTGCCTTGCTTTGCCGGCGGCAGCGGTTGATGTCGCAACGGCAACATCGTACATGGAAACTACAGACGATTCAAAATATCCGTCCAGTGGAACCTGTGCATCTGGTGCAACATGGACTTATGACTATCCTAATCGCGAATTGCATATTAGCGGTTCTACGATAAGAATAGATGAAATGCCGCAACTTCCTTGCCGTAAAATTGTTTTTGAAAAAGATTTCATTCCGCCGGAAAATAAGTTCTATGAACATACGGATTTAAATACGTTTGTAATGTCAATAACACTTCGTTCTCCTAATGAAATTCGTCAAATATATTGCTACCCCAATAGTCCATTTGCGAAAGAATATGAAAAAATTATAGCATCTACAGAGGACGACGGTTGTTCCTATGCTGATGTTTTAAAGTGCAATTATCTGCCCGACGATACCGGCATTTGCGGGGACGTAAATCTGGACGGAAAGGTAAACCTTTTGGATTCTGTTCTGCTGGCAAAGGCAGTCAACGGCAGTGTGACTGTGAATGACATGCAGAAAAAGAACATGGACTGCGACGGCAGCGGCGAGATCGATATTGATGATGTCACTACTCTGATGCAGTTCTTGGTGCACGCTGTGGATAGTCTGCCGGTGAAATTTGAATAAGGGGGCGTTTCCATGAGAAAGAAAAGTTGGATTTCGCTTACAGCATTTCTTGCAGCAATCCTGATGCTGAACTCTGCTGCCGCAGTGATGCCGGTCTATGCAGAAGAAGCAGTCGTAGCAACGGCTATAACGCAGGAAACGGAAACATATTCCGGTACCTGCGGTGAAAATGCCACATGGACATATGATAAATCCACAAAAACCCTGACGATTTCCGGTACAGGCAGCGTGGAAACCTATGTTCAGTCCGGTGTTGCTATAAAAACACCGCAATGGCTGGCAATCGAAGGATATATGGCAAAGCATGTTGTGATTAATGAGGGTATCACCAGTGTTGGTGACGGATTTGTGGATTTCTGTTTTGGTTATGGCTCCGGAAATGAGGAACGAACACTGCAAGTTGCCAAAAGTGTGACAGAAATGGATTTAGGACTTCTGCCTACATCTACAGCGTATCAAAATGTGACGTTCTATGGTACAGTTGGTTCATGGTTTTATGACCAGACTTATCGTTCCAATCGTTTCATTGATATTGAAACCGGCAAGTTACAGCGGGTTCCTACTTCGGGTGTCTATACAGACGGTGCGGAATGGAACTATGATACCGAAACCAAAACACTGGTAATCAGCGGCAATGGCAAAATTACAGATGCTGAATTTACCGGAGATTTTGGCTATACTGAAAAAGCAGAAAAGGTGATTATTGGAAAAGACGTTATTTTGCCGGAAGATAAATTGGATTCCAACGGAGAGAATACATTCTTGTTGGGACTTCTTGGAGATGCAACCACGGAAAATGGCATGGCGGTGTATCTGTACCACGGCAGCGATGCAGATACGGCATATCAGAAAATCATTGCAGACCGTGTTGCAAAGGGCTGGACGGAAGAAGAAGTACGAAAGGCTTATCCGGCTACCTATTTGGACGCTACTCCGCTGTGCGGTGATGTAAATCTGGACGGCAGAGTGGATATTACTGATGCAGTTTTGCTTAGCAAGGCTGTCAGCGGCAGCGTGGAAGTGAACGATGTACAGAAATCTGCAATGGACTGTGATGGTGACGGTGAGATCAGTTCCAATGATGCAACTACTCTGATGCAGTTCTTGGTGCATGCTGTGGATAGTCTGCCGGTGAAATAACGATCGTTTGAAATATTGCCTAAATGAAAAAATGAGTTTTGTTCAGCCCTGCCGGATTGCTGTATCCGACAGGGCTGAAAACGAAGGTGTGAAAGTATTGTCAACGATGCTGTTTCCCAAAACGCTTTCGGAGAAACCAGAAACGAAATATCGAAAACAGAAAAAGCACATCGCGAATCGCAGCAGACCCCGCTGGTCTGGCGAACGTGATGTGCTTTTTGGTTGTAATGCAAAGGGAAAACTCTTTTTCAAAAGGCGTTTTCCCGCATTGGTTTTTCAGACTTAGGGCAACACCGCACAAACATTATGCAGCGTCATTCCGTACTGGGCAGCGTTTGAATCAGGTGCACCAGAAACCGCAGCAGCACAACTGCATCATTGCTGCCGGTTTCTCCGTCACCGTCGCAGTCGGCATTTTTCTGGGCAGATTCGCTCAGGCTGATGGTTCCGGCAACCGTTTTGTTCAACAGAACCGCGTCTGAAATGTCCACCTTTCCGTCCAGATTGACATCGCCGAAGATCACGATTTCCGTTGTCGGGGACGTACCAGAGGATTCGGTTGCCGTTGTGGCAGAAGTTGCGGTGGTGGTTTCCGCAGAGGACAGAGTTGTGGTGTCCTGCTCTGTGAGGGAGGTTGTGGCTGCGGTGGTTTCAGAAATGGTAGCTTGCGTAGATGCAGCTGTTTCAGTTTCTGTAGCCGCAGATGTAGCCGCAGGCAGTGTGGTCGCTGTTGTCACAGTAGTTTGTTCCTGTGCGGAAGTTGCAGTGGTTTTGGACGTGTTGGCAGTGGTCGTAGCAGGAACAGTTGCTGCCGTTGTTTTCGCGGCAGTGGCAGTAGTTGTAGTAGTAGTAGTAGTTGTTGTTGTTGTCGCAGCTGTCGTGGTAAAGGCGACCGCATTCCACTTCTGGCAGGCATTGCCGTTGACCGTCCACTGCTGCACATTGGCACCGCTGGATTTCTCCGCGTTTGCCACTTCTACAGCAGCCCGATCTTTTGAAGTGCGTGTCAGGATCGTATATGTTCCGTCGGGATTCTTGACAAACTTGAACAGGTGCGAGCTGGACTTGTTGTTGGTGTGGATCTCGATGTTGGAGCCGTCTGCTTCTCCCACAGAATTCAGATAGTAGGTCTTACCATCTGCCAGAGCAGAGAGAATGTAGTAGTATCTGCCGCCGAATTCTTTCAGTGTCCATGAGTTGTGGGCTGCGGGTTCATTTGCACCCCACTGCTGCACGTTGCTGCCGTCCTCAGCCTTTCCGTTTGCCACTTCCAGATACAGATTGCTGTTGGCGTTGCGGAACTGGTATGTCTTTGTGGTATCCATGACACAGCCGGTGTCCTCTACCTGTGTCAGCTTCCACTGCTGGGAAGTGTCGGAGAGGTTGACTGCCCATTCCACCACGTTGGCTCCGGCACTTGTGGAAGCCGCCTGTACGGCAACGCAGCTCTGGTCGCCGCTGGTCTTGGTGAGCAGGTAATAGACACCGTCTGCGGCTTCGTAGAATTTGAACCGCTGTGCATCGGCATCGGTGGCAGACCAGATGCCAAGATTGGTGCCGTTTGCCGCAGCATTTCCGGCAACGTCCAGCAGATAGCTCACCTTGTCACCGATCTGGGGATACAGGGTATAATAGCCGTCACCGTCTGACAGCACCCGCCATGTATTGTGGGCTGCGGGTTCATTTGCACCCCACTGCTGGACGTTGGTGCCGTCCGCAGCCTTTCCGCCGTCCACTTCCAGATACAGTCCGCTGTTGACGTTCTGTATCATGTAGACTGCACCTTCCTGCAAAACTGCCGGTGTGTAGTCAGTCACCGGATTGCCGTAGGCGGAATCAAAGCTGTCCGTCAGGAATGGTGCTGTGTAAACAGTTGCCGCAAAGGTCTGCAGGCTGCTGTCTGTGATGTATTTCAGTTCGCCGGAAGATGATGCAGCACCGGCGTATTTGGTGCAGAAATCCTTGGTGTCTGTGCCCCTGGTGTTGTAGGCATCTAACAGTGTGTAGCCGTAGTTGTCCTTGGGGTTCCATGTGCTGGTGACTTTTGCGGTATAATTCAGCTTGGTCGGGGTTTCTGAACTGTTTTTCGCCGTGTAGGAACCGTTGTCCCGATACGGAGAAGTATCCGGCTGTACAATGATTTCCCGTCCGGAAACCGCCTGGAATCGGCAGTTTTCGCTGACCATATTGGAGCCCTCGCCGCTGATGATCTGGTTACAGCTGTTCGGCAAAAAGCTGTCATCGCCGGAATAGTAGTTGTTGTAGATGTGACCGCTGCCGTTTCCGATCTGCGGGCAGCGGCGGACACATTCGTCCCACCAGTTGTACATCAGCGTGGTGCGGCAGCGGGAAGTTTCACTGTTCTGTGTGCCGTATGCCACCGTCCAGAAACGGTTCTTGAATGTGTTATAGGAAATTGTGATATAGTCCGGACTTCTGCCGTTGTCTTTTGCGTCCAGATAGCTTTCATAGGGGGTGTTCAGCCAAATGAATTTTCCCACTTCGTCCTGCCCGTTTCCCGTATGATCTGAGGGCAAGTAGGAGATAAACGTGCAGTGATCCACCCAGATCTGACGCGAGGACCAGATATTGATCAAGATCCGGTTCTTCACATTCTTTGCGATCATGTTCAGATTCCGGAAAATGATGTTGTCGCTGGGATTGTCGTTCACTGCACCGTAGGTGTCATTGGTGCGGAACTGAGAGTCGTAAATGGTCTTGTTCCCGTAAGAACCCACAATGGTCTTGTTGTCCCGAATGCGGGTGTGGGACTTGTTCTGCATATCAATATCCGCCGTGATGACAATTGTTTTCGGCTCTGTGGTATTCAGCTGTTTTTCCAAGTCGTCCGCGGTGGAAACGAAAACGGTTTCGCCCAGCAGACCGCCAATGGTTCCCGCTTTTTCCTTGCCATTTGCCAGTGCATTTGCGGCGTACCCCTCCAGTCCGCTGCAATTCAGCTTCCACTTCTGGGCACCGTCACCGGTGTATGCGGTCAGCCCGATGGTGTTATTTCCCTGATAATAGGTCAGTGTAGCACCGGTGGAAACGCTGGTGATCTTGTAGTACAGATCGTATCCCTCGAAGTCTTTCTGTACGCTTTCGATGTTCCAGTTCTGGCTGCTGTCAGCAGCCTTTGCCGTCAGTGTGCATGCTGTGCCGTTGGCAGTCAGATACTTGCCGTCAGCCAGACTGACAATTTGGTACACGCCGGCAGAAACATAATCAATACGCCAGTCCTCTGAATTGGCTCCGGCGGCTTTCTGCGTGTTGGCAGCACTGCCGGCATTGTTCAGATTCCGGTTTGTGGTGTACGCCCCGAAATGTACTGCCTGTGCCGGATAAGCCGTCACGTCCGCAGCCGATACAGAACCTGCCGGCAGAATTCCAAGCAGACTGCTCAGAATTGCCAGTACGGTCAGTATGGCGGGCAGCAGGTGTTTGTTCTTTCTTTGTTGTTTCATTCCCAATTCCTCCTGTTTTGGTATTGTGGATTGTAGCTATATTTTATCACAGTTCGTGAGATAATTCAATCAGATATGATGCTATTTTATAAGAAATTGTGCTATTATTTCATTGCGGTGAGAATAATATCTTATAATTCTTATTGACATCAGCCGCTTTTTCCGCTATAATAAAAGTAATATTACACAAGTTTTGTACGGTGTTGCCATAGGAAAAGGCGGTGAAATCATGCAGGCATTCCCGAAAAAACGCGGCATTCTGGCAGTGTTTCTGACAGATCTGCAATCGGAGTACAACCACACATTGTTAGAGGGCATCACCAAGCAGGCGAATGCTCTCCGTTATGATATTGTCACATTTTCCTTTTTTTCCAATGCCAACTGTGACACGCCGTTTCAGACAGGGGAGGAGAATATTCTTTCACTGTTTCACAAAGGGTATGCCGACGGCATTCTCACACAAAAGGGCATGTTTCAGAAGCCGGAGGTGCGGCAGCGAATCGACCAGATCTGTCTGGAATCCGGTTTGCCGTTTCTGGACATCGGCGAGGAAAATTGTGACGCAGTGTATCCGCTTTGGAATGACCGGAAGATTTTCTGCGATCTGGTGAACCATTTGATCGAAGTGCACCACAAGCGTAAGATCTACTGCCTGACTGGTCCGCCGGGACTGCACCAGTCCCGCAACCGTGTCCTGGGATTTCGGGATGCAATGCAGCAGCACGGGCTTCCGGTGTCGGAACAGATGATATTTTACGGGGATTTCTGGGTGCACTCCGGCGAACGGCTGGGGAATGCCATTGCAGACGGCGGCGTTGCAATGCCGGAAGCGGTGGCATGTGCCAATGCGGCAATGGCAGAGGCTCTGATCCGCACGCTGCAAAAACGCGGTATAGCCGTTCCGGAAGATATTGCAGTCGTGGGGTATGACCCGTTTATGACCAATATGCTCAACGTTCCTTCAATCACTTGTATGACAAACATGAACTATAATCTGGGAGTCAACAGCATCTGTCAGCTGCACTACAAAATTACCGGTGAGATCTGTACTCCCATTCCATGCCGACCGGAAGTGCTGGAGCCTGCGGAAAGCTGCGGCTGTACCATGTCCGGAAATGGTGTGTTTGCCGGATACAAGCGAGATCTGGCAGAGCAGCTGGAGTTTGCTTATTTGCTTCAGTACAGCGGCATGATTCAGAAAATTTCTGCACCGGACAACTTGATGGAATTTGCGAAAGAACTGCACCACGTGCTATACCTGATTCGCCGCATCAAGGTGTTTTATCTCTGTATCGGTGAAGACTGGGACGGCATCATCAGCACCAATGGCAGCACATACCGCACCGCAGGGTATCCGGACACATTTTTTCTGTTCCGGCAGGTGTACGGCAGTTCCGATTATGAGATCGTCCACCTGCGGGAATTGGTGGAAATTTTGCAGAATCCGGAAACGCCCTCTGCTTATCATCTGGTTCCGCTGCACTATGAGGACCGCTGCTTTGGATTTCTGGCGGTGGAGTTCGAGGGAGAACAGTACAGTTTGGACAAGCAGTTCCTGACGTGGACGGAATATGTCAGCTCGGCTCTGGAAACCATGCGTATCCGAAACTATCTGAAACAGTTCAGCGGGCGGATCCACCTCACTGCCATTCGCGACCCGCTTACGGGAATCTATAACCGCCGCGGCTTCGAGGAGTTGTCCTCTGAAATTTACGAGCAGTCCATTCTGCACGGGGAGAAGTTCCTGCTGGTGGCAGTGGATATTTACAATCTGCACGAGATCAACCGGAAACAGGGCAGCAGCGTGGGGGATAAAATTCTGATGACCGTGGCAGATGCCCTTAGCAGCAGCTGCTTGGGAAACGAAATTTGCTGCCGCTGCAACGGCGACCACTTTTATCTGATCGGTTCCTATTCTTACCGGTTTGATGCCGGCAGAACGCATATCGATGCCATTCAGCAGTACTGCAATCAGCATCTGGAAGAAAGGGAATCCGGTGTGCATGTCAAGCTGCTGATGAGTTACTTCTGTGAAAAAGTCAGCCAGACGGTATCCCTTGCGGAACTGATCGCCTATGTGGACCATGTCATTGCACAGAAACAGCTGGAGGAGGAAAAGCAGCTTGCCTATTGGAAGAACATGAACACGCTCCGGCAAAAGATCTACAGTCGTCCCCAGGAAAACTGGAACATCGCAGATATGGCACAGATGATGCTGTTGAGCCGTGCTTATTTTCAGCGGCTGTATAAGCAGAATTTCGGTGTCAGTGCCATGTCCGATGTGATCGCTGCCCGAATCGCCATGGCGAAAAAACTGCTGGCAGACGGGCAGAATACCCTTGCGGAGATCGCCGAACAATGCGGCTATCACAGCGAGATCTACTTCATGCAGCAGTTCAAAAAGGAAACCGGCATGACACCTACGCAGTACCGCACAAAGGGAAACGCGGAATAATCAAGGCAATACCGCACAAAGAGCGTCTGGCGACTTTGCACGCCATCTGCTTGCAAATTTCCCGTCATATTTCACAAAAATGCTCGTGAATACATCCAGTATTCACGAGCATTTTTGTTTCATCTGACGAAAAATTTGACGACGCATCTGTCGCACAATCTTTGTGCGGTATTGCCTCAAGAAAACCCCGCACAGAGTCGTTAGCGGACTTTGTGCGGTATTGCCCAAGCTCTAATATCATAAAAACTGTGAAAAGCTATCCTCTCTCCAGAGGGTAGCTTTTCTGCGTGTACGTGAATTTATCTTCTGTTTAACTTTCGTTTATGGGTATTTACAACGGAACGGATAAACTAAATGTATAGGAAACACTGCATAAAGCTTGTGCGTAAGATGCGTAGCCAGATTTTTCGGCAGATTGCACAGAAATTCCGCAGGCATACTTGATGTATGGCAAGGGATTTCTGGGCAATATGACGGAAAATCTGCAAGCAGATTGCGTGCAAAGCCGTCAGGCGGGCTTTATGCAGTGTTTCCTATAGAACAAACAGAAAGGAAATCTGCACATGAAAAAACAAGAAACCGCTGCCAAAACCACGGCACAGATTTTTCGGGACAATATCTGTACCCTGTTCAATCTGCTGAATCTGTTGATCGCCATTGCCCTGATCGTTGTCCATGCGTGGTCCAACTTATTTTTTATACTGGTTGTGGCAATGAACACGATCATTGGCATTGCACAGGAACTGAAAGCCAAGCGGCTGATCGAAAAGCTGACACTGTTGTCACAACCCAACGCCTGCGTAGAGCGAAACGGGGAAGCCCTGTCCATTCCCATTGCGGAGGTGCAGGAGCAGGACATTTTGCTGCTGGAAAGCGGCAATCAGATCTGTGCAGATGCCGTTGTCATCTCCGGCGGTATTGAAGTCAACGAGTCCCTGCTCACCGGCGAATCTGATGCCATTTTCAAAAAGGAAGGGGACTCTCTGCTGTCTGGCAGCTCCGTGATCAGCGGCACCTGCAAAGCACAGGTGCTCCGCGTGGGCAGCGACAGCTATGCCTCCAAGTTGACCAAAGAGGCAAAGAAAACCAAAGCCATGCATTCGGAACTGGTGGGCTCCATGCGGAAAGTCACCCGTCTGACCAGCTTCTGCATTGTTCCGCTTGGCATTCTGCTGTTTTTGCAGGCACTGCTGTTTCGGGACAGTTCGCTGTATGATGCAGTTGTGGGCACCTCTGCCGGACTGCTGGGCATGCTGCCGAAAGGGCTGTATCTGCTGATCAGCATCAGCCTTGCCGCTGGCATCATCACGCTGTCCAAGAAAAATGTGCTGGTGCAGGATCTTTATTCTCTGGAAAATCTGGCACATGTAGACGTGCTCTGTCTGGACAAGACCGGCACATTGACTGAGGGAAAAATGCAGATGGAAAACGCTGTGCTGTTTCCGGAAACGGACAAGGCATTGTTTCAGGAGTGGATCGGGAATTTCCTGACTCACACGCAGGACAACAACGTCACGTTCCAGGCCATGCACGGTTATTTTTCCGGTATGGATACCTTGTCTGTCACAGAGCAGATTTCCTTTTCCTCTGAACGAAAGTGGAGTGCTGTGACCTTTTCCGGCGTGGGAACGTTTGTCGTCGGTGCACCGGAAAAGCTTTGTCCGGATACTACGCTGCCGGAACTGCTGGAATATCAGCGTGCCGGAAAGCGTGTGCTTCTGGCAGGCATCACTCGTCAGACTGTGCAAAAGGATCAGCCCCTGCCGGCGGTGCAGCTGTTGGCAATGATCGTGCTGACAGATCCACTTCGTGCCAACGCTGCGAGAACCATTGCCGACTTTCAGCGGGAGGGTGTTTCTGTCAAGCTGATTTCCGGCGACAATCCGGTGACAGCTTCTGCCATTGCCCAGCAGGCAGGGATTCTTCACGGGGAACGCTGGGTAGATATGCGTGCCATAGATGAATCGGAGATCGACGCGGCAGCACAGCAGTATACAGTTTTCGGCAGAGTGACACCGCAGCAAAAGCGGCAGCTGATACAGGCGTTCCACCGGCAGAAGCACACCGTTGCCATGACCGGCGACGGCGTGAACGATCTGCTGGCACTGAAAGAGGCGGATTGCAGCATTTCCGTGGGACAGGGCAGCGATGCCGCACGGCAGACGGCACAGATGGTACTGCTGGATTCGGACTTTGCCGTGCTGAAAGATGTTCTGCTGGAGGGTCGGCGTGTGGTACACAATGTCACACGGTCTGCCGGTGTCTTTTTCATCAAAACGCTGTACTCCGTCCTGCTCTGTGCGATTTGTCTGCTGACCAATACACCGTTCCCGTTCGTGCCGATTCAGATCACGCTGGTCGATCTGATCATTGAGGGGTATCCGTCATTTTTCCTGTCGTTCCTGCCGGATTCCCGTCCGGTTCACACCCGCTTTTTGCCGGAGGCAATTCGGCGAGCCGCTCCGAATGCCATTGCCATCGGTGTCTGCTTCCTGTTTTACCTGCTGCTTCATGCTATGGGCTTGTTCGGTTTGTCCGGTGAACAGACACAGGCAAATGCACTGTTGTTCCTGCTGATCGGTACGGTGGGACTGCTGGGCGTTTTCAAGATGTGCCAGCCTTTTACCAAAATCAAAGCGCTTTTTGCAGTGACTTCCGCAGCGGGATTTTATGCAGCCATTGCCCTCTGCCTGTGGCTGCAAGATCATCTGCTGCATCTGGACATTCTCCACCTTGCCGTACCCACTTCTACGACGCTGCTGTTCTTTGTCCTGCTGGCAATTCTGGCAGTCCTGACGGAACAGATTCTGTCGCGAACGGTGTTTCGGAGAAAAGAAACTGCCGGTGCAGCCGCTTTCCAAATTGACGAATCAGGAAATACGTGATATAATAAAAAAGTGTTAAGGCAACACCGCACAAGCTTTATTCAGTGTTTTCTTAAAATTATTCCTCACGCTGTAAAATTTCCGGCGATCCGCACCAACAGCAGGATCGTTTCCAAAGCCGTAACCGCACAGCCGGCAATGAAAAACACTGTATTGGCAGTGCCGTAGGCGTGAAAGAGATTCAGGCATACGCCGCCTTTCATCGGATACAAAAGGCGGACTTTTTTCTTGTTGAAAATATCCGTCGCAAGGTGCGACAGAAACCCAATGGTAAAGTAGACTGCGATAGACGGATAAATTAGGCACAGGGCAGCGTCCAGTGCTGCCAGTGCCGTAAAGGAATGCATAAACGAACGGTGCGGCATTTCCTTTCCGAATGCACAGACCACCAGAAAGAGGGCAACGCCAAGGAGAATTCGCACAATGCTGCTGTTTTGCAGAATGGTCTGCACCAGTCCGAATTTCCCGAAGTAGTCCACTGCCAGAAAGATGACAGTGACGGCAATCGTCAGGAAAATGACCCTGTTTGCATCGCGGTGGGAGGAAGATGTGCCTACGTCAATATCGCTGATCAGTGCCCCGATGGCTCCGATCCCTGCCGCGGTGACAAATCCGGAGAGTGTGTCAGGGTGCGTAATGGCAAGCGTTGCGGCAATGCCCACCATCATGTGTGTTTTTCCAAGCATAGTTGTAGTTCCTTTGTGGTGAATTTTGTATTATTGTAGCATATTTTGTGTTGAAAGTCAATGCTGTAAGAGCAGTGTTCACGGAAATCAATTTTCATGATAGCCTCCCCTGAAAGGGGAGGGGGACCGCCGTTAGGCGGTGGAGAGGTTTTTTCGTAAAATCTTTTTATGACGTTTTCGGCATAAGTGGAAACCCCTCAGTCAGTGCTACGCACTGCCAGCTCCCCTTTCAGGGGAGCCTCACTTGTCAAACTTCATAATTTGACACAATTTAAATCAACATATTTTTGAAAATTGATTTCCGTGAGCAGTGTTTGTGTAAATCCACTTTCAAGATCATGGAAGGCAGGAGAGAAGTTTTTCGTGGAATTCTTTTTCAGAATATGTTCGTTTTCACAGAGAAACGCCTTTGCCGGACTGGAACAAAACGGAATTTTTGTCATTATCGCACAAATAGAAAGTGTCACTTTTGGTGAAAAAAGAGATTTCCTGCGGCAATTCGCTGTAGCATCTTGACAAATATCCTTCTACATGGTAAACTGTTTATAGTGAATTTGATACAGAATTCCGAAAATTGAAATATTGGAATGTTACCTTTCGACAAGTTTGTCTGATTGGGCATCACCAACTTTTATGCACGCAAAATGGACGCGGTATAGGGGTTGGCTTTTTTTATACCATTTTGAGGTGCTTTATGAAAATTATCAAAGTTATCAATAACAACACAGTATGTGCTTTGGATAAAAAAGGCAAAGAACAGATCATATCCGGAAAGGGCATCGGATTCGGCAAAAAACGCGGTGACGAAGTGGATTCGGCACAGATCCAGAAAATCTATATGATCGCTGATTCTGCCCTGCGGAAACGCATGGTGGAATGTCTGGCGGAAATCCCCTACGAACATATCCGTCTGACATCAGATCTGGTCGATCATATTTCTGAACAGTTTTCACAGGAAGTGTTGAAAGAGTCGCTGATGATCAGTCTGTCCGATCATGTCAGTTTTGCGATCGAACGGCAGAAGCAGGGAATCAATTTTGCCAATCCGCTGATGGACTCCATTCACGATTGTTTTCCGGAGGAACTTGCTCTTGGAAACTATTGTCTGGAAGAAATCCGCCGGCAGCTGGGAATATCGCTTCACAAAGACGAAGCCGGCTTCATTGCCATGCATATCATCAACGCACGGCTGCATACCAACATGGGACAAGTCCCGGATATTACAAAGCTGGTGAATGGTTGTGCAGAAATTGCAGATACTTTTTATCAGGGAAAGCTGGACAAGACCACCGTTTCTTACGAACGGTTTCTGGTACATCTGAAGTATCTGGCGAAGCGGCTGTTCCAGTCACAGGAATTCTCCAATGTGCTTAGTCGGGACGAGGAGATTTTAAGCTTTGTCCGGCAGAAATTCCAAAAACATTATCGCTGTGCCAAGTGCCTGCAGGATTATATCCTGAAAAATTTTGCACGCACGATTTCAGAGGATGAAATGATGACATTGGCGTTCCACCTGAAAAAAGTCAGAGAATCCCGTTGAAAACGCTTGATTTCATTACAACTGGTACCTAGAGCAATACCGCACAATCTTTGTGCGGTATTGCCCAAGTAATGATTCCGGCGTGAAGATACAGAACATTATTTTTAGGAGGACTTTTGTAATGAAAGACAAGATTTTCGGCGTATTGCAGCGAGTGGGACGCTCCTTCATGCTTCCCATTGCACTGCTGCCGGTGGCGGGGCTTCTGCTGGGTTTGGGAAGTTCCTTTACAAATGCCACTACAATTGAAACCTATCATCTGGGAAACATCATCTATGAGGGCGGACTGCTCTACACCATTCTGGACATCATGAGCAAGGCGGGAAGTGCCGTCTTTGACAATCTGGCACTGTTGTTTGCCATGGGGGTTTCCATTGGCATGGCGAAAAAAGAAAAGGAAGTCGCTGCTCTTTCCGGTGCGATCGCCTATCTGGTCATGAACACCGCGATCAGTGCTCTGATCTCTGCCAAGGGCGGCGTAGAAGCAATGGCAGCCAACTCCACCACCTCTGTGCTGGGTATCACCACACTGCAAATGGGCGTGTTCGGTGGTATTCTGGTTGGCTTGGGCGTAGCGGCTCTGCACAACCGGTTCTATAAAATTGAACTGCCGCAGGTGCTTTCGTTCTTCGGCGGCACTCGTTTCGTGCCGATCATTTCTACCGTGGTGTACCTGTTCGTTGGTGTCATCATGTTCTTCCTGTGGCCGGTGGTACAGTCCGGTATCTCTCATCTGGGAACGCTGGTGCTTCGCTCCGGTTACGCCGGTACATGGATCTACGGCATTCTGGAACGTGCCCTGATTCCGTTTGGCCTGCACCATGTATTCTATATGCCGTTCTGGCAGACAGAACTGGGCGGCTCCATGATGATCGACGGCAACATGGTTTCCGGTGCCCAGAACATCTTCTTTGCTGAACTGGCTTCCAAGTCTACAACAGAATTTTCCGTTTTTGCGACACGCTTCATGTCCGGTAAGTTCCCGTTCATGATCTTCGGTCTGCCGGCTGCGGCATTTGCAATGTACCGTGCGGCTCGTCCGGAAAAGAAAAAGATGGTCGGAAGCCTGCTGCTTTCCGCAGCCCTGACCTCTATGATTACCGGCATCACCGAACCGCTGGAATTCACATTCCTGTTCGTGGCTCCGCTGATGTATGCCGTACACTGCGTACTGGCTGGTCTGTCCTATATGCTGATGCACATTCTGAATGTTGGTGTCGGCATGACGTTCTCCGGCGGTGCCATTGACCTGACACTGTTCGGTATTTTACAGGGCAATGCGAAAACCCACTGGATCTGGATCGTGGTTGTCGGTCTGGTCTATGCAGTTGTTTACTACTTCGTATTCTACTTTATGATCACCAAGCTGAACCTGAAAACACCGGGCAGAGAACCGGACGATGTAGAGCCGAAACTCTATCGCAGAAGCGATGTTAATGTGGCAAAGGCAGAGAAAAAAGCAGGCGGCAGTGCGGCTGTAGACATGGTCAGTGCAATGGTGCTGAAAGGTCTGGGCGGCAAGGCAAACCTGTCCGATCTGGACTGCTGTGCAACACGCCTGCGGGTAACAGTACAGAATGCAGAACTGGTAGACGATGCCATGCTGAAAGCCAGCGGTGCTTCCGGTGTCATTCACAAGGGCAACGGCGTACAGGTTATCTATGGTCCGAAAGTATCTGTTATCAAGTCCAATCTGGAAAACTTCATGGATACGCCGGAAGCAGAGCATCTGGACAGTCTGTTTGCAGAATCCGAAGCAGAAACTACTGTGGAAGAAACCAAGCCGGAACCGGAACAGAATTCTGCTCCCGCAGAAAAGGCGGCTGGTTCCGGAGAATGCCTGACACTGTGCACACACATGAACGGTACGGCGATTCCGCTGGAAGAAGTGGAGGACGAGGTGTTCTCGCAGAAGATTCTCGGTGATGGCATTGCGATTCGTCCCGCAGAGGGCAAGTTGTACGCTCCCTGTGACGGCACCATTGAAACCGTATTCGACACCAGGCACGCTGTGAATATGACTTCCGCAGACGGTGTGGAGATCCTGATGCATATCGGTATCGATACCGTAAAGCTGGAGGGAAAATATTTTGAGGCACATGTCAGTGACGGACAGGCAGTCAAGAAGGGCGACCTGCTCATCAGCTTTGACATGGAAGCAATCACCGCCGCAGGCTACAAGCTGACCACGCCGATGCTGGTTTGCAATGTAGACGATTACGCCGCAGTTACACCGGTGGCACAGGGAACTGTTTCCGTCGGAACGACTGCAATTCAGATCACCAAGTAAACCAACACTGCTTTTGCAAGTGTTTCCTTAGACAATACCGCACAAAGAGCGTCTGGCGACTTTGCACGCCATCTGCTTGCAAATTTCCCTTCAGAGCCTGTTTCGTATCTTCCCGCACGCATCTTGCGTGCATATTTTCCGAGATATTTCGGGAAAATACTCGAAAATCCACAAAGGATTTTCTCCGTTTTTCCCTTCATCTCTCAAAAAATCTGACGACGCAATCTGCATACGTCAGATACGAAACAGACTCTCATATTTCACAAAAATGCTCGTGAATACAGCAAGTATTCACTCCGCTTTTTGTTTCATCTGACGAAAAATTTGACAACGCATCTGTCGCACAATCTTTGTGCGGTATTGCCTTAACACTATGCAGATATGCAGGCGGACAGAAATGTTCGCCTGTTCTTGTATATAAGGCACTGCGAAGTGCATTTTCTCATGCGTACAGAAAGGACTACCCATGAAACAATACTTGGAAATCGGAAAGATCGTAAACGTCCACGGGCTCCGCGGCGACGTGAAAGTGGTGCCGTGGTGCGATGAGCCGGAATTCCTGTGCGAATTCGACACCCTGTATCTGGGCAAGACACAGAAGCCGGTGAACGTGACGGCTGCCCGTCTGCAAAAGGGCAACGTATTGCTGCATCTGGATGGTGTGGACACCGTGGAGGCGGCGGAACAGTTGCGGAATCAGGTGCTCTATATGGACCGCGACGAGGTGGAACTGGAAGAAGGCGTGTACTTCATTCAGGATCTGATCGGGCTGGAGGTGCTGGACGCAGACACCGGCAAAAGCTACGGCAAGCTGTCTGATGTGATGCAGACCGGTGCCAATGATGTGTACGAGATCAAAGACGAAACCGGAAAAACCGTACTGATCCCTGCGATTCCGGACGTGGTGCAGGAAACTGACCTCGACGGAGGCGTGATGCGGATCCGACCGCTGGAGGGCTTGTTCGATGCAGATTGAGATCGCCACTTTGTTTCCGGAAATGTGCGAGGCGGTGCTGTCGGAGAGCATTATCGGCAGAGCCAGAGCCGCCGGTCATATTTCCGTCCGCTGCTGGAATATTCGGGAGTATACGCTGGACAAGCACCGCCGCGTGGACGATGTGCCCTACGGCGGCGGCAGGGGCATGGTCATGCAGGCAGATCCCATTTACCGCTGCTATGATGCCGTACAGCAGGACATCGGTGCCAAGCCCCACGTGATCTACATGTCCCCCAAGGGCAGGGTGCTGGATCAGCAGCGGGCATTGGAATTGTCCGTGATGCCGCATATTTTTGTACTTTGCGGGCATTATGAAGGTGTAGACCAGCGGATTCTGGACGAGATCGTAGACGAGGAGATTTCTATCGGCGACTATGTGCTCACCGGCGGGGAACTGCCGGCACTGGTGCTGGTGGATACGGTTGCACGAATGGTGCCGGGGGTGCTGCCGGAAAATCTCTGCTTCGAGGACGAAAGCCACTTCGGCGGTCTGCTGGAATATCCCCAGTATACCCGTCCGGCGGTGTGGCATGATCGGGAAGTGCCGCCGGTGCTGCTCACCGGACACCACAAAAACATCGCAGAATGGCGGCAGGTACAGAGTCTGGAGGAAACCAAAACCAAACGCCCTGACCTTTATGCAAGCTATTTGGACAAAAAATAGCAGTTTTCTTTGTGGAATTTGAATAAAATATGCAGGTTCACCAATTTGAAAAAATCAGGATTTGGCATTGTTGTCATGTTTCACAAAGATTGAAAGCAAAAGGGAGAATGGTTCTGTCAACACGTAGAAAATTCCGGAAAAAACGCAAAATATTGCAAAAAGCACGTTGACGTTCTCCGGAAAAAACGGTATAATGATAGCATAGCAAAGATGAGGAGTGCACAAATGGTTCCTATCAGAAGTGGGGATCGCCAAGCGTCTTCAAATCAGAGAAGATACGAAATGTGTTGTTTCGTGCTTCAGTAAGTATGGTGTGTGAACGCACATGCATGATCATAAGGATGGGAGAGTTTATCATGTTTGTAAAAGAAGTTACTGTACAGAATCAGGTTGGTCTGCACGCAAGACCGGCTACATTTTTCATTCAGCGTGCCAACGAGTTCAAGTCCTCGATCTGGATCGAAAAGGAAGAACGCCGTGTAAACGCAAAGAGCCTGCTGGGTATCCTTTCTCTGGGTATCGTTGGCGGCACCGACATCAAGATCATTGCAGACGGTTCTGACGAACAGGTTGCAGTGAACTCTCTGGTAGAACTGGTAGAAAGCGGATTCAGCGACTAATTACCGCAGTGTCTGTGACAAAAGAGAACCTCACGGGGGAAAGGTCCGCCGTGAGGTTTTTTGTTTTCGGGCAGCACCGTGCAAGGTTTGTTAAGGCAATACCGCACAAAGTCGCCAGATGCTCTTTGTGTGGTATTGCCTTAACTGCCGCTTAGCCCGTACCGTACCATGTTCTCGCAGAAGATGCCGTAGCCGCGGGTGGGATCGTCCACAAAGACATGTGTCACGGCTCCCACCAGCTTTCCGTTCTGGAGAATGGGGCTGCCGCTCATGCCCTGCACAATGCCGCCGGTAACTTCCAGCAGTTCCGGATCGGTGATGCAGACCGTCATGTTGCGGGTGCTGTCTGTGCCGCTGTAGTCGATTTCCTCCAGCGTGATGTCATAGGCTTTCGGCGTGTCGCCGGAAACGGTGCAGAGGATTTGTGCGGCTCCGGTCTGGATCTCCTGCTTCAGTGCCATGGGAATGGCTTCTTCGGCAGAAGGATTGTGATACAGCGTTCCGAAAACGCCGCAGCGGTTGTTGCACAGAAGTTCCCCCAGCGGGGCATCATCGGAAAAGCTGCCCTGCAGCATGCCGGCACAGCCGGAAACGCCTTTGGTCACCTGTGAAATGGTCACCGCGGCGGCTTCTCCCGAACCAAAGGGCAGAATGTCACCGGTGTCTGCATCGCAGATCGGGTGCCCCAGTCCGCCGAAGCTGCCGGATTCCGGCTCATAAAAAGTAATGGTACCAATGCCGGCACTGCTGTCCCGCACCCAGATGCCGGCTTCATAGCGGTTGTCGGCGGCGGCGTAGGCGGGAGTGAGGGTGACGGTGCAGGTTTCACCGCTGCGGGTGAGGGTGACAGTTACTGGTGTGCCGTCGGACTCCGCAATGGCTTCCTGTAGGGACTGGTTGGAGTCGATCGCCGTGCCGTCTACAGATTGGATCAGGTCGCCGGTCTGAATGCCGGCTTCCTGTGCGGGACAACGCTGTCCCGATGCAGTTTCGATTCGTTCCATGCCTACCACCATGGCACCGTCCATTCGCAGCTTGATGCCAAAGGGCTCGCCGCAGGGCACCAGCATGGGCGTGTCGATCTCCTGTATTTCGACATCTTTAATGGGAATGATCCCGAAAAGCCGGAGCGAGGTGGTGTCTGCCGCGGACGATGCCGTGACGGCAGCCTGTACGGTATGTGCAGTGGGCACGGCGGCAATGTGCAGAGCCGTGTCTACTTCCAGCCGGCTGCCGGTCTGGACATAATAGCTGTCCGGCAGCTGCCACGCATAATAGGCTGCTGTGCCGTAAAGCTGTAGCAGCACCGCAGCACCCAGTGCCGCCGTGCATTTGATCCATCGTATCATATTGGAAAAGACCTGCCTTTCTTTCCGAACCGGCATGCCTGCCGTTCGAAGTCTTTTGTTTTAGAGGTGTTTTTGGTGCGGTGTAACAGCGAAAACCACCGGGATAAGCCTACCCAATAAGCCTCCCCTGAAAGGGGTGACTCCCCACGGGGTGGGGAGATGCCCGCAGGGCAGAGGGGACCGCTCAGTACGAGGGGGACCAGCGAAGCTGGTGGAGGGGTTCTTTTGTAAAATTTTCCCGTGACACAACACCAAAAACAATCCCGCGGGAACGACGTTCGCCCGCAATCTTATCCTATGTAAACCGGCAACGCTTATCAGCGACAATGCAAGGAAAAAATCCTGACATTCCAACGATTCCAAAAATTTGAAAAATTGAGGTGTACCCCATGCATACCAAACCAACGAAAAACCGACCCATTCCCACCGCTGCCCAGCTGCGGAAACGCCGTGTCTACACTGTCTGCTGCTGGATCCTGCGGGGACTGCTGGTGCTGACGACGATCCTGTTCACGTGGATCACCTGCTGGGGCTGCGGGCTGGGGTGGATCAGCCGTGCCCGTGCCGGCAGCAACTGGCCGATAGAATTCGCCGGCTACGGGCAGATGCTGCTCGTCGGCTCCGGTCTGCTGACACTGGGGACAGTGCTTGTCCTGCTGTGCCGGAAGAACTGGCTCAACTGGGCGGCTGCAGGCAGTGCTACTGCCGGCGTAACGCTGGCGATGCTGGCACTGTACCGCGTGACCGCCTACGCCTCTGAGCATTCGTTCTACAGCCGGCTCATGGAAATGCCTGCCGCGACACTGTACCGGCTCCAGCTGCTGCCGGTGCTGGTGCCCTATGTCTGTGTGGTTGCGTTGGGACTGCTGCAATTCTTTTCCGCGGAAGCTGTCCGGCGGCGGCAGGAGAAAAAACGACAGGATTCGGCAAAGGCTCCGTCGGTGCTTTAAGGAAACACTGAAGGAAACACTGCACAAAGCTTGTGCAGAAGATGCCCTGTTTCTGTTTTTGCAGGTGGAAAAAACTGTCATATTCGCGTGAAGGACATGTGCTTTCGCATGTTTCCCTAAAAAAATTTCTATTTTGACAGATTTCAGTCTTGCAGTTCCCCATAGAATGTGGTAAAATTATAGAGTAGAACAAAAAAACAGGAGGTAACAAAATGGACAACAAAAAAATAAAAGTCCTGATCGGAGATGACAGTGCAGAATATGGCATCACCTGTGCCAATGAACTGCGGTCGCTCGGTCTTTACGTCGTGACGCGGCGAAAAGACGGGAAAGTCATTCTGGACGCGATCCGGAATGACACACCGGACGTGGTTGTGATGGACGCTGTCCTGCCGGGTATGGATGCCATAGAGATCCTTGAGAAATCTCAGACATTCGAAACCGCACCGGCTTTCATCATCACATCTTCTTATGAAAATGCGTTTATCGAGCGTCAGGTCATGGAAAAGGGTGCGGCGTACTTCATGCTGAAGCCTTTCCACATTTCCACTCTGGGCAGCCGCATCACCGATCTGGCTGCCAAGGGCATGCCGAACCCGAAGAACTCTGCCAACCGCAATATGGAGGTAGTGGTGACAGAGATGATTCATCAGCTGGGCGTGCCTGCCCACATTAAGGGCTATCACTATCTGCGTGCCGCAATTCTGGCTTCGATCGAGAATCAGGCACTGCTGGAAAGCGTGACAAAGCTGCTCTATCCCACAGTGGCAATGCAGTTCGACACCACGTCTTCCCGCGTGGAACGTGCCATTCGCCACGCGATCGAAATCGCATGGGATCGGGGCGATCTGGATACGATCAACTCGTTCTTCGGCTATACCGTGAACAACTGCAAGGGCAAGCCCACCAATTCTGAATTCATTGCCCTGCTGACAGACAAGCTGCGGCTGCAATACGGCAGAAGCACCGTCCGTCACGCCTGAACCAGAGAACAGCACTGTACAAAGCCTGTCCGACGGCTCAATACAGCGGGATTCTGTATATTTTTGTATGTTATCGAAAAAAGTTCAACTTCTTTGTGCATTTTCTTCTTGCAGTCTGCCATATACTGTGGTAAAATAAAAAGAGCATGCATTTGTTCCGGCGGGCGGTCTGTCCGCAGACAGCATGTTATTATCTTATGCGAAAGGATCTGATTTTATGACTGACGGAAAAATGTTTTTCAAGAAGATGGACCTGAGTGATCTGCAGTGCAATCCCTTTGATATGATCGGGAAGACATGGTACTTACTGACTTCCGGTACACCGGAGGATTACAACACAATGACGGCTTCCTGGGGGGCAATGGGCGAAATGTGGGGAGCACCCTCGTTCCACTGCGTCGTGAGAACCAGCCGTTATACCCTGAACTATCTGGATCAGAATGAGCTGTTCTCGGCAACATTCTTCGATCCGGGCTATAAACCCGCACTTCAGTTCTGCGGTACCCATTCCGGAAAGGACTGCGATAAGGCACAGAGAACCGGATTGCAGCCCGTTCTCCTTGAAGGAACTACCAGCTTTGCACAGGCACGCCGCGTGCTGATCTGCCGGAAACGTTATACGGCAATGTTGCAGCCGGAGGGTTTTCTGGAACCCGAAACTTATGAAAAATGGTACGGCAAAGACCCGATGCACCGGGAATTTGTAGGCGAAGTACTGGCGTATTACGAAAGAATGCACTGATCGTTGGTGCACGCAAAGAGCCTCTGTCATCTGACAGGGGCTTTTTTGGTATCTGTTTACCGCTGCCCAAAGTGCATTTTTTTCACGAAAGCACAATAATATGCAAAAATAGATGCATATTATACGTGAACTGTTGCAAAAAGAAAAAAATTCCGTATATTTATGCAAAAACGCTTGACAATGCCGGAAAAAGGTGTATAATAAGAAACAAGAGCATTTGCAGCGGATCAAAAAGGGCGGTACAGATGCGATAAATTATGCTGATGGAGGAGTTTGCATCATGGCAAAGGCAAAAAAGGACATTAAGAAAGTCGTTCTGGCATATTCCGGCGGTCTGGATACTTCGATTATCATTCCGTGGCTGAAAGAAAACTATAACAACTGCGAAGTTATCGCAGTTTCCGCAGACGTAGGACAGGGCACAGAACTGGACGGTCTGGAAGAAAAGGCAGTCAAGACCGGTGCTTCCAAGCTGATCGTACTGGATCTGAAGAAGACTTTCGTAGAAGACTACATTTTCCCCACCGTACAGGCTGGTGCGGTATATGAAAACCGTTATCTGCTGGGTACCTCTTTCGCTCGTCCGATCATCGGTAAGGAACTGGCTCGGATCGCACTGGAAGAAGGTGCAGATGCGATCTGCCACGGTGCAACCGGTAAGGGCAACGATCAGGTTCGTTTCGAACTGGCAATCAAGGCATACGCTCCGGATATGGCAATCATTGCTCCGTGGAGAGAATGGACCATCAAGAGCCGTGACGAAGAAATCGACTATGCAGAGGCTCACAACATTCCGCTGAAGATTAACCGTGAAACCAACTACTCCAAGGATAAGAACCTGTGGCATCTGTCCCACGAAGGTCTGGATCTGGAAGATCCGGCAAACGAGCCGCAGTATGAAAAGGAAGGCTTCCTGGAACTGGGCGTTTCTCCGATCCAGGCTCCGGACAAGCCCACTTATGTGACCATTCACTTTGAAAAGGGTATCCCGACTGCTATCGACGGCAAGGAAATGGGTGCTGTAGAACTGGTAGAAAAGCTGAACGAACTGGGCGGTGCAAACGGCATCGGTCTGGCGGATCTGGTAGAAAACCGTCTGGTCGGCATGAAGTCCAGAGGCGTTTATGAAACTCCGGGCGGCACCATTCTGTACCACGCACACGATGTGCTGGAAACCATTACCCTGGACAAGGAAACTGCAAGAACCAAGCAGTATCTGAGCATCAAGTTCGCTGACATCGTATACAACGGTCAGTGGTACACACCGCTGCGGGAAGCATTGACTGCTTTCGTAAACGAAACCCAGAAGACCGTTACCGGTGATGTCAAGCTGAAGCTGTACAAGGGCAACATCATCAATGCCGGCGTTACTTCTCCGTACACCCTGTACGATGAAGAAGTTGCAACCTTCGATGCAGAAGATGTTTACAATCAGAAGGACGCAGAGGGCTTCATCAACCTGTTCGGTCTGCCGATCCACGTAAAGGCTGTGCTGGATCAGAAGCGGAACAACAAGTAATTTTGAAAAAATCGGGAAACACGGCGGTGATTTCCCTGTATACCGGTTCTCCTGCCGGTGAGGAAGAGGCGGCTGTTTACTGGTCGCCTCTTTTCCGTTTCTTCTATCAATATATAAGGAAACACTGCATAAAGCCCGCCTGACGGCTTTGCACGCAATCTGCTTGCAGATTTTCCGTCATATTGCCCAGAAATCCCTTGCCATACATCAAGTATGCCTGCGGAATTTCTGTGCAATCTGCCGAAAAATCTGGCTACGCATCTTACGCACAAGCTTTATTCAGTGTTTCCATAATATCACGAAAGGACGTTTCATATATGGCACTTTGGGCAGGAAGATTTTCCAAAGAAATTGACGCAGGCGTAAATGCGTTTAACTCCTCTATCGCATTTGATGCCCGTATGTACCGGCATGACATTCAGGGCAGTATCGCCCATGCCACCATGCTGGGGGACTGCGGCATCATCTCCAAGGAGGACAGCAAGACCATTATTGAGGGGCTGACTGCCATTCTGGCAGATCTGGACAGCGGCAAGCTGGAATTTGATCCCAATGCGGAGGACATTCACATGTTCGTGGAGGCAGAGCTGACCAAGCGTTACGGCGATGTGGGCAAGCGGCTGCACACCTCCCGTTCCAGAAACGATCAGGTGGCACTGGATCTGCGGCTGTATCTGCGGGACGAGATCAAGGAGATCCGCGGACTGGTGGAAAAGCTGTGTGCCGTGCTGGTGAAGCTGGCAGAACAGCACACCGAAACCGTGCTCCCCGGCTATACCCATTTGCAGCGTGCCCAGCCGGTGACTTTTGCACACCACCTGCTGGCATATGTACAGATGCTGCTCCGCGATCTGGGCAGACTGGACGACACAGCAAAGCGTATGAACGAATGCCCGCTGGGCAGCGGTGCACTGGCTGGCACCACATACCACATCGATCGGGAAGAAACGGCGAAGCTGCTGGGCTTTGATGCTCCTATGGCAAACAGTCTGGACGGCGTTTCCGACCGTGACTACTGCATTGAGCTGGCGAATACCCTCTCGATCATCATGATGCATCTGTCCCGCTTCTCCGAGGAGATCATTCTCTGGTGCTCGTGGGAATTCAAGTTCATTGAACTGGACGATGCATTCGCAACCGGTTCGTCGATCATGCCCCAGAAGAAGAATCCGGATATTACCGAACTGATCCGCGGCAAGACCGCCAGAGTGTACGGCGATCTCCAGACCCTGCTGACCATGATGAAAGGTCTGCCGCTGGCGTACAACAAGGACATGCAGGAGGACAAGGAAGCGATTTTCGACGCAGTGGACAACGTGAAGCTGTGTCTGGAAACCTTTACCCCCATGCTGGAAACCATGCGGGTGCTGAAAGACAACATGCGTGCCGCCGCAGCCAAGGGCTTTATCAACGCCACCGACTGTGCGGACTATCTCGTGAAGAAGGGCATGCCGTTCCGCGATGCCTATAAGATTTCAGGCACGCTGGTGGCAGAGTGCATTTCTAGGGGGCTGACACTGGAAACCCTGCCGCTGGAGGAATATCAGAAGATGACACCGCTGTTCACCGAGGACGTGTACGATGCCATTAGTCTGGAAACCTGTGTCCGCGGCAGAGTGTCGCAGGGCGGTCCGTCCCCGAAGGCTGTGGCAGAACAGCTGCGGCTGGTCAAGACAAAGCTGGGGCTGGCATGAGAAAGCGGCAGATCAAGTTTATTCTGGCGTTGTGCACTGCCGCGGTAGTGCTCTGGGTCGGCGGAGAGATCCTGCTGGGACTGGTGCTGGATCTGGGACTGACGGTGTCCCGCATCTGGGCAATCGCCATTATCGTGCTGACCTGTGCGTTCAGTCTGTGGAAATGTCCGCGGGAATAGGAGAAATCATGAGAAAATGGATCGGGATCTTGATGGCGGTCGGGTTCTGCCTTTGCACTGGCTGCGGCAGGACGGCTTCGCCTGAAGCTTCGGAAACGGAGACATCGTCCGTAGTGACAACGGCAAAGGTACAACTGGATGCGGTGCAGACAACTGCTGCTGTGCAGGAGGACGATGCCGCGGCAGTGACGACCAAGAAGAAGACTGTGGATGTGCCGAACGGGAAAAAGCTGACGGCGGTGACTCCAAAGCAAACGCTGGATACTGTGGAAAAGCAGGAGATCACAACTGCGGAAACGCAGAGTACGACTGCCATAGAAATGGTATACTATAGTGCAACTGGCTCTTATTGGCATCTATCGGAGGAATGTGCCGAAGAGGATTATGTCCACGTTGTGTACAATATGCAGGGAGAGACAATGCCTGCACCGAAGCCGCACATAATAAAATCGCCGAAAACAATGATTGTCGGCGGAAAAACGCCCTGCCCGAATTGTGCGGCAGGGGAATGAGGTGGAAAAATGGCTGTAAAGATATTTATTGACGGACAGGCAGGCACGACTGGTCTGCGTATCCATGAGCGTCTGGCAGACCGGAAGGATCTGACCATGATTACCCTGACTGAGGAAACCCGAAAGGATCCGGAGGCAAGACGGGCTGCCATTCTGGAAAGCGACGTGACATTCCTGTGCCTGCCGGACGATGCGGCGAGAGAAGCTGTGGCACTGGCTGGCGATGCGGACGTGCGGATCATTGATGCTTCCACGGCACACCGCACCAATCCGGACTGGGCATACGGTTTTCCGGAACTGTCGCCGGAGCATCGGGAAAAGATTCGCCACTCCAAGCGTGTGGCAGTGCCGGGCTGTTATGCCAGTGGGTTCGCTTCGCTGGTGTATCCCATGGTACACAGCGGACTGCTGCCCAAGGACTATCCGGTGCAGTGCTTCGCCATGTCCGGCTACAGCGGCGGCGGCAAGAAAATGATCGCCGAGATCGAATCTCCCGACCGTGCTCCGGAACTGTACAGCCCCCGTTTTTACGGTCTGGCAAACAATCACAAGCACCTGCCGGAAATGCAGAAGATCTCCGGTCTGGAAAAGAAGCCCATGTTCACCCCAATTGTAGATGATTACTATAACGGCATGGTGGTCTGCGTGCCGATTCAGGCGGCGATCTCCGGCTTTTCGCTGGAACCGGAACGGGTACAGGAAATGCTGGAACGCCACTACGCCGGTTCCAACTTTGTGCACGTGCAGCCCCTAAAAACACCGGCAGAAATGACAGCCACCAAGCTGAGCTGCAACGACCTGCGGGATACCAACCAGATGGAAATTTTCGTGTTCGGTGATGCAGAGCAGATCTTGCTGTGCTCCCGTCTGGACAATCTGGGCAAGGGTGCCTCCGGTGCAGCGGTGCAGTGCATGAATATCATGCTGGGACTGGACGAAACTGTAGGACTTTTGTAAGGGAAACAAACGCTGCGGAGGAATAACCAAATGAAACAAATTGAAAAAGTGCTGTATGACGGGTTTACCTATATCGACGGCGGCGTTTGTGCCGCAAAGGGATTCCGTGCAAATGGCGTGTACTGTGGTATCAAGGAAAACCCCACGAAAAAACCGGATCTCTGTCTGGTCGTATCCGACAAGCTGTGCCGTGCTGCCGGCGTGTTTACTTCCAATAAGGTGAAAGCTGCACCGGTGCTGGTTTCCAAGGCACATCTGGAACAGACCGGCGGTAAGGCATGGGGCATGGTGCTAAGCTCCAAGAATGCCAACTGCTGTAATGCAGACGGTATTGACAAGGCGAACCGTGTCTGCGAACTGGCGGCGGAACAAATGGGCGTTCAGCCGGAAGAACTGCTGATCGCACAGACTGGTGTCATCGGTCAGATCCTGCCTATTGAGCCGTTTGAACAGGGCATGGGCAAGGTGTATGACGGTTTGTCTGCTGAAAATCATGAGCAGGCAGCCATTGCCATTATGACAACAGATACCGTGCCGAAAGAAGTGGCAGTGGAATTCCAGCTGGGAGGAAAGATCTGCCACGTAGGTGCAATGGGCAAGGGCAGCGGTATGATCTGCCCGAATATGGCAACGACGCTGAATGTGGTAACGACGGACTGTGCGATCTCTGCGGAACTGTTACAGACAGCCCTCAGTGATGTGGTACAGTATACGTATAACTGCCTGTATATCGACGGCGACCAGTCCACCAATGATACCTGCGTGGTACTGGCAAACGGTCTGGCAGAAAATGCGGAGATCACCGAACAGAATGACGATTATGCCGTATTCCGTCAGGCTCTGTATATCGCGATGTCCAACATCACCAAGATGCTGGCAAAGGACGGCGAGGGTGCGACAAAACTGCTGGAGTGTACTGTGACCGGTGCGAAAGATCGGGAAAATGCACTGGCAGTTGCCAAGAGCGTGATCGCTTCTGATCTGCTGAAATGTGCCATGTTTGGTGCAGATGCCAACTGGGGACGGGTGCTGTGTGCCGTGGGCTATGCACCGGCGGAATTCGACATCGATCAGGTGGCTGTGACACTGGCTTCCCGTGCCGGTTCTGTGGACGTGTGCAAAAACGGTGCCGGTATCGACTTCTCCGAGGACATCGCCAAGACGGTGCTGCTGGAGGACGAGATCGAGATTCTGGTGTCTGTCGGCGACGGTCCGGCGGAGGCAACGGCGTGGGGCTGCGACCTGACGTATGACTATGTAAAAATCAACGGTGACTACCGTTCCTGAGAGAGGCTTCGAGAAATGGGAGAGATATTGAACAATGTGCGGGCACAGGTGCTGGTAGATGCCCTGCCCTACATTCAGAAATACAACAACAAGATTCTGGTGGTCAAGTACGGCGGCAACGCCATGACCAACAAGGAACTGAAACAGGCAGTAATGGACGACATCGTGCTGCTGTCTTTGGTAGGTGTCAAGGTCGTGCTGGTGCACGGCGGCGGTCCGGAGATCAGCGACATGCTGAAGCGGCTGAACATCGAGTCCAAGTTTATCGGCGGTCTGCGGTATACCGATGAGGCAGCGGTGGACGTGGTAAAAATGGTGCTGTCCGGCAAGGTCAACAAGGAACTGGTCAGCCTGCTGACACGGACACGGGGCAAGGCTCTGGGGATGTGCGGCATCGACGGGCACATGCTGACGGCAGAACGGAAGCTGGGCCCCAACGGCGAAGATCTGGGCTTTGTAGGCGATATTGTCAAGGTCAACGAACAGCCCATTCTGGACGCTCTGAACAACGGCTATATTCCGGTCATTGCCACGGTGGCAACCGACGAGTTCGGGCAGTCCTATAACGTCAACGCGGATACAGCTGCGGCAAGAATCGCGGCACAGCTGCGGGCGGAAAATCTGATTCTGATGACGGACATTGCGGGACTGCTGCGGGACAAGGACGATCCGTCTACCCTGATTCCGTTTGTCAACGTCAGCGAAGTGCCGTTCCTGAAGCGGAAGGGCATCATCTCCGGCGGCATGATCCCGAAGATCGACTGCTGCGTAGAGGCAGTCCGCCGCGGCGTCAAGAAAACGGCGATCATTGACGGCAGAGTGCCCCACTCCATTCTGATCGAAACCCTGTCCAATGAGGGCATCGGGACACAGTTCCGATAAGTATAGAAAGGATCGGAAGAATGGGTTTGTTGGAGCAGGCTGCTGTAGAGGCAGCAAAAAAACTGGCAGAGAATGAGGAAAGCCACACCGACACCAGAGGTATTGTCAAGGCATCAAAGGTGTTTCCGGTGGTTTCCATTGCCTCTATTCTGCTGGCTTTGGGAATGGCGTTTCTGAAGCACAGACAGAGTGATGCGGCGTTCTATGTACTGGCTGGGGCGTTTGCAGTGCTGGGCATCTGCCTGCTGATCTATGGGCACAATTTCAGAATTGAGTACGACCGCACGGGAATTACGGTGTACAACTTTTTCGGAAAGCCGAAACAGTATGAATTGCAGGACGTGCAGAAGATCGAACTGAAAAGCGACGGCTATATTGTGCGGACTGCCAAGGGAAAAATTCGGGTGGAACAGCAGTTTTTCATTGGTGCAGATGCATTTCTCTGCTATCTGCGGGACTATCAGAAGGAGAAACAGGTATGAAGTTGACATCTGCAAGAAAAGATTATGGGATTTACGGCTTTATGGTAGTGGTGTTTCTGGCTGGCACGATCGCATTCTTTGTGCGGTATGGCACAAGTGAAATCTGGTACACGCTGCTGATGATTGTGTTCCTGCTGGTCAGCCTGTACTTTTTCACCTGTACGCTGCGGTTTCGGGTGCTGTGGGACGATGACGGCATTCATATCCGGCAGAACTGGAAGCCGGAAGTGCACTACACTTGGGACGATTTTGAACAGATGTACATAAAGGACCAGTGCATCATGCTGCACCTGAACGGCAGGCGGTATGGCTTTTCCCAAGGCTGTCCCAACGCAATGGAACTGATCGAATTTTTGGAACAGAAATTTTCCGCTGAACAGGCGGCAGAATAAAGGAAATGATAACTATGACAACACAAGAGCAAATGAACCAGTCCGTCATGGGAACATACGGACGGTTTCCGGTGGTGATCGATCACGGTGCAGGGGAGTCCTGTGCTGACGAAACCGGAAAGCAGTACATCGACTTCGGCAGCGGCATCGGCACCACCTCTCTGGGCTACTGCAACGAGGCGTGGACGGAGGCAGTCTGCAAGCAGGTCAAGACCATGCAGCACACCTCCAACCTGTACTACACCAAGGTGCAGGCAGACTTCGCACAGAAGCTGTGTCAGACTGCCGGCTATGAAAAGGTGTTCTTCTGCAACAGCGGTGCAGAGGCAAACGAGTGTGCCATTAAGCTGGCGAGAAAGTACAGCTTTGACAAGTACGGCAAGGGCAGACACAAGATTTTGACGCTGGTGAATTCGTTCCACGGCAGAACCCTCTGCACCCTGTCCGCCACCGGTCAGGACGTATTCCACAACTATTTCTTCCCGTTTGTGGAGGGCTTCGACTATGTGACGGCCAATGACATTGCCGATCTGGAATCCAAGCTGGACGACACCGTTTGTGCAGTGATGCTGGAATACATTCAGGGCGAGGGCGGCGTGAATGCACTGGAGCAGGCATTCGTGGACGCTGTTTTCGAAAAGTGTGCCGCAAAGGACGTGCTGGTCATTGCGGACGAAGTGCAGACCGGTGTGGGCAGAACCGGTACATTCCTTGCCGGTGAACAGTTCGGACACAAGGCAGACGTGACGACGCTGGCAAAGGGCATTGCCGGCGGTCTGCCGATGGGGGCATGCCTTGCAAACGAGAAGTGTGCCGGCGTGCTGGACAAGGGCTCTCACGGCTCTACATTCGGCGGCAATCCGGTATGCTGTGCCGGCGGTCTGGCAGTGCTGAACACTATTACTGCAGACGGTTTTCTGGCAGAAGTGCAGCGGAAAGCCAAGCTGCTGCGGGAGAAGCTGGAAAAGCTGGACGGCGTGGAGAGCGTCAGCGGTCTGGGGCTGATGATCGGCATTGCCCTCAAGGACAAGAAAGCCATCGATGTGGCAAATGCGGCTCTGGAAAAGGGCCTGCTGGTGCTGACGGCAAAGACCAAGGTGCGTCTGCTGCCGCCGCTGACCATTACAGACGAGGAAATCGAAAAGGGCGTTGCCATTCTGGCGGACGTTCTGTCGAAATAAAGGAAACACTGACTATGCATCTTACGCACAAGCTTTATGCAGTGTTTCCTAAACGGAGGAGTTAGACTATGAAACATTTACTGAAAATGCTCGACCTGAGCACCGAAGAGATCATTGAGATTCTGGATCTTGCCGATCAGCTGAAATACGAGCTGAAGCACGGCATTCCCCACCCGCATCTGAAAGGCAAGTCGCTGGGCATGATCTTCCAGAAGGCATCTACCCGTACCCGTGTTTCTTTTGAAACCGGCATGTACCAGCTGGGCGGACACCCGCTGTTCCTGTCCGCAAACGATCTGCAGATCGGCAGAGGCGAACCGGTGCAGGATACTGCCCGCGTTCTGTCCCGCTATCTGGACGGCATCATGATCCGTACCTTTGAGCAGAAAGAAGTGGAAGATCTGGCAGAGTACGGCTCGATCCCGATCATTAACGGTCTGACAGACTTCTGCCACCCGTGCCAGATCCTCGCAGACCTGATGACCATTCGGGAGTTCAAGAGCAGCTTTGACGGTCTGAAGATGTGCTTTATCGGCGACGGCAACAACATGGCAAACTCTCTGATCGTGGGCTGCCTGAAAGTCGGCATGTCCGTTTCCATTGCCTGCCCGAACGACTACCAGCCAGATCAGGAGGTACTGGACTTTGCGGCACAGTACGGCGACAAGTTCCAGATGACTGACAAGCCGCTGGAGGCTGCCAAGGACGCTGATGTGGTAATTACCGACGTATGGGCTTCTATGGGGCAGGAAGGCGAAGCAGAGAAGCGGAAAAAGGCATTCCACGGCTATCAGATCAACGATGAAGTCATGGCACAGGCTCACGACGACGCAATGGTACTGCACTGCCTGCCGGCACACCGCGAAGAAGAAATCACCACAAAGGTATTCGAGGCACATGCCAACGAGATCTTTGAGGAGGCAGAGAACCGCCTGCACGCACAGAAAGCGGTTATGGTAAAGCTGATGGCGTAAGGACGCTGTCGTTCTATAAACATCATGAAGGGCATTCTGTAAAAAACAGAGTGCCCTTTTTATGATATGCTTGACAACAGAAAATGAAAAATGTATAATAAAAAGAAATATTATAGGCAACACCGCACAAAGCCCGCCTGACGGCTTTGCACGCAATCTGCTTGCAGATTTTCCGTCATATTGCCCAGAAATCCCTTGCCATACGGCAGTATGCCTGCGGAATTTCTGGGCAATCTGCCGAAAAATCTGACAACGCACCTTACGCACAAGCTTTGTGCGGTGCTGCCTATATGGGAAAATCCCTGCGGCAGGAGCGAAATGAGCATGTATAAAAAAATTTTAGTCGCAATTGGAGTGATCTTTTTGATTTTCTTTATTGTGAAGTTTTGCGAAAAGGGACCGTCAGAGCCGAGCAGTTTTGATTCGATTTATGAAGAAAGTCAAGAAGAATCCCAAGAAGAAACCAGTACATACGACAACTCCGACAGCGTGGTCACACGTAAGCGGGAGTATTCTTTTCCGGAGTACAACAGCGATACCGATGAGATCGATGATGCGTATGAGGGTGCGGATTATGATGATTATGATGCAGACTGGTTTGATGATTACGACGAATAGGGCAAAATAGACAACATTCAACAGGAATATTTTACATCAATTTTACTTGACAAATGCAAAAACGCATGGTATAATAATAAAGCTGTCGCACGAGAGCGAAAGTTGAGAGAATAAAGGACAAGGGAAAC
>ERZ773185.64-NODE-64-length-102853-cov-15.118806_pt1 | contig 102853 bp, 99 predicted proteins | sample MGYA00580531_ERZ773185 | MGnify/ENA primary metagenome ERZ773185 (study PRJEB29015, sample SAMEA2737799) | human gut metagenome | biome: human gut; feature: human-associated habitat; material: faeces | place: China | collected 2012 ...
CGAAAAATCTGACTACGCATCTTACGCACAAGCTTTATTCAGTGTTTCCTTTACAGAAAGGAATCCCCTATGAGAACACGAAACACCAGACGTTGTCTGGCGGCGGTGCTGGCAGCGGTTTTGCTGCTGGGTGCCGCAGCTGGTGCATTTTTTTGGAACCGGCACCGCGGGGCAGCTCCTGCTGTGGTGGAAACCGCACAGGAAAACGCGGCGGAACAAGTGGTCTTTTTCCGGCAGAAAGATGACCGCTGGAAAACGGACACGCTGGGCGATTCTGTCTATCACATGGCGGATTCCGGCTGTCTGACCTGCTGCGTAGCGGCGGCGTTGCAGATGCAGCAGATCTCTGTGGACGGCCTGCCGGAAAATGCCGATGCCGGAGAGGTGAATCAGTTTTTTTCGGAACACGGTGTGTACGACGGTGCGGGCAATCTTCTGTGGGAGATGCTGGAACAGACTGCCGGTGTTTCTGTCCGGAAACAGGACGCGGCGGAATTGCAGGACGGCGAACTGGATCAGGAACTGGCAGCGGGACGATACCCCATTGTACGGGTGAAGATGCCCAAGTCCGGCAGCTATCACTATGTGCTGCTAGTGGGCAGTGCTGACGGAACATATCTCTGTATGGATCCGCTGCAAGCCAAAGAACAGACAGTGCCGCTGTCGGACTTCGGCGGGAAAATCTATGCAGTGCGTGTGCTGCAATCGTAAAGAATGCGGGATACACCGCCGGAAAAAGAGGTGAAATGCAAACATGTATCTACGCTCCCTGGAACTGCAGGGATTCAAGTCGTTCCCTGACAAGATCAAGCTGCACTTTGACAAAGGTCTGACCGCCGTGGTGGGACCGAACGGCAGCGGCAAGAGCAATATCGGCGATGCTGTGCGTTGGGTGCTGGGGGAACAGTCCACCAAGACGCTCCGCGGCAACAAGATGGAGGACGTTATTTTTTCCGGCACAAAAACCAGAAAGGCCATGGGCTTTGCGGCAGTTACGCTGGAGATCAGCAACGAAGCCGGCGAATTGGGAGAAGCCTATGGTGCTGTAGTCAGTGTTACCCGAAAGCTGTATCGCAGCGGTGACAGTGAGTACCGCATCAACGGCAAGAACGTCCGGCTGAAGGACGTGACGGAACTGTTCATGGATACCGGCATGGGCCGTGACGGCTATGCCATTATCGGACAGGGACGCATTGCAGAAATCGTCAGTGCCAAGAGTGCAGACCGGCGGGACATTTTCGAGGAGGCTGCGGGGGTTTCCAAGTTTCGCTATAAGAAACAGGAGGCACAGCGGAAGCTGGACGCGGCACAGGAAAATCTGGTGCGTTTGCAGGATATTGTTTCTGAACTGGAATCCCGCGTGGAACCGCTGCGAAAGCAGGCGGAAAAGGCGAAACAGTACGTGGAACTGGCAGGCAAACAGAAACAGCTGGAGGTTTCCCTCTGGGTGCGGCGGCTGGGTGCTCTGCGGGAAAAGCTGACGGGGCTGTCTGACGGCTTGTTACAGGCACAGGCGGAATACCAGAATGCCGAACGGGAGATCCAGCGGACAGATGCACAGGTGCAGGACGGCTATCGGCGTATGCAGGAAAGCACGCTGAAAATGGAGGAAATTCGCCAGCAGATTCAGCAGGCAGAGGAAGAAACCACCCAGCTGAAATCTGCGGTGGCAGTCTGTGAAAACGACATTCTCCACAGCCGGCAGATGCAGGAGAGCCTGCGGCAGCAGAAACAGGAAACGGCTCAGCAGTCCCGCAGTATGGAAAACCGCATGGAGTCCCTGTCTGAACAGGTGGTGCAGCTGCGGCAGAAGCGGGAAGCGATTCAGGTAGAAGCGGAACAGACCGAACAGAACTGGAACGCCCTGAAACAGCAGGCTGCACGGCGGGGACAGGAATACGAACAGGCAAATCAGGTATTGCAAAATCTGCTGGTGCGGCAGAGTGAACTGCGTGTCTTGCAGCAGACCGCTGCCGGACAGCAGGAAGAACTGAAAGCTCAGCTGGCAGAACAGGGCATGCGGCAGAGTGCACTCCGGCAGGCATGCACGGAGCAGAATGCCGCGTATGATGCCGCCAGAGAACAGGCACAGCAGGCACAGGAACAGTTCCAACAGGTGCAGAACCAGCGGGACGGTTTTCAGAAACGCTACGCTCATGCAGTGCAGGCACTGGAAGCCGGCAAGAAGCAACAGGAGCAGGCGGCATTCGCCCTGCGGGAAAAACGGCAGCGGCAAAGACTGCTACAGGATATGGAACGAAACATGGAGGGCTTTGGCGGCAGCGTCAAGGCAGTCCTGCGGGCAGACGGCGGCAGGCCCCGCGGCGTATTCGGCACGGTGGCACAGCTGATTACCACCGACCAGAAATACGGTGTGGCACTGGAAACCGCATTGGGCGGTGCCATGCAGAACCTGATCGTGGAAAACGAAAACGCTGCCAAGCAGTGGATCCGCTTTTTGCAGCAGAAACACGCCGGACGTGCCACATTCCTGCCGCTGACTTCCGTGCGGGGAAAGACGCTACACGAAACCGGTCTGGAACAGCACGAGGGCTTTGTGAATCTGGCGTGCAATCTGGTGCGGTATGAGGAACGGTTTTCCGGCGTGGTACAGTTCCTGCTGGGGCGAATCGTCGTGGCGGAGGATCTGGACACGGCGACGGCTCTGGCGAAAGCTTATCAGTACCGGTTCCGTATCGTCACGCTGGACGGGCAGGTCATCAATGCCGGCGGTTCTTTCACCGGCGGTTCTGCCATGCGTGCCGGCGGCATGCTGACCAGACGGGCAGAACTGACGGCTCTTTCCGGCGAGATACAGGAACTGGAACAGCAGGAACAGGCGGCTTCTGCTGCCCTGCAAAAGGCACAGCAGCAGTCCGCACAGTTACAGCAGCAAATGGAAGCGTTGCAGCAGCAGTGCCGGCAGGCGGAATCTGAACAGGTTGCCGCAGCTGCACAGCTGGAAAAGGAACAGTATCTCCGGAAACAGACCACCGAGCGTGCCGAAGAAGCTGCCGGACAACAGGCGGCGTTGCAGGAACGCTTGCAGGAAACCGTTGACCGGCACACTGCCGCCGCAGAAGAAGCGGAGGAAGTGGAAAAGGCGATTCAAAAGGGACAGGAAATGCTGTCACAGGAAGCCGACCAGCGGACGGCTCTGGAACAGGAGCAGTCCAGGCTGGCAGAACGCCGTTCACAGCTGAAGATCGGCATGATGGAACTGGAAAAGGACATGGATACGCTGGCGAAGGAAATGCAGCAGCAGAGCGACCAGCAGGATTCTATGGCGGAAAAACTGGTGCAGATCGACAAGGATATTGCCGTGCAGGAAGATCTGATCCGTCAGAAGCAGACGGAGATCACCGAGAATCAAGCCAGGCTGGAACAGATGCAGAACAGCCGTACCGACGGGCAGGCAGAGATCCGGCACTGGCAGCAGGTGCATGATGCACAGGAGCAGCAGATTCGGGAACTGCAAAGCGGTTTGCAGGAAACCAACGCCGTGCGGGAGCGGTTTTCCGGCGAGATCAGCCGGCTGGAGGAACGGAAAATTTCCGTGCAGAACGATTATGACGGCGTGATCCGGCAGCTGCTGGAGCAGTATGAACTTTCCCTCTCTGAGGCACAGGCACAGGCACAGCCGCTGGAAGACCTACAGACGGCACAGCGGGAACTGCAAAGCCTGAAAGCACAGATTCGGGGGCTGGGCACGGTAAACGTGGCGGCGATCGAGGAATATGCAGAGGTTTCCAAGCGGTATCAGTTCCTGTCGGAGCAGATGCAGGACGCGGAAACTGCCAAGCGGGAACTGGAAGACCTCATCACCTCTCTGACAGAGGAGATGCAGCGAATCTTTTCGGAAAGCTTTTCTGTCATTGACCGGAACTTTCAGGAAATTTTTAAAGACCTGTTCGGCGGCGGAGAAGCACGGCTGGAACTGACTGATCCGGAACATGTACTGGAATCAGGCATTGAGATCAAGGTCGCACCGCCGGGAAAAGTCATCAAGAATCTGATCTCGCTTTCCGGCGGGGAGCAGTCCTTTGTGGCGATCGCCATTTACTTCGCCATTCTGCGGCTGCGGCCGTCGCCGTTCTGCATTCTGGACGAGATCGACGCAGCACTGGACGAGGGAAACGTCCACCGCTATGCACAGTATCTGCAAAACTTTACAGATACCACCCAGTTCATTCTGGTGACGCACCGCCGGAGTGCCATGGAAGAAGCCAGCGTACTCTACGGTGTCACCATGCAGGAGGACGGTATTTCCCGTCTGCTGCGAATGGAACAGGAAGAACTCGAGAAAACGGAATAAGGCAATACCGCACAAAGTCCGCTTTGTACGGCGATGTCTATGCTTTCAAGGAAAGGATCGGTGTAAGATGGGCTTATTCGGAAAGAAAAATAAAAACAAGGAAAAAGGCGTACCGTTCTGGCGGCGGAACAAGCAGCAGGCAGAGAAAGAAACGGTACTGGAACCGGAGGAACAGACTGCGGAAACGGCTGATGCAGAAGCAGAAGAAGACATTGCCGCGGCTGCCCTCAATGACTTGGCGGCACAGGAGCAGGACGAGATCGAAAAGGCTCGCCTTGCCGCACAGGAAGTTGTGGAGGAATCTGAACAGCATCAGGCTGCAATTGCGTTGGCACGGCAGGCGGCTCTGGAAGCTGCCGGCATTTTGAAAAACGAAGAAAAGGCAGAACCGGAGGAAGAAACCGAACCGGAGGAGGAAGCCGAACCGGAGAAAGAAACTGAACCCGAAGCAGAAGAACCGGAAGAAGTAGAGCCTGTTGAAGAACCCGAACAGGAAGCAGAAACAGAATCAGAAACGGAACCGGCAGAAGCAGTTGAACCGGAATCAGAAGAAGCGGCTGAACCAGAAACAGAACTGACAGAAGAATCCGAGCCGGAAGCAGAAATAGAATCCGAGGGCGAATCTCAGTCGGAAGAAGCAGAACCCGAAAAGAAAAAGGGCTTTTTTGCGAAGATTCGGGACGGCCTGCGAAAGACCAAGGACGCAATGGTTTCCCGCATGCAGCAGGTGCTGGGCGGCTTTACCAAGATCGACGACGACCTGTTTGACGAGTTGGAAGAAACCATGATCACCAGCGATCTGGGGCCGGAAACTTCTGTACAGATCTGTGAAACCCTGCGGAAACGCGTCAAGGAACGGGGTGTCAAGGATCCGCAGGAGATCATGGGCATGATTCAGGAGATCATCGGTGAGATGCTGGGTGAGGACCAGACACTGGAATATCCCACCCAGCCTACCATTGTCATGGTAATTGGTGTCAACGGTGCCGGAAAGACGACCACGATCGGCAAGCTTTGCCACCAGCTGAAAGGCGAGGGCAAAAAGGTGCTGGTGGCTGCGGCGGATACATTCCGTGCTGCGGCAATTGATCAGTTGGAAGTCTGGACACAGCGTGCCGGCGTGGACATCGTCAAGCATGCAGAGGGCTCTGACCCTGCATCGGTGGTGTATGATGCCATTGATGCCGCCAAGGCACGGGGCTGTGACGTACTGATCTGCGACACCGCCGGACGGCTGCACAACAAGAAGAATCTGATGCAGGAGCTGGCGAAGATCAACCGCATCATCGAAACCAAGGCAGAGGGCTGCCATCGGGAAATCCTGCTGGTACTGGACGCTACCACCGGACAGAACGCGGTCAATCAGGCACGGCTGTTTCAGGAAGTGGCAGACATTTCCGGCATTGTGCTGACCAAGCTGGACGGTACTGCCAAGGGCGGTATCATCGTATCCATTCGCAACGAACTGGGCATTCCGGTGAAGCTGATCGGCGTGGGCGAAAAGATCGACGATCTCCAGCCGTTCCACGCACAGGATTTTGTCCGTGCCCTGTTTGAACCTACGGAGGAATCACTATGAAGAAGATTGTCATTGCATCGAATAACGCCGGAAAGCTGCGGGAGATCCGTGCGATCCTTGCCCCCTTCGGGCTGGACGCAGTTTCCCAGAAAGAAGCCGGCTTTGATGCGGAAGTAGAAGAAACCGGCACTACCTTTGCAGAGAATGCGGCACTGAAAGCCCATGCGGTCCACGAAGCCCTGCACTGTGCCGTCATTGCAGATGACAGCGGACTGCTGGTAGACGCACTGGACGGAGCACCGGGGGTATACTCGCACCGGTTTGCCGGCGAAAATGCCACTGATGCCCAGCGTTGCGAAAAGTTGCTGGAACTGCTGAAAGACACTCCCGCAGAAAAACGTACTGCACGGTTCCAGTGCGTGCTGTGCTATGTGAATGCGGCAGGGGAGGAGCAGTTCTTCTCCGGCGTTTGCGAGGGTGTGATCGGAACTTCTCCCAGAGGGGAAAACGGCTTCGGTTATGATCCGGTTTTCTGCGTAGGCGAACAGACCATGGCAGAAATGACTGATGCAGAGAAGAACCAGATCAGCCATCGGGGCAAGGCATTGGAACAGCTGGAAGATTTTTTCAAAACTTTATAAATTCAAAGCTTATAAAAATGATTAAGGAGAAAAATTGATGTTGACAAGTAAACAACGGGCGACTCTGCGGGGCATCGCCAGCACATACGAAACCATTTTTCAGGTGGGAAAAGGCGGTATCAGCGATACACTGGTGCAGCAGGTCAGCGATGCTCTGCGGAAACGGGAACTCATCAAGATCCACGTACTGGACAACTGTCCGCTGAGTGCCCGTGAAGCCGCAGAGGAACTGTCGGAAAAGACGGAATCCGATGTGGTACAGGTCATCGGCAGCCGGCTGGTTCTGTTCAAGCGGAATCCGAAAGAACCGGTCATTAAATTCTGATGCAGCGAATCGGATTGTTTGGCGGCAGCTTTAACCCCATTCACAACGGGCACCTGCATCTGGCACAGACTGCCAGGGAAAGTCTGGGGCTGGATCAGGTGGTGCTGATCCCCGCCAATGTGTCGCCGTTCAAGCAGCAGAATCCGGACATGGCTTCCGGTGCAGACCGTCTGGCGATGTGCCGTCTGGCAGCGGAAACGCTGCCCTTTTGCACGGTAGACGGCTGCGAACTGGAACGTGCCGGTGTCAGCTATACCGTGGACACCGTGCGGCTGTTCCGGAACCGGTATCCCGAAGCAGAACTGGTGCTGCTGGTGGGCAGCGATATGTTCCTGTCATTTCCGAAGTGGCACTGCTGGCAGGAGATTCTGGAAATGGCAGCACTTGGCGTGGTGTCCCGCATGGACGGGGACATGGCGGAACTGGAGGCACAGAGAGCATTTTTATTGCAATATGGCAAAATTTTTTTGTGTCCTGCTGAGGTTTGCACGGTATCTTCTACAAAAATTCGCAGGAATCGAAAAAATCATGCAGATTTTTCTTGCTATTTACCGCAAAAAGTAGTACAATATATAGTATCTCATAATTTATATGCATAAGGCAATACCGCACAAAGAGCGTCTGGCGACTTTGCACGCCACCTGCTTGCAAATTTCTCGTCATATTTCACAAAAATGCTCGTGAATACATCCAGTATTCACTCCGCTTTTTGTTTCATCTGACGAAAAATTTGACGACGCATCTGTCGCACAATCTTTGTGCGGTATTGCCCTAAGATGTTCCCGAGGAAAGGAGCTCACATTTTTCATGGAGTCACTGGAGCAATATGACGAGTATCTGAAAGCCCGTCTTTCGCAAAAACGCTATATCCATTCCAAAAATGTTTCGGAGGCCAGTGTGATGCTGGCAAAGAAATTCGGCGGCACAGATGTGGAAACCGCCCGTTTTGCCGGTCTGGTACACGATATTTGCAAGGAAGAACCGGAAGACGTACAGTACACGCTGATGATGCAGTCCTCTATGGACGTGTGCATGGAAGAACGCAAGGCATTCAAGGTCTGGCACGGTATCGCCGGTGCGGAGCTGCTGCGGACGAAATTCGGTGTGACTGATGAAGATGTGCTGCATGCAGTACGGTTTCACACCGTGGGCAGAGCCGGCATGTCCAATCTGGAAAAGATCGTCTATCTGGCAGATATGATCTCTGCGGAACGGGATTATCCAGATGTGGACGTGATGCGGGAAAAGGCAGCAGAAAGCCTCAATGCAGGCATGGCATATGCCCTGAAATATTCCCTGATAAAGCTGGTGCGGCGGGAAGCACTGATCCCGCATCACACAGTAGAAGCCTACAACGAAGTTTTAACGGAGCTGCAACAGCAGGAAGGATGATTATTGCAGATGAGCAGAAAAAACTACTCAGATGAACACGGCTACTATGCCCCCAAAAAACGAAAGAAAAATAGCCCGCGGGATATTGCTGTTATGGTTGCGGCAATCATAGTCAGCGTTGTGCTGATCCTGCTGATGGTCCTGAATGCACCGATCATCAACTTTAAAAAGCTGGAAGGAACGACCTTGACCACCCAGCAGGTTTCGATCATGAAGTACTGGAAACTGTGGCAGCCGCTGGTAGATAAGGAGGGTACGCTGGCAAAGGTGGACTCTAACGATGCGGCACTGAACCTGAAAAGCAATCCGGATTCGGATGTAAATGACGGACTGGATTTGGAGCAGACCATTGAGGGACAGTATACCATTTTGTTTCTGGGCATGGACGAAAGCGGCGAATTGTCTGATGTAGACTGGGTATTGCAGTTCGACCTGATAGCAGGCAGCATGAACATTCTGCAAATTCCCCGTGACTCCTACATGCCGGATTATGCTTCCTATTCCACCACAAAGTTCAACAGCATTTATCACAGCGGACAGGAAACCGGCGTAACACCGATCCAGCGTGTGGTCAATGCCATTCAGGAAAACTTCTGCATCTATGTCGATGCTTATGTGAAACTGAACTGCGTGGATATTGCCAATATCGTGGATTCTGTCGGCGGCATTCCCATTACGCTGCCGGAGCAGATCACCTATGAAGCAGATAAGATTCTGCCGGCAGGAGAACAGACCCTGAACGGTCAGCAGTCCGAATGGTTTGTCCGGTTCCGCCACGGCTATGCCGAAGGGGACATCGGACGTGTTAAGGCACAGCGGATCTTCCTTGCAGCAGCAATGGAGAAAATGCTGAACATGAGCCAGACGGAACTGATGAGTGCCATGCAGAAAATCTATAAGAACCAGTGGATCGCTACCGATCTGTCGCTGGAACAGATCAGCATGGTGGCAGACTTTGCCTCACAGCGTCTGACTATGGACAATGTCAACGTGTTTATGGTGCCGGGAGAAGGAGCAACTTACTATCCGGGGGACGGCTCTTCCCAGTCGGTGTATTCTATTCACAAGTCTGCAACTGTGGATCTGCTGAACCAGTATTTCCGCCCCTATCAGAACGAGATCTATCCGGAGGAAAGCACCATTGTGGAACTGGTGCCGGAGGGCGAGTATCTGGCAAGAGATTATGATGACACACAGGAAAATCTCAACGACATCAACAAGGGCGACAGCAATGACGGAGCACAATAAGAATGAGAAAGGAACAAATATGACGCAGCAGGAAATTTTGGAAATCATTGTAAAAGCACTGGACAGCAAGCGTGCCGAAGATATTCAGGTGCTTCGGGTGCATGACCTGACCATTCTGGGTGATTACTTCATTATCGCCAATGGTACCAGTACCACCCACACACGGACACTGGCAGATGAAGTGGAATATCAGCTGTCGGAAAAAGGCGTAGAACCGCTGCACCGCGAGGGCCGCGGAAACGGCTCCAACTGGGTGGTGCTGGACTATGCCGATATTATCGTACACGTGTTCTGCAAGGACACACGGGAATTCTACCAGCTGGAACGTCTGTGGGCAGACGGGGAACCGGTAGACATTTCTCAGTGGACAAAGCCAAACGGCATTGCGTAAGAGCATATCGCACAACAGGAAAGGATTTGGTATCATGGAAGCCACAGGAAGAAAATGGGTATTCGGGATCGGACTGTATCTCATCATCAAGGGTGCTCTGAACCTGATTCTGGGGTTCAGCATGTCGAATCTGGTGATGCTGATTGTAAGCGTTGTGGCATTGGTGCTGATGCTGAACCGCGTTCCCTACATCAATTACATTGTCGCCGTTTTTCTGGCACTGATGTTCCTGATGCATGTGGGAAGCAATATCAGCAATCTGGGTAGCCAGTGGATCTATCTGCTGGAAGGACTGCTGGATCTGGGTGCAGCAGCCGTGCTGGTGTTTGAAAAGAATGTCAAGGCATTTTTCGGTAAGTAAATTATATTCAAAGGAATGATAAATACATGAGCAACAAATATGATTTTGCCTCTGTCGAACCAAAGTGGCAGAAGTATTGGGAAGAGCACGGCTCGTTCCGTGCGAGCGAGGATCACACCAAGCCGAAGTTCTACGCACTGGTAGAGTTCCCGTATCCCTCCGGTCACGGCATGCATGTCGGACATATCAAGGCATATTCCGGTCTGGAAGTTGTCAGCCGGAAACGCCGCATGCAGGGCTACAACGTGCTGTTCCCTATCGGCTTCGATGCTTATGGTCTGCCGACAGAGAATACCGCGATCAAGACCGGCGTACACCCGCGGAAGGTCACCGATGACAATATCGTCAAATTCACCGGACAACTCAAGCGTGTCGGCTTCTCTTTCGACTGGTCGAGAGTGATCGATACCACTGACGAAAAATACTACAAGTGGACACAGTGGATCTTCCTGAAGATGTTCGAAAAGGGACTGGCATTCCGCGACAAGACACTGGTCAACTACTGCCCCAGCTGTAAGGTAGTCCTGTCCAACGAGGACTCACAGGGCGGCAAGTGTGACATTTGTCACAGCGAGATCGTCCAGAAGACCAAGGAAGTCTGGTATCTGCGGATCACCGAGTATGCAGACAAGCTGCTGCAGGGTCTGGAAGAAGTGGACTACCTGCCGAATGTCAAACTCCAGCAGCAGAACTGGATCGGCAAGTCTACCGGTGCATTTGTCAACTTCGCTGTCAAGGAACACGCAGACGAAAAGCTGCGGATCTATACCACCCGTCCGGATACCCTGTACGGTGTCACCTTTATGGTTATTGCTCCGGAGCACCCGATCATTCAGAAGTACCGCGACAGCATTGCCAATATTGCAGAACTGGACGCATACAAAACGGAATGTGCGAAAAAGAGCGAGTTTGAACGGACGCAGCTGGTAAAGGATAAGACTGGTGTCAAGATCGACGGACTGACCGGCATCAATCCTGTTACCGGCAAGGAGATTCCGATCTACATTTCCGACTATGTTATGATGGGTTATGGTACCGGTGCCATTATGGCAGTGCCGGCACACGATACCCGTGACTATGATTTCGCCAAGAAGTTCGGCATCGATATTATCGAAGTCATCAAGGGCGGCGACATCTCTAAGGAAGCCTATACCGGTGACGGTGAAATGGTGAACTCCGGTATCCTCAACGGCATTACCAACAAGAAAGATGCCATTGCGAAGATGCTGGAAGTGCTGGCAGAAAAGGGCTGCGGCGAAAAGGGCGTACAGTACAAGATGAAGGACTGGGCGTTCAACCGTCAGCGTTACTGGGGCGAACCGATCCCCATCGTGTACTGCCCGAAGTGCGGCATGGTGCCGGTACCCTATGACCAGCTGCCGCTGCGTCTGCCGCCGGTAGAGAATTTCGAACCCGGCAAGGACGGCGAAAGCCCGCTGGCAAAGATCGAATCGTTCGTCAACTGCAAGTGCCCGAAGTGCGGTGCGGCAGCAAGACGGGAAACCGACACTATGCCTCAGTGGGCAGGTTCTTCGTGGTACTTCCTCCGTTACTGTGATCCCCATAACGACAAGGAATTCGCATCGCAGGAAGCCCTGAAGTACTGGATGCCGGTTGACTGGTACAACGGCGGTATGGAACACGTGACCCGCCATATGATCTACTCCCGTTTCTGGCACAAGTTCCTGTACGATCTGGATCTGGTGCCGACTTCGGAGCCCTATGCAAAGCGTACTGCACAGGGACTGATCCTCGGACCGGACGGCGAAAAGATGTCCAAGTCCAGAGGCAACGTGGTAGACCCGAATGATGTTGTCGATGTCTACGGTGCAGACGTGCTGCGTCTGTACGTGCTGTTCATGGGCGACTATGAAAAGGCTGCTCCGTGGAGCGACAGCAGCGTCAAGGGCTGCAAGCGTTTTGTAGACCGTATCTGGGCATTGCAGGATAAGGTAACAGACAGCGACAGCTACAGCGACGCACTGCGTTCCAAGATGCACAAGACCATTAAGAAGGTTTCCGAGGATATTGAATCCATGAAGTTCAATACCGCGATCGCTGCCATGATGACACTGCTGAATGACATTTACGATGCAGGCTCGATCACCAGAAAGGAATTCCGTGATCTGCTGGTACTGCTGTATCCGTTTGCACCGCACGTTTCTGAAGAACTGTATCAGCTGATCGGCTGCGAGGGCGTGCTCAGCGAACAGGAATGGGTGACTTATGACGAGGCTCTGTGCGTGGATGATATGATCGAGATCGTGGTACAGATCAACGGCAAGGTCAAGACCAAAATGAATATTCCGGCAGATGCGGAAAAGGAAGCCGTTCTGGAGCAGGCTGCGGCAGATACAAAAATAATGGAAGCTACCGCAGGGAAAACAATCATAAAGCAAATATATGTACCAAAGAAACTTGTGAATTTTGTGGTAAAATAACAAATTTCTAAGTTTGCAGAAAAAACCCTTGACAAATTCTGCAATATGTGGTACAATAAATCATATTGCAAAATATAGTTTGCAGCGAAAAAGGTTAAGCTGATACCCGATGTTCCCGAAAGGGATTGTTGGTGGTATAAATCAGAAGTTTGGCTGTATTATGGTTAGACGGAAGATTAGCCTCTGCCGTAGCGGCAAAGGGAGGGAAATGTAAGTGGCAGAAGTTCGCGTTGGTAAGAACGAGTCTTTGGACACCGCACTGAAGCGGTTTAAGAGATCTTGTGCGAAGGACGGCGTTATCGCTGAAGTTCGTAAGAGAGAGCATTACGAAAAGCCTTCAGTAAAGCGTAAGAAGAAGTCTGAAGCTGCTCGTAAGCGCAAGTATTAATAAAAAGTATTGCGATACACAGCAGGCGGGCACACTTGACAAGAGTGTGCCCGTTTTTTTGTGGAAAGAAACGGAGATTCGACATTTCCGGCGGGAAAAAAGACGTATAATGAAGGAAACACTGAAGGCACGCTGTAAGGCGGAGCATCGCGAAGATTTGCCGAAAGGAGGAGAAGCAATGCTGTTTCGTGCAAAAATTGCATTACGCAGTGTGTGCGACATCACGCCCCAGTTGCTGGAAAAGCTGGGCGTGTGCGGACTATTGCTGGATATTGACAACACGCTGACAACACACGACAATCCGGTGCCGGCTGCCGGCGTGGAGGCGTGGGTGGCAGGCATGCAGGCGGCGGGGATCTCGCTGTGTCTGGTGTCCAACAACCACCCGCCCCGTGTGGAACCTTTTGCCAAACGACTGGGGCTGGACTTCGTCTGCGAGGGAAAAAAGCCGCTGACGAAAGGCTATCGGGAGGCAGTGCAGAAAATGGGACTGTCCCGTAAAGAAGTGGCTGCTGTGGGAGATCAGATCTTCACCGATGTGCTGGGGGCAAATCTGTTTGGTGTGCCCTGCATTTTTGTCTTTCCCATGGAAATGGAGAAAACGAGATTTTTCCGATTCAAGCGGCGAATGGAAATCCCATTTCTGCCGAAAAAGATATATGAAGAAAACAAGGAGCTGAACTGACATGATGCAAAAAGTACTGGTCATTCACGGACCGAACCTGAACCTGCTGGGTGAACGGGAACCGGGCGTTTACGGCAATACCACATTTGCCGACCTGAACCGTATGATTCTGAGCAGGGCAGAGGGACTGGGACTAGAGTGTGAGATCTTCCAGTCCAACCACGAGGGAGCGATCATTGATAAGCTGCATGCGGCACGCACCACGTTTGACGGCGTAATCATCAATGCGGGAGCTTATACCCACTACAGCTATGCCATTCATGATGCCATTCACGATATTCGCATTCCCTGCGTGGAAGTACATATCAGCAATATCTATGCACGGGACGAGTTCCGTTCTCACTCGGTACTCAGTCCGGTTTGTGCCGGAACCATTGCCGGATTTGGCATTAACGGCTATTTTCTGGCATTGCAGGCACTTTCAGAGATGTAAGGGAGATGGCTTGTCATGATGCAAAAGCGTATGGAAACCCTGATGCAGAAGCTGCCGGCAGGAACCGATGCGGCTTTGATTCAGTCTGATGTCAACCGCCGGTATCTCACCGGTATGCAGTCCTCCGCGGGAACAGTGCTCTGCTTCCGCGACGGGGCGTATCTGATCATTGATTTCCGGTATATTGAAAAAGCACGGGAATGCGTGAAAAACTGCACCGTTCTGGAACAGCACGACCTGTATGAACAAATTCGGGAACTGCTTCGGAAACACAACGCCCGCACCCTGTCCGTGGAGTCGATGACCATGACCTTGAGCCAGTTCTCCAAGCTGAAACAGCAGCTGGGAAATCAGGTGCAGCTGGATCAGAGCGATGCCCTGAGCCGTGCCATTTTCGCGTGCCGCACAGTGAAAACAGAAGCCGAGATCGACAAGATTCGAAAGGCACAGCGAATTGCAGAGATCGCCTTTGCGGACATCTGTAATTTCCTGCGGGCTGGCATTTCGGAACGGGATGTGATGCTCCGCCTGAACCAGACCATGATGGAGCACGGCTCCGAGGGTGAATCGTTCCCCACCATTGCATTGGCAGGAAGTGCTACCTCCATGCCCCACGGCGTACCCTCTGCACAGCGAATCATTCGGGACGGCGACTTTGTGCTGATGGATTACGGTGCAATGGTAGACGGCTATCACAGCGACATGACCCGTACCGTCTGCGTGGGACAGCCCAGCGAAAAGATGCAGCAGGTCTATAACATTGTGCTGAAAGCACAGGCTGCCGGCATTGACGGGGCAAAGCCGGGCATCACCGGCAGAGAGATGGACAAGCTGGCACGGGACATCATTGACGAAGCCGGCTACGGCGATGCTTTCGGGCATTCGCTGGGGCACGGCGTTGGCTTGGAAATTCACGAATTCCCCAACGCTTCGCCGGCGACACAGACCAAACTGGAAGCCGGAAATGTAGTCACAGTGGAACCGGGCATTTACCTGTCCGGCGAATTCGGCGTTCGTATCGAGGACTTTGTAGTCATTCGGGAGAATGGCTGCGAAAATCTGACGAAAGCACCGAAGCAGCTGCTGGTGCTGTAAAAGGAGAATTGTACTATGGGTATGTATGCCGGCTATTATCGGATTTCCGATGCAGAACTGGAACAGCTGCGGCAGCTGGAGGAACGGGCACTGCTGGAACAGGCGGAAGAACTGACAGAGGACGAAACTGCGGAAGCGTGTGATCTGGATAAGATGTGGGATGCCCTGCATTTTGTGCTGACCGGAGATACTCTGTCAGATGCCGCAGACCATGATCCATTGTCAGAGGCAGTGTGCGGCAGCGTCTTTCTGGCACGGCAGATACATGTGGGCGGCATTCCGTCGAATCGCGTGAAAGAAATTGCACAGGCTCTGCACGAGGTGGATTTTGCCGCACGTCTGGCAGCCTTGCAGATGTCCGATTTTGCGGCGGCAGAGATCTATCCAAATATCTGGGACAGACCGGAGGAGGAAGATGACATTCGTGCGGAACTGCCGGAGTACTTTGCAGATCTGCAGGCATTCTATGACAATGCCGCAGAACAGGGAAACGCAGTGCTGGTGATGATCGGCTGACCGGTGCAGTGCTGCCGAAAGATTTTTCCAGTGGAAACGTAAATTTTTTTTCAGAAAGTCTTGCAAAGCAAGCAATTATGTTGTATAATAAAGTTAAGCAATGTTTTTTGAGGGGATTCTCTGCACTTATGCAGGGCGTTTCCTGTCGTTGCATGAAATATAGGGAAGCATCAAAGGGATCGACCCCCATTCCCTAGAAATAAAACGGAGGTTTCAATTTATGATTTCAGCAGGCGATTTCAGAAACGGTATCACATTCGAAATGGACGGCAACGTGGTACAGGTTATCGAATTCCAGCACGTTAAGCCGGGTAAGGGTGCCGCTTTTGTCCGCACCAAGTATAAGAATGTCATCACTGGTGCAGTGGTAGAACGTTCTTTCAACCCGACCGATAAGTATCCGACCGCTTACATTGAACGGAAGGACATGCAGTATCTGTACAGCGACGGCGATCTGTACTACTTCATGGACATGGAAACTTATGAGCAGCAGCCGATCGACAAGTCCAAGCTGGGTCCGGCTTTCCAGTTCGTCAAGGAAAACATGGAAGTAAAGGTTCTGTCCTATAAGGGCAACGTATTCGGCGTAGAGCCGCCCAACTTCGTAGAACTGGAAGTTACCGAAACAGATCCGGGCTTCAAGGGCGATACTGCAACAAACGCAACCAAGCCGGCAACACTGGAAACCGGTGCAGAGATCAAGGTGCCGCTGTTCATCAATCAGGGCGACATGATCCGTATCGACACCAGAACCGGCGAATACATGGAAAGAGCATAAGGCAGTACAAAAAGTCTGCGGCTCTTGCATGATGTGATTATTTTCGGTGCTGCATGCAATGCACACCGTGTGCTGAACAGGAGGTATTTCAAATGAACCTGACAGATAAGATGGCATATTTGCGTGGTATGGTAGACGGCATGGAGCTGGATCTGACCACTACCAAAGAAGGAAAAGTACTGGGACAGCTGCTGGACGTGATGCAGGAAATGACTGCGTATGTCACAGACCTGCAGACACAGGTAGATGAACTGACAGAGGTCTGCGATCTGTTTGATCAGGATCTGGGCGATCTGGAAGACATTGTCTATGATGAAGATGATGACGATGACGCATACTATTCCTGTGACGACGACTTTGATGATGACGATTTTGACGACGACGATGATGAGACACTCTACGAGACAGTCTGCCCGTCCTGCAACAATGTCATCGCACTGAGCGAATCGATTCTGGAGAAAGGCGAAATGCCGTGTCCGTGCTGCGGCGAGATGCTGGAGTTTGACTACAGCGATCTGGACGGCGACACTTTTGAAGTGCCGATCGATGCCCCCACAGAGGACGGTTCTGCGGAATAAGATTCAACTGCTGCCGGAATGCATCGGCAGCGAAGGAAACGCTGCATAAACTTGTGCGGTGTTGCCTTTATGCAGTGTTCCCCTGAATATGGATCAAACAACAAGCCGGCGGTCTGTCGGCTTGTTTCATTCGGATTGTAACAGAATTGCTGTTATAGCCAATGCGATTGCATGAGGTGAAAGAATTGTTTCAAATCGTAGAAAAGAAAAAGCTGAACGACGCAGTGGTCATGGTACGGATCGCTGCACCGTTGATTGCAAAAAAAGTCCTGCCGGGACAGTTTATCATTTTCCGGCTGGATGAGTTTGGTGAACGCGTACCGCTTACTGTAGCAGATTATGACCGCGAGGGCGGCACGATCACATTGATTTTCCAGATCGCCGGCGAAACCACACGGCAGTTCTCTCTGCTGGAAGCAGGAGATTCCATTCTGGATCTGGCAGGTCCGCTGGGCGTTCCCACCGAATTGCCGGAGGGCACCAAGTCGGTCTGCGTGATCGGCGGCGGTGTTGGCTGTGCCATTGCGTATCCGCAGGCAAAGCACCTGCACAGTCTGGGACTGGAAGTGGATACCATTGTTGGCTTCCGGAACAAGGACATCGTCATTCTGGAGGACGAGTTCCGTGCGTGCAGTGACAACCTGTATCTCTGCACAGACGACGGCTCCTATGGCACAAAGGGCTTTGTTACCAATGTGTTGCAGCAGCAGCTGGAACAGGGTAAGAAGTATGACGTTGTCATTGCCATCGGACCGGTTCCCATGATGAAGTTTGTCTGTAAGACTACCGAGCCGTTCGGTGTCAAGACGATCGTTTCCCTTAATCCGATCATGGTGGACGGCACCGGTATGTGCGGCGGCTGTCGCGTGACTGTCGGCGGAAAAATCAAGTACGCCTGTGTGGACGGACCGGACTTTGACGGACATCAGGTGGATTTTGATGAACTGATGCGTCGAAACGGTACCTATAAGCGGCAGGAACAGGAATGCAACCTGTTTCGGAAGGAGGTACAGTGATCATGGCTGGAAAGTTCAATATGGCTCCGAATAAGGTTCCCATGCCGGAACGCGACCCCAAGGAACGTGCAAGATGTTTTCAGGAAGTGGCTATGGGCTATACTCCCGAACAGGCACGGGAAGAAGCAACACGCTGCCTGCACTGTAAGGCAAAGCCCTGCGTCAGCGGCTGTCCGGTAGGCGTGCCGATTCCGGATTTCATCGCAGCAGTTGCTGCCGGTGATTTCTTACAGGCTTATGATATTATCCGTACCACAAACAGTTTGCCGGCAGTCTGCGGCCGTGTCTGTCCGCAGGAGAATCAGTGCGAAGGCAAGTGCGTCCGCGGCAAGAAAGGCGAACCGGTTGCAATCGGTCGTCTGGAACGCTTCGTGGCAGACTACGCCAGAGAGCATGGCTATACCGGCAAGCAGGAAACAGCAGAGCCCAACGGCAAGCGGGTTGCCATTGTCGGCGGCGGTCCGGCTGGTCTGACCTGTGCCGGAGATCTGGCACGGCTGGGCTATCAGGTAACTGTTTTCGAGGCATTTCAGGTTGCCGGCGGCGTATTGATGTACGGCATTCCGGAATTCCGTCTGCCTAAGACGATCGTACAGCAGGAGATCCAGTCTTTGAAAGATGCCGGCGTAGACATTCAGCCGGATATGGTCATCGGCAAGATCCTGTCTGTCGATGAACTGATGGAATCCGGCTATGATGCGGTCTTTATCGGTTCCGGTGCAGGTCTGCCCCGCTTCATGAATATCCCCGGCGAAGGTCTGGTGGGCGTATGTTCTGCCAATGAGTATCTGACACGTATCAACCTGATGCACGGCTACGATCCGAAGTATGCGACACCGGTCATTCAGTCTAAGGCTGTGGCAGTTGTCGGCGGCGGCAACGTGGCAATGGACGCAGCCAGAAGTGCACTGCGTATGGGTGCAGAACATGTGTACATTGTATACCGTCGTTCTGAGGCAGAGATGCCGGCACGTCTGGAAGAAGTACACCACGCCAAGGAAGAGGGCGTGGAGTTCCAGAACCTGTGCAATCCGGTGGAAATTCTGGGCGACGAGAACGGCCGTGTCAACGGTCTGAAGTGCATTCGCATGGAACTGGGCGAACCGGACGAAAGCGGCAGACGCAGACCGGTGGCTATTCCGGACAGCGAATTTGTGCTGGACGTAGACACTGTAATTATGGCGATCGGCACATCTCCCAATCCGCTGATCTCTGGGACAACAAAGGGCTTGGACACCAATCGTTGGGGCTGTTTAGTGGTCAACGAAGAAATGGCTACCACCAAGGACAAGGTTTATGCCGGCGGTGATGCTGTTACTGGTGCAGCAACGGTTATTCTGGCAATGGGTGCCGGAAAGACTGCTGCTGTGTCGATCGATGAGGTATTACGCGGAAAAGCGTGAACCCCTATGGCAAAATCACACGGCAACGGAGAAAGGGCTTTTGAACATGAGTAAGAATTTCGCAAGACTGGGACTGGCTGCCAGCACGGCAGCACTGACAGGTGCGGTTTGCAGCGTGACTGCATTCGCAGAAAGCGGCAGCGGCAAAAGTGCAAGCGGAAGCGGCTTCGGCACAGTGGGCTATCTGATTTTCATGGTGCTGCTGTTTGCAGTGATGTATTTTATCCTGATTCGTCCGCAGAAGAAAAAGGATAAGGAAGCCAAGGCAATGCAGAGCAGCTTGCAGGTCGGCGACGAGATCGTTACCATTGGCGGTATCGTAGGTCTGGTCGTACAGGTCAACGAGGACAACATCGTCATCGAAACTACCGGCAACCGCAACAAGATTCGTCTGAAGAACTGGGCAGTACAGGAAAACCTGACCATGACAGAGAATGCGAAGCGGAAGCAGGAAGCACAGATCGCCGCAGCAAAGGAAAAGCGTGCAGGCAAGAAGAAAAAGAAGGATTCTGACGATTCCGATCAGGGTATGCTGAAAGACTGATCGGCAGATTCTCGGAACTTCCCAATACATGGAAACGGATCGCAGGAATTTTGCGGTCCGTTTTTTGCTGTTTGTACGCTGTCCCTGTTCTAATTCCGCTGCCGCAGGCATACACTGTCAGCAGACATCATGGCAGGGAGGTGCAGTGCAATGAGAACCAAACGGCAGCCGGCAAGGCAGAGCATCTGGGAAAACCGGTTCGGGTATCTGCCGGCGGCATTGTCCGTGGGAATCGGCTTGCTTCTGGCAGGACTGGCTGCCCTGTCTGGTTTACTGCTGCTGTCTGACTTGTCGGAATGGATCTCCGCTTTGCTGCTGGGGCTGCTGTTGTTTTGTTCCGGTTACGGCATGGGACGATTTGCGGGATTTCACCGCCGCCGCAAGGGCTGGCTGACAGGGCTGTGCTGCGGGCTGCTGTTGTGCGGGATCCTGTTGGCTGTGGGGCTGTTCTGGCAGGGGACTGCCGGCAGTCCGGTGCGGCTGCTGCTGATCTGCGGCGGCAGTATCTGGGGCGGCATCTCTGGCGTGAATGCTCCCCACAAGAAGCCGCCGAAATAACAGTAACCGTCAGCACAGAAAGCGACAGTCCGGTGAATTTCCACGGAAGATGTAAATTTTTTTCCGTTTTTGCATAGAACGCTTGAAAATCAGGCGGATTTGTGATATAATGTAGTTAAACTTTTTTTGGGGGAGGGTTTCCGAATGAAGCACATTAAGACCATCAATGCAGCAAACCTGAAGGCTTCTGCTGCAAAGGGCGGCTGCGGCAAGTGTCAGGCTTCCTGTCAGTCTGCTTGCAAGACTTCCTGTACAGTAGCGAACCAGAAGTGCGAGCACTAAGGGTTTTTGAAAACCTTTCACACGCAAGTCTGCAACTGATAGAAGAAAGGGACAGTTCTGTCCCTTTTTTCGCATCTATACACGAATTTTTATGGTGCTGCATGTTCCCCAAGGCAGCCGGAAAGAGGAAACAGAATTATGATTCATAAGTATAAACTGGGCGACTATAACATTGTGCTGGACGTGAACAGCGGCGGTGTGCATGTGGTGGACGAGCTGACCTATGACATGCTGGATAATGTTGCACCGCCTTTTGCTCCGGAATGTCCGGAGGAAGTCGTGACAAAGCTGTCGCGGTTTTACGATCCGGAAGAAGTCCGTTCCTGCTATGCGGAAATTCTGGAGGCATATCAGGAAGGCATTCTCTTTTCGCCGGACGATTATGAAAAGTATGCCAACTTCGCTGTGGCTTCTCCCATTAAGGCGATGTGTCTGAATATCGCCCACGACTGCAATCTGCGTTGCAAGTACTGCTTCGCCTCTACCGGCGATTTCGGCGAGGGCAGAAAGCTGATGTCCTATGAAACCGGTAAAAAAGCGGTGGACTTCCTGCTGCAAAATTCCGGCGACCGCGTGAATCTGGAAATGGACTTCTTCGGCGGCGAACCGCTGATGAACTTCGAAACTGTGAAAAAAATTGTGGAATACGCCCGTTCACAGGAGCCGGTCTATCACAAGAAGTTCCGGTTCACCATTACCACCAACGGCATGCTGCTCACCGATGATAAGATTGACTTTATCAATCGGGAAATGTCCAACGTGGTACTGTCTATCGACGGCAGAAAAGAGGTCAATGACCGCATGCGTCCCCGCGTAGACGGCAAGGGCTCTTATGATAAGATCATTCCCATGTACAAGAAGCTGGTAGACCAGCGTGGGGAAAAGGAATACTATGTCCGCGGTACTTACACCAAGTACAATCTGGACTTCTCCGATGATGTGTTCGCTCTGCTGGACGCAGGCTTCGACCAGATCTCTGTGGAACCGGTTATTGCTGATGCGGAAGAACCTTACGCAATTACCGAGGCAGACCTGCCCCGTATTTTTGAGGAATATGAACGGCTGATGCAGAAGATTCTGGACTATGAGGCAACCGGCAAGAAGTTCAACTTCTTCCACTTCATGCTGGATCTGGATCAGGGTCCCTGTGCAATCAAGCGTCTGCGTGGCTGCGGCTGCGGCAATGAGTACGTGGCAATCACACCGGACGGCGACATCTACCCATGTCATCAGTTTGTCGGTGAGGCAGACTATAAAATGGGCAACGTGGACGACGGCACATTTAACCGTGAAATGAAGTCCGACTTCGCCAAGACCCATATCTACAGCAAGCCGGACTGCCGGAACTGCTGGGCAAGATTCTATTGCAGCGGCGGCTGTAACGCGAATAACTACCAGTTCAGCGGCGATGTGCACAAGGCACACAAGCTGTCCTGTGAGATCGAAAAGAAGCGTCTGGAATGTGCGATCGTGCTGAAGGCGATTCGCATGGATCGGGAAGCTGCAAAGCAGGAAAGTGCGGAATAACATAGGGCAATACCGCACAAAGATTGTGCGACAGATGCGTCGTCAAATTTTTCGTCAGATGAAACAAAAAGCGGAGTGAATACTGGATGTATTCACGAGCATTTTTGTGAAATATGACGGGAAATTTGCAAGCAGATGGCGTGCAAAGTCGCCAGACGCTCTTTGTGCGGTATTGCCATAGCAATAAAAAATCCCACAGTTTCAAGGATTTCTGAAACTGTGGGATTTTGTTTTTTGGAATAATTACTAGGGCAATACCGTGCAAAGCCGTCAGGCGGGCTTTGTGCGGTGTTGCCCTAGATCAAGTCAAAGTGTGCCAGTGCCTTTTCCAGCCCGTCGTCTGCAAGATTTGCAGTGATGTAATTCGCATAGGGGTGCAGCATAGGGCTGTCCCCCATTGCGATTCCCGTGCCGGCAGCTTCCAGCATGGGGCGGTCGTTCAGGCTGTCGCCTACGGCAAAAATTTGAGAACGGTCTGCCCCCAGCAGCTGCATCATCTTTTCCATGCCGGTGGCTTTGGAACAGCCGCAGGGCACCATTTCCGCAAAGTGATTTCCCCGATCGATGTAGTCAAACTTGCCGGTCAGCCCTGCCTGAAATGCGGCCAGATCGCTCTGCTCGTCGTACCAGATGACAAACTTGTCCGTGTACCAGTCTGCATCATCGGGCAGGTCGGAAACAGTCACATGCTTGCTTTCGTACAGATTCAGCAGATCTTGCAGATATGGCAAAATTCGTGTGCTGCGGTCGATGAACATGGCATCGCTGCGTTCGTACAGAACGGCAACATTGGTGCGGCGAACCAGTTCCACCATTTCGCGGCTGCATGCCGGTGTCTGCTTCTCGTGGAACAGGACTTTTCCGTCATATTCCAATTCTGTGCCGCAGCCATAAACGTAACCATTGAAGCCGATCTCGCGGAGAAACGGGTCTACGTTCATGGCAGTGCGTCCGGTGTTGATGAAGGTGGCATTGCCCTTTTTGCGGGCTGCCTGAATGGCACGGACTGCGGATTCCGGCAGATAGCCGTCCTCTGAAATGATCGTGCCGTCGATGTCAAAGAAAATGAAATTTTGCATAAACTCACTCACTTTACGGGAATTTCAAATTTGCGGTTTTCAAGGCAATACCGCACAAAGAGCGTCTGGCGACTTTGCACGCCATCTGCTTGCAAATTTCCCGTCATATTTCACAAAAATGCTCGTGAATACATCAAGTATTCACTCCGCTTTTTGTTTCATCTGACGAAAAATTTGACGACGCATCTGTCGCACAATCTTTGTGCGGTATTGCCTCAAGGGAACTTTCCCTGCAACCAAAGGAGGAAAAAGCACCTTTATGCTGGAATTAAAAGGAATCAAAAAAGACTATCTCGCCGGAGAAAACACCGTCCATGCTCTGAAAGGCATTGACCTGCGATTCCGACGGAACGAATTCGTTTCCATTCTGGGACCGTCCGGCTGCGGCAAGACTACCATGCTGAACATTATCGGCGGGCTGGATCAGTACACCGAGGGCGACCTCATTATCAACGGACGCTCCACCAAGGATTTCAAAGACCGCGACTGGGACACCTATCGAAATCACTCGATCGGCTTCGTGTTCCAGAGTTATAACCTGATCCCCCACCAGACTGTGCTGCAAAACGTGGAACTGGCTCTGACGCTGTCCGGTGTGTCCAAGGCAGAACGCCGGAAGCGTGCCAAAAAAGCGTTGGAAGATGTGGGGCTGGGCAACCAGCTTTCCAAAAAGCCCAGTGAGATGTCCGGCGGACAGATGCAGCGTGTGGCAATCGCACGGGCACTGGTCAACAATCCGGATATCATTCTGGCGGACGAGCCTACCGGTGCTCTGGATACAGAAACCAGCATTCAGGTCATGGAGATCCTCAAGGAGATCTCCAGGGATCGCCTGATCGTCATGGTCACACACAATCCGGAACTGGCAGAGCAGTATTCCTCCCGCATCATTCGTGTCCTGGACGGCAGGCTGACTGACGACTCCAGACCGCTGACAGAGGAAGAATACCAGCGGGAATTACGGGCAGACAAGGCGGAAAACGAAAACGGCAAAAAGCTGAAAAAGCCCTCTATGTCTTTCGGCACTTCATTCTCCCTGTCCCTGAAAAACCTGTTTACCAAAAAGGGCAGAACCATGCTGACTTCTTTCGCAGGAAGTATCGGCATTATTGGCATTGCACTGGTGCTCTCTATTTCGCAGGGCTTCAACACCTATATCAACACCATTCAGGAAGAAACCCTGTCCTCTTATCCCCTGACGATTCAGAAAACCAACACCGACCTGAGTGCCCTGATGGAAACCTTTATGGGCTCTGCCACCTCGGACAGCACCCACAGCAATGATGCGGTGTACAAGAAGTCGGCGATCTACGATATGATGGACGCTCTGAACAACATGGAAACTTCCGAAAACGACCTGAAAAGCTTCAAGTCCTATATTGAATCGAAACGGAAAGACAGCGAAAGCGACCTGCACAGGGCAGTCAACGGCGTACAGTATTCCTACGATCTGGACATGCTGATCTACACCAAAAATGTGGACGGCACCATTATCCACTCCGACACCGAAGAACTGATGCAGGAAATGGTACTGGAACACATGGGCATTGATATGCAGGCAATGACCAATGCCAGCACTTCCATGTTCGGTGAAGACGCTACCTCGATGATGTCCATGGGTATGGGCGGTTCGTCCATGAATCTGTGGCAGGAACTTCTCCCCGGCGACAACGGCAAGCCCATCAACGACCTGCTGAAAAAGCAGTACGATGTGGTCTACGGCTCATGGCCGAACAGCTACGACGAGATCGTACTGGTGCTGGACGAAAACAACGAACTGGACGACATGACATTATACGCCCTCGGTCTGGAACCGAAAGAAGATGTGGACAGCATCATGGAAGCGGCAGTGAACGGCAAGGAACTGCAAAAGGACAACAAAAGCTGGTCCTATGCCGACATTTGCAGCATGGACTTCCGCACGATCCTGAATTCCGACTGCTACCGCTATGACGAAAGCACAGGGCTGTACACCGACCTGCGGGACACCGAAGCCGGCTTGCAGTACCTCTACGACAACGGTCTGAAATTAAAAGTGACTGGCATTATCCGCCCCAATGAAGATACCACTGCTCCGATGCTGTCCGGCTCCATTGCCTATACCAGCGACCTGACCAAGTATATCATTGAACACAGCAAGGAATCCGATGCGATCACTGCTCAGAAGGACAGCAAGAACACCGATATTTTCACCGGTCTGCCGTTCAAGGATACCTCCGGCAGCACCTCTGATGCGGACAAGCAGACTGCCTTTCTGGAATATCTGAACGAACTGGACGACGGCGGAAAAGCACAGGCATATGTACAGATAATGAGCATTCCCACCGAGGAACAGCTGAACGATTCCGTACAGCAGGCAATGCAGGGCATGAGCCGCAGCGATATGGAAGCGGCAATGCTGCAGGGCATGACACAGCAGATGAGCATGAGCGAAAGCGATGTGCAGTCCTATCTGGAATCCATGAGTGACGACGAAATCACCGACACATTCACCCAGATGATGCAGCAGCAAGTCAAGGCACAGTATGCCCAGCAGGTACAGCAGCAAATGGCTGCCATGCAGCCGGCAGAACTGGTAGGAGCTTTGAACCAGCTGCTTCCCACCCTGACCACGGAACAGTGTGCGAATTACTATGACGAAATGATGCAGTTCTCCGATTCCACCTATGAGGACAACCTGAAAGCACTGGGGGATATTGATCTGGACGACCCTGCATCAATCAATCTCTATGCAGCAACCTTTGAGGACAAGGATGTGATCGAAGATGCCATTGCAGACTACAACGAGGGCAAGGACGAAATGGCACAGATCCAGTATACCGACTATGTGGGGCTGATGATGTCCTCTGTGACGAAGATCATCAACACCATTACCTATGTGCTGATCGCATTTGTTGCCATTTCGCTGATCGTTTCCTCCATTATGATCGGCGTTATCACGTTGATCTCTGTACAGGAACGCACCAAGGAAATCGGTATTCTCCGTGCGATTGGTGCCTCGAAGCGAGATGTTTCCAGCATGTTCAATGCGGAAACCATTATCATTGGATTTACCTCTGGTTTGCTGGGCATCGTGGTCACATATCTGCTCTGCATTCCGATCAACCTGCTGGTACATCACCTCACCGGCATTCAGAATCTGAGTGCGGTTCTCCCCGTTCCGGCAGCGATCATTCTGATTGCGATCAGTGTTCTGCTGACATTGATTGCCGGATTTATCCCGTCCAAGAGTGCGGCAAAGAAAGACCCTGTTGTGGCACTGCGTTCGGAATAATTCGACAATATAGTATCATAAGTAAAAAAGCCATACCGCAGAGTGTTATTCTCTGAGGTATGGCTTTTTCTCTTGTTTACTGAAAATATCTGCGTTACTGTAGCAATTCCGCCAAGTCCTGCTCCGGTGTGGTGATCGGGGCGATACCGTAACTGTCTACCAGATATTGCAGCACGTCCGGTGACAGGAATGCCGGCAGCGACGGGCCAAGCCGGATATTCCGGATTCCCAGATGCAGCAGTGTCAGCAGAATGCAGACTGCTTTCTGTTCGTACCACGACAGCACATAGGACAGGGGCAGTTCGTTGACACCGCAGCCGAATGCCTCTGCCAGTGCCACTGCGACCTGAATCGCACTATAGGCATCATTACACTGTCCCATGTCCATGATTCGGGGCAGCCCGTCAATGGTGCCCAGATCCAGATCATGGAACCGATACTTACCGCATGCCAGTGTCAGCACAATCGTGTCCGGCGGCGTCTGCTTTACGAATTCTGTGTAATAGTTTCGTCCCGCCTTGGCACCGTCACAGCCGCCGACCAAGAAGAAGTGCCGAATCTTTCCTGCCTTAACAGCGTTCACCACCTTGTCCGCCACCGACAGTACAGCACCGTGTCCGAATCCGGTCGTCAGTTCTGTGCCGCCGTTGATACCGGTCTGCTGCTGCGGTGCTGCATAGCCGCCCAGTTCCAGTGCCTTTTCGATGACTGGCGTGAAGTCCTTATCCTTGCCGATGTGTACCATTTCCGGAAAGCCCACTGCTTCTGTGGTAAAAACACGGTCGGCATAGCTGGGCTTCGGCGGCATCAGGCAGTTGGTAGTAAACAGCACCGGTGCCGGAATGGCATCGAATTCTTTCTGCTGGTTCTGCCATGCTGTTCCGAAATTGCCCTTGAGATGCGGGTAAGCTTTCAGCTTCGGGTACGCATGTGCCGGCAGCATCTCCCCGTGTGTGTAGACGGCAATGCCCTTGTCCTTGGTCTGTTCCAGCAGCAGCTGGAGGTCTTTCAGGTCGTGTCCGGTAACTACAATAAACGGTCCGGCATCGATCTGCATGGATACCTTGGTCGGCTCCGGTGTGCCGTAGGTTTCCGTGTTGGCACGATCCAGCAGTGCCATACAGCGAAGGTTGACTTCTCCCAGCTTCAGCACTTCCGGCAGCAGTTCCTCCATGGTCAGATCCAGCCCGATCTGCATCAGTGCTTCATAGAAGAACTGATTTACCGTGTTGTCTGTATAACCCAGCACCATAGCATGATAGGCATAGGCTGCCATGCCACGCAGTCCGAACAGCAGCAGCGATTTCAGCGAACGGATATTTTCTTCCGCCTGCCACAGCTGTTCCATGTTGTAATCTTCGTTTCTTCCGCAAGGCGATGCACAGACGGCACACCGGGGAATCATTCTGCCCTGTTCCCGATGCACGCGATCGATTTGTGCCTGAATCCGGCTGTCGTCAAAATTGACATTGGTCAGAGTCATAAACAGGCTCTCGATCATCAACGCATCTGTCTTTTCTGTAACAAGATCTTCATTGCCGTCCACGGCTCTCGCCAGTCCGATCAGAGCACCGGTCAGTTCGTCCTGTAGCTTCGCTGTGCCGGCTTTTTTGCCGCACACGCCTGCGGCTCCGGTACATGCTGTACAGCCTACAGTCTGTTCACACTGGTAGCAAAACATTTTCTGTTCCATGTTATCTCTCCTCCTGAATGGTTCCGTCTGTTCCAATCACCGTTACGTGACAAGAAATGTCTTTTCCGCTTGCCGCAATGGCACGCTGCACTGCCTGTTCGATACCGCCGCAGCAGGGCACTTCCATTCGTGCCACGGTGACACTGCGAATGGAATGTGCCGCAAAAATCGCCGTCAGCTTTTCCGCATAGTCCACCGCGTCCAGCTTGGGACAGCCGATCAAAGTGATTCTCCCGCGGATAAATTTTTCGTGAAAATTTCCGTAGGCATAGGCGGTACAGTCTGCCGCGATCAGCAGATCGGCATCATCAAAATAGGGTGCCATGACACCTGCCAGCTTGATCTGCACCGGCCACTGGGAAAGCTGACTGGGACAGGCTGCTACTGCTGCGGGAGCAGTGCTTCGATGAAACTGTTTGGCACGCATTCCCGGACAACCGGAAAAGGGCTTTTTCTGTGCCAGCTTCTGGGCACGCTGCACAGCTGCTTCGTCATAGGCAGGGGCTTCCCGCTCCTCAAAAGTGATCGCATCGGTGGGACATGCCGGCAGACAATCGCCCAGACCGTCGCAGAAATGTTCCCGCACCAGCACCGCCTTTCCGTCAATGATGTCGATCGCACCCTCGTGACACGCCCTGGCACAGGCTCCACAGCCGTTGCATTTGTCACGGTCAATGTGAATGATTTTTCTTATCATGTGTATTCCTCCTCATATCATACGCAAAAGCTTTGTGTAGTTTTGCCTTTCGATACTGTTGCCTTGACTTTCTGTATCCATTATAGTATAATAACAGCATCTTGTATGTTGAAATTTCAACAAAACGGAGGTTCACATGGAGAAAATTTTTCCAATTTTAAAGCAGTGTCCGCTGTTTGCTCACATTGCCGAAAGCGACTTGTCCGCCATGCTGTACTGCCTGCAAGTCACGGTGCAGCACTATGACAAAGGGCAAATTGTGATACACGAAGGCGAAAAGGCAGAACGGTTTGGCATTGTGCTGACTGGTGCGGTGCAGCTGTGGCGTATCGACTACTCCGGCAACCGGAGCATTATGGCAAACGTGGAGCCTGCACAAATTTTCGGCGAATCCTTTGTCTGTGCAGAAGTGGAATCGATCCCCATACAGGCAGTGGCATCTGCGTCCTGCGACGTGATGCTGATCGACGGCAGCCGCATTCTACACGCCTGCGGCAACGGCTGCGAATTTCATCAGCAGGTGATTTTTCATCTGCTGCAAATCATTGCCCGCAAAAATCTGGTGTTTCACCAGAAGCTGGAGATCACCTCCAAACGTACCACACGGGAAAAGCTGCTGACCTATCTCAATCAGCAAGCCCAGCGGCACCGGTGCAGCACGTTTACCATTCCGTTTGACCGGCAGGAACTGGCGGATTTTCTGGAAGTGGACCGCAGCGGGCTTTCCGCAGAGATCAGCAAGCTGCGAAAAGAGGGCGTGTTGGAAAGCGAACGGAGCACGTTCCGACTGCTGTGACCAGATAAAAAAGCTGTGCAGGTTATCAAAAACCTGCACAGCTTTTTTGCAAATATAAAGGAGATGATATTGTCTGTATTTCGGTGCTTAGGGAACACTGCATAAAGCTTGTGCGTAAGATGCGTAGTCAGATTGCGTACAAAGCCGTCAGGCGGGCTTTATTGCAGTGTTTCCTTTTATTCCTTTACCAGTTCTGCACCCAGAGCCGCACACTTTTCCAGTGCTTCATCGTCCGGAGTTTCGTTGACGATCAAACCTTCGCCGCCAACCAGTGTTGCACCGTCATTCTTGGCACGTTCTTCCCAGTTCCGCATCCATTCGCCGTCGCCCCAGCCATAGGAGCCAAACAGAGCGATGGTCTTTCCGGACAGGTCGCCTTCGATCGAAGCGAAGAACGGTTCGAATTCGTCTTCTTCCAGAACCTCATCGCCCATTGCAGAACAGCCAAATGCGATACGGTCATAGTCTGCAATGCTGCCGCTGAAGTCAGATACTGCGAACAGTTCTGCACCTGCTGCATCTGCAATTGCCTGTGCCATCTGTTCGGTATTGCCTGTGCCACTCCAATAAATTACTGCTGCTTTCATGCTTTTTCCTCCTAAAAATTCTGCTGACTTTCGCCGGCAACCGGTGACATTGCAAAGCTTTTTGCAATATTACCCTTATGATATTTTCAGAGCCTGCAAAATATTACAGCCCTTACTCAACTTTGCACAGAGAAATACTCTGCACTTCTCATAGCTGGCAAATGTCCGGCGTGCCTGTTCCACGTTTCCGTACACTTTCCAACAACCGCACAGCTTGCAGTTCTCCCCCTGATGCGTGATAAAGCCGTCCACATCTTCCAAAGGGTACCCCAGAAAAATTCCGATCTCATGGGGAAATTCCGGCTTCTCCGCAATGCGGTTCTGCAACCGCATCAGACATGCCGCCAGATCCATATCAGCGGTGTAACCATACCGCAGCAGAAAACGCCGGATTTCCGGCTGTTCCAGCCGTTTTTGCAGCAGCTTCGGGCGATACAGCAGTACCAGCTGCCGCTTCTGACAGCGGCACATGATCTGCATCTGCAATCCCCCGCGGACTGCCTGTGCATTAAATGCTGCCGCATACGCCGGAATGTCAAATTCCTCTCGGGACAAGGACACCAGACTGGCACACTTGATGCCCAGCAGTGTCGGTGCCGTAAAATGGGCAAGCTTTTTTTCGAATGTTCTGCACTCTCTTTCGGACATGGTTTCACCTCTGATTTGCAATGCTGTACGTTTTGTATATCTCAGGAAATATACAAGGGTTAGAAAAAGCTAACTGCTTTCCCGAAAAAACAGAGCTTTTTCCTGCTCTGCATAGTTAGTTTTCACTAACAATAGTTAGTATAGCATAACTCAAACCGTTTGTCAAGTGTTTTTTGCAAAAAAATACGGAACATGCCACAGGGCACATTCCGCATTCACACATAAAGCCTTTATATAGCGTTTCTCTTAGTATCTGGGTTCAAACTTGGAACAGGAGTTCAACGCCTGTGTCGTTCTTGCAGTCTGGTAGCAGGTCTGCTTTTCTGTCATTTCCACTTGGAAATAGTCCTTCGTTTTCATCTGGATCATTGTGCTGCCCATTGCACCGTTCCAATGACGGCACAACACGCATTTTTTTGCCGTTTTCAAAAGTGTATACTTTGCCATATTCCTCACCTTTCCGTCCGGAATGCTCCGGTGTTTCCGATATTCCTGCAAGTCGTCTGCCACAGCTATGTACTCGCTGTAAGGGATTCTCCTTACATACTCTATCATACACTTCATATCGGACAGGTGGCTGTCTGTTCAAAAAGAATTTACAACATTTTGCATTTTTCGAACAGCAAAAACGTGTTCCCGCAAAGATGCAATGCACGATTTTCCGTACAATCATTTTGTGGGAACACGTTCTACAGTTTAGCTTTGTACAGTGTTGCCTCAATTAAACCGTTCGTCAATGACACGGGCAGTCTTTTTGGTGCTGCGGGGCAGTACGCCAACTTCTACCACTTTGACGATCGGTGTGAAGCCGATACGGCTCTTGACCTGCTCTGCAATGCGGCGGCTCAAGTCTGCGAAGTCCACATCACCGGTGGATTCCACATAGATTCGCATGGTGTCCTTGCCGTCCAGATGAGAGATGCGAATCTGGTACTCGCTGGAAATTTCATCAAATGTGCTCAGAATCTCCTCGATCTGGCTGGGGAATACGTTTACGCCCTTGATCTTCATCATGTCGTCGGTTCTGCCCATAATGATGTCGATACGCGGGAACTTGCTGCCGCAGGCACAGGTGCCCGGAATGATGCGGGACAGATCGTGTGTACGATAGCGAATCAGCGGTGCACCCTGCTTGACCAATGTTGTGATGACGATTTCGCCGACCTCGCCGTCCGGCAGATTTTCGCCGGTGACCGGATCGATGATCTCCAGATAGATATAGTCGTCCCAGTAGTGCATACCGCAGTTTTCCTTGCAGCTGATGCCGATGCCCGGACCATAGATTTCTGTCAGACCGTAAATGTCATACAGTTCAATGCCCAGTTCGCCGGAAATCCGGTCACGCATTTTCTGACTCCAACGCTCCGAACCGATAACACCCTTTTTCAGATGAATCTTGTCCCTGATGCCACGCTTGCCAATTTCCTCCGCCAGCAGTAACGCATAAGAAGATGTGGAACACAGCACGGTGCTCTCCATATCCATCATCATTTGCAGCTGCTTCTCGGTGTTGCCCGGTCCCATGGGAATGACCATTGCTCCAAGCTTTTCCGCACCGTTCTGGAAACCAATACCGGCTGTCCACAGACCGTAGCCCGGTGTGATCTGAATCCGGTCTTTTTTGGTGATGCCGGCAGTTTCATAACAACGCTTGAACTGGATTGCCCAGTCGTCTACGTCCTTGGCGGTATACGGGATAATGACTGGTGTGCCCGTAGTACCGGAGGACGAGTGGATCCGGACGACTTCTTCTTCCGGTACTGCCATCAGTCCCAGCGGATACGCGTCCCGCAGATCTTTCTTTTCCGAAAACGGCAGCTTCGCGAATTCCTCCGGCGTGTGCACTTCTGTCATGCCGGCAGCTTCCAGCTTTTTGCCGTAAAAGCTGTTTGAGCGTATCAACGCCTGCATGCGGTCGTTGACCTGTTCCAACTGTGTTTGTGTAATCTTCATTGTCAAAACCTCTTATTCTTCAATATGCAGTGCTTTCCGGTTCAATTCCCGAAACTGCGGCTTTACAGTACGTTCCATGGTTTCCGTCACTTCTTCCAATGTCAAAGGCAGTACCCCGCTGCGGAGTACGGCTCCCAGCATGACCATGTTCAGCACTTTCGGGGAACTGATCTTCCGGCAGGCAGCATCGCCGTCCAGCATCGTCAGATTGCCGGCATGCTTCTGCAAATAGGCGATCATTGCCGCGGCATCATAGGCACCGCCGCCCAGCGTTGCTGTTACCGGCTGAATCGGGTGCGTGTTGAGAACAACTGTTCCCTCCGGTTTCAGATAAGGCAACATGCGGACAGCTTCCGCCGGCTCAAAGCCGATCAGAAGATCTGCTGTGCCCTTGGGGAACATGGGGCTGTACAGCTCCTCTCCCATGCGGAGAAAGCTGAACACGCTGCCACCCTTTTGTGCCATGCCAATGGTTTCCGCACTCATTACCGGAATGTCCTTTGCCATTGCCGCCGCTGCCAGCAGTTTGGAAGTCAGGACAATGCCCTGTCCCCCGACACCGCAGAGAATGATATTCTTACGCATGACAAGCACCTCCTATTGCCGCAGTAGGGCAGACCTGTGCACACAGTCCGCAGCCGGTGCAAAGTGCCTGTTCGATCTGCACCTTGCCGTCCTGTAGCATGATCGCCGGACAGCCCAGTGTCCGGATACATTTCTTACACTGTATACATTTGCTCTCTTCGATCTGTGCCGGTTTGCCGGACTTGATGAGTACGGCACAGGGCGACTTGAAGATGATTGCCTTTACACCGTCCTGCACAGCCACCCGTTTTACGCAGTCAATTGCCTCCTGCAAGTGCAGCGGGTTTACAGTTTCTACGGTTTTCACACCGATGCCGTGGAGCGTATCCTCGATGCTCACCTTGTCCACCACCTGCCCCATCATGGTTTTTCCGGTGCCGGGGTGAGGCTGATGTCCGGTCATTGCTGTGGTGGAATTGTCCAGCACCACCAGCGTCATATTTGCCTGATTGTATACCGCGTTGACCATGCCGGTAATTGCCGACGCAAAAAATGTGGAATCCCCCACGAAAGCAAAACAAGTGGTATCCGGTTCGATTTTTCCAATGCCCTGCGTCATGTTGACACCGGCACCCATGCACAGACAGGTATCCACCATGTCCAGCGGCATGGCGTTGCCCAGCGTATAGCAGCCAATATCTCCGCAGAATACGCTCTTTTTGCCTTTCATTGCTTCTTTTACGGCAAAGAACGAGGCTCTGTGCGGACAGCCGGCACAGAGCACCGGCGGACGTACCGGCAGTTCCGGCGGCTGGTCTGCTGTGTTCTGCTTCGGCGGCTGCCAGCCCAGAAAGGCTGCCAAATCTGCCGCCACGCTGTCGCAGGAATTCTCTCCGGCAAGAGCCACGTCTTCTGTCAGCTTGCCGCGGATACGGGTGGGCAGGTGGTACTTGCCGCAGAGGTACACCAGTTCCTGTTCAATGACAGGATCCAGCTCCTCCAGACACAGCACCTCGTCCAGCCCCTGCAAAAACTCCACTGCCAGCTGTTCCGGAAACGGGAACGGTGTTGCCACTTTCAGCAGCCGCGGTGCAGCTTTGCCGTGCAGGGCTTCCATGGTATAGGAAAAGCTGATGCCATGGGTGGCAATGCCCTTCTGACATGCGGTATCTGTTTCCGGATAGATCCGGTTGCGGGGATAGCCGGAAAAGACACTTTGCAGTTCGGTATTCCGCTTTTCCATACGGATATGATTCTGATAGGACAGCTTGGGGAAAATCACCCACTTGGAGGAGTCTTTCACAAACCCCGCCGGCGAGTTGACCTGATATTCTGCCACATCTTTCACCGTAATCGAAGCGTAGCCATGACAAACTCTGGTTGTCGGGCGAAACAGCACCGGTGTGTGGTAACGCTCCGAATAGGCAAACGCCTCCTGAATCATGTCATAGGCTTCCTGCACGCCGGAGGGGTCGAAGCAGGGCAGCTTGGAGAACGCCGCAAACCGCCGCGTATCCTGTTCGGTCTGCGAGGAGATCGGCCCGGGATCGTCTGCCACCAGTATCACCATGCCGCCTTTGACACCAATATATGCCAAACTCATCAGCGGATCAGAAGCCACGTTCAGCCCCACCTGCTTCATGGTCACCATGGTTCGTGCACCGCAGTACGCCGCACCGGCAGCCAGTTCCATTGCCGCTTTTTCGTTTGTGGACCACTCCACATAAATGCTGCCGTCATTGTGCTTGGCAGTCGTTTCCAGCACCTCGGTAGACGGCGTTCCGGGATAGCCGGAAACCACGTTCAGACCTGCCGCAATGGCACCCATGGCAATCGCAGCATTTCCCATTAAAAATTCTGTATGCATGTTAACCTTCCAATCTGTTTTGGGAATCCCAGTCCGCTGGGAATGGCTTTTCGCAAGTCAAGATGCACAAAAGCCTGTCTTTTATTATAACGGAATTTGTTTGCAAAGTCAAGTGTTCTGCCAATAAAACCACGGAAATCAATTTTCATGATAGCCTCCCCTGAAAGGGGAGGGGGACCGCCGTTAGGCGGTGGAGAGGTTTTTTTGTAAAATCTTTTTATGACGTTTTCGGTATAAGTGGAAACCCCTCAGTCAGTGCTACGCACTGCCAGCTCCCCTTTCAGGGGAGCCTCACTTGCCAGACTTCATAATTTGGCACAATTTAAATCAACATATTTTTGAAAGTTGATTTCCGTAAATAAAACAAATCCCATTTTATTACACGTGCAACAAAAAACCGCCATGCACAACTGCACAGCGGCTCTCTATTTCAGGAAAATTAGGGTTACTTTCTGCCCAGCACGAAGTCCCAAGTCGGATTCTTGCCTGCACCCTGCAGGGCAACGTAGTAAAGGATATAGTACACGTCGGTGGAATCTACCGAGCCGTCACCGTCAATATCGGCAGCGGCGATCTGGTCGTCGGTGAGGTTGCCGGACATGCCAGCACCGCAGTATGCCACGTAGAGCATGGCTTCGAATACATCGTTGGTGTCGAGCACGCCGTCACCGGAAGCGTCACCCTTTGCAGCTGCCGGAGTGGTCGTGGTGGTGGTTACAGTCGTTGCGGTTGTTGCTGTGGTGGTTGATGCGGTGGTCTGCTCTGTGGTAGTCTGTTCTGTTGTGGATTCTGTGGTGGCAGTAGTGGTTGTGGTGGTGGTTGTAGTAGTCGTTGTTGTCGTTGTGGTAGTTGTCATGATAGGCTGACCGGGAATCTGTTCGTTGGGATCCCAGTTGTAGTGGTGTTCTGCACCACCAAGAGCACCTACACCCGGAATATCATTCCAATCTTCCTCAGATCCTGTATAATACACATCAGTCAGTTTATCGCAGCGGTTAAAACAAAGAGTATTGATTTTTGAGAGTCCCTTATAAAGCAAAATGCTTTCCAGGCTAGTGCAGAAATAGAACGTACCGTCCTTCAAGGTCAAAACATTTTCCGGAATCGCAATAAATTTCAGAGCGGTACAGCCATAAAAAGCGTTATTTTCTATGCTCATAACGCTGTTCGGAAGATAAATGTATTCCAGTTTGCTGCACATATTGAAAATATTATCGCCGATAAAAGTGACGGAATCCGGAATAACAATACTTGTCAGTCCATCGCATTTAGCAAAGGCAGAACCGCAAATGTCGGTTACGTTCCCCGGAATTGTGATCTCTGCGAGTGCATCACAATTCCAAAATGCACCATTTCCGATTTTCTGTAGGCTGTTCGGCAATTTCACATCTGTTAAGTTGCCGCAGTTGGAAAATGTGCCGTCTGCCAATTCAGTGAATCCCTCCGGAATTTCCGCGGAAGTCAGAGAAGAACAACCGGAAAATACTTCTTTTCCTGTACTTGTCAGACCGTTCGGCAAAGTCACCTGCACCAATCCGGAACAATTATAGAATGCACTGGCACCCATACTTGTCAGACCTTCCGGAAAAGTTATCTGTTCCAATCCGGAACAACTATAGAATGCACCTTCGCCGATCGTTGTCAGACCATCCGGCAGCGATATCTGCTGTAATTTCGAACAGTTTTTGAATGCACGATACTCGATGGAAGTGACAGAATCCGGAATTTCCACAGAGGTCAAAGCAGAGCAATCCGAAAACATACTTTCGCTGATGCTTGTCAAGCCATTGGGCAAGGTCACCTGTTTCAGCTTGCTGCAAGATGCAAATATACCATTTCCTACAGTAGCAACAGAATCCGGAAGTGCCAGTTCCGTTAAAGCACTGCACTGGTTAAATGCCGATTCACCAATTTCGGTCAGATTTTCCGAAAGGGTAATGCTTGTCAATTCGTTACAGCCTGAAAAAGCAAACGTTCCGATTGTTTTTACACCATTTCCCATGTCCACACTTCTCAAATGACTACAGTCATTAAAAGCACGGCTTTCGATCGTGGTCACACTATCCGGTAATGTTACTTTCAGCAACTTGGACTTTGAGGACAATGCACGTTCTGCAATCGTTGTTACCGGCTTTCCCTCGATCTCCGACGGAACGATGACTGAAGTCACATCATCACAGCCTGTGATAGCCACCTCTGTACTGTCGTTGATCAGTTGGTAAGTCAACCCGTCTGCGGATTCCGCACTTGCCACAACAGACACCTGCGGCAAAGTAACCTGCACTGCCGGCAATGCTCCGACGCACAAGGTTGCCGCCGTCAAAGCGGCTAAAATTTTTCCGATTTTCTTCAATTTCATTTACTCCTCTCACAAATTTTCCATAATACGAACGTATATCTTTCCAATATGTATGCTAGCATTTTCTATTATACCGCAAAAAAGAAAAAGAAAGAAACAACTTTTTAAGAATATTCTGTGAATTATGAAATTTGTATTGCCGCAAATGCAAAAACAACCCTGTATAAAACCATAAAACAGGTTCTGTACAGGGTCGCTTTTCTTTAAGAGAGGAATATTTTTGAAAGGGATTGCCTAAGGCAATACCGCACAAAGAGCGTCTGGCGACTTTGCACGCCATCTGCTTGCAAATTTCTCGTCATATTTCACAAAAATGCTCGTGAATACATCAAGTATTCACTCCGCTTTTTGTTTCATCTGACGAAAAATTTGACGACGCATCTGTCGCACAATCTTTGTGCGGTATTGCCCTAAAATTTATTCTGCCATTTCCGGCAGATTGTTGATGATTTGCACCAAGAACCGGAGCAAAACGGTTGCGTCATTGGTATCCGTCATGCCGTCGGCATCGCAGTCTGCGTTCTGCCGTGCAGTATCATTCAAGGTTACCACGCCGGCAGTCGCCTTGTTCAGCAGCACTGCGTCTGTGATGTCTACTCTGCCGTCCAGATTCACGTCACCGTACAGCACCTGTCCCAGCACTTCGGAAGAAGATGCAGTTGTCTGAGCTGTGGTTTCTGTGGTGGAGGCAACGGTTTCTGTGGTGCTCTCCGAAGAAGCGGTTTCACTTGTAGTGTCTGCCGCAGAGGAAGTGGTTTCTGTTTCTGTGGTCGTGGTTTCTTCGGTCGTGACTGTAGTTTCAGTCGTGCCGGACTGTCCCAGCACCTGAATGGTCAGAACAACGTCCGGACAAGTGGCAAATGTCACATGCAGGGTGTGCTTGCCCTCTGTCAGGGTTTCCAGATAGGAGCGATTGAAGCGGAACTGGCTGCCGTTGACAGCGTAATCCGTTCCCTGCTGCAATGCATTTCCGTCCTCGGTAATGCCGGTCAGCACATGTCCGTTAGTGATAATGGTAAAGATGATGTCTGTGGGATCCTGCGGATCAAAGGTCGCTTCTGTTTCTGTTGCTTCTGCATCGGGTACCGTGACCGTACCGTCATGGTACAGACCGATGTCATCGAAATACCATACACCGGTTCCCGGATTGCCGTTCTGTCCGGTGTAGAGAGAGAATTCTTTCACACCGCTCAGTGTCGGAGTTTCTGCGGCAGTGCCCCATTGCTGCACATAGAAGTCTGAGAACGGGATCTTTACCTCTGTCCAGCCTTCTTCGGCAGTGACTTTCTGAACACTCTCCCAGTATGCACCGGCACCGTCCACAAACTGGAATGTAGTTTCGCGATTGCTGCCGTCCGACAGGATCCAGAAGCGAATGCCGTCGAAGCCGGTCCAGTCTGCACTGCCCAGATTCTTGGTGGCACCGCAGTAGCCTGCACCGCCGTCTGTTACGCTGTAGTCGTATTTCAGAGCAGCCTTGCCGTTCTTTACATGTTCGGTGTCCAGCGAAAGGGTCAGGCTGTCACCGCTGGAATTCTGCCGATATGCTGCGGCAACTGCTTTGCTGTCTGCATAGCTTTCGAAGTCGTCGATCACGCTGCGGGACTGTTCCTCCGCAGTGGAATCGTACACGCGAATCAATGCGGTCGGCTGTGCACCCTCGGTGGTAAGCAGCGTTACCTTGTGATTGCCCAGTTCCAGCGATTGCAGTGCATTTTTCGAAATGGTAACTGTAGTGCCGCTGATGCTGTAGTCGGTGTCAGCAGTCAGTGCGGTGTCGTCCAGCTGTAGTCCGGAGATGCTGCCCAGTTTGATCGTTGCCTGCAAGGTCACATCTTTCGGGTTCACAATGTCAAAGTCTGCCTTTTTCGGAGAAACGCTGTTCTGTGCATTGCGAGCATTCATACGCTCTGCATGTGCCATAATGACGTCACGTGCATCATTGGTTTTCGGGTAATCCCGAAAATAAACGGTATAGCCGTCATAGTCCTGATACAGGCTGCCGCCGTCCATGGAAGCCAGCATCCAGTAGTTGGTTCCGGCGAATTCTACGCCCTCGTAGGTGTTGCCCTCGAAAATGTTGAACCAGTCTGTGTAAACATCAGCTCTTTCGCCCTGGTCTTTCCAGCCGAATTCTTCTGCGATCAGCGGCTTATTCATTGCCGCGGTGTCCTCGCCGTGCTTCTTGAACCAGAATTCGCCCTGCTCCTTGGTCAGTCCCCACTGGTCGCAGTACACATGCAGAGTGCCGAAGTCAATATCCGGAATCGAGGTCAGCTGTAAATAGTCCATACCGGAGCTGCCGTGGTATACATACTTGTGGTCGCCCTCCGGAAAATCGTTGTAACCATAGTTATAGAAGCCTTCGTCACCAACAGCCAGCATGTGGTTGTCGTCGATAGACTTCACATAGGCACTCATTTCGGTTGCCCACTTTACAACGGTGTTGTTTTCACAGCCCGCATCGGATTCACAGCGAGGTTCATTCGCCAGTTCCCATGAGAAGATCGTGGGATCGTCCTTGTACTTTACGCCGGTATATACGTTCTCATGATTGAGCAGTGTCTTGATGTAATCCTTATACCAGCCCTTAATGGTTTCATTGGTGTAGAAGTCATCGTGACCGCTGACATTTTCCCCTGCCAGCTTTGCCCACTGGACATACTGTCCCATGCCGCCGAATGCTTCCCAGTTATTTGTAAAGGTGATCAGCAGTTTGATACCTTCCTGCTCTGCCTTGTACAGTGCATAGTCCAGCTTCTGCAAGCCGTCCTCGCCTTCGTTGACGACCGGTCTGCCCAGATCGGCATCGAAATACTGATAGTACACGCCTTCCTTTTCGCCGGAGCCATCTACGTTGTCGGTGAATACGGTGTAACCTTTATCAGAAACCTTATCCGTTTTCACACCGGCATCTAAGTTGCCCCATGTGCGGACAACTTTCAGTCCCATTTCTGCGGCATCTTCCAGCACTGCATCTACGCTTTCCTTCGGCTTGAAGTTCAGATAGTAGTTATTGGTGCCGGCATAGTAGAATGTAGAGCCATCCAGCATGAACTGGGTGCCGTTGGTGGTAACGAATCCGCTGCGGGTATCAGCTGCATTTACGGTGAATGATGATGCAAACGGCATCATTACGGTGCTGCAGCCGAGAACGACACTGCTGATTGCTGCGATCCATTTCTTCTTCATTTTGGTTCCTCCTCATAATAATTCCAAAAGAGTGTTATCCCTGTTGATGCATAAATTCCAGATTCCGGTCGATCAGATCACACCGCTGCTTGACACAATCGGCACTGCGAAGCGGGTCCTGCGGGGTGTGAAAGGCGTAATCCAACAGTCGCTTGATGTCGGTAGTGGCAACGTGCAACCGTGTGTCTGATGATGCATAATAAATGTATACCGTGCCGTCCGGACGAACGATCGCACCGTTGGTGAACACCACGTTGGAAACATCGCCCACCCGTTCTCCGCCCAGCGGAGCCAGAAAATAGCCAGACGGTTCGGCAATCACTTTCCACGGCTCGTGCAGGTCTGTGACAAATACATACAATACGTAGCGAAGTCCCGCTGCCGTATTCCGCACGCCGTGTGCCAGATGCAGCCAGCCCTGTTCCGTTTCGATAGGCACCGCACCGGCTCCGTTTTTGGATTCGGTAATGGTGTGATACTTCCGCAGGCTGGTCATACGTTCTTCTTCAATCACCGCATGGGTGATGTCCTCTGCCAGTCCGAACCCGATACCGCCGCCGGAACCAGTTTCAATGAAGCCGTCCATCGGTCTGGTATAAAACGCATACTTCCCGTCTACGAATTTCGGAAGCAGGCAGACGTTCCGCTGCTGGGGGCTTTGCTTGGTCACCAGATTCGGCAGGCGTTCCCACGTGTTCAAATCCTTGGTGCGGACAATGCCTGCTGCCGCCACTGCCGCCGACAAGTCGGCAGGGTCTTTGGCACTGGATTCAGAACAGAACACGCCGTAGATCCAGCCGTCCTCGTGCTGAGTCAGCCGCATGTCATAGACATTGGTTTCGTCCGGATACAGATCCGGCAGCACAACGGGCTTTTCCCGAAAGCGAAAATTGTCGATGCCGTTGGTGCTCTCTGCAACCGCAAAGAAGCTTTTTCGGTCATTGCCCTCTACCCGAACCACAAGACAATACTTGCCATTCAGATAAATTGCTCCGGCGTTGAACACCGCGTTGACTCCCAGCCGTTCCAGAAAAAACGGGTTCGTTTCCGGATTCAGATCGTACCGCCAGTGCAGCGGCACATGGTCACGGGTGAGCACCGGATTTTTCCACCGCAGGTAGATACCATTATAAAAAGAAGATTTCTCATTTTTGCGGCGGAACAATTCTTCCTGCTTCTCTTTCTGCCGCAGATATTCAACATGATACATCTGGATTCCTCCTTATGATCTCCATACACATTCTGCCATTATGATACGGGCACTTCCACGGGTCAACGATCGTCAGCTTTTTCACCGGTTTGCCGGTGATGTCCACTTTCCAGAACCATTCGCTGTTTTCCCGCGAATCCACCAGCTGCCGCAGAATATACTTCCACACTTTCGCGGCGGCTTCGCCGTACTGTTTCTGTTCAGGATGTTTTTCCAGCATGTGGACAAATCCAACGATCGCCTCTGACTGCACCCACCAGATCCGGTCTGTATCTGTCACACCTTTTTCGATTTCGTTGCAGACGGCTTCGCCGTCAAAGCCGCGTTCCAGTACAGATTGTGCCAGCACATCGGTCATGCGGTGTACCTTTTCAGCCAGTGCCGCATCTCCCAGCAGATCACAGCCCCAGTCCAGTAGCCATGCACTTTCAATATCGTGTCCGTAGCTCTGGAGGTCGATCAGACTGTGGTAGTTCTTATCAAAGAATACCTCCTGCCGGCGTTTTTCCGGTTGGAACATGTGCTTTCCCCAGATGTCCAGCAGGGCACGCAGTTCTGTTCCCACTTCCGGTGCCTGTGTCGCCTGATACAGTCCGCTGTAGCCTTCAAAAACATGGAGCAGGGTGTTCATGGTACGCTCTGCCATAACACCGTTTTCGGAAAGCTTTTCGTTAGATTCCGGATTCCAGAAACGGTCATAGGCTTCTCCATAGCCGCCTGCATCGCGGCAATGGTTTTCCACGCACTGAAACAACTGATTCGCTGCAAACAACGCCTTCGGATTTCCGGTCAGCCGATAATAAGCAGACAGGGCGTAGATTGCAAACGCCTGATTGTAGGTGTGCTTGGTGGTGTCCAGCGGTTTTCCATCAAAAGTCACCGACCAGTACACGCCGCCGGCTTTGCGATCCATGCAGTACCGCATCAGAAACCGGTACGCATGATCTGCCGCCTGCCGCAGGTCCAGACGTTTCAGCAGCATTGCCGCTTCGGAAAAAAACCAGAGGATCCGGCTGTTAAGAATACAGCCCTTTTCGGCTTTTTCATTCCGCCGCAGGTTCAGATCTACATAACTGACAAACCCGCCATAATGATCGTCCTGCAGCGACAGCCAGAACGGAATGATTTTTTGTTCCAGCATCATTTGCACTTCTGCGGTCAGTTTCATGTCCATCCCTCCTATTGTTGGCATTATCTGCAATTATCGTCTGCCCTCGCTGCAGTCATCATCACAAGCCGCATCATGGGACTGAATGTATTCGACTACGGTCTGTACATCAGTAAACGCCAGACCCACATAGCTGTCTGCACAGCCATAGTAAATCGCAATTCTGCCGGTGTCGCCGTCCTGCAGGGTGGCACAGGGGAAACAAACGTTCGGCACAAAGCCACGTTCTTCGTACCACTGTTCCGGTGTCAGCAGGAAGTTTTCACAGCGGTATTTCACCCTGGACGGTTCATCCAAATCCAGAATGGCACCGCCGATGCTGTAGACGAATCCGTTACAGGTATTGGTAACACCATGGTAGAACAACAGCCATCCCTCACTGGTTTCGATTGGTGCTGCTCCGCCGCCAATTTTGGTGTTTTCCCACCAGCGGCTGCTCTTGCCCATAACATGGCGGTGGTGTCCCCAGTATTCCATGTCTTTGCTTTCGCTCAGGAAGATGTCCCCGAATGGGGTGTGTCCGCTGTCACTGGGACGGGACAGCATCAGATATTTGTCGTTGACCTTTCGCGGGAACAATACCGCGTTCCGGTTAAACGGCAGGAACGGATTTTCTACTCGCACAAATGTCTGGAAATCGGTCGTCTTTGCCATGCCGATCGCTGCACCATATGCGTCCTGACACCAGATGACATAATAGGTTCCGTCCACTTCTACCAGTCGGGGATCGTATGCGTAGATCGGCTGAAACGGCTCGCCGTTCTCATCTACAAACTGGATCTTATCCGGTTCGAACTCCCAGTGGATTCCGTCGCGGCTTCTGCCGAAGTAGATAAACGGAATGCCGTTCACCTGCTCTCCGCGGAACACACCCACATAGGCACCCTGATAGGGAATCACAGCACTATTAAATATGCGGGCAACATCGGGAATCGGATTGCGGGAAATGATAGGGTTTTCGGTATAACGCCACACCGGTGCAGAACAGTTTCCCGGTCGGTTCTGCCACGGGATATTCGGCAGGCTGGCTGCCTGTGTCAAAGTCGGGTTCATATATATTGCCTCCTATTATTCCTTTACAGCACCCATTGCCATGCCGCTGTAGATCTGTTTCTGACAAAACAGGAAAATAATCAGAATCGGAATCATGGTGATAATTACGCCGGCACAGATATACTGATACTGGCTGCCCATAGGTCCGGTGAATGTGTACAAAGAAGTGGATACCACCTGATACAGGTTCTTGTCTTGCAAGTACAGATTTGCCATATAGTATTCGTTGTAGGTGCCGACACCTTTCAGAATCGCACTGGTAACGATCGCCGGTTTCAGCAGCGGCAGCAGGATTCGGAAGAATACGCCGAAATAACTGCAACCGTCCAGAATTGCCGCCTCGTCCAGTGTCTTTGGCAGATTCTCGAAAAACTGCAAAAAGATATAAATGGCGATAACATCAGTTCCCAGCATCAGGAAAATGTAGCCGTAAAGCGTATTGACCAGATGCAGAACCGTCATGATCTGATAGACGGTGACCTGTGTGGCAATTCCCGGGATCAGTGCCGCAACCATGAACAGATTGCGAATCAGGTGATTGCCGCGGAACTGGAATCGGTTCAGCACATACGCCAGCATGGCGGAAATCATGGTACTGCCCACCAGCACACAAACCAGAATCAGAAAGCTGTTGAGAAACGCTTTTCCCATGTCTGCCTTTTCCCATGCCACCTTGAAATTCTCAAAGTTCAGCCAGCTTTCCGGCAGTGTCATAACACTGGTCGTGCGGTATTCTTCATCGTTTTTAAATGCCGTTGTCACACAGCTGACGATCGGCACCAGTGCACAGAATGCACCCAGCAGCAGAATCGCATACTGTAGAATCTGCTTCGGCAGTTTTTTTAGAAAGACGTGTCCCTGTTTCATTTTCTCGCCCTCCTCTTACTGGTGCGAACACCAGAATCCAACTTCTTTTCTGCCAGCTTCTGCACAGCACTGACCAACAGGATCAGCACCAGCAGTACCACTGCCATTGCCGATGCCAGACCAACCTTCTGGTTGGCGTGTGCCAGCTTATCCATTAAGACAAAATAGGTCGATGTTCCGAAGCCGCCGTCTGTGATTACATAAGGGATTTCGAATACGGACAGCGAACCGGAAATGGCGAGGATCATATTCAGTACTACGATCGTGCGAATGGACGGCAGGATAATGTACCGGAACCGATGCCATGCGTTGGCACCGTCAATGGCTGCGGCTTCATACTGAGTTTTGTCTACGCTGGCAATTGCTCCGATAAACAGTACCATGTTTTGTCCCATGTACCGCCAGATAGAAGATGCCACCAGCACCCAGTTGTTGATGCGGATATCTTTCAGCCAGAACGGCAGCATGTCTTCGGGAATCCCCAGCAAGCCCAAAATGGAGTCCAGCACGAATCCGTGGGTATAGAAATACTTGAAAATGAATCCCACGGCAATGCCGCAGACCAAACTCGGAAAGTACAGTGCTCCGCGGAAAAAGTTTCCGCCTTTTGGATTAAAGCTGAGAATCGTTGCAAACAGCAGTGCCAATGCCAGCTGCACAACGGAACCAACCATATAATACAGGCTGAGTTTCAGGGCATTGAAGCAATCATCTCGTGTGAAAACGTCCACATAGTTTTGCAGCCCCACAAACTTTCTGGCACCGATATATTTCATGTCGTAAAAGCTGAACTGCACCATTTTGAAAAACGGCAGATATGTAAATAGTACCAGCAGGAACAATGGTACAAACAGAAATGTCAGGGTCACTACCACTTTCTGTACATTCACATTGGACCATTTCAGCTGCCGCTTTCGTTTGGACAATCCGACTTCTGTGTGATGTGCTGCCATGTCCATGCACTTCCTTTCTGACTTCAAGCGTTATCTTTATTCCGGAGTTACACCGTTCTTTTCCTGTGCACTGGTCCATGCAGCATTCCATTCATCGGCGATTTCTTCCATCGTTTGATTGCCGCCGATGGCTGCTTCTATAATCGAAGCCACATGCGTGGAATCAGAATCCAGAGAAATTTCAGAATCGTTGTTGATCTTACCGAACAAGTCTTCTTCTCCGGCAGGAGCAGGATTATCGGTCACCAGCGTGATACTCTGAAAGCTTTCCAGAGAATCCGGATACGCATCGCCCTTTACGATCGGGATACCGCCCTGAGTTTTCGCAAAGCCGGAGGACTCGGTGAGCCACTTGATGTACAGCATCGCTGCCGTTTTTTCTTCGCTGGTACTGTTCACATTGACACCATAGCAATAGTCTGCACTTGCGGAAGCATACTGTTTGCCGTCCACGCTGATCGGGAACGGCATATAGGCGATGTCATCTGCATTGGGACCGCCTGCCTGCATCTGCGGCACTGCCCAACTGCCCAGAACCATGCAGCCAATATTGCCTTCGTTGATCTGTGCCTTACAGCCCTCCCAGTCAGTTGTAGTCGGGTCTTCTTCCGTCAGCCCCTGCTTTACTGCCTCATACAGAGTATCGTATACGGCAAACGGTCCGGTCATATCGTCATGCTTTGCAAACGGATCCTTGGAGTGTACCAGCTTGTTGTTTTTGAAATCTGCATCTCCCGTTGCACCGCCGCTGATATAAGCATCCCATGCTGTCAATGTCCAGCCGGCAGCGTAGTTGGTATACAGCGGAATAGCATCGGTTTTTTCCTGAATCAGTTTCAGATCTGCCAGAAATGTTTCCGGATCTGTCGGCAGTTCTGTGATGCCTGCCTTTTCAAAAACCGCTTTATTGTAAACGACACCGCTGACATTGCCCATGGTAGGGATACCGTAGACTTCATTATTAAACATCTGCTTATCTGCAAATTCGTAAGTATCCTTGAAGTCACCGTAGTCACCGATCTTTTCAAAATAATTACTCAGTTCGCTCTTGTCTACCGTAGTTGGAATACAGCAGATGTCACCCCAGTCACCGGAAGACAACCGTGTTGTAGCATCAGTATCGTAATCGGTAATACCTTCATAGGTAATTGTGATGTTCGGATACATGGCATTGAATTCGCTGATGTAGTCCTGAAAATCGGAATCCACCAGATCGGTGCGGTTTGTCAGGATCTTCAGGTCTGCCTTCAGATCAGTAGCCGTTTCGCCTACCTGCATGTCCTTATAGGCAACGGTCGGCTTTGCGTCTGCGTTTTTGCTGGTTTTGCTGTTGGTGCTTCCACACGCGGTCGCCGCAGCAGTGAGCATGCCTGCCAGTACCAGAGCCAGAATTCTGTGTTTCATAATAAGTTCCTCCATTTCGGTATTGCGTTCTCGTGCCGAATCGCAATTTTATGCTGATTTTTCACGTATAGGTTTCCGGAATCTTTTTTATATTCCGTTTCTTTATGATCCTATCTTACTCTATTTTTACCTAAAAGTCAAGCTAAATTTAAGTTTAAAACAGCTTTTCTGCATTTTCCACAAAAGGATTCTATTCGAATTAGCTATATTCAACAAACATTTCGCCGGATTTGTTGTGCAATTCGGTATCGTGATTCGGGATTTCCGATTTTTTTAGCTAAAAAAATAAGTCCGACGGAGAAATCCTCCCCTGTCGGACTGACATATAAGCAAAATTGTTCCTAAGGAAACACTGAATAAAGCTTGTGCGTAAGATGCGTAGTCAGATTTTTCGACAGATTTCTGAGCAATATGACGGAAAATCTGCAAGCAGATTGCGTGCAAAGCCGTCAGGCGGACTTTATGCAGTGTTTCCTGAATGTTTCTGCACGCTTTCCCGAATTACCAGTTTTCCGCTGACGACAATGCGGCGAACTTCGGCTTCGGGCTTCTGGATCCGGCGAATCAGCTGCTGGGCACTGACTTTTGCCATATGATCTACGTCAATGGCGTAAGTCGTCAGCGATGGAACAGCCAGATCTGCCAGAATGTAGTCATCGAATCCCACCACAGAAACGTCCTCCGGCACACGGATCCCATTTTCTTTCAGAGCATTCAACAGCACATATGCAGTAACATCACAGTTACAGGCAAACGCAGTGGGCAGCTTAGACAGACGTTCCAGAGAAACTGTCACCTTTCCTTCTGCATCACGATCCGGGAGAATACGATCTTCCGTCACAGTCACACTAGCTTCCCGCATGGCACGGCAATAGCCATAATAGCGGTCAGTGATACTGCTGGTGGCATTAACAGAACCCACAAAGACAATATCCCGATGTCCCATTTGCAGCAGGTAATCCACCATGGTATACATGCCGTAATAGCCGTCGGAGATCACGGAGTCCCGATGATACCGTGCGTCAAACGCGTCCAGCACTACCAAGGGAATTTCAGTTTCCGCCAGCATATTTCGATAGGCTTTTGAGAAATTGCCCATGACGATCACGCCGTCCACCCGTTCTTCCTGCACCAGCCGCGGCACCTGGCAGTTTTGCTCCGCAGTATCGTTCACCACTTCCAGAATGCCGATATGTCCGGTCTGTGCCAGATAAAACAGGATCCGCTCGTACAGACTCCAGTAAAACGACTGTCCTTTTTCAATATATCGATAAGATGTCACAATTCCCAGCGTATAGGTTTTCGCCGCAGCCACCGGCTTGGCTTTCTTGTTCTTGTAACCCATTTCTTCTGCCAGCTGTAGAATTTCCTGCCGCAGCTCCTCGCTGACACCGTCCTTTCCGGCAAGTGCCTTGGAAACTGTTACAATGCTGACATGCAGCCGCTCGGCAATGTCAGACATTCGTACTGCTTTTGCCACGTTTCTCCGCCCTTTCTTTTTGCAAAGTTGCTTTTTTAGCTAATTATACAGTAATTTAAGTAATTTGTCAAGAATTATTTTTCGAACAGCAGACGAATATTTTGTGCAGTGTGGGGAAACTGAAAGAACCGCTGTACATTTCTGCACAGCGGTTCTTGTCTGGTGTAAGTGATGCGTGAAATTTTACCAAAAAACATATATCTGAAAACATTCGAACACCATTTGCATTTTCTCCAAGCCTATGCTATAATATAGTTGTATTTTATCATTAGGAGAAAAGCTATGGCAGAAATGATATTGGTTGTCGATGATGAAACAGAAATTGCAGACCTTGTGGAGGTCTACCTGAAAAACGAAGGCTATCTGGTGAAAAAGGCTTCCTGTGCCGCAGAGGCTCTGCATATTGCAGACACCCAGCCCATTGCACTGGCACTGCTGGACGTGATGCTTCCGGATCTGGACGGCTTCACCCTCTGCCGGAAAATTCGGGAAAAGCATTTGTTTCCGTTGATTATGCTGACTGCCAAAACGGAAGATGTGGATAAGATCACAGGGCTGACACTGGGTGCAGACGATTATATCACGAAGCCGTTCAACCCGCTGGAGGTCGTTGCACGCGTCAAGACACAGCTGCGACGATATATCCGGTACAACCAGACTGCACCGGAACCTGCTCCGGCGGCAGTGTACGACTGCGGCGGACTGTACATCGACCATGAAAGCCATACATGCACCCTCTACGGCAAACCGCTTTCGCTGACACCGCTGGAATTCGAGATCCTCTGGTATCTCTGTTCCCGCAAGGGGCATGTGGTTTCTTCCGAAGAACTGTTCGAAGCAGTCTGGGGCGAAAAATATCTGGACAACAACAATACCGTTATGGCACACATTGCCCGCCTGCGGGAAAAAATGGGCGAACTGCCCCGCAAGCCCAAGTGGATCAAAACGGTATGGGGCGTGGGGTACAAGATCGATGAATAAGCAAAACAGCAAACACAAAAAACTGGTACAGTTCTGGCTGTGCGGCATCGGCTTCACCATTGGCATGGTGGTCTTGTTTGGACTAGGGTATATTCTCTGTCATCTGGTCACATGGCAGTCCTACGAAACGCCCTATATCCTGTTGAAAATGGCGGAATTTGGCATCGCACCAGTACTCTTTCTGGCAGGCTGGGGGTTTTTGATTTACCGTTTTTTCTTCTATGTCCCCAGAGCAGTTTCTGACCGTTCCCGTGCCATTCGACGGCTATGGCTGCGAACGGTACTGCTGTTATTTCTGTCGATCGTGCTGTGGCTGGGACTAATGATTCTGCTGCTTGTCGGCATTTCGTCTTTGCTTCGCTGGGATATTGTTTGGAACGGTTCGGCTTCCATGGCATATATCTTGCAGACAATACGTTTTTTGACTCCGTTTCTGGCAATTGTCGGCGTGGTCGTCATTTCGCTGCTGCTTTTCCGAAAGCCGTTCTCCTATTTACAGGAGATCGTACAAGCAGCAGAGCAAATGCAGCAGGAACCGGAAAAACCAATTACCCTTTCCGCACCAGTCAAGACGATTCAGGACGAACTGAACCGCCTGCGGGAATCCTCCAACCAAAACGCACTTGCCGCAAAGGAAGCCGAACAGCGGAAAAATGATCTGATCGTCTATCTGGCACACGACCTGAAAACACCGCTTACCAGTGTGATCGGCTACCTTTCTCTATTGCAGGACGAGCCGGAAATTTCACAGGAACTGCGTGCAAAATATACCGGCATCGCTCTGAACAAGGCACGGCGGCTGGAAGAACTCATTAACCAATTCTTTGAGATCACCCGTTTTCAGCTGACGCATATGGAACTGGAATGGGAAACGATTCACTTTTCCCGTATGCTGGAGCAAACTGCCTTTGAATTTCAGCCGATTCTGGAGGAAAAGCACCTACAGCTGCAAACGGGAATTGCCCCTGATGTGAAACTTACCTGTGATCCGGATAAGCTGGAACGGGTTGTAGACAACTTGATTCGCAACGCTATCAGCTACAGTTATCCCAATACCGCCATTTCACTGGAGATGCACACCACTGAGGAATATGCCGTGCTGACGATCTGCAATACCGGACGCACTATTTCACCGGAAAAGTTAGACCGCATTTTTGAACAGTTCTTCCGCGGGGACAGTTCCCGTGCCACTGCTACCGGCGGGGCTGGATTAGGATTGGCAATTGCCAAGCAGATCACCGAACTGCACGGTGGCACAATAAAAGCAGACAGCCGGAACGAGCAGATTCGATTCACCGTAACGCTCCCGCTTCGTCAGAAAATCGTATGATTTTTTTCAGAAAAAAAACAGAAAGCCATATGCATTTCCGCAGGCACTTCTTTCGCAGATGTGATACAATCAGAAGCGAAAGGAGTGCTTTTTATGACTTTACAAAGACACAGATTTTTTCGTTTTCTGTTTATTCCTCTGCTGATTCTGGCAGTGCTTCTCGGACTGGTGCTGTTCCAACAGCATGCCGGTTTACCTGCCAGTCTTTCTACGCAAAGCAACACCCCGTGGAATCTGATACTGGTCAACAATGAACATGCCTTGCCCAAAGGATACTCACCGGAACTGATGACACTTTCCAACGGTGTACAGGTGGATTCCCGCATCTACCCTGATTTGCAGAGTATGTTTGACGATATGCGGACGGAAGGTGTCTACCCTGTTGTCGGCGAGGGCTATCGTTCGGAGCAACAGCAACAGGAGATGATGCAGGAAAAAATCGATGCCTACCTTGCAGAGGGCTACAGTGAACGCAAAGCACGCAAGGAAGCGGAAAAGTGGGTGGCAAAGCCAAACTACAGCGAGCATCAGCTGGGACTAGCACTGGACATCAACGCCGACAAGAGCCGGTGCGACAACGACACCGTTTACCAGTGGCTGGCACAAAATGCCTATCGCTACGGCTTTATTCGGCGGTATCCGGAGGGCAAAGAGGACATTACCGGCATTGACTACGAACCATGGCACTATCGCTATGTGGGAAAGGAGGCAGCACAGGAAATCCAGTCGGAAAATGTTTGCTTAGAGGAATACTTAGAAAAGACATGACTGCTCCGGCAAATCCGGCAAAAGTTTTTCTCTGTCCTCCGATTCCCACAAAAACAATTGACATTTCCAACAAATTGTGCTACAATATAGGCAAAACAGAAATCAGATGCGGAAGCATTCCGCACGCACATGATACAGGGAGGATTTTATGCTGCATCACATTTTTCAGAAATTACTGCTGCCGGCAGCTCTGGCGGGAACCATGCTTGCCGGCACAGCGGCTCCGGCGGTGTCCCTCGCGGCACAGGCTGCCACACAGCCGGACAGCTACCACGACGACTGGCTGCACGTCAACGACAACGCCGAGATCGTAGACAAGGACGGCAATCCGGTCTGGATCACCGGCTGCAACTGGTTCGGCTACAATGTCGGCAGTCAGGTTTTCGACGGGGTATGGTCCCAGAACATGCACGATATGCTCCGGCAGATCGCCGACCACGGATTCAACTTTCTCCGTGTTCCCATGTCTACGGAAATTTTGCTCCAGTGGAAAAACGGCGACCCTGATCCCGCTACCCCCAAGGTCAACCAGTACAGCAATCCGGAACTGACCGAGGAGGGCATCGAGGGCGGCACGATCAAGTACAGCTTCGACATCTGGAACATGGCGGTGAAGTGGTGTCGGGAACTGGGCATCAAGATCATGATCGATATTCACAGTGCGGAAACGGCTTCCGCCGGTCATCAGATCAGCCTGTGGTATACGGACAAATTCAGCACAGAAGACTGGTGCGATGCACTGGCATGGTTTGCAGACTACTATAAAGACGACGACACCATTCTCGCCATTGACTTGAAAAACGAACCCCACGGCACAGCTGATGTAAAAGACCAAATGGCAAAGTGGGACGATTCCACTGATCCTACCAACTGGAAGTACGCCGCAGAAACCTGTGCGGCACGGATACTGGAAAAGAATCCGGAACTGCTGGTCATGGTAGAGGGTACGGAAGTCTACCCCAAAGAGGGCTATGACTGGACTGCTCCGAAAATCGACTACACCACCATGACAGAATATTATTATGGCACATGGTGGGGCGGCAATTTCCGCGGGGCGAAAAAATATCCCATTGATCTGGGCAAATATCAGAGCCAGCTGGTCTATTCCCCTCACGACTACGGTCCGCTGGTATGGGAACAGAAGTGGTTCTATGACGGCTTCACACAGGAAACGCTGCTGAAAGACTGCTGGTATGACAACTGGTTCTTCCTCCAGGATGAGGGCGTGGCTCCCCTGCTGATGGGCGAATGGGGCGGATTTATGGACGGCGGCAAAAACGAGCAGTGGATGACCTATCTCCGCGATTTCATGATCGAAAACCGGATCCACCACACGTTCTGGTGCTTCAACGAAAACTCCGGCGACACCGGCGGACTGGTCTACGACAACTTCGGCAAGTGGGACGAGGAGAAATATGCTCTGGTCAAGCCGGCACTGTGGCAGGACGACAACGGCAAGTTCATCAGTCTGGATCACACAATTGCTCTGGGTGCCAACGGCATTTCCCTTTCCGACTACTACGGCAGCGGAAACAGCAGTACAACAGCACCGGACAGCAAAATAATTGCAGGTGATGTGAACAGTGACAAGCTGGTCAACGGTGTGGATCTGACACTGATGCGGCAGAACATCACCAAATGGCAGAGCACAGAGGATGTGCTGACTGCCAGCCCGCAGGACACCAACGGTAACGGTGTATTCAGCGTAGCGGATATTGTCCTGCTGACACAGTATCTGCTGGGGAAAGATGTCACACTGAAAAGCTACACTTCGTAACAATATCATTCTATAAAAAGCCCCCCTGACTTTCACGGTTTGAACCAGAAAGTCAGGGGGTTTTTATGTACATAATAAAGCTATATCAGACAAACGCTTCCCTGATGCTGTCATAGTGCAGAAAAATACCCTGTGCAGCAATGGCACAAATCTCCTCGGCAGTTGCCAGTGCGAATTCCGTCACCTCGTCCGGCTGTACTTTTACATCTGCTTCGGTAAAATCCAGCACGTACTTGTAAATATCCACAAAGTAATTGTTCTGTTCTTCCGGATTGACACGCTTATAGGAAAACGCATAGCCGCCCTTGGCACCGGTGACATCGATACCAGTTTCCTCCAGAATCTCACGTTTTACGGCATCGGCTCCGTCTTCTCCGGCACGAACACCGCCGCCCGGAACTTCCCACCAGCCGGCAGCCCATTCCTTGTCCAGATTACGGCGTGTAATCAGATATTTGCCGTCCGGACGCTGCAACACTCCCAGCACGGTCAGGTGAAATTCGTCCGGCTTCATGTGCCAGTCATTCCGGTTCATTGTGCGTCCGGTCTTTTGTTTGTTTTCATCGTAAATATCCCACTGTTCCATGGATTTTTGCTCCCTTTTCTTTTTTTGCCTTTTTATTGTAGCATAGTTGAGGGTCGGTTGTCAAGACGAATTTGATTTTTTGCTATTGCATGGAATAAACACTTCGTTCACTTTCCACGCCGGTGAAATATCAAAGGCAATACTGAATAAAGCTTGTGCGTAAGATGCATCGTCATATTTTTCGACTTCATAAAAAACGGCTTAAATGCGTCGGATTTCGCATCTAAGCCGTTTTGCATCTGGTCGAGGTGACAGGACTCGAAGATGTGGGATTTCAAGCAAAATCCACGCAAAATTGGGAGATTTTCAAATTTAGTTGGCACTTTGGGTTGGCATATTAGATGGCCAAAGTCTTGCTGAATCACTCATGCTTTATTCCCTACTGTTATCTATTTCATTGTTTCAACTCTAAATTTCACTTTCTCTTTTCTCAACGATATCAGATAAGTTGCAAAGGGTTATATTTTCAGCATTGGCTGCCTCTTCTAAAATCTTATCATCAAAACCAGATTCAGAAAAAAGATAATAATAGAATTCTGATTTTTCCTTTTGAGGTGACAGTTTTGCAATAGTATCCAGATATTCAGAATATCGGAATGGCTTATTTTTAAACTTACATTCTCCGATCAGATACTGCGTTGCGTGTTTGGAAACAGCGAGAATATCAATTTCGGTTTCCTGCACTTCTCTTTTATCATCTTTTCGTCTGACTGTCGTTTTTCCCCACCAACGCCCCATTTGAGAATATCGAAACGGCAGAGCATTGGCTTTTTGCATTTCACGAACATATTCCCGACAGATGTCCTCGAAAACAGATGCTGCAAACTCGTGAAGTTGCGGAGCAATGGCATACTCATAAACACCATCTACATCGCCGCCTTCCAGTTCTGAGTAATTTGTAAAAACAAACGCATACCAGAACCGAAAGAAATTATCTGTCAGATGATAAAGTCCACGATTGGTGTTTGCTTTCTCTTTTATCCCATCAGAAACAGAAAACTCCCGTTCGACAATTTCCAGTTCAATCAGATTTTTCAAATATACACTTGTTTTCGAAGTATCATCCACCAACGATTTCATGCTGATTTCATTGAGTTTGGTATTACCAAGAGCGACAGCCTCAATGATGGAATTGTATAATGGTGTTTCTCTCAATTCTTGTCGCAAAAGAAATTCCACTTCGCTATACAGTGTACAGCCCTTGGTGAGAATATTTTTCTTGATATTCTCTGCAAGTGTCAGATCGCTGTCAAATTGTTTCAGATAATGCGGAATACCACCAAGAATCGCATAAGCAAGTACTTTATCCCGATCAGAATAATTCGGAAAGAATTGAATGGCTTCGTAGAATCCCATTTCTTTCATCTTATAAATTCCGGTCGCTCTTCCATAAAGCGGATTCTTTTCTGCAAGAATTTCTTTTTCAATAAAACTCATTGCACTTCCGCATAGAATCAGCATAACGTTCTCGTCTTTTAGGATTTCATCCCATAAATTCTGCAAAATGGACGGTATGCTTGGATTGCCCTTACACATATAAGGAAATTCATCGATTACCACCAGCTTTTTTGCATCACCATACGGCAATTCCGTGATGGCACGAAATGCTTTCTCCCAGTCTGAAAATTCTGTTATATAAGAACGAGCCGGAATATTTTCTCTCAGCAGTTTTTCTGAAAAGTTTTTCAGCTGCATTTTATCTGTGCATTCTCTGCAGGAAAAAAAGATATGCGGTTTTCCTTTACAGAACTGCCGAAGCGTTTCTGTTTTTCCAACACGTCTGCGACCATACAGAACAATCAACTGTCCGTCTTTTTGACGATATTTATTCTCTAAAAATTGCAATTCTGCTTTTCTGCCAATAAACATTGTACTTACCCCTTTTCTCTAATCGTGATTTAGTAAATCGTGATTTGATATTATTATACCACGGATTTTTGAAAAATGCAAGTGGTGCAGAAAAGTCTAAAATCATCTGAATGATTGTTCCATGTTTGCTTTACTGTAATTGAATTAAAGTATCATTTGTTGGTAGGGTGCATTTAGTATAATATAATAAAGATGCGCACCCTACAGATGAGAATTTAATATGAGTGATTTTTCTCAGTAAATGTTTCTATATGCCGCCTCTTCCAATGGAACTTGATGTTAAGAATACAAATTTCAGAAAGTGCTTGACTTCATAACAAAAAAGAAAAGACTGTCCATGCTGACATACCATGTGCCTCCTAAAGTTTCTCAAACCGTTTTCGGATGGTGTTTAGTACAAATGCAATCCCTTACATCTCGTTGTAGTGATATTTTTTCAGTCTCCCGCCGACAATTACGCAAATCAAACTCCCAGTCACACCAAGTATGAACATCATTAAAGCAGCACCTGAGCCTTTTCCTGTGCCGAAAAGCGTTCTTAAAATCGGCAGATCACCATGTCTGACCATAAATGGCTCGCATACGTCATCCACCATAAAACCGCCCAAAAACAGTCCAATCGGGATTGTAAAAAATTGCAGCGTATTTCGGCAGGCATAGACACGCCCTTGTAATTCTACAGGAATCGAACCTCTGAGAATCACTTCCAGATTCGTACTCATAACCGGTACAAAAAGCCATCCGATTGCCTGCCCGATACACCATAACACCGGTTCTCTGGAAAATGCCAGGATAAAGTTCTCCGTCCCCATAGCAAACAACATTGTCAGATAGACAATTTTTACCCGATCCTTCGGTTTAGGCAGGGCAGAAACAATTAGACTGCCAACAATCATAGCCGCACCAGAGCAGGAAGTGACGATGCCAAGAACGGTTTGGCTGCCCTTTGGATTTGGAAGGACATATCCCGGCAGTACGGCGTCAAAAGCAGAAGATACCAAATTGATGCCCGACAGAAACAGCAGCAGCGTCAAAATCATAGGGTTGCGTTTCAAAAATCCCAGACCTTCTTTTGCAAGACGAAAGATGTTTTCGCTTCTCTTGCTCCTGCTCTTTGGAAGTGAAACAAAAAACAGCAGCGCCGTAAATGCAATTATAAAGCTTCCGACATCTGCTACCACAACGCCATTCAGTCCTGCAAAAGCGTACAAGGCGGTAGCAATCAAGGGGTTTAATATGGAGATCAATGACCGGGATAGAGAACGAAGTGCACTTGTTTTTTGATAATACTGTTCGGGAATAATCAGTGTCATAGCAACTTCTGAAGCTGGCTGCTGTACCGTGTTCATTAGCCCGGAAATGATGTTCAGGGCATATAAGTGCCATACCATCAGATGATTTGTGCGAAACAAGGCAAACACAGCTATGGTGCAAAATACAGCAAACAGGTCACAGACAAGCATTATTTTCTTTTTGTCCAATCGGTCCGTCAGTGCTCCTGCAAAGATGCTCATTAATACATAGGGTGCATAAGAGCATATGGTAAGTGCAGCTGTGCTTAAAGAAGAACCCGTAGTCTCGTATAACCATAAGGTAAGTGCAAATGTCGTGATGCTGCTACCCAACTGAGAAACGCTTTGTGTGCTCCAGAGAATCAGAAAATTTTTCAGTGGATGTGATTTGTTTTTCATTTATCTTTGCTCCTTTTTCTATAAAATGATTGAGCATAACAGAAAGAAGCAAAGTCTGAGGATATCAGCCAAAGGCAATTCCTCCATGCAGTCTCCTCAGACTCTGCATGGAGCAGTTACAATACAAAGTATCATTCTATTTTCCTTTCGTAGGTATGAAAGTATACATATTGCAAAGGATCTGATTTTATTATACTGCGCTTTGGTAACCTTGTCAATGAAACTAAGGGCGTGTTTTTTGCAGGATACTGCATCTATTCATGCTACTTGATTGCTTTACACCCTATTTTGTGATCTGACAATTCTACATCGCAGAAATTCTTTACCAGTGTAGTCTATCGAAAATCCCTATTCTATATGAAAAAGGTATATTCAAGTATTTCGGGGAAGATATATGTTATCTGGCGTTTCGGGAGAGTAAGGAAATCGGCATGGATGATATTGAGAAAATCGAGATATCATTGAAACTCTGCGAAATCAAGTTGATTTTTAACTAGTTTTATGGTATAATGGTTACAACAAATATTTGAAAGAAACTGAGGTGATGACTATGGAAAGAAAACCATTGCCAATTGGCATAGAGGATTTCAAACGATTGATCGATGACAAATATTACTTTGTTGACAAAACCTTGATGATAAAAGAACTGATCGAAAGTCAGACAATAGTCGGACTTTTTACCAGACCAAGAAGATTCGGCAAGACTTTGAATATGAGCATGATTCAGTGCTTCTTCGAAAAAACAGATGAAAGCAATGCTTATCTTTTTGATGGCCTGAAAATTTCAGAATATCCTGAATGTATGAAATATCAGGGGCAGTACCCTGTCATCAGTATTTCTCTGAAGAGCATGAAGCAAGCGACATTTGAAGAAGCTTTTGCTGTTTTCAAAGACCTTATACGTGCAGAGATACTAAGACATAAAAGCATATTATTTAATAGTGCAGTTATTGAAGAAACAGATTTAGATAAACTGACAAGATTTATTGAATTAAAAGCAGATAAAAGTGATTATAATACTTCAATCAGTTTTCTCTCAACGCTGCTTGCATCTGCATATGGCAAAAAAGTCATCATTTTAATAGATGAATATGACGTTCCGCTTGAAAACGCATTTCATCAGGGATTTTATAATGATATGGTAAATCTGATTCGTTCCGTATTTGAATCAGCACTTAAAACCAATCCTTCTCTTGACCGTGCGTTTTTAACAGGATGTCTAAGAGTTTCAAAGGAAAGTATTTTTACAGGGCTGAACAACCTTCAGATTTTTTCTATTATGAGTACAAAATTTGATGACAGTTTCGGATTTACACAAAAAGAAATTGACAGTTTGCTTGAATGTTATGGATTGGAAAATAAATCTTCAGACATAAGGCATTGGTATGATGGTTATAAATTTAATGATGTTGAGATATATAATCCATGGAGTGTATTGAATTATCTGTCGGAAGCAACCGATAAAAATTCCATTCCATGCAAACCATACTGGTCCAATACAAGTTCAAACGAAATTGTAAAACGCCTGATTGAAGAATCTAACGACAGAACGAAAAACACAATAGAAGACCTGATAAACGGAACACCTGTCAAAGCACAGATTTTTGAAGATGTCACATATGGAACAATAGACATCAACAGTGAGTATATCTGGAGTTTTCTGCTTTTTACAGGTTACTTGAAAGTAATTTCTTACGAAACAATAGGTGATGAAACTTATTATGAAATGGTAATTCCAAACACTGAAATCAAAAGCATTTACAAAAATACAATTCGAGCTTGGTTCGAGAAAAAAATCAATGCTGACAGCAGAAAGGATATTCTTGAAGCCATCCTGAATGCAGATGCAGAAAAATTAGAAGATCTTCTCTGTACATGGATGACAGATACGATCAGTTGTTTTGATGAAAAAGAAAATTTCTATCATGGGTTTGTCGCAGGACTTGTTTCAGGATTTAATGGATATGTAGTCGTTTCAAACAGAGAGTCGGGAAACGGGCGTTTTGATTTGGTAGTGAAGCAACGGTCCAAATGGCACTATGCTGCCATACTGGAATTCAAAATCGTTGATAAATTCAACCAAATGCTTAATGCCTGTGATGAGGCATTACAGCAGATCGAAGATAAGGATTATGAAGCATCTTTAAGAGATGAACAATACGAAAATATCGCCAAACTTGGCATATGTTTCTGTCAGAAAAGATGCAGAGTAAAATCCGGCGGTATTGATCGGTTTGAATACTAACCACATGGCAAAAGCTCTTGAGGAATCCAAATACAGCATTCTTACAGACAAATTTTCGATTGTTTTCTTTGAACTGAAAAAGCTTAAAAATACCAGAAAGAACAAACCCGTAGAGGTTTGGCTCGATTTGATCAATGCAGAAACGGAGGGTGATCTTGAAATGATTGAATCTGCAACAAATGTAAAGGATATCCATGACATCATCTTCACTATCAGAAAAATGAGTGCTGATGAAAAAACAAGATACGAAGCTGAAATGCGTGAAAAAGCAATCATGGATGAACGTTCTGCTCTTACGAATTCTGAAAGAAGAGGCTTTAAAAAGGTATTAAAGAGGGCAAAATGCGAGGTAAAGCTGAAATAGTTGACAACTTAGTTTCAAACATGGGCTTTGATTTAGAATCCGCCTTGAAAGCCGCCAACATCACAGAAGAACAGTATAACGAATATAAACACAAATGACAAAAAGCCATTGAGGTTTGATTTCCTCAATGGCTTAACTTTTTCCATATAATAAATCCTATACAAGCACCCAGCGTATTGTGAAACACATCGTCAAACTCACAAAGACCTCTGCCAGTAAAGTATTGTGTAGCTTCGATGAATACTGAAAACGCCAGTGCTGCAAAAAAAATAATCCTCAGTTTCCGAAACTTTTGGTGCAGGCATGGCAACAAGAATCCCATCGGCATCAGCATAAGAATATTGCACCCGATCTGCTGTGTCCAGTAGAGCTTTCGGTTAGTTGTGAGAAGTTCCCGCAGTTCCCAGAAAGGCGTGAGCATTGCTCTGCGTTCACCCCACTGTCTGTCAATCAGCGTCAGCCACAGAACAACAAAGAGATACACCAGAAACACTGCAACGAGCAGTTTTTTTCGCTTACTCAACGGTCACACTCTTGGCAAGATTTCTCGGCTTATCCACATCAAATCCCTTGCCCACGGAAACATAGTAAGACAGCAATTGCAGCGGAATCACAGCAAGACTGCCTGCAAAAAGGTTATCGATTTTGGGGATATACACTGTAAAGTCTGCGACATCCTCCATGTTATAATTGCCGTATGTCGTGAGTCCGAACAGCTTTGCACCACGGCTCTTGACTTCTACCATATTACTGATAGTTTTTTCATAGAGTGCAGATTGTGTTACTACGCTGAATACCACTGTACCGTCCTCGATCAGGCTGATCGGTCCGTGTTTCAGTTCGCCTGCTGCATATGCCTCCGAGTGAATATAGCTGATCTCTTTCAGTTTCAGACTGCCTTCCATACCGATTGCGTAGTCGATGCCACGTCCAATAAAGAATGCGTCCTTGATATTCACTACCTTGGAAGCAAACCATTGCAAACGCTCTTTATCCTCCAGAATCTTTTCGATCTTTTCAGGGATCGTATTGATCTCAGCGATAAGCTCTGCAAACCTCTCGTCCGTGATCTCTCCTCTTGTCTTGGCAAACTGGAATTCGCATTGGAGAACTGTGTGCTTTGCAGTGGAAAGATATTGATTTGGAAAAACGGATTTTGACCGTCAAAAAAACCATTCAGCGGATTCAGTGTGTAAATGGATTTGCAAAAACAAAGTTGATTCTGACAGAACCCAAAACTGAAAGCTCTAAGAGAACCATTCCGATTCCAGAATATATGGCTGAGATTCTGCAAAAGCATATCAAAAGCGGCTCTGCCTTTCTGGTGTCTGGAAAAGAAAAACCTATGGAACCACGCACATTGCAGTATCGCTTTGCGAGAATCCTCAAAAACGGAAAATTGCCGTCAGTTCACTTCCACACCCTGCGTCATATGTTTTCTACCAATTGCATTCAGCTTGGATTCGATGTGAAAACCCTTTCGGAGCTGTTGGGACACGCTTCTATAGAGACAACTATCCCCGTTCCAAATAGTAACACAAAACCCGTAGCAGTACCTACCGACATTTATGAGCGCTTTATCCTTGTTGGATAGAGCGCTATTTTCTTCGGTGAAAATAGAGAATTTTGCCGATTTGATAATTGACTAATTGTGCGATTTGTGCTATAATTATAAGATACATAGTAATGATTTGGTATCATACTAAACGAAAGTGAGTTATGACTTATGATAGATAATAAAAAAGAACAGGAACGTGCCGAGCTACACCGCACAATATGGGGTATCGCCAACGATCTGCGTGGCAGTGTTGACGGCTGGGACTTTAAGAATTACGTCCTTGTTATGCTGTTTTACCGCTACATCTCGGAGAACCTCACCAGCTATATCAACGCAGGCGAGATAGAAGCAGGAACTCCCGACTTCGATTATACCAAACTATCGGACGAAGATGCAGAGACTGCCCGTGAGGATATGGTGCAGACCAAAGGCTTCTTTATACTGCCGAGTCAGCTTTTTTGTAATGTGCTGCAAAGAGCCGATGCTGACGAGAACCTCAATGAAACGCTTGAGGGCATATTCCGCAGCATTGAGGGATCGGCGCAGGGCTGTGAGAGCGAGGACGATTTCAAAGGGCTGTTCGATGATTTCGATGTAAACAGCAACAAGCTCGGTGGTACCGTCGCAAAGCGCAACGAGCGCCTTGTAAAGCTGATGAACGGCGTGGCATCTATGCAGCTAGGCGACTATCAGGATAACAACCATAGATGCGTTTGGTGATGCCTATGAGTATCTTATGGGTATGTATGCTTCAAATGCAGGCAAGTCCGGCGGTGAGTATTACACTCCGCAAGAGGTGTCGGAGCTTCTCACACGGCTTGCGACGGCAGGCAAAACAGAGGTCAACAAGGTCTATGATAAAGCAGTAGCGTGATTGATACAAAGAATACTGCAAAATACCGCTATTTCGTGGATTTTTGCAAATGATAGACCGTTAGGGTCTTATTTTTTTTGCCTTGTTGCAGGATAAGAATAATTGCTTGGGTGCATAATTTAACGAACTGAATAAGTTCGTTAAATTGTATGGCTGTTCGTTGAAAAGTATAAATCTAAGAATATTTGAAAACCGTACCTATATTTCGATTAATCTTATAAGCATATCAAAATTCCACGAAACTATACTGCTTCGGGGATTGAGTATTTATTTCTTATGGTGAATTTCTCAGCTCAATTCCGAAAGCGATCTCATAACAAGATCAATATCCTTATTCTCCAGTTCCTGAATTATATGAAGATATGTTTTTTGCGTGGTGATCATACTTGCGTGACCAAGCCTTCTTGAAACACTCGCAATGGATACACCAGCAAAAATAAGCAATGAGGCATGAGTATGACGCAACACCTGTTTTTTCACCTTCTTTGGCATAAACATCTTTATTCAAAACACCTTGATTAGAAATTACATCTTCATATTCAACATAAGGCAATTCATCGCAAGACACAGCTGTATCAGATATCCGCAAGGGATATGAGTCTAAGCTTAGGTCAAAGTCAAAGCTATATAAATAACATTGAGAATAAGAAAGCTCTGCCATCAATGCAGATGTTCCTCTATATCTGTGAATTTCTCGATGTTGAGCCTTAAGGAAGATGTGACAAGTTCAAGCATATTAAATGAAACTGTGGTAGCATTCAAGTTGATTTCCCCAAAACAGCTTGAATAACTGACAGCACTTTCAAAAGAAATGAAATAAGGCAGTTCCGCCCGGAGCTACCTCTTTTTAATATAGTTATTCAATTTAAATAATAAAATTTCCATTAGGCAGCTTTTTTTCAAAAATAGGTTGACAAAAAGCAGCGTAAGTGATATAATAAATAGGGGTGAAAAATATATGGCTGGTGTCGGAGATGTAATAAAACAAAATAGAGAGTTGTGTGGCTTCTCGAGAAAAAAGCTTGCTGAATTAAGCGGTATAAGCGATAGTGAGCTAATGAAAATCGAAAATGGAGAAAGAAAAACTCCAAGTTGGAAAAACCTTTGTGAAATAGCTAAAGCTCTTAATATTAGCCCTATTGAATTTATGATCAAGACAGGTTATCTTACGCACAAAGACTTAAATCCTGTTTATATGCTTAAAAGAGTAGATAAATTAGATCAGGAAGATTTGCGTGAACTTCAGCTTTTTATTGATTTTCTTATTTCAAAGAAGAACACTGATTTGAAAGGATCAGGTGAGTAAAATGATTTATAGATTAGGTGAGTTATTCTGCGGTCCAGGCGGTATAGCGTGGGGAGCAATGAATGCAGATATAGGCATACCTGATTTCCGCATCGTTCATCAATGGGCAAATGATTACGATGCCGATACTTGTAACACATACAGACACAACATTTGCCCTGATGCTCCAGAAACAGTTTATCATGAAGATATACGCAAATTTGATATGTCACATCTTGCACCTATTGATGCACTTGCTTTCGGCTTCCCCTGTAACGATTACAGTGTGGTCGGAGAGCAGAAAGGTATGAACGGTGTTTATGGACCGCTTTATTCTTACGGTGTTAAGGCTTTGAAAATGTTTAAGCCAATTTGGTTCTTAGCAGAAAATGTAGGCGGATTAAAAAACGCTAATGATGGAAAAGCATTTACCAAAATAATAGCAGAGCTTAAAGGTGCAGGATATACAGTTGTTCCACATTTATACAAGTTTGAAGAATATGGTATTCCGCAGGCAAGACATAGAATAATAATAGTGGGCATAAGAAATGATATAGATGTTGTGTATCATGTACCGTCAACTGCTCTCTATGCAGATGTTGATAATTCTTGCAGAACAGCTATTGAAGTTCCTCCTATTCCGCAGAATGCTTTCAACAATGAGAGGACAAAGCAATCTCCGCAAGTAGTCGAACGTCTCACCCATATATTGCCTGGTCAAAATGCTTTTACTGCTAATTTGCCCGAACATTTAAGATTAAACATAACAGGTGCTAAAATCAGCCAGATATACAAAAGGCTTGATCCTGATAAGCCCTCCTATACTGTTACAGGCAGTGGCGGCGGCGGTACTCATATTTACCATTGGGACGAACCAAGAGCATTAACGAACAGAGAAAGAGCAAGGCTACAGACTTTTCCTGATGATTATGAATTTATAGGCAGCAAAGAATGTGTAAGAAAGCAGATCGGTATGGCTGTTCCATGCATAGGAGCGAAAATTATTTTTGAAGCAATCTTAAAAAGCTTTGCAGGAGTACCTTACGATTATATTGAACCCAATATAGACGAATAAAATAAAGGCTGCTGTAGTTACAATAAACAGCAGCCTTCTTTATTATATTTTTTCTATTACAATATCATTTGGAGTTATCCAAGTTACCCTAATTTGATCTCCAATGTTAGCTCCGACAGCATAATACCAATCGCCAATTGCTTTCAAATTATCATTACCAGCAAATTGTTTGGCAAATCTATCATCATCTTGATTCCCTTGTGATTTTAAATATCCGCTATAATGCCCATCTGCTGATGTACATCTAAAGATATTCTGTCCAAGAATATCTTGACCATTTGTTCCGTTGGAATTAAAAGTTCCTATACGATATGCATCAGGTGCTGGGATAGGAATATAGCCTTCGCCATAAACTATCCCACGGGAATTAGTGTGACGATAGCTTCCCCACTCCAGGTGAGGTCGTTTAAGAGTAATTGTAAAAGTATCTCCAGTTTTCGCCATGAATATACCTCCTCTTACGGCAAATAATTATTTAATTATACTTTCATATAATTTTTCTAAATAAGTATCAGCTACTTTCTTTTTCAGTTGGCATTCCCAAATAATAAGCACTCGCCATCCCTGAGCTTCAAGCTGTGCAATATTGGCTTTATCACGCTCAACATTACCATAAATTTTCTTAGTCCAGTATTCAATATTGCTTGACGGCATAACAAAACGACCACAATCGTGCTTGTGCCAAAAGCAGCCATTCACAAAAATTACTGTCTTGTACTTTCTAAGAACAATATCAGGTTTCCCAGGCATAGTACGGACATTCTTCCTATACCGTAAGCCTTTGGAGAACAAATACTTACGCACGATTTCCTCCGGCTTCGAGTTGGTGCTTCTGATATGTGACATATTCATACTGCGGACTTCTTTTGAATGATTATCTGCCATTAGATGTCACCAGAAGCCTTTTTAGGAGAGAAGTCCATATAGTAGAGTTCTTCATCGATTTGGGCAAACACAACATCAGTTCGCCCATAACGCTCCAAATCATCTCTTGTAATAAAATGACCATTTGGAAGCCCAAGCCTGTTTCGGAAATACTCTCCTAATAGAGAATTATTCATCGGTGTTGTCAATGCTTTATTATTCTGCTGTTCAACTCTAAGGATAAGCTGGTGTCCGTCATCAGTTAATACAGTAAAATGGCGATCTGTCGGGAAGAAATCCTGTCTTGCTATTGTTATAGGTATTCTTATATATGCTTCGTTGGGATTACGCTTTTCACGCTGTCCCCAATTTAATCCAGATGTTCCAGCAACAACACCTTTATTTGTGAGAAGTGAAATCTGAACGCTGTCAACCGTTCCGCAGGATATTCCGCCTATCAAATCAGCTTCATTATCCAAAATAGGGTGATTATTACGAATAATAATTAAATCATCAATTTCAGAATGGTTGCAGTAACACGATCTGCTTTCTGCTTTTCTATAATAATCATATGCTTCGCTCGGTGAGCATTTTTCCATAATCTCACACCTTGATGAAATAAAGGCACTTTGAGTAAAGTCTGCCGATCCGACAAATGCAAGTTCAGGCTGTTCGTCTTTAAGCCAAATATAGAGGTTTGAATGTTCGGGCGGATTGTCCGAAATGTAATTACAGCTGAAAGAACGAACACTTTTTGAAGTGTATCTGTTATGAAGTGAAAGGAATCCGTTATGGGCAGGAATACTTATTCCGTCATAAGCGGTCATTCCTACGATAAGCGAAATGTCAATAGGTGCTGTTTTTCTTTCCTGAAGCTGTTTCATATACCACGATGACATATTCGGCGTAGAATAACTGCTCAGTATCAGTAGCTTATCAGCCCCACTTGAAATAGGATCAAATAAAATTGGTTTTGCAATATCTCCTGTTATCATATTATTCTCCCTGTGTATCTTCTTCTAACACATCATAGTATATTGTTCCGTGTGGGAGCTTGATATTGGGTATCCAGAGCTTTCTTCCTTTCCAGCCTTTATTGCCTGTAACCTGATACATAGTCAAAACAGGCTTATCAGTAAACTGTCCACCTAATTTCCAATCGTTTGGAGAAATCAATGCACCAGTTCCCTGAGCTACATCTCTTTCCCTTCTGACAATCAAAATACCTTGTCCTGTTGGAGTGTCGGCAAGCATAGTGTCCAATACGGAGATAAAAGCGGAGAGCTTGAAATCTGGGCTGGGTATGATATGGGACAGCACTTCCTTGATCAATCTAAGGCTGACCTGATAATAAGGTTCTGTGTTATCAAAGACTTTCAAAAGCTCCGAAATATCTTCAATAGTATCATTATCAGGATAGAACGGGTAGTAGTTGGTGCCGCCTGAAATTATCTCTACACGCTTATTATCAAGCACATTCTTTCGTGTCGGATTAAGACCTTCAGGGTAATAAATTTTAACATCATCTATTCCTCGCTCCATTTGAGCAATGATAGAATTGTTAGTTGCATTTATATCTGAAAACAACTTATAAAGATGTTCGTCAATATAAATCATCATCATGCCAGGATCACGGTCATATCCGAACATTCGGCTGTGCTGCCACATAGTGTCTGCCTGTGGCTTTTTGCTTGTCCGTGTATAGTAGATAGTCTGCAATCCAGGGAAGGTAACACCTCTGCTGAGAGTGTTTCCTCCGATGACTATGTTGCTGCCCTGAGCATAAGCAGAGCTTTCAACATCATTTTTGCCGTTCATAATGAAAATATTAATTTCGTTATTTGTAACAAGGCTTTCCGCTTTGCTGACAACAACATCAATAGGCTGTTTAGCAGCTTTCTGCGGAGACAGGGCTGCATAGTGCTTTGCAATTTCTGCCTTAAAATCAGCATTATTAGCTTTGCACCAATCAAGGACTTTATTTATTTTTTTCGCAAAGTTCTGATGTGCCGCTACTCTTACACTTGGGTGTATAAGACAATTGCAGACCTTGCCGCCCGATGCAAGTACCTGTGCGGAAACAGTAATATGACGGATAACTGCTTCTTTCGTATCTTCCTTTATTGTTTCAAGGAATGTTATGCAATCGGGCTTCTGCGAGGACGGGAAGAAGAAATCGCCGCCCAAATAGGCACTTCCAGGCTGAAAATAGTATGTAAAGTATGGGTGCCAGCCTGATGCCAATGTTTGAAGCAGGATAGCCTGCGGTGTACCTGTTACTTGCAGATACAAGCTGCTTGTTGCTCCGTTTTTGATAGAGTCAAGATACTTGTTTATTGATGATTGCTGTTTACCTTTGCGGTTGATAAAGGTGTTTAGAGAAGCAGCATCTGCTTCATCATCAATGATGAACAAAGGATTTCCTTTCATAAATCCTGTTGTATTGAAGATGTTTGCCCATTTTCTCAATACTCGTGAGTTCTTTTTCAGTATAACAACAGCAGGCTGTATAAGGCTGTTTTCAATAAATATGCCTGAGTCATCTTCTCCACAAATGCAGAAACCGTCCAAATCTGCTTTTACTCGGTCTAAGGTCTGCTCCTGAAGCACAACATTATCTGTTGTAAGTATCAGAAACGCAGGAAAGCCTAAATCTGCGGCTTTACATAATATTCCAAACATCTGACCAGTTTTGCCGGACTGAACATTGCCAAAGAGAAGCCCAATCTCGTGACTTGTAAATGAAAAAGTGCTGATATAGTTCTTTCCAATATCTTCTGCGGTTTTGGAAATAGATTCTGCGAGTTTTTTATTGCCTCGCGCTATAATTTTGTTCAGATAGTTTTTAAGATACTGCATATATTATTCCTCGTCTTTGCGAGAAATAAACTCAACGATCCATACATCAAGTTCATTTCCGTCCTCATCTGTTGCTTTTTTATTTGTTTTTGTAAATGTAAGACTATCACACCCGTATGCTTCAAGCATTTCTTTCGTTATCATTCCTAATCTATCTGTATCTTTTTGTGTATCGTGAACGGGTGTAACCAAACCTGATGCGGCAATTCTGCCTTTAAGCCAATAACCTAAAATATGCTCACTTCCAACGGCATTAAGCTGTTTATTATTATCACTTGTTGTGTGTGCCTTGAACATAAAACCATCATCGGTAACAATAAAGAATGGTTCGTTTCTCTTGGGGTATCCAGGTAAAGAGTAAACACTGCTTGGAACGGTTATCTGAAATTCATACCAGTCTCGCGCTTTAGGTCTTTTCGGATTTCTTGTGTCGAGAGAATAGCAGACATTGATATTCGATTGAGTATAGTGTTTTTTATCGTCCATAAATCTCTCTGCAAAAGCAGGGACTTTTAGGGGAAGTGTAAATGTCAAATCTGTCTTATGCTTTCTGTAAAGCTCAATATCATTCTTTGGCAACTCTTCAACGGTATCAATGCCTGTAAGAGATACGTTCTGCTCTCTAATAAGAGGCATATCGCTTGCCTTTGCAATATTAACAGAGCAAATAGGGGCTTTTACTCGCTCTACTATATTGGCAAGTTCCTGTGTTTCGGCACTATCCTCTGTAAGAGAACAAAGTTCATACTGTCGGCGGTTATTTGCTTCAAGTTTTAGAACTCCTAAATTTGCTGAACCGATAACGGCAGAGAAAGGAATATTATTCTTATAGAAGCAGTAAACCTTGCCATGATATTTGAGAGAACGAACGATGCGTATTTCGCCTATTCCCATATCCAGCCATTTTTTATTAAGCCTAACTGCCGTGTGGTAAGTCTTTTCAGGCATACCCTCTATGTAGTACATACCAATAACAAGAACAATATGTTTAATCTTATTCTCACATACCAGTCTATCCAGTTCTTCGAGCGATGCAAGAGAAACATATCCGACGGCAATATCAACTCTGTCCGATTTTGCTATCTGCTTTTTAATGCTTTCATCTATAGTTTCCTGATTATCTTGTATTCCTAATGGAAGCATATTTGAATATAATACTTTCATAAAAATACCCCCAGTTTCATTTTCACAAATTCCGATGTAAAAAGTATTAAACACTATTTATTATAACACATTTATATTATTATTTCAAGGAGCTTGAGCTTCTTTTTCAGATATTGATTATAAGTCGTAAATTCGGACGTTTCTAATGGGCGTTGACCTCTATCTGGGAGCACAGCAATGACAAATAATCATTGGCATGAACAAGGTTCGGGTGTCAAGTTTTATTATACTACATCATTTGAGGTGTATCGAAATATCATATGCATCTTCAAATAAGCTTGATGAAGATTTCTTCTTGAAAGAGAGCGTTTTGGTTCCAACATTAGCCGAACAACATCAAATCGGCTCCTATTTCACCAACCTCGACCACCTCATCACCCTTCATCAGCGTACGTTATAAATTATACCACTTTTCTATAAAAAAAGCAATCTTTTCTTCCGATTTTTCTACTCCCGATACAATTATATCATACCAGTTATTCAGAATTTGCACAACTACAAAAAATCCCCGGAAATTCCGAGGGTTTCTATTCCCACAACAGCTGTGACAATAACTATGACATCATTTTGATGTTTATACGAATCTACAAGTTCTTAGTTTTACTTTTTATGAATTCGATGGTTTTCTTATCACCGAACATAAATCGTTTTGCACATATTCTTTGCCACGCATTATACACGAATACGCTTCGCTCAGATAGTGTAATTTCACCATTAGTTGGGGTGTCTTTGGAAATATATGATGCGGCGGTATAATGTGCTCTAAAAATTATAGCCAAATCACCAGATATAGGAATGCATATGTCATTGAAACCAAGTCTTATTCCTTTTGCTGGATCGTCGGATATCAAAAGCTTATACTTACCACTAACAACACCAATATACCAGTCGTATTTTTCTTTCAACATATGTGCAGTATCCAATAAGGGCTTTAAACCATGCAAGTAGTATAGTTGTGTTTTTTTCGCTGAATCTTTTGCGGCTTGAGCAATGTTATTTTGAGTAGAATGGTGAATTGTAGCATTCTTTACCATTTCAATTTCCTTACGAGGATTTTCAGTACGATAAGCAAGATCATGGAGAAAAATAATTAGTTTTTGTTCGACAACTTTTTCATGAATTTTCGAATGGTCTTGAGTGATATCCCTTATTATACCTGCAACATCACCTTCCATTCTTCCTAATTCCTTTTCAACAAATTGTTCGTCTTCTAAGTCAACTTTTTCTAATAATTTAGGACGAACACTCGCAATTTCAGAAATCAATTCCTTTAAATCCTCACTATTAGTGTCATAAAAATACTTTGAAGAAGCAAAATTACGACTACTCTGATTGTCAAGAACTTGGTCTGTTGAAAGATTCCAAACGCATAACCGATTATCATTTGTTGAAAAGAGATTCAGATACATTTGTGGAATATAATGTTGGTTTTTTACTTTTGCACTCATCTATACCTCCAAAATCATATAACAAATAGTCTCATCTCTTCCAAAAATCTCTGTCATACTCCTGCGGATATAATTCATACCCCTGTTCTATCAAAAGATCGCATTTGATAGCAACATAGGCTTCATTTGTACCGAGTGCCTTAGCGCATTGCTGTTTGGTATATCCATAGTTGTAGATAAGGTCGAGAAGTTCTTTATCATCAATACGCATAGCGGCACCGAAAATATTAGCCTCCCATTCCGTTTGACTCGTCATGTCATAAAGCGAGAATTCCAGAAGTCCCTGTTTGCCTTTAGCGAGTGCCTTGTGATACATCACGTGGCCGAGTTCATGGCACAGGGCATTTTTTTCATCCTCTTCACAAAGTTTATCACATAGAAATATGAAGTGGTTTCGCTTGATATATCTGTAACAGGCCGCCAGCTTAGTTGATCCCAAAGGCGCTATATTGATTCCCATAGCATCAGCTATTTCGAAGGGGTCACGTGTATTATATTTTCTGACAAGCCGTTCAACGTCTTTTGCTATTTGCAGCTTTTCCCTCATATTTAGCCTCCCTTCGCTGGGATTAGTTCTTTCTGTATTTTTTTGGTGTAAAACGGTTGTTTTTTTCTTTTGCCGTAAAGTATGCGTCAGAAAATGCTCTCATCAGTGCATCCTTATCTTCTTCCGGTAATTCACCGCCGGCAAATAATCCTGTGACATCGTCTATCAGTTCACGCATATCCCGAACGCCTTTGCTGCCGAAATCTTTTCTTGCCTTTTCAATTATTTCGCCCTCTTCACCGAGCAGACTTGCAACGGATACATCAAGCGCAGCAGCCAGTCTTGAAGCGATATCAATAGTTGGATATCTTTCTCCCGATTCATAATTAGCGATTGTTTTGGAGGAGATATGCACTAATTTTGCAAGATTCTCACGGGTGAACTCTTTTGCCTTTCTCGCCTCTAACAGACGTTCACCAAAGTTATTTCCTTGTAATTCCATAACATTACCTGCTTTCAGCAATATTTTTCTTTAAGAGGAAAATATTTTCTGTTTTCCTCTTGACAAATGTAAAAAACGGTTGTATAATACTACTTGAACATACGTTCTAATCTACAATAATTATACTATTTACTTGACAGTTTGTCAAGTGTATTTTGAAAAAATATTCCACTTATTTTGGAGGGAGTTGATTTGTATAAGAAACAAGTTTCCTGAAAGGAGTATATATGCAAAGAATACCGATTCGCAACATTAATAGCCGGAAGAAAGTCAAACCGAGGCTTTTCGACCTTGTCAAAGAAGATGATAAAGAATGGATTGTGGAAATCCAGAATAAAGACGGAAAAGAAACAGTCTCTTTATCAGCATTGCTGCTGCAAATTACAACAGCTGTGCAAACTCAAAAACAACCCGAGCCGTAATCCGAAGGCGAGATTCGTGAGCCGTAGATTTTTGGGTAATTAAATAAAATGGCTTTCGAGCTAACCGTTCCGCACAAGCTATCGAGAACAACCAGCCGAGTCATCATTATGGGTATAGCTATACCTGTATGATGACTCGGCTTTTTTTATGCGGGGTTGACTTTTTCGGCTTCATATATAGAGGAACTTTGTCCCAGGCAAGACGTTAAACTGCCTATCAATATACGCTTCACTAACTGATCAATGGTGGCTTGAAGGTGTATGTTGATACAAGTAAATAATAACGGCTGCCATTCAAGCTGGCGGCTGCATATCAGAACGGAGAAACTTCCGTCTGAGATGCGGTCAGCTTTGCTATGCCCATTTTTAGACTGTAAATCCTCCGTTCGCAAGAAAACGGAGGAATTTTATGTTTTATGTGCCAATTGAAATGACAAAAGAGTATGTCAGAGAAAATGAAATCTACGCTGCAGAAGATGGCGAAATCATCAGAATCACACCGGATATGATAAAAAAGGTGATTCGTGACGGCGTAATGACAGAGGTCTATTTTACTGAAGTTGAAAGCGAAGAAGTGTACAAAGAATATATGCGTTCCGTGTGGAGAGAAGAAAAAGCACTCCAACGCAGGAACAGATGCTGGGTTTCCAATGGAAAAGGAACACTTGTACGCTGCGATGGAAATTGTGCTAACTGTGAACACCGAAATGATAATACAACTCTTTCACTTGATTTGTTTGAAGAAAACGGTGGATTCAATACATATGATACTGACGCAAAACCGGATGAAATACTGGAAGACGCTGAACTCTTAAAAGCTCTATGGGAAAGAGTCGGAGAACTCTGTGCTGAAGACCAGACTATTATCAAGATGTTTGGCAATGGAGCATCTGAACGTGAAATTGCCGAAGCAGTTAATCTTTCACAAAAAGGTGTAAACAAACGTAAAAAAACCATTTTTGAGATCCTGAAAAATAATTTGAAAGATTTTTTCTGAAAATGGTACTCAAAGCAAAAGAAACTGTCCTATGTAAAGTGAAGGGGGTGATTAAATGGACAAGCAGAAAGAACTTATCGCACTTCTTTTCGCAATAAGTGTGGTATCTGAAAGACTGGCAAGGAATATGGAAAGAGAGGTAAAACGTAATGAGTCAAATCAAACTTCTGCTGGACATCATCTCAGATGTTCGCAGCCTTGGTGACAGCCTGCAGGCTTATGCCGACGCTCTCACCACATCAGACAAAATCGGTGACCTGAATGATTATGAGGAAATCTACACACCGCCTGAGATGCAGCCTGAACCCGTACAGGCAGAACCGCCGATAACACGTGCAGATGTAAGGGCGAAACTTGCGGAACTGACCCGCCTCGGATTCTCAGATGCAGTAAAAGAACTTCTCCAGAAACATGGTGCTGAGAGATTTTCCGCTGTTGCCGACACGGAACTCCCTGCACTTATGAAGGAGGCTGAGACAATTGGCACATGAAACAAGAACACACGCCGTTCTCTCAGCGTCAGCAAGCAAACGCTGGCTCAGTTGTCCGCCTTCGGCAAAGCTGAATGCGGAACTGCCGGATACCACATCGGAATATGCTCGTGAAGGTACTTGTGCTCATGAGCTTGCTGAGTACAAGGTAAATAAGCTGCTCGGCGTTGAATCCAAAGATCCCACAGAGAATCTTGATTTCTATGATTCAGAAATGGAAGATTGTACAGACAGCTACGTCCAGTATATTTCCGAACAGATATCACAATACGTTTCACCGGTTGTCATGGTGGAACAGCGTCTTGATTTCAGCAAATACGTTCCGGGCGGCTTTGGCACCGGTGACTGTATCATCGTTGCAGATGATGTACTTACTGTAATTGACTTTAAATATGGAAAAGGTGTGGCAGTTGACGCGGAAGGCAATCCACAGATGATGCTGTACGCTCTCGGTGCTCTTGAGATGTTCTGTGTACTGTATGACATAGGAGAAATCAAGATGGTGATTTTCCAGCCGAGAATAGAAAACATCAGTGAATCCGTAATTACAGTATCCGATTTGCTTGACTGGGCGGAAAATGAACTGAAACCCAAAGCAGAACTTGCCGCAAAAGGCGAAGGAGAATTTTGTGCCGGAGAACACTGCAGATTCTGTAAGGTAAAAGCAACCTGCCGTAAAAGGGCTGAATACAATCTGGCAATTGCTCAGTATGACTTTGCACCGCCGGATATGCTGGAAGACAGTGAGACTGAGATGATTCTGGAAAGGGCTGACGCACTTGTATCATGGGCAGCCGACGTCAAGGAATACGCTCTTTCTCAGGCGCTTTCCGGAAAGCAATGGAACGGCTATAAAGTTGTGGAAGGTAAATCCAACCGCAGGTACACCGATGAAAAACTGGTCGCTGAAGCTGTCAAGGCAGCAGGCAAAAATCCATACAGCGAACCGGAAGTTCTCGGTATTACTGCAATGACCAAACTGCTGGGAGGCAAAAAGAAATTTGATGAACTTCTCAGCAAATACGTATGCAAACCACAAGGCAAACCTACACTCGTACCCATGTCCGATAAACGAAAGGCATGGAAAAACACAGCGAATGAAGATTTTCAGGAGGACTAAATTATGGCAAAGATGATGAACCCAACAAAGGTAGTAACAGGTGTATGCAGATTCAGTTACGCAAATCTCTGGGAACCAAAGGCAATGGACGAGAACAGCAAGGCAAAGTACAGCGTTTCTCTCATCATTCCGAAGAGCGACACCAAGACCCTTGATAAGATCAGGGCAGCAATTCAGGCAGCATATGAGGAAGGCAGGAACAAACTCAGCAACGGCAAGTCTGTGCCGCCTCTTACAGCACTCAAAACGCCTCTCCGTGACGGCGACCTGGAACGTCCTGATGATGAGGCTTACGCAAACAGCTACTTTGTAAATGCAAACTCCATCACTGCTCCCGGCATTGTAGATATTGATCGTCAGCAGATTCTCGAACACAGCGAGGTTTACAGCGGCATTTACGGCAGAGCGTCTATTAACTTCTATGCCTACAATGCAAAGGCGTCCAAGGGTATCGCCTGCGGACTCCAGAACGTACAGAAGATTCGTGACGGTGAGCCACTTGGAGGTCACAGCCGTGCGGAAGATGACTTCGACGATGATTTCAATGATTTTCTCGACTGATAATACATGAATAGCTGGGTGGGCAGTTAGGCGGAATGCTTGGGTGGGTTTGAGGTTTTATGATAACAATCGATATTGAAACAAAATCCGATAAAGACATTGCAAAATGCGGCGTATATGCGTATGCAGACTCCCCATATTTTGATATTTTGCTGTTTGCCTATTCCGTGGACGGACAGCCTGTTCAGGTGATTGATACGGCAAACGGCGAAGAAATTCCTGAAAATATTCTTGCTGCTATTGCTGATGAAAATGTAATCAAGAGAGCGTTCAACGTCAACTTTGAAAGAGTATGCCTGTCAAAATATCTGCGTGAGAACTATTCGCAGTATTTTCAGAGTTACAGTATTGCTGAAGATACTGTCGGAAGTTATCTGGACCCGAAAAGCTGGCACTGTTCCATGATTCACGCTCGTACTTTAGGACTTCCCTCATCACTTGCAGAAGTCGGCTCAGTTCTTGGCATAGAACAGCAGAAAATGACCGAGGGCAAGGCACTCATCAAGTTTTTCTGTACTCCATATGACACCATTGACGGTGTTCCGCAGTTTCATAGCCAAGAAGATTATCCCGAAAAATGGGAAGTTTTCAAAGCATACAACAAACGTGACGTGGAGGCAGAAATGGAAATTGACAAGAAGCTCAGCCGTTTTCCTGTTCCCGATTTTCTGTGGGAGGAATTTTATCTCGACCAGGAAATCAATGACCGTGGAATCTTAGTTGACATGAAACTGGCTGACGCTGCAATTGGGCTTGATGCAGAGGCAAAAGAAGAACTGACGACTGAAATGCAGAGGCTCACAGGCGTGGAGAATCCGAACTCTGTGTATCAGTTGCTTGACTGGCTTGAAAGCCGTGGCTACAAGCCGGATTCCCTTGGAAAAACACAGGTAAAGGAACTCATCAAAACAGCAAAAGAGCCTGTAAAATCAGTACTTGAAATGCGTTTACAGCTGTCAAAATCATCGGTCAAGAAATACACGGCAATGAAGCAGACAGCCTGCAGGGATAATCGTGCAAGAGGAATGTTCAGCTTTTATGGTGCCTCACGAACAGGTCGCTGGGCAGGACGTAATATTCAGCTGCAAAATCTTCCTCAGAATCATCTGGAAGACTTGACAGAAGCAAGAGAACTTGTCAAGACAGGCTCTTTCGATGACGTTCAGATGATTTATGACGATGTGCCTGATACACTCTCCCAGCTTATCCGTACTGCATTTATTCCAAGACAGGGTATGAAGTTTATCGTTGCGGACTTTTCTGCTATTGAAGCACGAGTAATTGCCTGGCTTGCGGATGAACAATGGGTGCTTGATGCTTTTGCAAATAACAAGGATCTCTATTGTGAAACGGCATCTCGTATGTTTGGTGTTCCTGTTGAAAAGCATGGTATCAATGGAGAACTTAGGCAAAAAGGTAAACAGTGTACGCTTAGCTGTTCATATGGTGGAGCCAAAGGTGCATTGATCGCTATGGGTGCAATTGATTCCGGTATGAAAGAAGATGAATTACAGCCCTTAGTAATCGCATGGCGTGAAGCCAATCCCAACATCGTAAGGTTTTGGCATTCATTAGAGCAATGTGCTATGAAGTGCATTAAAGAAAAAACGGTAACCAAAACAAACAGATTGACTTTCAGCTATGAAGCAGGGTTCCTGTTTATCGAACTTCCAAGCGGCAGACGTCTTGCCTATGCGAAGCCACGCATTGGTGAGAACAAATTCGGCGGAGAATCAATTACATATATGGGCATCAACGCTCAGAAGAAATGGGACAGGCTTGAAACATTCGGCGGCAAAATTGCTGAAAACGTCTGCCAGGCAGTAGCAAGAGATCTGCTGATGTATTCCATGCAAACATTATCCCATTGCTTTATTGTAGCTACTGTTCACGATGAAATAATTATTGAAGCATCAAAGGATATGTCACTTGATGTAGTTTGTCAGCAGATGGCAAGAACGCCAAAATGGGCAGAAGGATTGATTCTTCGTGCTGACGGATATGAATGCGAATATTACAAAAAAGATTAGGAGTAAAAACATGGCAAGTAAGTATAACGCAGAAGGCTACTATAGCCCTACAGAATATGAAGCATTTACACGAGTAGAAAAAGAAGAAAGGGCGGCAAAAAGAGCCGCCGACTTTCGACCGATTGTTTACATATGCTCACCTTATTCAGGCAATGTAAACCACAATATCGAAATGGCTCGTAAGTACAGCCGTTTCGCCGTTGACAGGCATTATCTTCCCATTGCACCGCATCTTCTCTTTACGCAGTTTATGGACGATACCGTCCCGGAAGAACGTGAAACCGCAATCTTCATGAACTTCGTGCTGATGAGTAAGTGCGCCGAGATGTGGGTGTTCGGTGATACAATTTCCGCAGGAATGCAGGCTGAAATCAACCGTGCGAAACGAAAGTACATGAAGATAAGATATTTCACTGAAGAAATGGAGGAAAAGGAATGAAAGTAATTCAGACAGAATACAAAGGATATTTATTTCGCTCACGCTTAGAGGCAAGATGGGCAGTGTTCTTTGATGCTTGTGGCGTTGATTGGGAGTATGAGCCTGAAGGCTATGACCTTGGTAATGGACTTCGCTATCTTCCCGATTTCCTGTTACACGGAGTTGAAGGCAGAGTGACCGGAGACCTTTACGTTGAGGTTAAAGGCAATATGACAGAAAAAGATGCAGAAAAAATACGTCGTTTCCATGAAAACGGTATGCCTATACTGGTAGTTGGCAGAATTCCTTATGGAACTACAGCCGATGAACTTTCTCAATTTATTCAGGAAGAAGCATATGGCAAGGGCGTAAATGATGTGAATTTTCTGAACTTTGAAACAATTGACGGCGATTACTTTGCAGCACATCCCGGAATCAGCAAAAATGGAAAGTTTGAATTGTTCGGTGATGATTCCGATTATTTATGCAAACAGGACGATTTGGCAACTGTCAATGCTTATCGCAAAGCACGACAGGCAAGATTTGAAAATGGGAGGGTAAAATGAGAAAACTTGCAATTGCCTATGGCAGCAGCCGTAAGGCTAAAACATACAGAAATGATTTCATAACCTTTGAAGAGTTAAGCCAGAAACTGTCTAAGACTATTTATACCGACGAGACAGCAGAAGAATACAAGCACCTGCCGAAGCCGGCTCGTGATGCGATAAAGGACAGGGGCGGTTTCGTTGCAGGGACTTTGCGTAACGGCAGACGCAGAATCGACGATGTTGTCTCACGTTCCATGCTGACACAGGATGTAGACTTTGCTGACAGCAGTTTCCTTGACACCTATGAGATGTTTTATCCATATAAGTCGATGCTTTACAGCACACACAGCCACACCAAAGAAGCCCCTCGCTATCGTATTGTTACACCCCTTACAAGGGATGTAACACCGGAGGAATATGTTGCGGTTTCAAGATACATAGCTTGTGAACTTGGAATTGATTATTACGATGAATGTTCGTTTCTTCCAAATCAGATGATGTATATGCCGACAACACCTTCTGATGGTGAATACGTATTCAAGGAACTGGATGGTGCTGTTTTAAACCCGGATGATATCTTAAAGGCACATCCTGAATGGCGTGATGTTTCTACGCTTCCTATGTCGAAAAAAGAAAAGGAAATAAAACCGAAAGCGGATAAGAAGCAACAGAACCCAAAAGACAAGGAAGGCGTTGTGGGAGCCTTTTGCCGTGCCTATGGTGGAATTACAAATGTAATAGACAGGTTTCTGCCTGATGTTTACAGAGCCTCTGAGGTTGCAGGAAGATACGATTATATTGGCGGTGAAAGCACAGCAGGTCTTGTGATATACGATGATACTTTTGCCTATTCCCACCACGCTACCGATCCTGCATCACATAAGCTTATGAATGCATTTGACATTGTGCGTATACATAAGTTCCCCGACAGCGATGAAAAAGAGTCTTTCAAGAAAATGTCCGCCTTTGCGGTATCTTTGGATGAAGTGAAGCTTCTCCTGGCACAGGAAAACTTCAACGATTCTGATGACACAGAAGAAAACTGGCAGACAAAGTTGCAGTACAATCAGAATGGAGAACTGAAAGCATCGCTGGATAATCTTGTTCTGATTATCAGACACGATGAGGGGCTGAATCCTATCGCTTTTAACTGTCATCGTGACGGGATTGATGCAAAGGGCAAACTGCCATGGGAACAGGTGAAACCCGGATGGAACGACTCAGACCTTGCAAGCCTTAAAGTCTATTTGTCAAATAACTATGGCTTGTATTCGCCGACAAAAACAAAGGACGCACTGTTATCAGTTGCCGCAGAACGTGCGTACCACCCGATAAAAGAGTATCTGGAATCTTTGCCTCAGTGGGATAATGTTCCTCGTGTGGATACGCTGTTTATTGATTACTTTGGCGCAGATGACAATTCCTACACAAGGGCTGTAAGTCGCAAGTCAATGGTAGCGGCTGTTGCGAGAATATATCAGCCGGGTACAAAGTTTGATTCCGTGCCGATTCTGAATGGACCACAGGGCATTGGTAAATCTACTTTTTACGCAAAGCTTGCAGGCAAATGGTTTTCTGACAGTTTAACACTTACCGATATGAAAGATAAGTCGGGACCGGAAAAGCTGCAGGGCTATTGGATTCTGGAACTTGGAGAACTTGCCGGAATGCGTAAAGCTGATGTGGAGGTTGTAAAATCCTTCCTTTCCCGTGTGGATGATAAGTACAGAGCAAGTTATGGTGTGAACGTAGAAAGTCATCTTCGTCAGTGCATTATTGTGGGTTCTACAAATGCTGAAAACGGATTCCTTCGTGATATAACGGGAAACCGCAGATTCTGGCCTGTTCGTGTAAACGGCAACAGCAAAAAGAAATCGTGGCAACTAACCAAAGCTGAGGTAGAGCAGATATGGGCTGAAACTCTTGTGTTATATGCACGAGGAGAAAAGCTGTATCTTGAAAACAGCGATGCTGTAAAAGCTGCTATGGAACAGGATGCGGCCATGGAAACAGATGAACGTGAAGGCTTGGTACGTAAATATCTGGCTACGTTATTACCTGAAAACTGGGACACTATGGATTTATACGCAAGACGTAATTTCCTGCACGACGATGATCCTACAAATCAAAAAGGTACTGTGGCACGTCAGTATGTTTGCAATATGGAAATATGGAGCGAGTGTTTCTGCCGTGAACCTTCAACTATGAAATCGACAGACTCGTATGCTATTTCAGCTATTATGAAAAAGATAGGATGGCAGAAAACAGATCGCCGCACATTTCCTATCTACGGCAGACAGAGAGCCTATGGACAAGGGACAGGACAAGTTCTGGACAAGTAAGTTGTCCTGTAAAGATTGCGGGACAAGAAAAGGTTGTCCGAAAAGTTGTCCCTTTCTTGTCCGTATCGCAATCCACGTATTTACGGCGTTTCTGCTTGTTCAGGACAAGTAGGACAAGAAATATCTATATAGATATAAATATATAAAAAATAAGAAAAACGCACGTGCGCACGTGTATACGCGCGTATAGGAAAATTTTTGGAGGTTGTCCAGTATGAGTTACTATGAATGGTTAATCAAAAATTATGCGGAAAAGGATACAGCAATCGGGGATCTTGCAAGAGATATCCTCTCAGATGAAATGTTTCCCGAAAACGAAGGTTTCAAGGGTATGTTTGATTACCTCATTTGGGAAGGCGGAGCGTGTGACCGTTGTATCGAAGTATTCAAGGAAAGCTGGCGCAGATATGTTAGAGAAACAGGTAGAACAGAAATTGGTTGCCGCTGTAAAGTCTAAAGGCGGAGTCTGCTGGAAATTCACGTCACCCGGAACAGCCGGCGTTCCCGACCGCATCATATTGATGCCGGGCGGCAGAATTGCCTTTGTGGAAGTGAAAGCACCGGGAGAGAAACCGAGACCGCTTCAGCTTTCAAGGCACTTAACTTTAAGGCGGTTAGGCTTTCTGGTTTACGTCCTGGACGCTTTGGAAGATATCGAAAAAATTATATCGGAGGTGATGAACTATGAAGCTTCATGATTATCAGGAATATGCCGTAAAGTTTATTGAGGAACATAAAATTGCAGCTCTTCTGCTTGATATGGGTCTTGGCAAGACGATCACAACACTTACAGCTATCAACAATCTGATGTACGATCTGTTTGAGGTCAGAAAAGTTCTGATTATTGCACCGCTGAGAGTTGCCCGTGACACATGGTCTGCAGAAATCGAAAAATGGGAACATCTGAAACACCTGAGATACAGCGTGGCAGTTGGAACTCCCGACGAGAGAAAAGCTGCGTTAAATGCCGACGCCGACATCTACATCATCAATCGTGAAAATGTGGACTGGCTTGTCAGCAATACCGCCTTTGACTATGACATGGTTGTCATTGATGAGCTGTCCAGTTTCAAGAACCACCAAAGCAAACGCTTCAAGGCTTTGATGAAAGTCAGACCCAAAGTAAAACGCATCGTAGGTCTGACCGGTACTCCTGCCAGCAATGGACTGATGGATTTATTTGCTGAGTTCCGTTTGCTGGATATGGGAGAACGCTTGGGAAGATTTATCGGACAATTCAGAAACGAATACTTCAAGCCCGACAAGCAAAACGGCTATATCGTGTATTCCTACAAACCTCTCCCTGATGCGGAAGAAAGAATATACGAGAAAATATCAGACATTACTGTTTCCATGAAAGCAGTCGACCATCTGAAGATGCCGGAACTTATCTCCAACGAATACACTGTGAAGATGTCTGAGACAGAAAAGGAAAAATACAAGGAACTGAAAGACGAGTTAATTCTTGAAGTTCAGGATACAGAGATAACAGCGGCGAATGCTGCGGCTTTAAGCAATAAGCTGTGTCAGATGTCCAACGGTGCAATTTATGATGATGCCGGCGAGATAATTCCAATACATAACCGAAAACTGGATGCCCTGGAAGACATCATCGAATCAGCCAACGGCAAACCGGTTCTGGTGGCTTACTGGTTCAAACACGACAGAACGAGAATTGCGGAAAGGCTTGGTAAGCTTGGAATTGTTTATCAGGAAATCAAATCAGCACAAAGCATAAAGAATTGGAACAGCGGAAAACTGCAAGTTGCACTGATTCACCCTGTATCTGCAGGTCACGGGTTGAATCTTCAGTCCGGAGGAAATTTCCTGGTGTGGTTCGGACTGACCTGGAGTCTGGAACTGTACAGCCAGACCAATGCAAGATTGTGGCGTCAGGGACAGCAGTCCGAAACCGTCATCATACAGCACATCGTTACCAAAGGGACGGTTGATGAGAAAATTCTGAAAGCACTAAAGGAAAAGGATGAAACGCAATCCGCCTTAATGACTGCGGTCAAGGCAGAACTGGAGGAAATATGACAGCGAAAGAATACATGGAACAGGCACGTTATCTCGATATGCAGATAAATTCCAAAATAGAACAAGTCAGAAGTCTGAATGAGCTTGCAACAAGGGTTACAACGGTTTACAGCGATATGCCCCATAGTCCAAACAGAAATACTTCCCGAATGGAAGAAACCATTGCAAAGATTATCGACCTTGAGAGTGAAATCGACAGGGATATTGATGCATTGGTGGATCTGAAGCGTGAAATCATGCGTGTTGTAAACAGCATTGAATCTGCGGAATACAGAACCATACTGGAAATGCGTTATTTGCAGTTTAAAAAATGGGAACAGATAGCCTTGCAGATGTCTACGGATTTAAGATGGGTTTATCGTATGCACGGCAGAGCTTTGAACGAAGTGCAGAAAATTATAAACTCGCCACTAAAGACCATTGAAAGCCACTAAGGAAATGTGATATCATAGATAATAGAAAAATATACAACAAGCCATGGCGGAGAAATCTGCCGTGGCTATTTTTATGCCCGGAGGTATTGGTATGACTGCAAAAGAATACTTAAATCAGATTCAGCTTTTGAACTTTGAAGCCGATGAGTGCGTGGCGCAGATTGCCCTTTTGGAAGAGACAATTAACAATCTCTCCAATGAAAAAATTATTGCTACCCTTGAAGATGCCGTAGATGAACTGAATGAACAGCATTCTTCCTTCGTCACAAAAGCCCATCTCATGGTCAGCAACCTTACAAACCTTGATGAGCCGCTTGAATGTGCCGTGCTGGCTTACCGCTACCACCGTGACTACAGCTGGAGCGACATTGCGGAAAGGCTTCACCTTACAGAAAAGAGTGTACAGGTGGTTTACGAAAAGGCACTCGTTTCCCTGGAAGATTACCTTGATGAGCTTAACGATGCCGAGGAAATGTAAGAAACCCTGCAAGCACCCCGACTGTCCGAACCTGACAGAGGGCTTGTACTGTGCGGAGCATCAGCCTCTGCACCCTGACCGACCCTCAGCTGCCAAACGTGGCTACAGCAGCAAGTGGCAGAGGCTGAGCAAAGCTTACCTCCGCAAGCACCCCATGTGTGTACGCTGTATGGCGGAAGGTCGATACGTTCCAGCAACAGTGGTGGACCATATCATTCCCCATCGTGGTGATGAGACACTTATGTGGAGTGAATCTAACTGGCAAGCATTGTGCAAGCCGTGTCACGATAAAAAGACATGGACTGAGGATAAGAATCCTGTTTACTCCTATTAAATCAATTTTTCTCCTAAAATTGCTATACTTTTAGGAGAAAAGACCCCCTGGGGGTCAAAAACCTCTAAATGTGAACATTCTAAAGACCGGCGCCCAGAGGTATACGCAAAAATCGGAAAACAAAAAGGGTATTGACCCCTCAATTATGGCTAAGTGCAAAAGTGTGATTTCGTCCCTATTTTCTTGGACGGAACACACTTTTTTTATGCTTTAAATTATGGCGATAAATTTGAATATAAATCAAAATTATTCAAAGAAGGGAGAAAATCAAACATGGCGAAAGATGGTACAAACCGAGGCGGTGCAAGACCCGGTGCCGGCAGACCTCGCAAAGCTCTTACCGAGAAAATCAGTGAAGGTAAAAAAGCAGAAGTAATGCTGCAACCTGCGGAATTGACTGCAGCTGATATACCGCCTGTCAGAGAATTCATGACAGCAATGCAACGAGATGGAACAACGCTATGTGCCAAAGAAGTATTTACGGAAACCTACAGTTGGCTGAAGGATCGCAATTGCGAGAAACTGGTTAGCCGTCAGCTTATCGAACAGTATGCAATGAGCATTTCCCGTTGGATACACTGCGAAGAAGTAGTATCCCGTACAGGTTATATTGCAAAGCACCCGACAACGAATGCACCTATTGCCTCCCCCTACGTTGCCATGAGTCAAGCATATTTGAAGCAAGCCAATGTGTGCTGGAATCAGATTTTCACAATCGTCCGTGAGAATTGTTCTGTAGAATTTCAGGATAACCCGCAGGATGACATGATGGAAAAGCTGCTTCGCAGCAGAAAGTGAGAAATACATGAAAGCAGATACCCAGTTCTGGCGAGATTTAAAAGCCAATCGCCAGAAAATGACGAAACAGCAATACCGAACCATTAAGGGACAGGCTGTTGCAGGTCATATTATAGACGCAAGAAAAGGTCTCCAAAAAGTCACCAGGAGGAGGAACGGAAGATGACCACAACTACAGAATTTCAGCTTGTTGACATTAACAAGCTGGTACCCTATGCAAATAACGCCCGTACACACAACAAAGAACAGATTCTGAAGCTTCGCTCCTCTCTGCGTGAATTTGGATTTGTCAATCCTGTCATCATCGATAAGGATTACAATGTCCTCGCCGGGCACGGACGCATTATGGCTGCAAAGGAAGAAAGAATTACAGAAGTACCATGTGTGTATGCCGACCATTTGACCGAAGCACAGAAGAAAGCGTACATTCTTGCTGACAATCGCATGGCGTTGGACGCGGGATGGGATGATGAACTCCTTGCCGTGGAAATGGAAGAACTTCAGAATCTCGGATTTGACCTTGGTCTGACCGGTTTTGATGAAAAGGAAATCGCCGATCTGTTTGCGATTGACAGCGATGAAGCAAAACAGGATGATTTCGATGTGGATGCAGAACTGGAAAAACCGTGTAAATCCAAACTCGGTGATATATGGCATCTTGGAAAGCACAGAGTTATTTGCGGCGATTCTACTTTGCCGGAAACCTATGCAGCACTACTTGGAGATACAAAAGTAAATCTCGTTTGTACAGATCCGCCGTACCTTGTCAACCTGGAAAGCACATCTGGCAAAATCAAGAATGATGACCTGGATGACGAAAAGGGGTACGAATTCCTGAAATCGGCATTTGAGAGATTCAAAGATGCCATGGCGAAGGACGCAAGCATTTATGTGTTTTATGCCACTTCAAAGGCGCGTGTATTTCATGATGCTTATGAAGATGCAGGATTCAAGGTCGGTGCAGGTCTTGTATGGAAGAAAGACCGCCTTGTTCTCACCCGAACTGACTGGAAGTATATCCATGAACCGATTATCTGGGGCTGGAGAAAAGACGGAAAGCATATCTGGTATGGTGACCAGAAACAGAAAACGGTATTTGAATTTGACCGCATTAAAAACAGCAAAGAGGACGGCTGCGGACATCCGTCCAGTAAGCCGGTGCCGCTGATCGCCTATCTGATTTCCCAGTGTACACAGACAAACGGAATGGTGCTGGACGGGTTCCTGGGAAGTGCGTCTACCCTTATTGCCTGTGAGCAGCTGAATCGTGTATGCTTCGGCGTGGAACTGGAACCGAAGTTTGTAGATGTTGCTGTGGAAAGATACATAAAGCTTCATGCCGGGAACTCTGATGATGTGTATCTGATACGCAATGGAGAGAGAATCGACTATAAGGATGTGACTGTTTCTGATGAATAAACCGCTTACACTTTGCAGTCTCTTCGACGGTTCAGGAACATTTCCGATGATGGCAATGCTCTGTGGTATTATCCCGATAAGTTGTTCAGAAATCGAGCCTTTCCCGATTGCTGTAACTACAAAGCGACTGCCGTTTGTAAAGCATCTCGGAGATATCAACCATATAAACGGAGCGGAAATTGAACCTGTGGATATCATTACATTTGGCTCACCCTGTACTGACATCTCGAGTGCAGGAAAGCGGCAGGGCTTGAATGCACCGCGTTCCGGGCTTTTCTTTCAGGCAGTCAGAATTATCAAGGAAATGAGGTGTGCCACAAATGGTAAATATCCAAGATTCGCAGTCTGGGAAAATGTCGCAGGTGCTTTTTCCTCCAACGGCGGAGAAGACTTCCGATGCGTACTCGAAAAACTCTGTCAGGTCAAAAACCCAGACATTTCTATCCCTAAACCTGCAAAATGGGAGAAAGCCGGAGAAATCCTGGGACAAGATTTCTCTCTCGCCTACAGAACATTCGACGCTCAGTACTGGGGTGTACCCCAGAGAAGAGTGCGTGTCTACCTTGTCACAGATTTTGATGGCGGATGTGCCCCAAAAATATTATTTGAGTCAGAAGGCGTGTCTGGGTATTCTGCGAAGGGCTTCAGATCGTGGCAAGAAGCTACCCGAAGTTCTGGAGATTGCTCTGAAGAAACAGGCTCAGGGTTAATGTTCGAGAATCATTCTCAGGATACCAGATATACAGGACCTCTGGAGGTTGCCCAGACTGTATCCGCAACTTACGGAACAGGCGGAAACAATCAGCCTTTTGTGGTGGAATCCGCAGGATTCTGTACCGAACATTCAGCACAGGCAAGAGGCATCGGTTACGAAGAAGAAAAATCTCCCACACTTCGTGCAGGCGTTGTCCCGGCTACTTTGAAAATTCGTTCCGGATGTCCCGGCGGCGGAAAAGGTGCTTTAATTCAAGAAGATAAATCCGCAACACTCTCCTGCAACAATGACCAGACGCTTTTCGTTCCGAAGGTATATGGCATCTGCGGAAAGCACAGCAATTCCATGATGAGCGATAATCCAAACAGCGGATTTTATGAAGCAGATACTTCAAGAACTATTGATACAAGCAATCAGTCACCTTGCAAGAATCAGGGCGGTATGGTTGTTGTGGAAGGCAACGGTTCACGACCTTCACATCACGGTGACGGATACAAGGAATCGGAAACCATGTACACACTGAATTGCACGGAGAACCATGCAGTTTCCTACGGCATCGGCAGACCTGCCATGAATCAGGGGTACAATGTAAAATTCAGTTTTCAGATTGAAGAAGAAAAATCCCCGACACTGGTTGCATCGGGGGCTGGCGGAATTGCTCATCCGGTTTACAGTTCCTCCAAGGCATCGTTCTTTACAACCGCTGAAAAGGAAAAAGCAAACACGCTTGTGGCATCGGACTACAAGGATCCGCCGGTTGTAAATGACAGCACTCCTGAAATCGAGTATATCGTAAGAAGGCTGACACCACAGGAATGTGCATTGCTTCAGGGAATGCCGACTTGGTGGTGTGATGGACTTGGTACGGAAAATCCGACTGAAGAACAGATAGTTTGGTGGCAGAATGTTTTTGAAAACTACAATAAGGCAATCGGTAAAGAGTGCAAACCAAAAAGCCGCAAGCAGATTGAAAAGTGGCTGAAGAATCCATATTCTGATAGTGCTGCCTATAAAATGTGGGGCAATGGCGTCGCAGCTTGCAATGCCTGGTTTGTCCTTGCCGGAATCGCCTATTATGCACAAAATGAGGGGAAATAATTCTACATATCCCACACTTGATATCTGTGCCATTTAGAGTTATCATGTGTACTACCAAAAAGGAGGTCAAAACACATGATGATTGAATTACATCTTACAGGAAACGAACGAAAGGGACTGGTAAAGGCGGTCAGCGAGATTATCGGTGCGCCCTCCGAATATCAGTATATGCCAACCTGTGCATACAAAATCGGCAGAGATTACACGATTACAAAGGAAGGCAATCTTGAAATCAGTGATTCAGCTGACAGCAAGGAAGTCGAAAATCTGATTGATGAACTGGTCAGCAGAGGTTATGATGTTCCTCTTGAGGAAGAAGAAAACGGTCTGACGGTAGAGATGCCTTTGGAACTGATTGATGAATCAACGCTTGAAAGGCTCAGAAAAATTGTGGAAAACAAGGGAGAACTTTTCAAGGCAGCTTTCAAAACCAACAACCTGGAAATAGTTGTACTTGAAAATAAGGTTTGCTTTCCATGGTTCACTGTGGAGCAGTACGATGATACAAGTGCCTACTGTACATTCATTTCCATGCTTTGCGAATTTGCGAAAAATCAGAAATGCATCAACAACAAGCCTGACACCAGCGACAATCCCAAATATACCATGCGATGTTATCTTCTTCGCCTTGGCATGATTGGCACAGAGTACAAATCGGCAAGAAAAGTATTGCTCAGAAATCTCTCAGGCAGTTCAGCGTTCAGAAAGGCTGGTAATTCAAATGAAGTTTCCCAATAAACAACAGCTTGTACCCCTCCGTGCAAAATATCCGGCAGGCACAAAAATCATTCTGCACCACATGAATGACCCTTACCCAGTGCCGTCGGAAACGGTCGGCGAGGTGCAGTATGTGGACGACGCCGGAAACATTCACACGGTCTGGAGAAACGGTAGGACACTGGCTGTCATTGAAGGCGTTGACGATTTTTCAAAGGCTCCGGGGGCTGAAAAATAAGCGAGCACCTATTCCATCGTACTGTATTTTACCATAGAAAATCAAGTAAAGCAAGACTGTATATTACACAATCATCTGGCGAATATACAGTCTCTTTTTCTGTTAATTTAGCCGCTTGCTTTATCCTCCGTGATGCGGTAATATGTAACACAACGAAAGGGCAAAAAGCCCGAATTTACGGAGGAAAAACAATGAACGCTAAAACAGAAAGACAGATTGAAAACATGAAAAACCAGACCATCGGAGTGGAAATCGAAATGAACCACATCACCAGAGAAAGAGCTGCAAGGCTTGCCGCCGACTTCTTCGGAACAAACAGATACGAAAACACAGCAGGCAGAAACGGCTACTGCACCTGGTCAGCATGGGATGCACAGGGCAGAGAATGGAAATTTCAGAGAGACGTTTCCATTGCCGGAGCAGACAGCGAAAAATGCGAACTGGTAACCCCAATCCTGAAATACGAGGACATCGAAACCTTGCAGGAACTGGTCAGAAAGCTTCGCAAAGCCGGAGCAATCAGCCACGCAGGAATCGGTGCAGGGGTTCACATTCACATCGGAGCAAACGGCCACACACCACAGAGCCTCAGAAATCTGGCAAACATCATGGCAAGCCACGAAAAACTGATTGCCGACGCTTTGAAAATCGACAGCGGCAGAATGCATCGCTACTGCAGAACGGTAAACCCAAAATTCATCGAACAGATCAACAAGAAAAAGCCAACAACCATGGCACAGCTTGCGGACATCTGGTACACTTCAAACGGTGCAGACTACGGCAGAAATCAGCATTACAACGACAGCAGATACCATATGCTGAACTACCACGCAACCTTTACAAAGGGAACAATCGAATTCAGACTTTTCCAGTTTGACAAGCCTGCAAACGGCAAGAAAAACGGACTTCATGCCGGACAGCTGAAAAGCTACATTCAGCTTTGCCTTGCACTTTCCGAAATGGCAAAGGAACTGCGAACAGCAAGCCCAAAGCCACAGCAGACGGAAAATCCGAAATTTGCCATGAGAACATGGCTGATGCGATTGGGATTTATGGGAGCAGAATTTGCCACGGCAAGGGATTTCCTGACAAGAAACCTGGATGGCGATGCAGCCTTCCGATTCGGCAGAGCCTGAAAAGGCTTGCCCCCACAGGCAACAGGCGGCAACACCGCCGCCCACGTTGCTTTTGCGGGATAGTTTTCCAAGTGCTGAAACCGCCCCACACAAGCCCACACAGCTGCTGACATCGCAAAGCATAATCTGAACAAATACTACACAAGAAAAGGCACAGATATTTTGTGGTTTTAGCGGGTTGCTATTCTTGCCCGAAAGAGTTAATATGTGACTACCGCAAAACGAAAGCGGAATTCACGAAAAGGAAGATTCAGATGAAAAGATACTATATCGCCTACGGTTCAAACCTCAATGTCCGTCAGATGAAATTCAGATGCCCTACGGCAAAGGTTGTGGGAACAAGCGTAATCAAGGGTTACGAACTTCTCTACAAGGGCAGCAAGACAGGTTCCTACCTCACCATTGAAAAGAAAAAAGGCGGCGTGGTTCCTGTGGCTGTCTGGGAAGTAACTGCCAGGGATGAAAAAAACCTTGATGCATATGAGGGCTATCCGAATTTCTACTACAAGAAGAACATGAAAATCAGGCTTTCCGAAACCGGAAAAACGATTGATGCTTTCGTGTACATCATGCACGAAGAACGCAGCCTTGGCATTCCGTCACAGAACTACATCAGCACCTGCCGATTCGGATATACGATTTTCGGATTCGATTTCAAGTATCTGGATAAAGCCTACGAAAAAAGTATAAAGGGAGCTGACCGTTATGAAAAATGAAACGAACACTGAAAGAACCTGTCCAAGGTGCGGTTGCACCTATCATGGAAGACCGGCACTTTCCAGAACGGATAATGAAACGCTGATTTGCCCCGACTGCGGAACCCGTGAGGCTCTTGAAGCCTTGGGAATCTCACCGGAAGAAACGGAAAAAATCGTCAGCATCATTCATCGCAATCGGGCAGAATAATCGAACACAAGCCGCCACGTTTGGCTGTGTGGCCATTCAGGGATTCCTCCGTAAAGTTTTCCCTATTGCAATAAAGCCCCACACGAGCCGACAGGGCGGCTTTGTGCTGCTGTCATATTCTACACAATCAGGGCTCCAATTTCGGCGTGATGTTTGTTACATTTATTATCGAAAATATCGTTGACTATCAGCCTGAGATGCGGTAATATACTACACAACGCAAGGGAAACCAAGCGAAAACAACCTAAAACGGAGGAAAACATCATGAACGAAAAAATCAGAAACTACTTTGAAAGCCTGGAAAGAAACGAAAAATTCTCCCACGGTGCAGGATACGCTTACAGAGCCTACCTTGACACCTGCAACAACAGCAACAGCGAGGAGCTTATTGTTAATGACCTTCCTTTTGAAGACGACATGAGCGACTTTGTTGAAACCTTAAGAAGTGCAGGATTAACCACAGTTCTTATAACAGATGCAAGCACAGCACTTTTGAGAAATCTTCACCAGCTTGATGAACTTGGTTGCCGATTCGATGGACTTTGCAAAGCAACACGCAATTATGCGTGGGGTGCTCCTGAAGAAATCCCTGCCATCCGAATCAGACTGAACTAAAAGCCAAAGAGCCAGGGGCGGAATAAGCCGCCCCTGTGCCTGCCTGTAACGGCAAGCAGAAACGATTCCGTAAATTTACCAAATGCAAAAAGCAAGCCCACAAACGGCAACGTGTGGCTTGCTTTTTGATTGCTCCGGGGGCTGAAAAATAAGGGAGATCCTATTTCATCGTACTGTATATTACCATAAAAAATCAAGAAAAGCAAGACTGTATATTACACAATCATTCGGCAAATATACAGCCTTTTTTTCTGTAGATTTAGCCGCTTGCAATAATGCACACTATGCGGTAATATGTAATCACCGAAAGGGAAAACAATCAAAAAAACGGAGGAAAACACAATGGTATCATACGGAATCGCAAAGGCAAGAGCAATGGCAAACAGAATCGACTGGAACGAAAGAACCGAAATCACAAAGGCAATCATCACCTGGGTTGACGCGGAGTACGAATACGAACTTGAAATCGAAAACGAAGACCACATGGACGACGATGATTTCACAGCCTGGATTGAAGAAAGTGCCGAGGCTTTTGCAAAAGAGGACGCACAGGAAAACGGCACAGCCTTTGAAGAAATCGACAGAATTCGCTACAAAGAAGACTACATTGACGACGATGCGCTTTTCGATGAGGAATACGAAAATGCCTGCGAATTTGAATGGAAGTGCATGACGGGAAGATAAAATTCCCGGCACTTTCCAAACAGCCCCTGAGACAAGGGGGCTGTGGCTCGTACCGAAGAAATATAGTACACAAAATCCGAGCCAAATCTTTGTGCAGTATATTTTTCCGTTATGACTTGATAAACTTGAAATTGTATGGTAACATGGTTACAATGGGAATAGAATCTCGATTACAAATCGCCCCCGGAGGGCTTGAAAATAATGATGCAGACTTGCTTTGGCAGGTCTTTTTTGTTTGGAGGTGAGAACAATGGCAAGATTTAAACCGACACGCTTTATGGCGGAAGATTCCAGATATGATAAAAAAGCGGCAGATTATGCAGTTTCCTTTATTGAATGCCTCAGCCATACCAAAGGCACATGGGCTGGAAAGAAATTTGAACTTCTGGACTGGCAGGAGCAGATTATCCGTGACCTGTTCGGCATTCTGAAACCGAATGGCTATCGTCAATTCAACACGGCGTACATTGAAATTCCCAAGAAAAATGGCAAACAGCTGGCATTGCACACCCCAATCCCTACCCCCTACGGATTTACAACAATGGGTGATATACAGATTGGAGATGAATTGTTTGATGAGAAAGGAAACATATGCCATGTTATTGCAAAAAGTCCTGTTGATTATGAAGAGCAAGGCTATATCATCCGATTTAAGGACGGCGAAGAAATCATCGCAGGAGCAAGGCATTTGTGGACAGGCGAACTTACAAATGGTACACGCAGAAAAAGGACGATTACAACGGAAGAATTATATCAGCGTTCTTGTGACGCCAATGGTTGTTACCGGTTTCGTATTCCTATTGCAGAAGCTTTTACCACAACTGAAAAAGAACTGCCTGTTGATCCTTACTTAATGGGCTATTGGTTAGGAAATGGAAATGCTGTAAAGCCTGAAATTACAATTCAAACTTGCGATATACCGGAAGTGTTAGACCGAATATGGCCATGGCACAAGCTGAAAAGAAGATGGAAAAATACAGGTGATTCGGAAATCTGCCCTGTCCCGGATTTAAAAAAAGTACTTTTGAAAAGCTTTCATGACAAGAAAATCCCAATAGAATATCTCAGAGCTTCCGTTTCGCAGAGATTCGATTTATTACAGGGACTTATGGATTCTGATGGAGCAATCAGCAATTTGAAAGGACAGGCAATTTACACTTCTACAGAAAAAGCACTTGCTGAAAGCGTAAGTGAACTGCTATGGAGTTTAGGCATAAAAAATGCAATCACAACTGCGGTATCCACACAGAGAGCAGATTGGAGTAAGCCGAGCAGTGAATGTGGAAGAGTGGCAACAGGAGAAACCCTATACTATGTGAAATTCACAGCTTTCGATGATATGCCGATTGCAGGACTAAAAAGGAACCCTAAGTCACGCAGTCATTTTCGATATATTGATTCTATTGAAAAAATTGAAAATCCGGGTATGCAATGCATACAAGTCGACAGCCCTTCACACCTTTATTGTGTTGGGCGTTCTTTTTTACCAACACACAACAGCGAGCTTGCCGCCGCTGTTGCCCTGCTGCTCACCTGCGGTGACGGTGAAGAACGTGCCGAAGTGTACGGCTGTGCTGCTGACCGACAACAGGCTGCCATTGTATTTGATGTGGCAGCCGATATGGTGCGAATGTGCCCTGCCTTGAATAAGCGAGTGAAAATCCTGACCTCACAAAAGCGTATCGTGTACATTCCGACAAACAGCTTCTATCAGGTACTTTCTGCAGAAGCCTATTCCAAGCATGGATTCAATATTCATGGAGTAGTCTTTGATGAACTGCATACCCAGTCGTACCCAACTTAGGGAACCGTTTTTCACATAAAATCGATGATGCCGACACCCCAAAAGAATACAGAAATCTGATTATCTCGTAGTTCAAACGAGATTTTTTTGTTTTCTGCACTGACCTGACCAACTTCAATCTTTTCAATAAAGTCTGTCAGAACTTCGGGAGTGAGTTCCCATACGGCATCATACTTTCTGATTGCTGCATAAAGAAGCTGAATTTTTTCATTTGCTTCATTTTCACGGCTTAGCTTTGTAATGAGGTCAATTATCAGCTTGTTGAGCTGTTCTTTTTCCTCATCATACGTTTTCTTCAGACTCGCAAATAACGAGCCATCAATTTCACCTCTGACTTTTGCTTCAAATAAGCCCTGAATATACTTGTCGATCTCCGTCGTGCGAGCCTGAGCCTTGTCCAGTTCTTCTTGTATTACTGCTTTGCTTCCGTCAGACTGTTCCTCCAACGCTTTGCTGATGTTCTGTCTGAACTCGGCAGGATTGCTTTTGGCAAAGGCAAGAACATTCTGTATTTTCGCTAACACCTCAGCTTGCAAATACATTTCAGGTACTCCATGGAAGCAGCAGCCTTTACTTTTGCGGTAAGTGGAACACTCATAAGCTGAGAGTGCTCTCCCACCTTTCAAATAGCATTGCCTGCCGTGCATTCTGCTATGACAATCCATGCAATAAAGGTAATCTGCAAAGAGATAACTGTGTACATTTCTTGTGTGTCTGATCTCCTTTGAGATCTTGTCCTGCACTTTCTGAAATGTTTCCTTGTCAATGATTGCAGGGTGCGTATTCGGGAATATCTTCAACTTGTCATCGCTGTTGTGAATGACTTTCTTATTCTTGTATGACGTGATCTCTGTGCGGAAATTAACCGTATCACCGATATATTCACGATGCTGCAGAATATTCCTTACCACAGATGCATTCCATACACACAGATCGTCAGCTTCCACCTTGATACCTTTTGCCATTCGTCTGTGATATGTCGGTCTTGGTATACCCTCAGCTTTGAGAATACGAGCAATCTGATACATACCAAAGGATTGATTCAGATACAGGTCAAAGATCCTGCGAACCACATTAGCCGCAGATTCATCGATCAGCCATGTCTGCTTATCCTCCGGTATATTGTAATACCCATAAGGAAGCTTTGATGCAATAGACTGACCGCTGTTTCCTTTCTGACGTATCATGGCACGAACCTTTTTGGAAATATCACGGCTGTACCATTCGTTCATCAGGTTATGGATCGGCAGCAGGTCGTTCATTCCCTTGGCAGAATCCACGTTATCACTGATTGCAATGAAACGAACGTTATGCTTTGGAAATTCGATTTCTACATACTGACCGACCATGAGATAGTTTCTGCCCAGACGGCTCATATCTTTGACGATCACAGTGGAAACAAGTCCTTTATGAATGTCACCGAGCATACGCTGAAAATCGGGGCGATTGAAATTTGTGCCTGTATATCCGTCATCTGCGTAGTAAGAAAGATTGGTAAAGCCGTTAGATTCGGCATAGCTTCTGAGGAGCGACTTCTGATGTTCAATGCTGCCACTTTCTGCGTCAATTCCGTCATCATAAGAAAATCTGACATATAAAGCAGTGATTTTTCCTGTCTGCATAAGTATTTTTCTCCTATACCGACAGGCTTAAAATTGCTGTTTTCATTATATCACAGAAAGAATCTGAGGGCAACGATAAACCTCAAATTGTCGCCTGATTGTCGCCCAATCGTCGCTGTTTGTAACTCAATTGCAGCAATCAGATAAAATGCGTTCTCCATATTCAGTTTTCAAGATACCTCTGTCCAGTTCTTCATAAGCAATAATCCGCAGGAAGCGAAGATAGCGCTTGATTTTTCTTGACATTGCCTGTCTTGAAATTCCATTCGCTTTTGCAAATGATGAAACGGAACGATAAGTGCCAAAATAGAAATTCGTTAAAAGAGCATATCCCTTTGGTTCTGATACCTTCATTCTTGCAAGAGCATTCCATAAAGCAAGCTGTTGTATGTCAGGCTCTGTTTCTGAAATCAGAAGATTATCGTAATACGGAACCGTGTGATAATGCTCACGGGTGTTGATATACCGCTGGTGACGAATCATCTTTGCAAGTTTCGGGTCAGTTCCTATGGGGATAAAATAATCAGGATTCTGTCTGTACATCGCATTCCTCCGTTTGTAACAGACAGGCTTTTCTTTGACGACTATATTCTATCACAAGTGAAAACCTTTTTCAAGAGAGCTGATTTTTGCGGTTCCCCAATGAGAAACAAACCATAGGATAACTTGATTTCAGGGAAACGAAAAGGCTGCCGACAATGCGACAGCCCTTGATTTTTATGAAAGGATAACTTTTCTTAAATGCTTATATGACACTTCAAAATTGTTATAGCAGAATGCATAGAGGACATTTACACTGGAAAATCCTGTGATTCTGAAAATTTCATCAGCAGACATTCCTTGTCTGATATATTCTGTGATCAGCTTTTTTCTGAGTTCGATGACGATTGTATTGAAGTTGGTGTTTTCTCTTTGCAGTCCCTTTTTCATAGTGTTGTAGGTCAGTCCAAGTTCCTCATAAACCTCATGAGGACGTTTAGTTACGATGTGATCGGCATATCGGCGTAGAAGTACAGCTTCGATTCTCTCCCGAAATGTTTTGTAGCTTACATCGACCAGCTCGTCTATAAATCCGATCTCATATATCTGAAATCTCAGAGGTTGTTTTCCATAGTTTACAGTACCTTTTTTCTCGTATACACCAACGATCACTTGCTTTATCAGTTTGCTGCATATTTCCTCTGTGATCTCAGAAAAATCTGCACTTTGAATAAAAGTCAGTATCTCAACAATCCCTGATGCGTTTTTCTTTCCGATCGCTAATTTTTCAGCAAGTATATTGACCTGATTTTGCAGATTGCTTTTCTCATCGCCATATTGTCTGCTTAGTGACAGGAAATCGTCCTGTGTGATCTCACCTCTAATCTTCGATTCAAAAAGTTCCTGCATATAGGAGTTGATCTCAGCAATTCTTTGATTGAAAACATCAATTTCTTTCTGTATCTCTGAAATCTGATACACCCCAAGTTTTTCTTCTATTTCTTTTGGCTTAGAGAGGAGTGCTTGCTGCAGAGCGGTGATCTGATCTTTGAACATATTGCGAAGTGTCATTTCCCGAACCGAATGTGATTTGCAAGTCTGAAAGGATATTTTTTTCTGACAGTTATATGCGATCCCATCATATCCTTTTGCTACCTGAACCGCCATTCTTCCACCGCATTCAGAGCATCTGCATTTTCTGGCGAAAAAAGTGTTGTACTCATATTTTCGCTTGTCAAATCTCTTTTTTGGTCTTGCCAAACGAACCTGTGCTTTTTCAAACATTTCTCTCGGTATGATCGCATCATGCGTATCATGAAATACAAGCCATTGGTCTTTTGGAATTCTCTCTATCTGTCTTGTTTTGAAAGAAACCGTTCGTGACTTGAAATTGACAGTATCACCGGCATATTCTGCCATGCCAAGCATTCTTGTTATCGTTGAAGTTGACCATGCATAAATTCTTGTCGGATCACACCGCTTTGAACCGGCGTATGCCGATGTAGTAAGAACTTTATGCTTTCTCAAATAGTTTGCAATCTGATATTCCGTCATCTCCTCATTGACAAATTTATCAAATATCATGTAGACAATGCCTGCAACTTTTTCGTCAATGATCCACTCATCTTTTGTGTCAGGTGCGATTTTGTAACCATATACAGGACGTGTTTTGACAACACCGCCGTTCATCCCCTTATTTCGTTTGTAGGCTGTGACTTTTTTGGAAATATCGGCAGCATACATTTCAGCGAAAATACTCTCAAAAGCAAACAGATCGTTGTTTTCTTTTGTAGAATCGTAGTGATCTGTTACGCCGATTACTTTTACATCATACATGGGAAGTACAAGTTCCACATACTGACCGACAAGAATATAGTTTCGTCCGAAACGGCTCATATCCTTGACAATAACGGTTCCGATCAACCCATTTTCAATATCTTTAAGCATACGCTGAAAGTTAGGTCTGTTGAAATTTGTACCGCTGTATCCGTCATCAGCATAACAGCGAAGATTAGTGTATCCGCTATTTTCTGCATATTCTTTCAGCAACTTACGTTGATGTGTGATACTTGCATTTTCTTCCTCCTGCCCGTCATCTCGTGAGTATCGACAATACAATGCTGTAATTTTATCGAACATATACGAAGTCCTCCTGTGCATTATTCATTATTTAGAATAGCGCACAGGAGGACTTTTTTCAATAGTTATTGGAACATTGTCGCCAAAGTTTTAATACATCGTCACCATACCGTCGCACTTGTAATCAAAGTGCAGCTTATTCAATTACGCCGATGTCTGCAAAGAAGATACGCACAGAAATTTCACGGCTGTCATTTTCATAGATCTCAATATGGTCGATAAGCTGTTCCATTATGACACGGTCATTTTCTGTAACTGTGCAGTTTGCAAAACGTTCGATCTTCTGTACAAAGTTATCAATACCCATTTTCAGATCCTCCACTTTGTCAAGAATGACAAGTAGCTGAGAATTTTCATCTGTCAGATTTCTTGCTTCATTGTTCAGAACATGAGTGATGTTATGAAATGTTTCCTCGTCAACTTTGCCCGTAAGCTTATCTTCATACATCTTGGTTTCTGTCGTTCTGATTTGATTCAGTCTTTCCTGAATTGCTTTGATCCGTGAGTTAACCTGTCTGATATGTTCAGATGTACGATGATTGATCGCACTGTAAATGAAACGGCGGAACTCAATTTTTCCCTCTGAAAATTTCTCTTGCAGGAAAGCAATCTGATCCAGAACAGTTTTGATCAGATAGTCCTCACGAATGTAGTGTGCAGAACAAAGCTTTTCTTTTTTATACCGATTGCAGAGATAGATGTATGTAACGGTTGATTTTCTTTTCTTGCGATTGAGGTACATTCTGTTTTTACAATCGCCACAGAATACCATACCGTCAAGCAGATGAAATTGTTTTTCAGTTGAAATTCTCTTATTGGCGTTTCTTCTTTTCCGGGCTTTTTCAAACTCCTCACGGGAGATGATCGGTTCTTGTGTATCATGAATAATGACGTAATCCTCACGGCTGTTTTTACGGACTCTTTTATCCTTAAAGCTTGTATGATATGTTTTGAAATTTACCGTATCACCAACGTATTCCTGACGGTCAAGGATATTGATCACACTGCTAACACACCAATAGTATGGGTCTGCAACAGCACGAGAACCTTTGATTTCCTGCTTGTTATGATTGGACGGAGATATGAACTTATGCTCGGTAAGATATCTGCATATTTCAGTAGTGCCTTTGCCTGCGTTAAATAAACGGAATATCACTCTGACTGTTTCAGCAGCAGGCTCATCAATAATCCATTTGTGCTTATCTTCCGGATCAAGTTTGTAACCAAATGGAATCTTTGAGGTGATGTGCCTGCCACTGTCACTTTTTGCCCGAATGGACTGCTTCTGTTTGTTGGAAATATCCATTGCATAGAGTTCATTCAGCAGATTCCATACTGCAACAAGAAATCTGTCGCCGCCGTTGCTGTCAAAGTTTTCATTCACAGCGATGAACTGCGTGTTATAACGGGGAAATTCAAGGTCAATAAATCGACCTGTTTCAATATAGTTTCTTCCCAGACGGGATAAGTCCTTGACGAGAATCCGCTCGACCTGTCTGCTTTTCACAAGTGAGTACATCTCTTGAAATCCGGGTCTGTTGAAGTTCGTTCCGCTGTAACCGTCATCTTTTATCACTTTGATATTTTGATAGGCATGATCATTGGCGTACTTCTGCAAGATTGCCAGCTGTGTGGTAATGCTGTTGCTGTCGCCGGCTGCATCATCGTCTTTTGAGATTCTGACATACAGAATTGTATAACGTAAGTTGTCTTTCATAAAGACCTCCATAAGAAAAAGTAGGTTGTTTTGATATAACCAACTTCTTGTGCGCACATGAAGGTTTTGGTTTGAGATATTATAGCACACCTAGGATACAAAAAACTGTATCGTGAACGTGTTTTCAGATTTTTATTATGAAATAATTGTGAACTTTACAATTATAGCGGTGCGGTTTTGCATAATATTTGCCATATAGAGTGAGGGGAAATCTGAACAGATTGAAAAATGGACTAACACAGCTGATCTGGAGTAGCAAGCAACGATGAAGATATTAACATCCGTTAAAACTTCATCAGCTTGTTAGGGACACTTCGTTTCCCTAAGACCCTTTTGGAACGTTGCTGTTGCAACGAAAATCAACGATAACGAGCAATAAGAAAGTGAGAATGGAACAATGAAGCAAAAGAAACGTGATAAAAATCTCATCTTCAAAGTCAATGAAGATGAGTGGAACATCATACAGAAACGTCTTGAAAAGTGTAATGTTTCATCTATGAGTGAATTATTTCGCCACATGATGATACATGGAATCTATCTTGAATACGACCACGAGGAACTGAAAAAAATACGGCAGGCGGTTATGAGTGTTGCAAACAATATCAATCAGATCGCACACAGAGTGAACGCAACAAGCCGTATTTACAAACAGGAACTGTTTGAATTGCAGGAGGGAGTGGATAAGCTTTGGCAACAACTTCAATTCATCCAATCCGAGTTACAGAAGTTAAATCCGTCCAATATATAACCGATCCGGAAAAGGCAGATCGTGTGACTTACTACGGGTGCAGCGGTTCAGCAGACGAGATTTCACACCAGTTCGATATGCTAAGAGCCTATGGAAAAAACACAGGGTGTGTTCTGAGCTATCATATCATACAGAGCTTTGCACCAAACGAAGCGACAATGGAGCAAGTACATCAGGCAGGATTGAAGCTTTGCGCTGAACTCTTTCAGGGAAAATACAAGTATGTTCTTGCAACGCATACAGACAAAGAGCATATCCATAATCATATCATTTTCTGTAAGACCAACATGGAAAATTACAAGGCTTTCGGTACGCTTATGGATACGAAACGACGTCCTGCTTGGAAGAAAATCCGCCAGCTTTCCGATGAAGTTTGCAAGGAAATGGGACTGTCCACTATTGAGTATGGGGAAATCGGCAAGGGTGTTTCGCATTACGAATGGACGAAACAGCAACAAGGCTCGTCATGGAAAGAGAAACTCCGTTATGAATTGGATTGCATTATTCAGTGTTCCGATACGTTTGAGGATTTTCTTGAGAAGTGCAGATTAAACGGCATAGAAGCGGTTTACAATCCCGATAAGAAGATTTCTTTGAAGTTCCGTATGCAGGGACAACAGCGTTACGCCAGAGCGAAAACACTCGGATATTACTATCTGCCTGAAAACATTCAGCGTAGAATCAAAAAATTCTCATCACACAGGAAGCTGATTATTGACCGTGACAGGTTCGACAGCAAGGGTTTTCAGCATTGGGCGGATATTCAGAATATGAAGAACGTTGCTCAGATGATAAATATGCTTGAAAGCTACAACGTTCACGGTACATCGGAAC